>Ga0247776_10000010_pt1 | contig 89586 bp, 83 predicted proteins | sample UWRJL199509C5_FD_179912 | JGI IMG/M metagenome (GOLD analysis project Ga0247776, IMG submission 179912) | Plant litter microbial communities from Arlington Agricultural Research Station in Wisconsin, United States - UWRJ-L199-509C-5 | ecosystem: Environmental > Terrestrial > Plant litter >...
GCACCATTCACATCTGCCGAAACAGGTGCAGGTAATTGCGGCTCACCGGCAGCACCTCGCTGCGATTGCGCAAATGGATCTGTGCGGTTTCGTTGTCGCCGCGTGCGACATGCCCGATTGCGCGAAGGTTCACCACGACCGCGCGATGCACCTGTACGAACTGCGCCGCATCGAGCTGTGTCACCAGTTCCTTCAACGGCGTTCGAATCAGCGCCTCGCCCGGTTTGCCCTGGTCGCCGCGCCAGGCGATCCGCGTGTACTTTTCGTCCGAACGCAGGAAGTCGATCTCGTCGACCGCGATCATGCGCACCGTCTGTGCGACCGACGCGCGGATCCAGCGCAGCGGCGCCGGGCCGTTGTCCTTGCGCAGTCGCGTCAGCAGATGCTCGAGCAGCGCGTCGGTGTCGGGCAACGGCTGCGCGGCGTGCAACCGTTGCTGCAGGCGGGTCACCGTGTCGGCCAGGCGCGCCGGCTCGAGCGGTTTCACCAGGTAGTCGAGCGCGCCATGCTCGAAGGCCTGCACGGCGTATTGATCGAACGCGGTGACGAACACGAGATGGGCGCGGCGACCGATGTAGCGCGCCGCCTCCACGCCGGACAGGCCCGGCATGTGCACATCGAGAAAGCACATGTCGGGCTGCAGCGCTTCAAATTGCTCGACCGCCTCGCGACCGTTGCGCGCCTGCGCGATCACCTCGAGCTCGGGCCAAGCCTGCGCCAAGAGACGGATCAACGCCCTGCGCAGCAGCGGTTCGTCGTCGGCGATCAAGGCGGCCGGACGGCTGGCGCTCATGCAGGACTCCGGCGCGCCGGGAATTCCACTTCGGCACGCACGCCGTGCGGCTCGATCGCGATCAGCCGCAACTGCACGTCGTCGCCGAAGACCAGCTGCAGGCGTTCGCGCAAGGTCGACAGGCCCGTGCCGAGTCCGCCCGTGGAACTGCGCAAGCCGACACCGGTGTCGAGCACCTGCGCATGGCAGCGGCCGTTCTTCACGACGGCGCGCACGTCGATGCGACCGCCTTCCTCGCTCGGATCGATGCCATGCCGCACGGCATTCTCGACCAGGCTCAGCAAGGTCATCGGCGGGCAGCTGAGCGCAAGTGCCTCCTCGTCCGCATGCAGCATGAACTGCAGACGATCGGGGATGCGCATATGCATTACGTCGAGGTAGGCGCGTACCAGTTCAAACTCCTGACCCAAGGTGGTTGCAGGCTCGTGCAGACGCGGCACCGCCGCGCGCAGGTAGGCGATCAGGCTGCCGAGCACGGCGGAGGCTTGCGGCGAGCCGGAATCCACCAGCTCGCGCACGTTGGCCAAGGTGTTGAAGAGGAAATGCGGCTCCACTTGCGCCTGCAGCAGGCGCAGGCGCGCGTCGAGCGCCTTGCGCTCGAGTTCGCTGCGTTCGAGCTGGAAGGCCAGCGCCTGACTGCGCGCCTGACCGCTGATCTGCCCGATCAGCGCGGACACCGTGATCCACGGCGCCAGCAGCAGGCCGATGAAGGTCATTGACGCGAAACCCGACAAGCGATCCTTGTCGTGCCAGAACGGGATGGGATCGCCGTAGGTGGTTATCCGATACGCGATCCATGCCGCCACGGGAACGACGAATGCGACCGCCAGGACCTGCAGTGCCCAGCGCGCGAGTCGGCGTGGCAGGCGCGCCGGCCAGCGCTCGAAAATCCCGAACGTCAGCAGCAGGGCCAGTCCGATGAAGATCCAGCGGACGATCAGCACCGCATACGAAGCCTGCCAGCCCGGCAGCATGAGCAGGATCGGCAGCACACACGCGAAGAGCGTGAAGCGCACGCGCGGCCAGGCCAGTATCCGCGCGAGGCCGTGCGGTGGCGCAGAAGAAGAATCAGGCGGCATGGCGCGACGATAGTACAAAGAGGCCCGCGCTGCTGCGCCAGCGCGGCCTCAGAGGCGCGGCAGCCACATGCCCATGAAGGCGGCGAACTCGCCCAGGCCCATCGCTACGCTGAGGATGACGAGGCCTGCTGCCGTGGCGAGCTTGCCGACCGAATGGCCCTGCTCCTTCGCGCGCAAATAGATTTCGAGTACAGCCAGCGGCAGCAGCGTCTGCGAGAAGCCCAGGAAGGTGAGAAGCGGGCCGGTGAATGTCTTCGGGTCGAAGCCGACCGGACCCTGGTTGACGAACAGCCAGAACATCAGTTCCACGCGGAAGAACCAGACGCCGTTGACGACCAGGAAGAGGCGCAGCGCCCAACGGCGATGTGCGCTGAAATCGCGCGCCAGCGCATGGCGCCAGGTCATCGCGGCGCACAGCATGATCAGGATCGCGTTCAGGCAGACCGCGACGTGCTGAGGGACGTCGCCGACAAGCTTTCTGCCGGACAGCACTAGATACAAACCGCTGGCGCCCATGATGAAGGCGACGATCACGTACGCGCGTCCGTTCCAACGATGGAAGCGCGGGAAGCGCGCGCGGATGGATGGAACGAGCTGCAGCGTTCCGGCGAGCGTGATCGCGGCGGCGAACAGCAGATGCGCGCCGAGCACGGCGTTGCCGAGCGTGTTGCCGGCGACGTAGCCGTGCGGAAGGATTTGGTTCCAGGCCTCCGGACGGCCCTGCACCGCCGCACCACCGTAGAAGAACGCGATGTAGAACGCGAAGACCGATTGGCCTGCGGCGGCGACGAGAAACCAGAAGCGCGCGGCGTTGGCGAGTGCGGCATCCGCCAGTAAAGTCCTTCTCCATCCGGTCATCACTGCTGCGTTCATTCGTCGTCCTTCAAGTGAGAGTCGCAGCGCACGAATCGCGAGTGGAAGCGGCCGGCTGCATGTGGCCGGCACAGTGTGGACGGCCGCGAATCGCCGCCGGAAGCGCGATGGGACGAGTCACGCGATGACGGGATCGGGCGACGCTGGAGAGCGACGAACGACGCGCATGCACTGTGTCTTCGAGAAGTGAATGGCCGACGGAACGGAGTCGCCGATCGATGGACTGCCACCCTCGGTCGACGAGGCGACAGGATCGCCGCGCAGGACCGTCGTTCGTGCGCGGCGATCGCCGCGCAGCAGGGGCGCGAATTTCGACAGGCAGGATCTTCGGATGCAGCGGCAGCCTATCGCTTGGCGGAGTGGCTTGCGGCGCTCGCCGCCGTGACGGATTTCAACACGATCCTGCGCGACGGGCTTTCCAGCGCGTCAAACCGCGCCTTGCCGTCTTCGGCCATGTGCCGTGCTCTCGGCATCGCCGATGCCCCGGTTCTCCCTCGGCCAGCAACAAGCTTTCCCTGCTTGTGGGTGGGTGGTCCGTGCTTTCTCTGCCGCAGATCGCGGTGTTCGGACCACTGTTCTGCGGATCCGTATTCCATTCGCAAACCGATTGAGGCGCGCACGACGGTGCGCGCCGATGCCGCGGCGAGTCGTGCTCAGAGCGCGTCGCGACGCGCTCGCGCCCTGTTACTTCGGCGCGCTTTTCTCACGGACCGCATCGCCGATTCCGAGCACGACGACTTTCGCGTTGACCTTCGGCGTCGGCCAGATCGGCGAGGTCATCCCGGCGGCGACCGCGAGGCGTTGACCGGCGCCGGTGTCGTAGCTGATCACGCCGCCGGCGATCGCGCCACCGAGATCCTGCGACCAGAGTTTCTTGCCGCCGCCTGCATCGAGCGCATACAGCATGCCGCCGGCGTCGCCGAAGAACAGCACGCCGCCAGCGGTCGGTGTGGTACCGCCGAGCAGCGGCGCCGGCGTCTTGAACTGCCAACGCCGCTTGCCGCTGCCGGCCTCGCTCGCGGTCATCCAGCCGGCCCATTTCTTGACGTCGTCGAGTTGGCCGAAGCCATCCGGCGACCCGCTCCACGGTTTGCCCGACGGCGCATCGGCCAGCGTCTTCTTCGCGTCCGCATCGGCATGTACGGTGACGCACCAGTCGACTTCGCCGCTGAAGATCAGATCGTGCGCCGGGTCATACGCCGGACCGTTCCATTCGGCGCCGCCTTGCGTGCCGGGGCAGAAGCGCGTGCCGTCCGCGGCAATCAGCGAATCATCGTTGAACACGCGCGTCATCGGCTTGCGATACAGCGCCTTGCCGGCGGCCAGATCGAACACGTGCAGGTGGCCGTCCTTCGGCGTCACCGCCATCAGATTGCGGCCGCCTTTGCTGGTGAACAGCGACGGTGCCGCCGAGACGTCCCAGTCGTGGAAGTCGCGCGTCACCAATTGGAAGTGCTTCTGATACGCGCCGGTCTTCGCGTCGAGCACGACGACCGACCCCGAATACAGGTTCGCGCCGCCGCGCACGGCCGGGACGAAATCCGGGGCCGGATTGCCGCCCGGCACGTAGAGCAGCCCGCTGGCCGGATCGAGCGTGTACGACGTCCAGGTGGCGCCGCCGGTGATCGGGAATCCCGCTTCGTTCTTCCACGTCGCGGCGGCGTCTTCTGCGGCGGCCGGCGCGCCCGGGCCGCGGGCGAAATCGCCGGCTTCCTTCGGCACCAGGTAGAACTCCCACACGATATGGCCGTCGTTCGCGTCGAGCGCGTACATGCGCCCCTTGACGCCCTTGTTGTCGCCGCCGGCATTGCCGACGAAGACGAGCCCGTTCCATGCGATCGGAGCGGCCGGCACCGATTCACCGCGGGCGGCGTCGGCGATCGTGGTTGCCCACAGGCGCTTGCCGGTCTTCGCCTCGTAGGCGAGCACGCGGCCGTCGGTGCTGCCGCGAAACACGCGGCCTTCGAGCCAGGCGATGCCGCGATTGACCTTCAGCATGCCGGGCTCGAAGGTTTCGTGCGAACGCCAGACCTCCTTGCAGGTATCCGGATCGATCGCAAAGGTGTCCTGTTCGGTGGTACCGAACAAGAGGCCGTCGACCTGGATCAAGCCCGTCTGGAAGCCAGTCTGCTGGCCGGTGTCGTATTCGCACAGCACCTTCAGCTCGCCGACGTTCTTCGTGTTGATCGCATCGAGCGCGACATAGCGCTCGGAGGTCAGCGTGCGGTTGTAGCTCGGCCAGTCGGCCGTAGCCGCGAGGCTGCTGCCCGCATGGCCCGCGAGTGCGCAAAGAAGAAGGACCGAAAGGGACGTGCGCTGCATGCGGGATTCCTTGCGAAGAGACGATTCGGGTCCGATGATCGCGCAGCGCCGCGTGGGCTGCCAAGCGCGTCGTCGAGTCGGGCGTCGGATTCGACGCGATGATCAATCATCGCGCATACCGCCTGAATCGTCGCGGTCAGGCACCGAGCAGTGCATAGGGGCCACCGCGATCGAGCGCGCGGCGATAGGCAGGCCGCGCATGGATGCGTTCGAGCCATGCAGCGAGTCGGGGTCGGTTTCTGCCGAGTCCGCCACCCGCCGCTGCGGCTTCGAGCGGAAAGCTCATCTGGATATCGGCACCGCTGAAGTCATTGCCCGCAAACCATTCGCTGCGTTGCAGTTCGGCTTCCAGATAGTCCAGATGCAGGCGCAGTTGCGGATCGATGAAATCGTGCCGGACCTTGTGTGCGATGCCTTTCGCGATGGGTTTGACGAAGAACGGCACCTTCGCGGTCTCGACGCGATCAAAGACCAGCTTCAGTAGCAGCGGCGGCATCAGCGAGCCTTCCGCATAGTGCAGCCATTGTGTATAGCGCAAGCGCTCCGGCGAACCGGCGGGCGGCGCGAAACCTCCTTCGCCGTAGCGATCGATCAGATACTCGATGATCGCGCCCGATTCGACCAGGATGAGATCGCCGTCGGTGACGATGGGCGCCTTGCCGAGCGGATGCACGGCACGCAGCGCGGGCGGCGCGAGCATCGTTTGCGGATCGCGCCGGTACTGCGCGATTTCGTACGGTATCCCCAGTTCCTCCAGCAGCCAGAGCACGCGCTGCGAGCGGGAATTGTCCAGGTGATGAACGACGAGCATCGGCAGCTCCGGCGGGCGCGCGTGCGCAAGAATCGGATAGTACGTGAGCTTGGCTGACGCGATGCTGGTCTCTCTCATCACAGGAGCGATCCCCATGCATTTCCGTATCCTCGGCCTGTCGCCGGCGCCATTCGCCGGGTTGTTCGTGCTCGACGATGTGCAGCTTGCCGCGCATGGTGCGCGGCGCTCGATCGCGCAGAACGACACGGGCTATCCGTGCCGGATCAGTCTGACCGATGCGGCGCGCGGCGACGAAGTGCTGCTGGTCAACTACGAACACCAGTCGGCCGATTCTCCGTACCGTTCGCGTCATGCGATCTATGTGCGCCGGAACGAGCAGACCTACGACGCGGTCGACCAGGTGCCCGAACAACTGCGTCGTCGCACGCTGTCCGTGCGCGGCTTCGACGCCGACGGCATGCTGACCGAGGCCGACCTCGTCGATGGCCCCGAACTCGAGATCATGATCGAGCGTGTGTTCGCGAATGCGCGCACGCAGTACCTGCACCTGCATTTCGCCAAGCCGGGCTGCTACGCCGCGCGCGTCGAACGCGTTTGAACGAATGCGTGAATCGATTCTGCGCGATGCGGATGCGAGACGCGGCCCGCGCGATTCGCTCAGCGCGATGCCTTCGGACCGCGCCGCGTCGTCGCGGTGCCGGTACCGCGCACGAACGTCGCGGCCTCGTCGAGCAGCCAGATGCGGAATGCTTTGAAACCGGCATGCTCGGCCGAACGCTGCGGGTAGACCAGATAATGCGCATAGCGCGACTGCATGCGTTCGGGGAACAGCGCGACGAGACGTCCGCTCTCGATCAGCGGACGCACCATCGTCGCGCGGCCGAGCGTGACGCCCATGCCTTCGAGGGTCGCGCGCTGCGCGGTTTCCGAATCGCTGAACGTGGCGACGTAGCGCGCCGGTTCGCGCCCGCCGAACTGCTCGAACCAGCGCGGCCAGGGATCGTCCGGACACAGCAAGGGCCAGTCGCCGAGCTGATCCAGGCGCGGACGTCTGCGTCCGCGCAGGAGTTGCGGACTCGCCACCGGCGTCAGCCATTCCTCGAACAGCCGTTCGGCCTCCACGCCGGCCCATTGTCCGGCGCCGTAGCGCAACGCGGCGACGAAGCGTCCGTCGGCGAACTCGACGCGCTCGATCGACGAATCCAGATTGATCTCCAGCTCCGGATGCTGCGCCACGAAGCGCGGCAGGCGCGGCACCAGCCAGCTCGACGCCATCGACGGCAGCGCGCTCAAGCTGAGCACGCTTTCGCGGCGCGTACACAGTGGCCGCAGTGCGCTTTCGATCGCATCGAGTTGCGCGCCGACGCGCTGCAGCAGAAGGTCGCCCTCGACGGTGAGTTTGAGGCCGCGCGGCCCGCGCACGAACAGCCGGCAGTTGAGCCGCTGTTCGAGCAGGCGAACCTGATGGCTGAGTGCGCTGACGGTCAGATGCAGCCGCTCGGCCGCGCGCGTCATGTTCTGCGCCCGTGCTGCGGTCACGAAGACCTGCAGCGCATTCAGTGGAACGCGTTCCATATTCGATATCCCTCAACTCTGGCTATCAAAGAAATCGCTACCGGCCACGCTTCGACGCGCATATGGTGCGTTCCACATCGTCGATCTGCAAGCAGAGGAGATCCCATCGTGTTGAGAGAATTGAACATCATCGCCAAGGACATGCTGGGCTTGTACGGCTACCGGATGGAGCCGGTTGCGTGGAGCGAAATTTTCGGACGGCGTGCGCGCGCGGACGCCGGCGAGCGACTCGCCAAGCCTTCGACGAACGTGCCCGCGACGCCCGCAGGCGCGGCGCGGACCGCCGTGCCCGGAGGTTTCCGTACACGGCGCCGTGCATGAACATCGCGTTCAACCGCGGCAGCCGTGCGCTGCCGCTGCTCGCGGCCGGCGTGACCGTGGTGCTGTGGTCTTCCTCGTTCGCGGCCATCGCTTATGGCCTGCGCGCGTTTTCACCGGCCGAATTGTCGCTGCTGCGATTCGCTGTCGCCTCGTTGTGCCTGGCCGTACCGGTCGCATTCGGCGCGATACGCCTGCCGCCGCTGCGCGACTGGCCGGCCGTCATCGCGCTGGCGCTGATCGGCATGACGCTGTATCAGCTGAACCTCGGTTATGCGCTGACGCGCATTCCGGCCGGCGCCGCCGCCGTGATCATTGCGCTGGCACCGGGCGCGACCGCCGCGCTCGCCGCGTTGCGTCTCGGTGAGGCGCTGACGCCGCGCATGGGCATCGGTCTTGCAGTCGCATTCGCCGGTGCAATCCTGGTCACGCTCGGCAGCGGCCGCGAGATTCACTTCGAGCCGATGGCTTTGCTGGTGCTGGTGTCCGTGCTCGCGAGCGCCATCTACTTCGTCTGGCAGAAACCACTGCTCGCGCGCACGGACGCACTCGGCTTCACCACGGCGAGCATCTTCGCCGCAACGCTCGGCTTGCTGCCGTTCGGTCTGCACCTGCCGGAAAAGATCGCGCTCGCCTCGTCGGCGCAGCTGGCCTCGGCGGTTTACCTTGGCGTGGTGCCGACGGTGTTCGGCTACCTGTGCTGGAACTGGGCGTTGTCACGTGCCTCGGCGGCGACGATATCGAGCTTTCTCTACGTACAGCCGCTGCTGGCTGGCGTGATCGCGTGGCTGTGGCTGGGACAAGCGCTCGGCGCACTGGCGATCGCCGGCGGCGTGCTCGCGATTGGTGGCGTGGTGCTGACGAGCCGTGGCGCGGCGGCGAAACCCTCTGCCGCGGCAAGGTCTGCGCCCGTCGTTGCGATGCCCGCCGCTGAAACCGGCACCGTTGCGATACGCACCGAGGCAGTCGGCGTCGCCGCACGGGGTTGAGGACGTGTCGCGGAAACAGTCGCTGGCGTCAGGAACGCGAGCATGCGTGGGCCGATGTGAACGCGATGTGCAGGATCGGCGCATCGCGCCCTGTAAGAACGCTCAGGTGTCCAGCCTGTTTCGGCCCCGCCAATCTGGCTTCGCAGGCGTAGCCGGACATCCTCCAATGACGAACATCCGTACGTTCCACGGTTTCACGCCGGAGATTTCGCTGCTCGCCTATGTCGACCCCGCGGCGCAGGTGATCGGCCACGTCAAGATCGGCGACGACAGCTCCGTCTGGCCCTGCGCCGTGATCCGCGCGGATTCGCACGCGATTCGCATCGGCGCACGCACGAACATCCAGGACGGCGCGCAGCTGCATGTGACGCATGATGCGCAGTACACGCTCGGCGGTTTCTCGCTAACCATAGGCGACGACGTCACGATCGGCCATGGCGCCGCGCTGCATGGCTGCACGGTGCAGGGCGCCAGCCTGATCGGCATGAATGCGACGATCCTCGACGGCGCGCTGATCAAGAAGCACAGCATCGTCGGTGCCGGGGCGGTGGTCACGCACGGCAAGGTCGTCGGCGAGGGCGAGCTCTGGCTCGGCAATCCGGCACGCTGCGTGCGCATTCTGTCGCCGGACGAACTGCAGCAGATTCACTATGCCGCCCGCCAGTTCGTCAAGTTGCGCGCGCATTATCGCGAACAGCAGCGGCCGCTCGGCGCCAGCGTCGGACACGAATACGATCGCCGCGCGGTGTCCGCCGCCTGAGCGGATGCGCGGCGGGTCGGCGATCAGCTCGAGTCTGCGTCGGCATCGAACAATCCGCTCTGCGCCGGCGCCTCGTGCGCCGGCCGGAAGTTCGCGAGACCGACGCCGACGAGGCGATACAGCGTCGCCGGCGGCTGCCGCACCTGCTCGCGCAAATCGAGCGCGAAGCGCGTGAGTTCGTCCTGCGAGCGCGGCGGCGACGGCGGTGTGTAGCTGCGCGTGAGGATGCGGAATTCCTTCGTCTTCAACTTCAGCACGACCGTGCGGCCGATGCGCTCGGTCTTGCGCGTCGCCGTCCATACCTTTCCAGCGAGCTCGCGGATCGTCGGCTCGATCTCGACGAGCGGCCGGTCGTCGGCGAAGGTGTCTTCGGCCGAGATCGATTGCGTGGGGCGGTCCGGCGTGACCTCGCTGCGATCGATGCCGCGTGCGAGTTCGGACAGCCGCCGGCCGTAGCGGCCGAACTGGCGCTGCAGGATTTCCAAGCCGATGTCGCGCAGTTCGCCGACGGTGCGGATGCCGAGCGCCGCGAGCTTGCCATCCATGACCTTGCCGACGCCGTGGATGCGCGCGACCGGCAGGGGTCGCAGAAACGCCTCGACGTCGGCGGGTCGGATCACGAACTGGCCATCCGGCTTGCGCCAGTCCGAGGCGATCTTTGCAAGGAACTTGTTCGGTGCAACGCCGGCGGATGCCGTCAGCTGGGTCTCGTCGCGGATCTGCGCGCGGATCAAGCTCGCAATCGCCGTCGCCGATGGCAGGCCGGATTTCGGCGTGGTCACATCCAGGTAGGCTTCGTCCAGCGACAGCGGTTCGACCAGATCGGTCTGGCGCAGCAGGATCTCGCGCACCTGTTTCGATACGGCGCGATAGCGCACGAAGTCGGGCGGTACGAACACCGCATCCGGGCACAGCCGCTCCGCGCGCGCGGCCGGCATCGCCGAGCGTATGCCGAAGCGGCGCGCTTCGTAGCTCGCCGCGCACACGACCGAGCGCGCGCCGCGCCAGGCAACGACGACCGGGCGTCCGCGCAACGACCGATCGTCGCGCTGTTCGACCGACGCGTAGAACGCATCCATGTCGATATGCACGATCTTGCGGAGGACGTCGTCGCTGCTCATTGGACGCATGATCGTACCGCGCCGGCAGCGCCGGCGAACGAACCGCTTTGCCGGTGCCGCAGTGGCGCCATCGCAAGCGGGCGTGGCGCCGAACGGACGCGCGGCGCCGACGATTTCCTACGGTAGGCAGCACATCCCGCCCATCGCCGCGCAATGGCGGCTCGACGACGATGAGCCCCCTCGTAACGGGAGATGGCACATGCGCAGATCGATCGGTGGACGATTCCTCAGAAGTACGCTGCAGCTGACAATGCTCGGACTGTGCGCGGCCGGGCTCATACCGGTCGCACGGGCGGCGCCGGTCTATCGTTGTCTCGATACGCAAGGGCAGGTCGCTTATCAGGACCGTGCCTGCGCACCGACGCAACAGGAAACCCAGTTGGCACTGGCCGCGCTGCCGCCGCCGCAGTCGTCTCCTGACTACGGCCACGGCGCACGCCAGCGCGCGAGCGATACGGGCGAACGCAAACGGGCTGCGGGTCGGCCAGCGCCACGCAAAGCGCCGGTGCATGAACCGGTGTCCTATGAATGCCGCGCGGCCGACGGCGAGGTGTTCTACAAGCACACGGCCTGTCCGAAATCGATCCGTACGCATGCGGCTACGCGTAGCGGGCGTCGTGGCCGGGCGACGAGCGAATCGATTGCGGTCAGCGGCAGCGCCGTATCGCGCGCGGAAGCATGCCGGCGGCTCGCGGCTTCGCCTGCTCGTGCGGGCCATGAGCGTGACGACCAGGTGTCGACTTACGAGCGCAACCTCGGGCGTGATCCCTGCCGGCGCTTATAGGCTCGGCCGTCGCGACGGGATCGGATGCGCTGCAAGGATTTTGCAGATATGTAACGCTGCGCCGCTTACGATGCGGCGACATCCGCAAGGAACGACCCATGCGAGTAGCGGTCCTGTTCGTGGCGAGTGCGGCGCTCGTACTTGCCGCCTGCTCCAAATCCGAAGCGCCGGTTCCGCAGGCTGCGCCGGCGCTGGCGCTCGAGCTGCAGGGGCAGAAGGAACTGGAGCTGTATCGCAAGCTGCAGCTCGAGAAGTCCTACGAGTTGGCGGCGCCGATCGGCAAGGAAATCGTCGCGAAGTACCCGCAGAGCGCGGCGGCGAAGGAAGTGCAGATCACGCTGGCCGATGCCAGCGCGAAAGCGGACGCAATCACCACGCAGCGCCGTCTCGAGCGCCTGTGGTCGTACCAGTCGGGCAAGGAGTCCGGCGGCGAGCAGAACACCGCGTCTATCTACAGCAAGGATACCGTCGTGGCGGACCGCGTCCGCCTTGTCCTGCGCCGCCATTCCGCCTGGGGACAGAGCACCTACCTGTTCGGCAACGGCAAGGGATTCGAATGCGGCAGCGGCTGCAGTCTGGCCATACGCTTCGATGATCAGCCGCCCAAACGCATGAAGGCCTATCTTCCGGAGACCGGCGAGCCGGCCGTCTTCATTTCCGACGACAAGGCCTTCATCGAACGGCTGGATGCGGCAGAGGTGGTCAGCATCGATGTCACCGAGAAGGGGCGGGGTGCGCGCACCTTGGTGTTTGAAGTCGGCGGTTTCGACGCGGCGAAGTTTCCGCCGGTCAAGAAAAAATAATGCGGCCGCGCGCGGTCGCGGCGCCGGCTGCGTCCGGCGCCGCATCACACCGCCTCCGGATCGCTCGCTTCCAGCCGCACGCCCGTCGCGACGATCTCGTAATGGCCCTTCGACAGCACGCGCAGTTCGCCGCCGTCGGCGAGCACGACCTTGGCCAGGCGTTCGATATGCGCGTTCGTGTGGCTGGCCGGCTCCGCATAGACGTGGACTTCATAGACGTGCCCGTCGCTGCCGTGTGCGTGGTAGAGCCGTTTCAGGATCACTACGGCACCCCGGCGCAAGAGCATACGAAAGAATCCGTGCGCGCAGCCGGTCTGTGACGCCGTGCGCGGTAGACTGCGCGCCGACTCAAGACCGACCCTGCCGTCGATCCGAATTCCCTGGAGATTTTCCTATGAAGCGCATCATTTCGTTCCTCGCGCCATGTCTGCTCGCGTTCGCACTGCTCGCCTTGGCAATGCCGGGCTTCGCCGCCGACAATGCCGCCGCTGCGGCCCCGGCGGTCGGACAGCCCGCGCCCGATTTCCGCCTGCAGGATCAGAAGGGCGACTGGCATACGCTTTCCGGCGAACGCGGCAAATGGACGGTTCTGTACTTTTACCCGAAAGATTTCACGCCGGGCTGCACGACGGAAGTCTGCACGTTCCGCGACGATATCATCGCACTGCGCAAGGCCGGCGCGGATGTGTTTGGCGTGAGCCTCGACGACGTCAAGTCGCATGCCGAATTCGCCGATAAATACCACGTTCCGTTCCGCCTGTTGTCGGATGCGGATTCGAGCGTCGCGAAGGATTACGGCGTACTGACGACCCATATCGGCATGAGCTATGCGCGCCGCGAGACCTTCCTGATCGATCCAGAGGGCCGTATCGCCAAGCAGTACAAGGATGTCGACCCGAAGGAAAATTCCAAACAGGTGCTGGCCGACCTCGCCAAGTTGAAGAAGGCGAAGGGCTGAGAGGGTGCCGGCCGACGATCGCCCGCGCGCCGGCGCGGACATGGTTGATTTTTTCCACACGTATCCTTTGCTCAAGTCCGCAGGATACGCGTCGGATTATTGCGAATGAGTGTCCGCGCGGCACCGCGCCGGACACGCAGTGACGCGCCCGCGACTGCGGCCGATACCGTAGCGAGCTTCCCGCCGCAGGTCGGCGCGGGCTGTCGCGTGCTCGTCCTCGGCAGCGTGCCGAGTGTGCGTTCCCTGGAACTGCGCCAGTCCTACGCACACCCGCACAACCTGTTCTGGCCGTTCATGGGCCTGCTCTACGGTGCCGGCCCCGAACTAGCGTACGCCGATCGGATCGCGCGCCTGCAGGCGGCCGGTGTCGGCATCTGGGACGTTCTCGAACAGTGCGAGCGTGCCGGCAGTCTCGACAGCCGCATCGTTGCGGCGAGCGAAGTACCCAACGACATTCCACGCCTGCTTGCCGACTACCCGACGATCGCAGCCATCGCCTTGAACGGCGCCAAGGCGCAACAGGTCTTCGCGCGACGCATCGCGCCGGCGATCGCGGCCGAACGGCGCGCTGGACTTGCGCTGCTGGCATTGCCGTCCACCAGTCCGGCAAACGCCTCTATCGCGCGGGCGGTCAAGTTGGCACGCTGGAACGAAATTTTACAATGGGCGCCGCGGGCTGCGCAGAGCCCTATTTAGCAGCACGATGCCGGTAGATGGCCCCTTGAGCGCACGAACACGGGTGTGCAAGTCTTCATCCGTTCAGCTAAGCCGATCGATACTGCGCTCCCATCATTCATGTAGGGGAGTGTCGTCGATGAAGCAGCACTTTGTTCCTGTACTGGGCGCCGCACTCGCTCTTGGCCTCGCCATTGCTGCTCCGCAGCGTGCGAGCGCCGAAGAAGCGAATCTGGACTGCAAGTTGCGATTCTCGCTGACGGGCTGGTCCTTGATCTACAAGCATGCCGAAGGCCACGGCGTGGTCACCTGTGAAAACGGCCAGTCGATGCGCGTGAAGATCGAATCCAAGGGCGGCGGTCTGACCGCTGGCAAGTCGCATATCGACAATGGCACCGGCAAGTTCACCGACGTGCACAAGATCGCCGACGTACTCGGGTCGTATGCGCAGGGTGATGCGAGCATCGGTGCGTTGAAGTCGGGTACGGCACAAGTGCTGACCAAGGGCACCGTCTCGCTTGCGCTTGCAGGCGCTGGTGAAGGTGTCGAGCTCGGTATCAGCGTGGGCGATTTCACGATCAGCAAGGCTGGCAAAGAAGAGAAGTAAAAGACCTCTTGGTTGGGTCAGTCCAACGGGCCGCAGCGGCAACGCTGCGGCCCGTTGCGTTTGAACCATTGACGCCGGACGCCCGATCATCGAGCCTCGGCCGTTCGATCGAACGGGAGAGGCTCGATGAAACACGCTTGGCGTAGTTGCTTGATCCTGCTTTTTGCGCTGTTCGGGGCGGCGCTGGCGCATGCCGACGCGCCGAACGCTCGCGATCTTCCGCCGGGGCTGCAGATTCCCGATGCCGCGCGCCCGGGTCCGGCCTTCGACGTCGAGCACGCCACCGACGCCTATGTGAATCTGTTGTCGCCCGAGCAGCGCGCATCTTCCGATGCGTATTTCGAAGGCGGCTACTGGTTGCAGCTGTGGGGCTTGCTGTACGGCCTCGGCGTCGCAGCGATCCTGTTGCGCGGCGGACTGTCGGTGCGCCTGCGCAATCTGGCCGAACGGATCAGCCATCGTCGCTGGCTGCAGACGATGCTGTATGCCCTGTTCTGGCTGCTCGCCGGTTTCGTGCTCGGGCTGCCGCTGTCGATCTATCAGGGATTCGTGCGCGAGCACCAGTACGGCCTCGCGACGCAGACCTTTGGCGGCTGGTTCGGCGACCAGCTGAAGGGCCTGCTGGTCGGCATGGTCGTGGTGCCGCCGATGCTCGCGCTGCTGTATGCGGCCGTGCGCCGCGCGGGCGCACGCTGGTGGGTCTGGGCCAGCGGCGGCGCCTTCGTGCTGATCCTGTTCGTGATGATGCTGGCGCCAGTGTTCGTCGATCCGCTGTTCAACGACTACAAACCGCTGCGCGCTGGCGCTGCGCGCGAAGCGATCCTGTCGATTGCGCGCGCGAACCAGATCCCGTCCGACAACGTGGTCGAATTCGACGCCTCGCGGCAGACCACGCGGATCAGCGCGAACGTCGCCGGTTTTCTCGGCACCACGCGTATCGCGCTCAACGACAACCTGCTGGAGAAGACCTCGCTGCCGGAAATCAAGGCGGTGATGGGTCATGAGATGGGTCATTACGTGCTCAATCACGGGCTGCGCGGCACGGTTTATCTGAGCCTGGTGCTGGCGTTCGGCTTCTGGATCGTGCACCGCGTGTTCGATGCGTTGTTGGCGCGCTGGGGCAGGCCCCTGGACCTGCGCGATCGCACGGATCCGGCCGCGCTACCGCTGGCGGTGGCGATTCTTGCGGTGTTTTTCTTTTTCGCAACGCCGTTGACCAATTCGATCGTGCGTCAGATGGAAGCCGAGGCGGACGCGTTCGGACTCAATGCGGCGCGCGAGCCGAACGGCTTCGCAATGGCGGCGATGCGCTTGTCGACCTATCGCAAGATCAAGCCGGGCCCCTTCGAGGAAATCCTGTTCTACGACCATCCGAGCGGCTGGCAGCGCGTCCACGCGTCGATGCAATGGCTGAAGGAGAACCCGGACAATCCGACCGCCAAGGCGCCGCTGCCGCCGACGGCGCCGCCGAAGAGCCCGTAGCGGACGTTTGAGGGCGGATTGCAAACCTTCGCAGCGCCACCGCACACGGCGCTGTGGCGCACGCTACGATGTGAGGACCCGTCGCTGCCCAAAGGCGGCGACGGACGATCAATCCCATGACAGGAGACGGCGATGTCGCTTGGCAGACGTTTGGGTGCGGAATTCTTCGGTACGTTCTGGCTGGTCATCGGCGGTTGCGGCAGCGCGGTGCTCGCGGCCGCCGTGCCAACGCTCGGCATCGGCTTTGCCGGCGTCGCGCTGGCGTTCGGCCTCACCGTGCTCACGATGGCTTATGCGGTCGGGCATATTTCGGGCGGTCATTTCAATCCGGCCGTTTCGGTCGGCCTGGTCGCCGGCGGACGTTTTCCGGCGAAAGAACTGCTGCCTTATATCGTTGCCCAAGTCATCGGTGCGCTCGCCGCGGGCGCCGTGCTCTATCTGATCGCCAGCGGCAAGGCCGGTTTCGACGCGAGCGGTGGTTTCGCCTCGAACGGCTACGGCGAGCACTCGCCGGGCGGCTACTCACTGCAGGCCGCGTTGATCTGCAAGATCGTGATGACCTTCTTCTTCGTGATGGTCATCATGGGTTCGACGCACGGCAACGCACCGGTCGGCTTCGCGCCGATCGCGATCGGGTTTGCACTGACCTTGATCCATCTGGTCAGCATCCCGGTCACCAACACCTCGGTGAATCCGGCGCGCTCGACCGGCGTTGCATTTTTCGCCGGCGGCCTGGCGGTGTCCCAACTGTGGCTGTTCTGGCTCGCGCCGATCATCGGCGGCGCGCTCGGCGGCTTGGTCTATCGCACTTTGTTCGAGACGCCCGAACGACGCTGAGCGGCGTCGCGCAGCCGGCGCCATGACCGCGCCGGCGGTCGGGCGACCCGTGCCGTGCGTCACCCAACGCACGGCACGTGCGCGGTTTAAACCCTTGAGCGATTCTGCGCATCGAAGCCCGGGCATTTCGAGAGGAGGATTGCCATGAACCGTATGCTGTTTGCGGCCGCGTTTTGCGTGCTGGGGAGCTCGACGGCACAGGCCGAGATCGACATCCACGCCGCCAACTGCGGTCTGCACAGCGACTATTCGCTGTCGGTCAATCCGGACAATCTGGAATTCAAGCGCAAGAGCGGTACCCCGACCGATGTCGTGATCTCCAACGGCAGTCTGCGCGTCGACGGCCAGGTGCTCGCGGTCGGTGCGGCCGATCGCCAGCGCTTGCTCGACATCGAGCACGGCGTGCGCGACACCTTGCCCGAGGTCAAAGCGATCGCGCGCGAGGCGATCACGATCGCGATCGATGCGGTCACCGAAGTGTCGGCCGCCTTCGCGCGCGATCCCGACGCCGCGCGCGCGAGTGCGCAGCGCCTGGCGCGCGCCGCGCACGAACTCGATCAGCGTATCTCCGAGAGCACGAGTTTCAATGACTGGAAGGATGGCGACATCGACCGGCTGGTCGGAGGCATTGTCGGCACGCTGGTCAGCGAGATCGTCGGCAATGTCGCCGGGCAGGCGATCACGGTTGCGCTGAGCGGCGATGAGAAGGCTGCCGCCGAATTGGAAGCGCGCGCCAACGGTATCGAGAAGAACATCGACCGCGTGGTCGAGCGGCGCAGCAAGGCGCTCGAGCAGCGCGCCGGGGGTTTGTGTCCGCGGCTGCACACGCTGGCGAGCACCGCTGCGGCCTTGGAGGTACGCCTGCCGGATGGCGGCCGCCTCGATCTGGCTCGGGTGGGACAGTGAAACATCAAGCCGCGGGGTGCGTGGAATCGATTGAAATCGACAGGCCGCGACGCGCTCGCCGGCGCGCGTGATCTGGCGCAGTCCGATTGGCCGGCCATCCTACTCGCCGTCATTTCCAAATAGGCGTGCAACTGCTCGGGCAATGCAGGGCGACGCGATCCCTGCTGCAGGCGTTCTAGCCGGGCGCCGGTACCGCGCCGTTGCTCGGTTTCCTGGCCTTCCACTCCGCCGCACGCTCGGGCTTCTGCCCCGCCGTGTAGAGATCGATGTAGGTATCGACGACGTCGAGCACGCGTGGATGCGACGGCGCGTAGTCGGTCGACTGCGCGAACACGCTCCAGGCGTGATCGAGTTCATGTTCGGCCTCGGCGTACCGGTGCTGTCGGATCAGCACTGTCGCCAGTTCCTTGTGCATGACGGCGCGGAATGGATCTTCGCCGAAGCTGGCGTCTGCCTGCTCGGCGGCGGCGCGCGCATGGCGCTCCGCCGCAGGCAATTCCCCCGCGTCGCGCAGCAGCAGGCTGAGATTGGATTGCGCGACGACCGTGCGGATGCTTTTCGGGCCATACAGTTTCAACGTGCCGGCATAGGCGCGTTCGTAGTAGGGGCGGGCTTCTTCGTTGCGTCCTTGTTGCCGGATCGCGCCGCCGAGATTGCTGACGATGTCGATCGTTCTCGGATGCTCGGCGCCGAAGGTGCGCTCGTGGATCGGCAGCAGTGGCGCGAGTCGTGTCTCGGCGCTCGCGAACTGCCCCTGCTCCAGGTCGAGCACGGCGAGTCCGTTGATCGCACCCAGCGTCTTCGAGTGCTCGGCGCCATAGCGTTTGCGCGACGATGCGATCAGGCTCTCGTACACCGGGCGCGCCTCGTCGTAGCGCGCCATGTTCGAATCGGTGGTCGCCAGGCCCAGCATGCTGTCGAGCGTATCCTCGTCGTCGTCGCCGAACGTCTGGCGCTGCTGCTCGAGCACGCGCAGATAGCGGTTGCGGCTGTCTTCGAGCTTGCCGGCATCGCATTCCAATCCCGCCAGATGGCCTTCGACGTAGAGGCGGTCGCGATCATTCGCCGGAGCACCGGCAACCAGCGCAAACGCTTCGCGACCCGCAGCAAGCGCTTCTTGCGCGCGGCCTTGGTTGTCGACGTTCTCGGCGATGCGCATGGCGAGCCGGGCGCGCTGACCGGCTGGCGCAGCGATGGCGTCGAGAGCGGCGAGCGCCGCCTCGTAATGACTGCCGGCAAGAGCGAGCTCGCCGAGCGAGGCATAGCTGTTGGCGATCGTGCGTTCGATCGAGGCGCGCACGGTCGGCTGCGTCGCCAGCTCGCGGCCGGAGCGTTCTGCCGCGGCATCCAGCACCATGCGCATCAGGCTGCGGTCCATGCTGCGCGCGCGGTCCGGGTCGATGCCGGCCAGCATGCTCTGTACGAAGTCGGCGACGCGCTCGGCCTTGGCCGCTTCGATGCGCGCTGCGGCGGCTGAGCGTTGCGCCTCGGTCAAGCCGTGCAAGGCAAGGGCGATGCCCGCGATCAATGCCGCGGCGACCAGAGCCGAGGTCGCGATGCCGAGACGATGGCGCGCAATGAAGCTGCGCGCGATGTACCAGTGCGTCTGCGGCATCGCGCGCAGCGGACGCCGCTCGCGGAAGCGCTGCAGATCGTCGGCCAGGGCCGCGGCGGAGTCGTAGCGTTGCTCGCGATCGTGCGCAAGCGCCTTGCGCAAGGCCATGCGCAATTCGCCCGGCAGCCGATGTGCCGCCTCGACCAGGGTCGCCGAATTCGGCGTCTGCTCGCGCGGGTCGGCATCGCTGTCGATCGCGTCGAGCAAGGTCTGCTGCGGTGCGCGCGTGGAATGATGCGGCGCCGACGTCAGCACGTTGGCGTCGGCGCCGGTCAGGATCTCGAACAGCATCACGCCGAGCGAATAGACGTCGCTGCGCGTATCCAGATCGCGCTGCAGGCGTGTCGACTGCTCCGGACTCATGTAGACGCCGGTGCCGGCCGGGTCGGCCGTCACCATGGCGCCGTGTGCGCCATCGTCCGTACTGCCGCCGATCGCGATGCCGAAGTCGATGATCTTCGGTGCCGGCATGCCGTCGACACGCTGCACCAGCACGTTGGCCGGCTTCAGGTCGCGATGGATGATGCCTTTCTGATGGGCATGCTGGACGCCGTGGCAGACCCGTGCGAACAGCGCCAGGCACTGGTCGCGCGTGAGATGTTCGCGGCGGCAGAACTGGGTGATCGGCAGGCCTTCGACGACCTCCATGACCAGATACGGATGGCCCTGTGCGGTCGTGCCCGCATCGAACACCTGCGCGATCGCCGGATGCTGCATCTGCGCCAGGGCCTGCCGTTCGACCTCGAAGTACGCGCGCGCAAGCGGGCTCGCCACTTGTTCGCGGATCAGCTTCAGCGCGACCTCGCGGCGGACCGGGCGCAACTGCTCGGCGAGGTAAACGCGGCCCATGCCGCCTTCGCCGAGCACGCGGCGGATCAGGTAAGGGCCGAGTTCGGTGCCGTCGGCAAGCTCGACGCCATCGGCCGCAGCTGCCGGCGGCGTCTGGAATTCGGTCTTGTCGTTCGGCGAGACGGGGGCGGTCATGGCATCGTGATCGGGCGCCCGGCGGCTGGGCCGCGCGGGCATGCGCGGTTATTACAGCGTGCGCAAGGCCGAATGTATACAAGCGTGCAACGCGCGCGGCAGTCGGCGCGATCTCGCGTAAACTGCCGTCGGCGCCGCCGAAGATTCCAACGCCGCATGAGTGATCGCGATTCCACTACTACCCAACGCCGTACGATCCGGCCGCACGATTACGTCGCGCGCAGTCAGCCGACGTCGTCGGCCTGCCTGGTCGTCCTGCAAGGGGTGCGACTCGGCCAGCGCATCGATGTCGGCGAACAGGCACTGATCATCGGTCGCGCGCCGGAATGCGATTTCCAGATCATGGAGCGCAGCGTGTCGCGCCAGCATGCGCGCATCTGGCGCGGACCGGCCGGCTACCGCATCAAGGATCTCGACTCGACCAATAAGACGCTGGTCAACGACCAGCCGATCATCGAGGCCGAACTGCGCGACGGCGACCATGTCACGATCGGCAGCTGCGTGCTGAAATTCATGGATCGCAGTTCGATCGAGGCACGCTATCACGAGGAAATCTACCAGCTCGCCACGGTCGATCCGCTGACCGGCCTGTACAACCGCCGCCAGTTCCTCGAACTGCTCGAGAAGGAGCTTGCGCGCAGTGCCAACCATCGCCGCCCGCTGACCTTGCTGATCATCGATCTGGATCACTTCAAGTCGATCAACGATCGCTTCGGCCATCCGGTCGGCGATGTCGTGTTGAAGCGCGTCGCGACCGCCCTGCAGGGCAATGCGCGCGAGGAATTCATCATCGCGCGCATCGGCGGCGAGGAGTTCGCGGTGGTACTGCCCGAGCACGGTGTCGAAGCGGCCGCGCAATTCGCCGGACGCTTGTGCGATGCGGTCGGCACGCTCGACATGGCGAACAGTCAGATCGGACCGCAGCGCGTCACCGTGAGCATCGGCGTCGCGCCGTGGCAGCAGGGCATGGCGAACGTCTCCGACCTGATGCGTGCGGCCGACCTGCAGCTCTATCGTGCCAAGCAGTCGGGACGCAATCGCGTGTGTGCCGTCGGCTCCGAGTGAGCTTCGAAGCTCAGGCCCTTGTCGAGCGAGCGCGCTTTCACAGCACGAACATCGCGATGGCCGCGGCCGACATCACCAGTATCGTCACCCCGACCACTGCGCGCACCAGTGGCGGCGACGGCTGGTTCGCCATGATCTTCTTGTCGGCCGCGATCAGATAGACGCAGACCAGCACCGGTGGTGCCAGCACGCCGTTCAATACCGCCGACCAGTAGAGCGCCTTGATCGGATTGATGCCGATGAAATCGATGGCGACCGCTGCCAGCATCGACAGGATGAAAACGCCGTAGAACGCTGCTGCCGCGCGGAAGCGTTTGTCCAGCCCGTAATTCCAGTCGAACGTCTCGGCGAACGCATAAGCGGCGGAGCCGGCCAGCGTCGGTATCGCGAGCAGGCCGGTCCCGATCAGGCCGATGCTGAACAGCCAATAGGCAAACGACCCGGCCAGCGGCTTCAACGCCTCGGCCGCCTGGCGCGTCGTTTCGATATGCGTGTGTCCGGACGCGTGCAGGGTCGCCGCCGTCGTCACGATGATGAAGAACATGATCAGATTGGAGAACAACGTTCCGACACCAATGTCGAGGCGCCGGGCTGCGATCGATCGTTTCGACGCGCCACGCCGTTGCGACACCAGATGCAGACCCTGCGCCTTCTGCTCTTCGATCTCCTGGCCCGCCTGCCAGTAGAACAGGAACGGGCTGATCGTCGTGCCGAGAATCGCGACGAGCATGGACCACGCGTCCTTGCCTTGCGGCAATGTGGGAAGGAACGTCGCACGCGCCACGTCGCGCCATCCGATATTTACGGTGAACGCCGTGACCACGTAGGCGAACAGGGCCAGTGCCAGCCATTGCAGCACTCGCGCGAGCTGCTGATAGCGCAACCGCACCGCGGCAACACAGATGCCGAGGCCGAACAGCACGACGTAAATCATCGAAGGTCCGCCGCCGAGCATCTCGGCGGCATCGCCCATCGCCGAAAGATCGCTCGCGATGTTGAACGTGTTGGCGATCAGCAAAGCGAGGCCGAAGAGAGCGACCAGCCACAACGGAAACTTCTGGCGAAACGCGCCGGCCAGGCCGCGACCGGAAACCATACCAATACGCGCACTCATCATCTGCACGCAACCCATCAGCGGCCACGTCAGCAATGCCGCCCACGCGAACTGATTGCCGAATTGCGCACCGGCAACAGAGTAGGTCGCGATGCCCGAGGGATCATCGTCGGCCGCCCCGGTTGTCACGCCGGGCCCGAGCGAAGAAAGCACTCGTTTGAACGCAGACTCTGCGCCCTTTTTCCGTGTCACTGCCACCCCCCGTGGATGGCGCAGGCTATTCGAAGCCTGCGCGCGGATTCCCGCCATTTGCCGGCCGCGTGCGGCCGGAATCAAACCTTAAAGTTGGAGACTAGGTGCGCCGCAGAAGTACGACCGCCAACACGATCAGGACGAGCAGTCCAAGACCACTCGGGTAATAACCCCAACCCGCGCTGTAGGGCCAGGTCGGTAATGCACCGAGGATCAATAGCAGGATCAGCACCAATACGATCATTCGCATGAACCATCTCCGGTTGGGATCAACGCATCTGCGCGAGCAGGTCGGTTTTGCGCGCTTCCATGCGGCTGCCGAGTTCGGCCAGCTCGCTCTTGCTCAGCAACTTGCGCGCACGTGGAAACATTTCCTTTTCCTCTTCGTCCGCATGATGCTCGACCAGTTCCTTGAGCACCTTCGCACGGCCGCTGAAGTTGTCCGCGGCAGGATCGGTCGCCAGCAGGTCGGGCAGCACGAGATCGCCGGCGGCGCGGTGTTCTTCGAGCGCTTCGAAATACATCGTGCGGTCATCCGCAATCTTTGCGGCTTCCTTGAACGCGGGATAGAAGATTTCTTCTTCGATGGTGGTGTGTGCTTCAAGATTTGTGCGGACCTTGCCCAACAAGTCCTTTCTTTTCTTGAGCGCGCGCGTCGTCGTCGCTGCCAGCCCATCGAGCAGACCGCGCATCAGAACATGGTCCTGCTTGAGCAACTGAATCGCATCCATCGCACTCTCCCGGTTGATGCGGAGACGTTACGGATGAATCCTCCAACGCCACGTGAGGGCTTGATATCGCCAACAGCCTGGGTTCAGAAATGGGCACAGGATAAATGGCGCTGCCGGCGCATCGGCCACGGATAAAAGGACAAGATGCCGCAGCCGCATCGCGCCCCGCATGCGGGGCGCGAGAGACGCGGCCAGCGTTATGCGATTTCATCGAATGAGCGTCGATCGCTTGACGACGATTTTCACCGGCGCGGCCAGGAAATCACGTCCGATGGGTCAATCGCTCTACCGCATTCGACAGGGCCGAGAGGGAATACGGCTTGCGCAGCAACTCCACGCCTTCGATCGCCTCGTGCAAGCCGAACTGCTGCGCCGTGTAGCCCGAACTCAACAGCACGGGCAGATTACGCTTGCAGGCTTTCAGCTGCCGCGCCAGATCCAGACCGCTCATGCCGCCAGGCATGATGACGTCGCTGAAGACCAGGTCGATGCGCTCGCCGCGCCGCACGACGGTCAACGCCGCGCGCGCGCTGTCGGCTTCCAGCACGTCGTAGCCGAGGCCGCGCAGCAGTTCACAGGTGACTTCGCGCACGTTCTCATCGTCCTCGACGACCAGAACTACGCCGTATCCGCGCACCTGCGGCTTCTCTTTGCGGACTGCCGGTGCGATCGAAGCTTCTTCGGTGGCCGGCAGATAGATCTGAAACGAAGTGCCTGTGCCGATCTCGCTTTCGACCACGACGAATCCGCCCGACTGCTTGGCGAAGCCATACACCTGGCTGAGGCCGAGGCCGGTACCCTTGCCGACATCCTTGGTGGTGAAGAACGGTTCGAAGACGCGGCCGAGCGCTTCCGCAGCGATACCGACGCCCGTGTCCGTCACGACGGCCACGACATAACTGCCGGCCACCACGCCGTGCAATGCGGCGACGTGGGCATCGACGACGCGCTGTTCGGTCGACAACGTCAAGCTGCCGCCGTCCGGCATCGCGTCGCGGGCATTGATGGCCAAGTTGAGAATGGCCGTCTCGAACTGATGCGGGTCGGTCTTGCACAGCCAGCGTTCTGCAGGCGCCTTCACCTTGACCGTGACCGCCTCACCGACCGCGCGTCGCACGAGGCCCCCGAAGGTGGCCAGCAACTCGTCGACGCAGACGGCCTGCACGTCGAGATCCTGCCGCCGCGCGAAAGCGAGCAATTGCTGATTCAAGGTCGCGCCGCGCTCGACGCCCTGCCGCGCAGCGGCCAGATAGCGCACGCTGCGACTGTCCTGTCCAAGCCGGTTTTCGAGCAGATCGATATTGCCGCCGATGACCATCAGCAGGTTGTTGAAGTCATGTGCCATGCCGCCGGTCAGTTGACCGATGGCCTCCATCTTCTGTGCCTGATGCAACTGCTGCTGCACGAGACGCCGCTCGGTCACATCGGAAACGACACCGGAAATTCGCACGGGCCGCTCGTTCGCATATTGTGTTCGCCCCTTGACGTGCACCCAGCGCACGGCGCGATCCTCGTTGCGGAGGATGCGCTTTTCGAATTCGATCGAACCGCTGCGCTGCGCGACCGCGAACGCGGCCGCCACCGTCGGCCGGTCTTCGGCGATAAAGGGTGCCAGCAGCATCTCCACGCCGGCGTGGTCGCCCTGCTCGATCTCGCCGAAGATCTGTCCGTAGCGCCGCGACCGGCGCACGATATTGGTCTCCAGATCCAGGTCCCAGCTGCCCATGCCGGCCGCGTCGAGCGCCACGTCGAGGCTTTCTTCGGCGCGTCGTCGTTCCTCGATTTCGCGCGCCAGTTGCGTGTTGGCGGCAGACAGTTCGTGACTGCGCCGGCGGCTGTGGGTCAGGTCGGTGATGATGCAGCAGATCAGATGCGGCATGCGCTCGTCGACACGCAGATCCACCGCCGACACGTTGACCGGCACATGATCTCCGTCGTGCTGGACGAGCAGCAGCTCCGACGTACGACCTGCGCCATCGGCCTGCGCCAGCAATCCTTCGAAAACGGCGATGTCGTCGCTGGCGACGCGGTCGAAAATGAGATGACCCATCAGCTGCTCGCGCTCGACGCCGATGAGCGTGGCGAAGCGCTGATTGCAATACAGCAATGTGCCGTCGCGCGCCAGCGTGACTGCGCCTTCCTGCATCTGCTCGATCAGGACGCGGTACGGGCGGTCGGCGTTTTCCAGCGTGTAGACCTGCTGGCCGCTGACTCCACCGACCACGACGGCATCGACTTCGCCGTTGCGTATCGCGTCCAGCGTTTCTTCCGCTTCGCGCAGGCGCAGCCTGAGTTCGGCCAGCGTTTCGGATGCGCCGGACTGCACATCGTCGAAGCGAGCCATATCCGGTTGCGCCACAGCTTTCATCGCAGCGGCAGCACGTTGAGCCCCGCGAGCACCTTCTCGCGATCGGACAAGTCGCCGATGATTCTGCGCAGGGGTTCGGGCAGGATCTTCACCAGGGTCGGCGTCGCGATGACCTGCAGCTCCTTCGTCGCTTCCGGGTTCGCATAGACATCGATCACTTCAAGGTCGTAACGGCCTTCGAGATTCTCTTCGCAGATCTGCTTCATGTTTTCGATCGCACGGGTCGATCTTGCCGTGGTGCCGGTGACGAACAAACGAAGTTTGTAGTGCACGGGTTTCGCCGGGGCATCGGCGGCGTTCATTTCAGCCCCGCGGCACGCGGCCTGATATCCAGCCCGACCAGGACACGTTCCGTATTCGAAAGGTCTCCGATGACGCGCTTCAGCGGCGGCGGCAGACGTCGCACCAATGTGGGCAGTGCAACGATCTGGTCACCCGCAGCGAGCTGCGGTGTCACCAGCAAATCGATGACCTCGATGTTGTAGCGACCGGCCAGATGGTCTTCGCACAGCGTCTTCAAGTTGGCGATCGCAGTCAGCGACTTCGGTGTCTGGCCGGCGACATACAGGCGCAGATTGAACTCGCCGTCCTGGTTTTCGCGAGTAGACGTAGGCTGCTTCGCGCCGTTCGCGTCCTTCGGACTTTTCGTGATCATGGTCGGGCTCCTCGGATCGAGGCAAGCTCGGAGCGCTCGCTGCCGATCACTTCCTCACGCGCTTCCTCCTGCTCGATCAGTCTGCGCAAATCCTCTTCTTCCCCGTCGAGCGAGCGACGCATGTCGGCAATCTCGCGTTCTGTCGCCGCCCGTTTGCGCGCCAGTTCGCGCCGCCGCCGCTCGGTCGCTTCCTGTCGCTCGAGCGCGGCGTTGCGCTCGCGCGCCTCCTGTACCAGGCGCGCGGTGCCGGTCAGAACGCCGGCCGGTCCCGCGTAGGCATCGACCAGGCGCACGCCGTCGCGCGTCAGACGGTATTCGCGCAGTTGTTTGGAGTGATCCATGCCGCGCGATTTCAGCAGGTAGAGAACGCGGTTGCGTTCGCCGTTGGCCTCGATGTCGCTCAGCGACAGCCACGTATCCATCAGCGAAGAGACGCTGCGGTCGCTTGCGCTCATCGCATCGCCTGACGAAGACAGGCTGGTGAAGAGTGCCGTGATCCCCTTCGCCTTGCAGATGTCCGCCAGGCGTATGAGGGTCGCGTGGATTTCGAACTCCGGCCCGCGGAACGCCGAGATCGGATCGACGACGATGATGTCGGGCTTGAACCGTTCGATGTCGCGGTTCATGCGCGCCAGATGCATCTCGAATCCGTACAGGCTGGGTCGTGCCGCTTCGAACGCGAGCAGTCCGGCCTCGACATGACGCTTCAGCAGGATGCCGACCGACTTCATGTTCCGCACGATCTGGTCCGGCGATTCTTCGAATGCGAAGAACAGCGCGCGCTTGCCGCGTTCGCAGGCAGCATTGACGAACGACGCGCCAAAGGTCGACTTGCCGGTGCCGGCGAGGCCCGAAATCAGGATGCTCGATCCGACGAAATAGCCCTTGACGCCGAGCATCTCGTCGAGGCCGGCGATGCCGGTCGAAATGGTTTCGTCCGAGATGGGATGCCCGAGGCCGGCCGAGGTGATCGGCAACACACTGATCCCATCTGCATCGATCAGGAACGGGTATTCGTTCGTGCCGTGCGCCGAGCCGCGGTATTTGATGACGCGCAGCAGCCGCGTCGTCACCTGTTCGGTGACGCGATTGTCGAGCAGGATGACGCAATCGGAAACGTATTCCTCGATACCGTAGCGCGTCAGCGTCCCGTCGCCGCGTTCCGCCGTGATGATCGCAGTCACGCCGCGATCCTTGAGCCAGGCGAAAAGCCGACGGATTTCGGCGCGCAGCACGACCGAATCGGTCAGGCCGGAGAACAAGGCCTCGATCGTATCGAGCACGACGCGCTTGGCGCCTACCGAGTCGATCGCATGCGCAAGGCGCACGAACAAGCCTTCCAGATCGTAGTCGCCGCTCTCTTCGATTTCCGATCGCTCGATGTGCACATGGTCGATGGCGAGCTGCTTTTTCGCGATCAGATCGGACAAATCGTAACCGAGCGAGGCGACGTTGGCCTCGAGATCGGCGGCGCGCTCCTCGAAACTCATGAAGACGCCGCCTTCGTCGAATTTGATGGCGCCGTTGACCAGATACGAGATCGCGAAAATGGTCTTGCCGCAACCCGCACCACCGCAGATCAACGACGGCCGGCCTGCAGGCAGGCCGCCAAAGGTGAGTTCATCGAGCCCGGCAATGCCAGTCGCGCTCTTTTCCAATGCTTGCATTCGGTTCGGCTCCCTTGACCTTGCCGTTGTCCTCAAGACTGCGCCCGATCGGCGAACAGACGCATCGGCCGGTTCGCGCAGAGTGCACTATTGCCGAGCATAGCTGAACAAAAGCGGGCGAATTCGCAAGCGGCTGCACCCCGCCCGGGCGGCCATGCGAGCGTTGCAGTGCTGCAGGCATGACGGCGGACGCGAGCGGTGATGCATCCGGGATCGCTGGCGCCCGCGGAGGCGGCAGATGCGTCGCGCTATTGTGCCAAGCCCATTGCCTGCAACAGCCGGCGGCCGGAGACGGGCTTGGCGAGGAATTCGTCGAAGCCGGCCAGTTCGGCCTCCTGCTGCGCTTGCGCGGACGATTGGCCGGTCAGTGCGATCAGGCGAGGACGCTCCATTCCTTCGAGTTCCCGGATGCGCCGGGCGGTCTCGAAACCGTCGATGTTCGGCATCTGCAGATCGAGTACAACGACTTTCGGATGAAACGCACGGCAGAGCGCCAAGGCCTCACCGCCGTCACGAGCCTCATGCACATCCACGCCGAACTTGACCAGCAGCATGGCGACGTTCGCCCGAACGACAGCGTCGTCCTCCGCGTAGACAATTCTCATCAGTTCTCGATAGCCGTGAAGCAAGAAGAGGAGAAGGAACGTCCGCCACTGCGAGCATCGTTTTCCGATGCGCCATGGACGCCACACGTGTGCAGCATCGACAAGCAAGCCCCACGAGGGCCTGAATCGTTCAGAAACCTGATCGGTTTTTGTTCATCGGGGCGCGATGCCGCCTCTGCTATTTCTAGTCCAATGAAGAAAAAAACCGACGACATCTATCGCCTCGACGATGTCCAATGGCCGCCCATCGTCATCGAGACCCTCACGCCCATCCAAGACGTCCGCGACCTGCTCGATTCCACGAGCGCCGGCGTATGCGAAGTCTTGGCGCGCCCTCGCATCCGTCGCGGAGCTCCCTGGATGGATATCCGTGCGCCGGACAGCGAGAACGCCAATCAGATGTTGCGTGATGCCCTGAAGGTTCTTTTGAATGCGGCCAAGCGGGGCGAGTTGAAGGAATTTCGCGTGATTCACGGCTTCGGCTACCTGCCGCCCGAAGAGGTCGGTCCGTGGACGGGCCTGTTCTCATAACAGCGCCGGTTCGCCCAGGATGCAGCCATCGCGGATAGAGCCATCGCTGATCGGCGGATTCTCACGCACATGTCCGTCGACGACTTCGGAGCGCCAATCGCCGTCGGGCGATTGGATACGCAGGAGGCACGGCGCGCCCAATGCATCGGAGCGCCGGCGCCCCATCGCCCGCGCATGCAACAGGGCATCTTCGAAGGTGATGAACGAGCGCGAGGTATCGTCGGTCTGGTCGACGGCGACGTGCCAGTGCTGATCCAGGCCGAGAACGGTGCAGTAGGCGAGTGACATAGAGGTAGGCAGTTCGCGTCGGAGCCGGCACTGTGCAGGAACTGCGGCAACCATCGCTGAGCGCGTGCTTTGGCGCGTTCAGTCGCGGTAATGGTTGCGCATGAAGCGCGCCGTTGGCGCAGGACATAGCGTCCAAGTCTCGCCCCGGGCGGAACGTCAAGAGTCGCGCAGTGCGCGTGGTGTTGATTGACGAAGCTCGGCGATCGTCATGCGCAGACGGTTGCGCGATTCTGCGGCGACGCGCGATTGCGCAGCGGGGGTTTTCCTGGCTTCCCACGCGATCAGCATGGAATCGAGTTCGTCGAGAACGGCGCCGCTGCCCGGATACGCGGCATAGATCGCCTTCATCATTACATCGTTGGCGATCACCCATGCTTCCAATGCCTGCACACGGTCGGCCAACAGACGCCAACGAAGGTCTTGCGCCGTGGACGCACCCGGCTTGTTTTGATTGCGCGCAGTCATAGCGCTATCAAAGCCCTCTGCCGCTGAACCGCCGCCATGTACTCGGTTGCACGGTCATCTTGCGTAGTCGATCGTGGCGGCGTTCTTCCAGTTGCAGGAGTTACTGCTCGCTGAAGCCAGCGCAGTGCTCAGCAGCGAGCGAGTCGGCGCGTTGCCTGCATAAAGCATTCACACCGCTGGCTGCAGATCGTAACCGTAGGCATATTCGTTCTCGATCGAGCCGTTGCGCCGATGCACGATCATATGTGCGGACAGTCCGCGGCAGTGCAGTTCGGCGCTCCTGCGCGCTCCCTCTTCTTCTGCGCGCTCCTTCGTGTCGAACCTGGAAAGGAGCTGGCCATTTTGTTCCAGATGCCATTGATCATGGGCATGGACGACATGGAGAATTGCGCGAGGCATCGTTGGGCTTCCTTGAAGGCGTGTCTGCAGATTTCGACGCGGCCATCGTGGGGCTCCCACGATTAATGTCATACGTCAAATATGCGCAGGCGAACAGCCTCGGTTCAGTCGCGCCGTCGGAAGAGCCACGCGTCACAGATTCGGTACGGGCATGCTCAGGACCCGCGGATGCATTCAACGAAGGTCATGGAGCGAGAGTCGCCTCACCGGCCGATCGCGCGGCTGATCGCACTCATGATCTGGGCGATCCGGCACGGCTTCTGCAGGAATGCGACGGCGCCGATTTCCGCAGCGGCGTCCTTCAGCTCACTGATCGGCTGCGCGGAAAAAATGACGACGGGCGGTAGCGTTTTGCCTTTTCGCCGCAATTGCCGGACCAGGGCATCGCCGCGTTCACGTCCGAGTTGCAGATCGAGCAGCACCGCGCAGTACTCATGAGGCTCGCTCAGATCACCGAGCGCTACCTCGAAGGTCGGCGCGATCTTCACGGCATAGCCCTCCGTCGTCAGCAGCTCGGCGGTGACTTCACCCAATGCGTGATCGTCTTCAACCAAAAGGATGTTCACGTTTTCCCCAGATGACCGCCAGCATCAGCGACGGTACGCCGCTGACGATGAATGGAAGGCAGCGTCGGAACGAGTGAAATGTTGTCCGCGCCGATCTGTCCGGTGATCACACAAGCCACTGCATTTGCGTTTGCTAGGCGTGCCGCTGTTGCGCCGGGAAGCTGAGCGCGCAACGCCGCGCGTTTCATTTCGAAGTGGAGCCGTCAAGCGGCATCGTGAAGGTGAATGTGATTCCGTCTTCGCCGGAGGAGGCCACGACGATCGTGCCGCGATGCGCGCGCGCAATTTCGCTCGCTATGAAAAGACCCAAGCCGAGGCCGGGTTTACGTGCCGGACCGAATGCCCGCGTGAATGGGTGGAACAGGCGCGCGATTGCATCGTCGGGAATCGGGTCGCCGCTGTTGTTGATGGCGATGCGCAGGTCTTGTGCGTCCGTTTCGGCTCGAATCGTGACCGGCGCGTCGGGTGCCCCATGCACCAGCGCATTGGCGAGCAGGTTGGACATCAGCTGCGCCAGGCGGTGGCGGTCGCACACGACGGGCTGCTGAATCGCCCAGGTCGCGCGCACCTCTCGGGTGGGGTGCGCATTGCTCAGTTCGGCAACGACGTGCTGCAGCGCATCGATGACCTCGGGATCCTTCACCAGCGTGACTGGAATGCCGCCGCCGAGTTCGCCGCTGGCGAAGTCGAGCAAGTTCGATACCAGCTCGTTCATGCGTGAAAGGCTGCGTCGGACGAGCGCGAGCGAATTTCGCGCCGGCGCTTCCAGCGCCGTACGTTCCGCGCCCTCGATGCCGAGCCCGATCATGTGCAGGGGATTGCGCAGATCGTGTCCGAGCATGGCGACGAATTGCTCGCGCTGCACCGCCGTTTCCGCGGCGATCGACAGGTCGGTGCGACTGCTCGTCAGTTGCTCTTCGAGGTCGAGTTGCGCGGCAATGAGCTGCGCGAACAGTTGCAGCGATTTCAGGGTTTGCGGGTTGTTGAGCGAGGCCGGCTTCGGATCGAGGCCGCACAAGGTGCCGAAAAAGCGTCCATCGCGAGTGAAGATCGGAATCGAGACATAGCTCTGGAAACCGTATTGCTTCGGCGTGCGGTGGTCGCGGAAGCGCACGTCTTGTGCGACGTGGTCGATCACTACCACCTGCCCGTGCTGACGGATTTCGTTGCAGATGGTCGACTCGAGGACGAGATCGTCGCCAGGCTCGAGGCCGAAGTTCAGCTCATCGTAAACGGCGCAGGCCGTCCACTGCGTATCGGTGACGCGCGCAATCGCGGTGAAGCGCAGCCCGGTCGTATGCGCCACGACTTCGAGGATCGTCGGGACCGCTTCGATGCGCTGGATGGCGCGCACCGCGCGTACGGTCGCTGGGTCCATTCGTGCATCGCCGGGCTCCATGATTCAGCATAGCATCCGGGGTGTCGAGGCGGCAGGAGCCGCGATCGCGCGAATTGGCGCGCCGCGCGAAAACGAATGGCCTGAATCGAGACTCGTCGATTCATGTCGCATGCATCCTGAAACGTCTCAGATGAAGGCGCATTGAAAGTGCAGCCACGGAGACCGTTGATGGAATTCGCCCTGAGTCACCCGCGCGAGATTCGCTCATTCAGCTACGATCCCGCACATCACGTGCTGTGCGCCCATCATCTGGATGGCGACGTGACGATCTGCAGCGACGTGCCCAAGTCGCTCTACGATGCACTGACCAATACGCTGGCGCCCGAGGAATTGTTCATTCGCTACGTGCGCCCGCAGTTCGATTGCGAAACGGTGTCGATGGCGCTTCGGCGCGTTCAATGACAGCGGATCTTCGGTCATACGGTCCTCGCCGTATGGCCGCTATTCCTCTCTAGCAGCGGGCCCGCCGGCATTGGCGCGGCGGCGAAACTCCGCCGAAGCGGCATACGCGACGCGGCGCGCGCGCATGATGGAGCCGAGCGGGCGATGCTCGGGAATGCAGTGCCAGGGATTGAAGAAAAGGCTTTCATCGCGCTGCGTGGAATGGGCATCCGACCAAGCCTCTTGCACCGGCACATGGATGCGCGCAACCGCGATGAAGGGGCTTTTTTCCTCCGGCCACTGCACGGACGAATCCTCGATCGGCATCGATTCCAGATCGGTACATAGCTGCACGCGCAGTTCCCATTCGAGCGGATGCTCGCGGCAGAAAGCGACCACGGCGTCGCGCAATCCGTTCGGATGGTCGGTCAGGTCGACGCGTGTGCCGGTCAGCGCGAGCATCTCGCTGGAGATCGGTGCGAGCTGCAATTTGGCGATGTAAGGCCCATACAAAACGGGTACCTGGGTGAAAAACGTCTCGCCCAGGATATGCGTCAGCGGGTGGCCTCCAAGGCTTTTCAACGTGCCGCTTTCGCCGCCGGCGATCTCGATCGTCTTCTCGACTCCGCGCAGCACCGCCGACAAAGCCTTTTTCAATCCCTCCGCTTTGTCCGTCGTCGGCGCCAGCAGCTTCAGGTTCTTCAGAAATGCCTTCGCACTGGCTGCGCCAAACGTCGGCGCATTCACCAGCAGGAAATCCTGCAGCGCTTCTTCCTGCGCTGCCGTGGCCGGATCGTCTGATTCGAACAGCTTGATGCCGATGCCGCGCGGCGTCGAGACCTTGTCATCGAGCACGTCGCCGGGCGTCGTGGAAAGCCGGATGACGACACGATAGCGGCTGCTCTCGCGGAACACGCCCTGCATGAGTTCTTCGGGCAGTTCGGGCAATACGCTGAGCGTTCCGTCGAGCAGGCCATGACTCTTCGCGTGCACGCTGCGCAGACCGTGGCCGGAATCTTCGAACGTCTTGCGCGAGATCGAGCGCAACGTGTCCGACATGTCGGCGAAGGTGGCCGCTTCGTCAGGCTCCGCACGTTCCATCGAGGGATCGAAGTGCAGTGGGGTTGCGTAGAGCGCGGACATTGGCATTTCCTCACGAAGGGGCATGCGAGCACCATCGGGCAGCCTGAGTGAGTTCGCGCTGACTCGGCGGTAGGCCGAGTCACATCGCATTAACCGCGGAGTGGTTTTTATTGACCTCGCGGGCCGACCGGTCGTGCGTCGATGACTCAGGTCGCGCGTGGACCGTGGCGCTCGTCCGCCGGATAGTCGATGCCGATGGCCGCTGCATTGCGCGCGCCGTCCGCATCGTCCTGCGACACTGCGGACGGCAACGCCCGCGGCAGCGCGATTTCGAATGAAGTCCGGTCCTGCGACTCCACCCGCACGCTGCCGCCGTGCGCGAGCACGATCTGCTGCACGATGTACAGACCGAGGCCGAGGCCGGCCGCGGAATCGTCGCCGCGACGGCCGCTTCGAAACGGATCGAACAAGGCTGCGCGATCGTCGGTGGCGATGACGCCATCGTTGCTGACCGTCAGGTATACCGTGTCCGTGCCGGAGCCGTCGAGCAGCGCATCGATCGGCCCGCCGGAGCCGTGTTGCAGCGCATTTCCGAGCAGGTTCGAAACGACCTGCAGGAGACGATCCGGATCCCACCATCCGATCGTGTTGCCGGTGTGCCGGAACTGCACCGGCCGATCGGACTGCGTGGCGCTGTGTTCCTCGATCGCGCGCTGCATCAGCACTGCCAGGTCGGTTTCGCGCCGGCTGATCGGAATGCCGGCGCCGAGGCGCGCGCGCGAAAGATCCAGCAGATCCTCGATCATGCGGCTCATGCGCAATGCACTGGTCAGCGTGCGCGTCGCGAGGTCCTTCACCGGACCGTCCGGCGACCAGTGATCGATGACTTCGAAGCCCATGATGATCGCGCTGAGCGGATTGCGCAGATCGTGACCGAGCACGGCGACGAACATCTCGTTGAGGCGCAAGGTCTCGGTTCGATGCGCCAGTTCCTCGGCCAACTGGTGCTTCTGCCGGTACAGCTGGAAGAACACTTCCGCCTTGCTGCGCAGCACGTGCGGCTCGATCGGTTTGTACAGGAAATCGACCGCGCCGGCCTCGTAGCCTTTGAACAGCCGCTGGCGGTCGTGCGTTCCCGCGGTCAAAAAAATGATCGGCACCTGACGCGTGCGCTCGGTGCCGCGCATCAGTTCGGCCAGCTCGAAGCCGTCCATCTGCGGCATCTGCACGTCGACCAGCGCCAGCGCCACGTCGTGCACCAGCAGCAGTTCCAGGGCTTCCAATCCCGAGCGTGCGGTCAGCACTTCGACCTCGTCGGATTGCAGCAGGGTCGACAAGGCGAGGAGGTTGTCCTCGAGGTCGTCGACCAGCAGACACTTGACGCGGCGCAGCGGCGCGGCGCCTACGCTTGTCAACGCACGACTCATAGCCGTTCCTCCCGGTGGAACGAAAGTAGCAGAGAACCGATGGCTTCGAGCGGCAGCACGAAGTCCACCGGCGAATACTTCAATGCGGAAGCCGGCATCAGCGATGATCTGGCCGTTTCCGGGGATTGCACGATCGTCGTGCCGCCGCATTCGTGCACGGCACGCAAGCCCTGCGCACCGTCCTCGTTGGCCCCCGTCAGCACGATCGCCAACAGGCGTTCGCGCAGCAGCTGCGCGGCGGACTCGAACGTCACGTCGATCGATGGACGCGAATACTGCACCAGGCCTTCGGTCGACAACGCCAGCTGTGGACCGCTGTCGAACAGCACATGGTAGTCGGGCGGCGCGAAATAGATGGTCCCCGGCCGCAATTCATCCTTGTCGTTGATCTCGCGCACGGGAAGGGCGCAGCGCGCCGCGAAGATCTCCGTCAGCAGGCTCGGCCTCTCGCGTTGCAGATGCAGCACGACGACGACGCTGGCGCGCATGTCCAACGGCAGGCGCGGCAGCAGTTCGAACAGCGCCTCGATGCCGCCGGCGGAAGCGCCGATCGTGATCGCGTCGTAACGTGGACTGGAGACGTCTTTATCCACCATGCTAGGCCTTCTTTTGGAAGATCCGGCTCTCGCGCGTGACCTTTTCGAACGCGTCGGCATGCGAGGACAATCCGATCGATTCCTTTGCGCCGATGCCGAGGAAGCCCTTGCGGCACAGTGCATCGCTGAACAAGCCGATCGCGCGGTCCTGCAGGTCGCGGTCGAAATAGATCAGCACGTTGCGGCACGACACGAGCTGCACCTCGGCGAACACCGTGTCGGTCGCCAGGCTGTGATCGGAAAACACCACGTGCTTCTTCAGCGCCGCGTCGAACACGGCGTGATCGTAAGCCGCCGTGTAGTACTCCGACAGGGAGTGCGAACTGCCCGACTTGCGATGGTTCTCGGTGAACTCGGCGATGCGTTCTATCTCATAGACGCCGGCTTCGGCCTTCTTGAGCGCGTGCGGGTTGATGTCGGTCGCGTAGATCAGGGTGCGCGACAGCAAGCCTTCTTCGTGCAGCAGGATCGCCAGCGAATAGGCTTCCTCGCCCGTGCTGCAGCCGGCCACCCAGATTTTCAGCGAGGGATAGGTACGCAGCAGCGGCAGGACGCTGGTGCGCAGCGCGAGGAAATAGCTCGGGTCGCGGAACATCTCGCTGACCTGGACGGTGAGGTAATTCAGCAGCGCCGAGAAGATGGCCGGCTCGTGCAGCACCTTGTCCTGCAGCTGCGACAGTGTGCGGCAGTCGAATTGCGACATCGCCGCGGTCATGCGACGCTTCACCGACGCCATCGCGTAGCGGCGAAAATCGTAGTGGTAGCGCAGGTAGATCGCGTCCACCAGCAAGCGCAGCTCGATATCGAACGTATCGAGCGCGGAAATATCGGCCTCGCTCACCGTTTCGGTATCCATACGCGGATCAGAGAAAGCAGCTTCTCGACATCCAGCGGCTTGGCGATGTAGTCGTTGGCGCCGGCGGCGAGGCAGATTTCCTGATCATCCTTCATCGCCTTTGCGGTCAGCGCGATGATCGGCAGCCGTTTCCACTCGGTACGCTGACGGATCGCCCGCATCGCGGCGAGCCCGTCCATCACCGGCATCATGATGTCCATCAGGACGAGGTCGATGGCGCATGTGCCCTTGTCGGTGCTGCGCTCCAGCAGATCCAGTGCTTCGAGTCCGTTGCGCGCGATTTCCAGGCGTGCGCCGGTGGATTCCAGCACGCTCGACAATGCGTAGATGTTTCGCACATCGTCTTCGACGATCAGGATGCGGCGATTCTCCAGCGCCGCCTCGCGGTTGCGCGCGCTGCGCAGGATGCGCTGGCTTTCCTGCGGCAGCCGCGATTCGACCTGATGCAGGAACAGTGTGACCTCGTCGAGCAGGCGTTCGGGCGAACGCACATCCTTGATGATGATGGAGCTGGAGAAGCGACGCAGCGCCTGCTCTTCTTCGCCCGATATCTCGCGTCCGGTGTAGACGATGACGGGCGGAAACGAGATCTCTTCCTGGCTCGCCATCTGTTCGAGCAATTCCATCCCGCTCATATCCGGCAGGTTGAGGTCCATCACCACGCAGTCGAAGGTGGTCCGGCGCAGCTCCTGCAGTGCGGCCACGGCGCCGGCGACGCCGACGATCTCGATGTCGGTGCTGCCGAGCAGGCGTCGAATGCTGTCACGCTGTTTTTCGTCGTCCTCGACCACCAGGACACGGCGCAGCGTCTTCGAGAATTTGTCGGCCAGCGCTTGGAAGGCTTCGATGATCTGCTCGCGCTGGACAGGCTTCAGCGCATATCCGGCCGCACCGCGGGCCAGCGCTTCCTGCGCATGATCGTCCGGCGACAGCACATGCACCGGAATATGGCGCGTGCGCGCATCGTGCTTGAGTTGATCGAGCACGCGCAGACCGGAGCGATCGGCGAGATTCAAGTCGAGCACGATGCCGCTCGGCGCATAACTGACGGCGGCGGCGAGGCCATCGGCGGCCGTGTGGGTCACATGGCATTCGAAGCCTGCATCGTGAGCGAGCTCGCAGAGAATCGTCGCGAATGGCGCGTCGCCGCCGATGATCAATATCCGCCGCGCCGGTGCCGCGCGTTTGGCCGTCGCGGGCGCGTTCGTGTCGGCGCGCACGCGCCAGGCCTCCGAGGCGGTCGGCGCAGGAACCAGCACCGGTATCGGGCTGCGTGGCGTCGGCTTCGTCGCATTGGCGGCATCGGATGCGGCGGCCCCGATCGCGCGATGCGTCGTCGGGAGGGTCAACGTGAAGGTGCTGCCGTGACCGACCTGGCTGCGCACCTCGATCGTGCCTCCGAGCAGGCCGGCGAGATCGCGCGCGATGGACAGACCGAGGCCGGTGCCGCCGTATTGGCGATGCGTACTGCCGTCGGCTTGGCGGAACGCCTCGAAAATGATGTCGTGCTGGTGCTCGGGCAATCCGATGCCGGTGTCGATCACGTCGAAGGCGAGCAGCGTTCCGTCGACGTCGCGCACGTGCAGTGCGACCGACCCATTCGCGGTGAATTTGAACGCGTTGGCGAGCAGGTTTCGAAGGATCTGCAGGAGCCGTTGTCCGTCCGTGCTGATCGCCTGCGGCAGCCCGTCGTCGGCGCGGATCTCGAAGCCGAGGCTCTTCTGCGCTGCGACCGGTTCGAACGTGGCGCGCAGGTTGCCGAGCACCTCGGCGAGTGAGATCGATTCGGACTGGATCTCGATCTGCCGCGCCTCGATCTTCGACAGATCGAGAATGTCGTTGATCAGCGTGAGCAGATCGTTGCCGGCCGACACGATCGTCTGCGCAAACTTGACCTGGCCTTCGCTCAGATTGCCATCCTTGTTGTCGGCCAGCAGCCCGGCGAGGATCAGTGTGGAATTGAGCGGTGTGCGCAGCTCGTGGCTCATATTGGCGAGGAATTCGCTCTTATAGCGATTGGCCCGCTCCAGCTCGGCAGCCTTGCCGGTGAGAATGGTCTGCGCGCTCGTCAGCTGGTCGCGCTGACTTTCCAGCGCCTGTGTCTGCTCTTCCAGTTGCGCGTTGTTTTCTTCCAGTTCCGCGCGTTGCGATTCCACCTGCATGCGCTGCTCGCGCAAGACGCGGCCCTGCTCCTCGAGTTCTTCGTTGCTGACGCGCAGTTCCTCCTGCTGCGTCTGCAGCTCCTCCGCCTGTCGCTGCGTCTCCTCCAGCAGTTCTTCGAGGCGCACGCGATCCTTCGCCGCACGGAACGCCATGCCGAGGGATTCGGCAATCTGCTCGACGAACTCGCGCTCGTCCGCGCGCAGGCGGCGGAAGAATCCCAGCTCGAGCACACCTTGTGAGACGCCGCGCGCGCGTGCCGGCGCGATCAGGAGTTCGCGCGCGTTCGCACTGCCGGTGCCGGATCCGATCTCGAGATAATTTTCCGGCACGTCGGTCACGTGCATCGCCCGATTTTCCTTCAGCGCCTGGCCGACGATCCGGCTCCCCGGCGGCAGCCTCTCCGTGGCCGGATCGGGGGACGATGCGTACGAGGCTATACGACGAAGCCAGCCGTCATCCTCCACCGCGTAGATCACACCGGCCTGCGCACCCAGGTATTGGGCGAGAAACCGCAGCGCTCGCTCACCGAGCGGCTGCAGGCTCTGATCGCCTTGCAGCTTCTGGCCGAGTCCGATCTGGCCTTCGCGTTGCCAGGCCACCGATTCGCGCGCGGCCTGATCGCGCGACACCATCGCAGCGGCAGCAATGATCAGGCACAACAGCAATGCAGCGCCGAACAGAACCACGCGCGTCGAAACCGTGGCGGCATCGCGCAGGTCGGTTTCGCGCTGGGCCAGCTGGGTTTTTTCCGAACTTTCGATCGCTGCAACGCCCGCGCGGATGCGGTCCATGGCGATCTTGCCGACGTCCGAGCGCACGACCGCGAGCGCAGCCTCCGCGTCGCCGGCGCGGCGCAGTTCGATCGTGTGATCGAGTTCGCTGAGCTTCTCCGTGATGAGCCTGCCCAACGTCTCCACGCGCTCGTACTGGCGCGCGTCGTCCGCCGTCGAACTCTTGAGCTTTTCAAGTTCCGCGGGCAGGGCTGCCTTGGCCGCGAGAAAAGGTTCTAGGTAGCTGTCGGTTCCCGTCAGCAGGTAACCGCGCTGACCGGTCTCGGCATCGTTCGTCGCCGACATCAAGGTCGCGAGTTCCTGCAGCACTTCGAGCGTATGCGATACGCGCGCGACCATGACCGTACGGGCGGCCATCGACTGCAGCGACAGCGCCGCGATCAGAATCGTGGCGACGCCGGCGAGCAGAAAGCCGACCAGGGCGCCAGGCGAGAGGCGAACGGCGAACCGGCGCGTCGATTGCGGCCGCGTGGAGGATGACGACGGTTTCATGCCCTTTCCGATCGATGCTGCTGAGTGGCGACGATCACTGCGCGGCCGACCTGGATCGGCAGATGCGAGCCGTCGAGCGCGGTGAACAAAGGGAAAAGTGTAAGGCAAGTCTCCTTGCCATTTCGACGGTACGTGACCAACCGAAAGCACGCCCCCCAATGGCCTGCGACACCCACTCGGATTGTCTACGCCGCCTCGCTGCGCCCGCCAACTGGCAATCAGCTCGAGATCCGGCGTCGCCCTGAAAAACCTGCCGCGGCGCCACAGACCGGTGCCTGCGGCCGCGGCAGCATGCGCATCATTGTGCTACGGAAGCTGAAGGATTTTGAGAACGGCCAGCGTGCGTTCAGCCGTTGTCTGATCTGCGCGTGCGTGCGCAGGACGGGGCTCGTACCGCCGACTGCGCTCAGGCGAACATCGACTCCACGTAGCGCCATTCGCAGATAGCCGCCGGCTCGTAGCGCGACCAGCGTGTACGAAATACCGATCCGCTAAAAATGCCGCGCATGGCGATATCCCGATACTCGAGCACGAACTCGACGCTCTGTCCGTCCTGCGGCAGCGCTTGCGCGCTCGGGATCCAATCGCGAGGATTGCGAGCCGCCAGAGCGCCTCCGAGTGGAAGCAGGGCTGCTTCGTTCTGCATGGCCGCGAAATGATTCATGGAAATTCCCATCGTTGGCGTACGCACCCCATGAAGCAGAGAGCGTGCCATTCGCCGAACGGCCGCTGGACGGCTGCGGTTCATTTTTGTGGGCGCGCGCGTGCGTAATTTTTACCCGGCGTGTGTCGAAAATTCCGGGTGCGGCGGGGACGCTAGTCGCGGGCGAGAAGCTCTCGCAGCTTGGCTGCCAGCTCGCCGAGGCGATAGGGCTTGGGAAGAAAAGCGAATTCACGCTCGACGTCGTCTCCGCCAAACGCATCCCGCGGGTGCCCCGACGCGAGCAGGATCGGCAGCCTCGCGCGCGCGGCGCGTGCGCGTCGCGCCAACTCGACTCCGGAAATGCCGTGCGGCATCACGACATCGCTGAAGAGCAAGTCGATCGCGAGGCCACTGTCCAGCAGGGTCAGCGCCTCTGGCGCGTTTTCCGCACTGATCACGCGGAAGCCGAGCAGCTGCAGCACCTCGACGGTCGTTGCGCGGACGCCCGGATCGTCTTCGACCAGCAGAACAATTTTTGGATCCTTCGTCATCCTTTCAACTCGTCAGCCAAGCTCGCCCGCCGTGCTGGTTCGCGCCCGGGGCGTGCGTCGCGGCGGAGGGCGCCGGATGCGAGGGCTGGGGCAATACCCTGCGCAACGTTTCGATGCACTTCCTGAGCCAGCGGAGGCCGAGGGGCGGATCCTCACGTCCGCAACGCGGCATGGCGGTGCTCGGTGCACTGCGCGTGCCCGCACCTGCACTCCGTTTCGGTCTGCTCGGGCTGCGCCTGCACGGACGCATTGGCGCAATGAGGCCCGCAATAGGTCTGGCCCGCATCGATCCGGCATGCGCAGCTCTTATGGGCACAGGGCTCGCTGGGTAAATTATCGTTCATCGTATACTCCACTGACGGTACGGCGGCCGCGCCGCATACTGCTGCACTTGTCGGTAGCGTAAATTCGTCCAGGAACCGCGTGTCACCCTGGGGCATTTCCACTGCATCGTGGCTGACTTGGCATTCTGCTCCGAACGCGACCTTCGTTTTCAACTGGCCCGAGAACCCGCATGACGGTACGTGAAGCCACCGGGAGCGTGTTGATCGTCGACGACAACATCGATTTCCAGTCGATCGCTGCCGGGCTGGCGGAGCTGTCGCATTGCTCGACCACGGCCGCGATGAGCTTGCGCGAGGCGCGGCGTCTGGCGCGTGAACGCCAGTTCGACCTGATGATGATCGACCTCCAGCTGCCCGATGGAAACGGCTTCGACCTGATCGACGAGATCGATCTGGCGGCGCACGGACAGATCGCGATCGTCACCGGGCATCCCAGCGTCGAATCCGCCGTGCGCGCGGTGCGTTCCCCGGTCGTCCAATACCTGCTGAAGCCGGTCGCCGCCGATGCCCTGAACGTGCTGCTCGAACGGGCGCGCCTGCGCGCGCAAACCCGCCGCGAACCGCAGACGCTCGAACTCGGTGGCATGCTCGGGCAAGGTCCGCTGATGAAGGAACTGTTCGATCGAATCCGGCGCGTGGCGCCGCTCGATGTCAGTGTCCTCATCAACGGCGAAAGCGGCACCGGCAAGGAACTGGTCGCGCGTGCCCTGCACGACCTCAGCGGGCGCACCGGCAAGTTCGTTGCGGTCAACTGCGGTGCGATCGCCTCGGAGCTGCTCAGCAGCCAGCTGTTCGGTCACGAGCGCGGCTCGTTCACCGGTGCCATGCAGTCGCATTCGGGCTACTTCGAACAGGCCGAAGGCGGCACGCTGTTTCTCGACGAAATCACCGAGATGCCGCTCGCCCTGCAGGTGTATCTGCTGCGTGTGCTGGAAACGCGTGCATTGACGCGCGTGGGCGGCAGCCGCGAGATCCCGATCGACGTGCGTGTGGTGGCAGCGACCAACCGCGACCCGCAGCGCGCGGTCAACGATGGTGCGATGCGCTCGGATCTGTACTACCGCCTGCTCGAGTTTCCGCTGCAGGTACCTTCCCTGCGCGAACGCCGCGACGACATCCCGCTGCTCGCGCAGCATTTCCTCGCTCGCCTCAACGAGCGCTACCAGACCCAGCGCACGTTTTCGCCGCAGGCCTTGCGCCAGCTCGCGTCGCGACCCTGGCCCGGCAACGTGCGCGAATTGAGACATGCCGTGCAGCGCCTCTACATCCTGGCGACGGATGACACGCTGATGCCGCAAGCCGAACCGCTGTTCCGCTCGAGCGAGCAGAACGACGGTTCGATCCGCTTCCACGTCGGCATGACGTTCGAGGATGTCGAGCGCGAAATGCTGCTGAAGACGCTGGCGCATCACGGCAACAACAAACGCCAGGCTGCGCGGGCGCTCGGCATCACCGCCAAGACGATCTACAACCGGCTGCTGCGTTATCGCGAACTCGGCCTGATCGATGACACGCTGGTGGGCGCGCCGGACGAGGGCGACGGCTCGGCGTAATCGTATCCTGATGCCAGGCTTCAGGAGGGTGCGAGCGGCAGGGCGAGGCGCAGCTGCACGCCGTGGTGCGCATCCTCTTCGATCTGCACGAAGCCGCCGCAGCGGCGAGCCAAGTCCCTCACTTGCGCCAGCCCCAGTCCGCGCTCCGCGGATTTCGTACTGAAGAACAAATCGAAGGCGTGCGTCCTGGCTTCAGGCGTCCACCGCCCGACGCTGTCGACAACGCCGATGACCAGATAACTGCCGGCATTGGCGAGCCCTTCACGGGCTTCGTTGCCCGTCGACAGCAGCCAGCGACCGCCCTGCGGCATGGCCTCGCGCGCATTGTCGGCCAGATTGAGCAGGGCGACGCCGAGCATCAATACATCGGTCGACACCACGTGGTTGAGCGCCGGCAACTGCAGCTCTAACGTAAGTCCGCTGCCGAGCCGTTCTTGCAGGAGTGCGCGCATCGAGGCGATGAATTCGCCGACATGGACACGCTCGGCGAGATACTTCGCACGCGATACCCCGGCCAGCCGCGCGGTCAGTCGCTGGCCGCCTTGTAGTGCGCCGAGGCTCGTGCCGAGAAAACGCGAGACGCGCTCGTCCTGCGCAAGAGCGTTGGCGACCTCGCTGCCGGTGACGGCGACCGAGAGGATATTGTTGAAATCGTGCGCGACCTGACCCAGCAACTGGCCGAACGGATCGGCGCCGTGCACCCGGCTCAACGCGGCTGTCGCGTCTTCGTAGCGGGATGAGGCTGAAGGGCTGGCAGCTTCGATGGACATGTCTGAGCGTATTTGCGTGAATCGAATGGCTGATTCGAAAGAGTTTGCAGCTCACTGCATATTGCGATCCAAGTCACCGATACTGCGACACTGCATCTGGAATCGTCCGCCTGCCGACGCCGCTGACGCGTTCTCAACGCTTGCTCCCCTTATCGATTCCCGATCGCGGCAACTTGCATGTTCCCAACAGTGTCGCCGGCAGCGTTTCTTGAGGGGTGGGAAAAATTTTCCATTACCGCGACAAGTTTTTCCCACCTCGATCGTCCTCGCAACGTGAATCTCCGCTGTCCCGATGCTTTCGCGTATTGGCATGGTTCCTGTACCTGAGGTGTGGCGGCACGAGGGGAACTGGGCAGTGTAGAGCTGCCCTACCGGATCAATGAGAGGCGACATGAAAGCGACTATGGCAGCAACGGCGAATGCACCTTTACATCGCGCTCCGCGCGGCGCATCACAGCGGAGTTGCGACGCCATCATCGCCGGATCCCTGTTCGACGACCTGGACACGGTGGCATCGGAACTGTATCGCGCCCTGCAATACAACCACATCACCGTCTGGATGGACGCCGAAGCGCGCGTGCTGTATCAGCCGGCCAATACGATGCCCGACGTGATCGCGGGATGGATTGCGGGTACCTACAGCATCGGCGTCGGTGCAACCGAGATTGCCGAAGATCTTCAACTGCTGAAGGCCGAGCGTCGCGCGACCGGGATGCTCGACGATTGAGTGGGATCGACACTTGAGTGGGCCGAGTTGGCGATGGACACGCTGGCTCCTGTTCGCTCCACCATCCTGTACTCATGGCCGAACCGATCAGCCGTGATCGTCTCCAGCAACCTGCAGGTCACTGAGCGCGCGGTATTCGCAGCAAGCGGCGGCAGCGAGCGGCGATGGTGATTACCAGCGGGCGGTGCAACGGCGACTTGACGCGGAACCGTGACGCCGAGCCACGGCTGCCAATGCATTCTTGGGATTAGGACGAAACCTGATTCGTGCTGCGCGCGGGCACGCGCGCGAAGTCCATGCGGCCTCTCGACGGCGACAACGGCCGTTTCGACATCGTGGAATGCGCCGCGGCCGGTTGCGGCACTACGGCCAAGGGAATCAGTTGCAGCTTCGTCCGGCCAGACAGTCTGAATACAGGGCTGAGCAAGCGCAAAATCATCGTTTATCTCCTTTTTTAGACTTCGATCATTCCCATCGTGCGACGCTGCGCGCGCAGTTGCTGAAGGTCGTCTTCGATGTCGGCGACGGTGGCGCCGAATGCATACGTGCCGGCAATCCAATCGTGGATGGCGGGCACCTCGCCGCGCGCCGGCTGATACAGGACGTCCGCATCGGCGTTCATCCATGCCGTGACGGGGTAGTGCTGAACCACGCGGAAGAGTTCCCTGGCGACGGCCTTGAGATCGCCGAACAGCGAACCGGCGATGATTGCGTTGCTCTCGGTGGGCAAGTCCGCTGCCGCGAACTCCATGTTTGCCGTCTCTTCCAGATGCATCGTTGCGGTTTCCATGCGTTTCACCTGTCAGTCGGTTTTTGGCTGCTCTTGTCAGCCACTTGGCCTACTCATGTACAGGAACCGTGCCATTGGCTGAATGCCGCGTTTCCGCGCATACCGCTTTCCGCGCGAACGAGTACCGCGCGTAATTTCTTGCACGCGGTGTGGAAAAATTTCCTTCGTCCCCCCCGAGTGGAGACCTCAGACAGCAGACGCTGCAGTCAGCTGGGCGCGTCGGGCCGACCAGACGGAATGCGCCTGCGGTTTCAGAAACAGCGCGACGATCTCGGGGTGCGCCTCCTTGACGGCGGCTTCCAGGCGCCCGACGCAGACTTCGATCTCACTCGTCGACAAGTGGTCCTCGAATTCGGCACTGAGCGCCGCAAGCACGTGATCCGGGCCCAGCTGCGCGGTGACGATGCCGTTCGCGCGCGCGATGGCGGGGTCGGCCGCTGCAATCTTCAGGATCGAGGCCTGCACGGAGGCGTAGGCAGGCTCGCCGATCAGCAGCGCCTTGGTTTCGCGCGCCAGGAAATACGATGTCGCGCACAACAGCACGCCGATCAGCAGTGACGCTGCCGCATCGAATTCGGGCCGTCCAGTGAGTGCGGCCAAGGTGATACCGGCGAACGCGAGCGCCAGACCGATCAACGCTGCGCTGTCCTCGATCAGAACGGTGAACACGGTGGGGTCCTTGCTGCGACGCATCGCCTCGACGTAGCCGGCGCTGCCCTTGCTGCTGCGTATGCGGCGCATTGCAACGCTCCACGAGATGCCTTCGAACACGAAGGACAGCGCCAGCACGGCATAGTTGGCGTACAAGTGGGAGACCGGTCGCGGGTTCAGCCAGTGCGCGATGCCGTCGTAGAACGAAACCCCGGCGCCGACCAGGAAGATCAGCAAGGCGACGATGAAACTCCAGAAATACACCTCGCGCCCCTGCCCGAACGGATGCGCGATCGTCGGCGGTTGCCGTGCGCGCTTGAGGCCATACAGCATCAGCAATTCGTTGGCGGTGTCCGCCGCCGAATGCACCGCTTCGCTGAGCATGGCCGAGCTGCCGGTGACCGCCGCGGCGACGAACTTGCTCGCTGCGATGAGCCCGTTGCCGGCCAAGGCGATCACGACGACTGATCTATTTTCCGGCTTCGCCATGTCGGTCCTTCGGAAGACAGAGCGCCAGTGCTACGCCGAAGACAGTGAACGCGGCCCGACGGCCGCGGGTGGACTTCAGCAACGGTTGTTCGCGACGCTCCATCGTGGGGGTTCGATTCGAGCGGAGAGATGTCATGAAAAGCGGTAAACAACGCAACGCCGGCGCGGTCAAGAGCCAGCGCGCCGTGCAGCGCGCAACCGACGCGCGTGATGCACGAAAGCCCAGGTCGAAGCCGAACGCGAAGGCGCAGCAGCCGGTGCCGCGCACCGCGGTCGCAGCGGAACCGGCTTCGCCGCTGCCTGCGCAGCATTTGCGCAAGCCGGGCAACGAGAGCGAACTGAAGCCACGTCCGAAGTTCGAAGCGAAGGCGTACCGAGGCAGCGCGAAGCTCGAAGGGTGCGTCGCGCTGATCACCGGCGGCGACTCCGGCATCGGTCGCGCGGTCGCGGTGTTGTTCGCTCGCGAAGGCGCCGATGTGTCGATCGTCTACCTCAGTGAAGACACCGATGCGAAGGAAACGAAGCGTGCCGTGGAGAGAGAGGGTCGTCGCTGCCTGCTGATTCCGGGCGACGTGCGTGACCCGGCATTCTGCAAATCGGCCGTCGCCTCGACCGTACGCGCGCTCGGCAAACTCGACATCTTGGTCAACAACGCCGCCTTCCAGGAACATGCCGCGACCATCGAGGAGCTCACCGAAACGCAGTTCGATTTGACCATCAAGACGAACCTGTACGGCTATTTCCATATGGCGAAGGCGGCGTTGCCGCACCTCGGCGAAGGGTCGGCGATCATCAACACCGGATCCGAAACCGGTTTGTTCGGGAGCAAGGAGCTGCTCGATTATTCGGCGACGAAAGGAGCCATCCATGCCTTCACCAAGGCACTGGCCGCCAATGTGATCGGACGCGGCATCCGCGTGAACGCCGTCGCGCCGGGACCGGTGTGGACGCCGCTCAATCCGGCCGATCGCCCGGCCGAGGATGTCGCGGAATTCGGCAGCAGGACGGACATGCGTCGGCCCGCGCAGCCGGAGGAGATTTCGCCCGCCTATGTCTTCCTTGCCGCGCCGGCCTGTTCGAGCTACATCACCGGCATCGTGCTGCCCGTGATGGGCAGCGTTCCGCAGTAGCCCTGCGGGACGGCGGCCATCGCGGCGCGGTTTGCCTCATTCCGCAGCGCGCCCACGGTCCGGCACCGGCAGTGGGATCTGAGGGCTGCGTGGATTAAAGACGCTCTACCGATGCCTGCAAGGCGACCGCGAGCCCGGCATCCCCGCTCAGCAGGTCCGACCAGGTCAACTCGACGCCGTTGCGATGTCCTTTCTGCACGATCTTCAGGCCCGTCGGGTCCATCGTGATCGTGTAGGTGGTTTCGCCGATCGTGAGCTGGCGGCGCAGAGGCTTGTCGAGTGGGGTCATGGTGGCGGCCGAAAAAAGAGGGGGGGGGGGTCTAAGCGGCCATCCTTGGCCAGGGTGGCACCGAACAAAAGCGGCGGGCGGGCAGAAAAAAGATCAGGAAGCGTTATTGACGTGCTAAGGCTTCAGGGATCTCGCAGTCTTGAACACGCCGGTCTTGAACACACCGCAGGAAAACGTCGGCGAGGTATCGGGAAGCGAAACGCCGAGTCTCAGGGACATCGCCCCAGCAGGCGACGCAGAATCCCGGCGAACGACCATGGATTCTTCTTCAGATTTCCATACAGGAATGTCCCGCCGCAATACACGCACACCACCGTGTCACCTGACCTCGGATACGACGGCATCTTCAGGTCCGGCCGTCCGCAATACGGACAATCGACATCCGAATGCGGGCTCGCTACCCCGGTCAAATTCTCGGCAGGAGAATCAGCGGTGCGATAGGCATGCGCCATGGCCGAGCCTGCATGCACTCAAACAGGGTCGAAAGGCAGGAACGGGAACGAGCGCGCGAGCAGCTGGCGAGCGTCGTACAAAGCCACGTTCTCCACTTCTGCAAAAGTGAACCAACGGCCGCAACTGAGGCACTCCACCGCATCGTCGCCGCGCGGCAGCTGCGGGAAGTCGAGGCTGTCGGTCTTGCAGTGAGGGCAACTCAGCAGCATCGGAGATCCGTTGCCGGCGAGTTGTTCGAGTTCGAGTCGCGTCATGGGTCACCTCCTGATCCAACCGTACCGCGACCGAACTGAACGGAATGTTTTGCGAGCGGGCGAGTCCGGCAGGAGGTCATCGTAGTGAAGGGGCGGCTCCCATCGGACGCCTCTTTACGGCGCTTCGGCCTCTTCGTCGAAACGCGCGCTCTCGCCTGAAACTCCACTTCAGGCCCACTCCGAAAGCCCTTCGATCTCGTACAGCCGTCGCCAGCTCGGCCGCGCCTTGATGCGCGAGGCCAGCTCGGCGAGTGCAGGCCACGCGGTCGCTGTTTTCGGCATGTTGCGCGACCAGCGCATCAGCATCGTCGCGTAGAAATCCACGATGCCCGGCTGCTGCCCAAGCACGTAAGGTCCCTGCGCCGCAAGGTGCGCGTCGAGCCGGTCCCACACCGCTTCGATGCGGCGGCGCGCGAACGTCTTGGTTTCCTCCTCGTGCTCGCGCGCGGCGAAATCCTGCGGATAGAACCACTGCCGGAACGCCGGCTGCAGCGTGTTCGCCAGATGGATCATCCATTGCAGATGGGTCGCGCGCCGCGCTGCTCCCGGCGCGGGCGCAAGCTCCGCGTCGGGATGACGTTCGGCCAGCAGCATCAGCAGCGCGGCACATTCGTAATAGGGCGCGCCGTCGACGACCAGGGTGGGCACCATGCCGTTCGGATTCAGGCGCAGGTAATCCGCATGCTTCTGTTCTCCGGCGTCGATGTCGAGCTTGCGCAGCTCATGCGGCACGCCGAGTTCGAGCAGGACGAGATGCACGGCCATGCTGGCGGTGCCGGGCGAGTAGTAGAGCACGTACATGGAGATTCCCGGATCAGAAAGACGGCGTGCACGATTCAGTCGCTGCTTGTTAGCCTTGTGCTTTTCGCGGCGGGAGTATGGGCATGGGCGAATGGTTCAGCGAATTCTACGCATCGCCGAAGACGCATGCGCTCGCCGATCAGGCATTGGCCTGGGGCGTGCGTCTGCTATTGGCGATTGTGATCCTGCTGATCGGCTGGTGGCTGGCGCGCAGGCTCGCCGGCGCGACGCAGCGCGTGCTGCTGCGTGGCGGTGCCGATCCCTTGCTCGGCAGCTTTCTGCGCAACCTCGTTTTCGTGCTGTTGATCACGATGATCATCATCGGCGCGTTCCAGGCCGTCGGCGTACCGACCGCTTCGTTTCTCGCCGCACTCGGCGCGGCCGGACTCGCCATCGGTCTGGCCTTGCAAGGCTCGCTCTCGAACCTGGCTGCCGGCGTGCTGCTGATGGTGTTCCGTCCGTTCCGCGTCGGCCAGTACGTCGAGGTGGCCAGCGTCGGCGGCACGGTGCAATCGGTCAGCCTGATGCACACGTTCCTGCTGACGCCGGACAATCGCGAAGTGATCCTGCCGAATGCGAAAGTCGCTGGCGACGTGATCGTCAACGTCAATGCGCGCGGCACGCGCCGGCTCGATCTGACCATCGGCATCGGCCTCGATGCGGACATCGGCAAGGCGATCGCCATCGCGCGCGACGTGCTTGCGGCGGACCCGCGCGTGCTCGGCGAACCGAAGCCCAATGTGATCGTCAGCCAGGTCTCGGATGCGCGTGTCAGCTTGACGCTGCAGCCGTGGGTCAACAGCACCGACTACACCGTAGTGCAGAGCGATACCTTGCGTGCGATCAAGGAACGTCTCGATGCCGGCGGCGTGCGCCTGCCGACGTCGCAACTCGAGGTGCTGCTGCGCGAGAACGCGTCCACGCCGCCGCGCTGAGTGCCGGCATGCGGAGGCCGCAGCGTGCGGCCTCCGCAGCGTGCATCACTCGAAGCTGTCGCCGAAGATGCGGTCGCCATCGATGCCGATGGCCGGATCGCTGGTGCTCGGATTGCCGTCTTCGATATGGCCGGCCAGCCGGCGCAGATAGCGTGGATCGCGGTCCGACGTGAGGCTGATGTCGTACCAGTTCGCGCTGGCTGCGATCGGCCAGCTCACCGAGAGGGTCTGGCCTGCGGTCAGTGCGATCGTCTGCGCTGCGGCGTCGCTGTAAAAATTCGGCGTCAGGGTCAACACACAGTCGCCGCTGCCGCTGTTCTCGAGTTGCAGGACCAGATTGCCGCCCGTTGCGTCGTAGCTCGCCCGCACTTCGGGATTGGCGCCGCCGTCGGCGATGGCCGCGGCGAGGTCGCCGCTGAACATGCGCAGGAAGCCGTTCGGGCCGTACGCGGAAAGCGCGTACGTGTCGCCGGTCCAGTGATCGGTGGTGCTGGTGCCGCTGCCGAGCGTATACGACCACGGGCCGTCCGAGCGGTTGCTCGAATAAATCTGGAACGCGGCGCCGGCAGCGCCGCTGTTGGCGAAGTCGAGCCAGTAGCGCCCGGAAGCCGCTTCGATGCGGCCACTGACGTCGAACGCGTAGGGCAATGCGCGCGCGAAGCGCAGGCCCGGTTCCTGCTTCGGCAAGGTCTGCTCGAGCGGCGGCAGCGTATCGAAATCGTTGTGACGATCGCTGTCGGGCGGTGCATACGCCTTGGTCGACGGAAGTTCGGGAAGGCTTGCATCCGGCGAGACGAAGTTGAACGCCGCAGTGAGGTCGCCGCAGATCGCACGCCGCCACGCGGAGATGTTGGCTTCGGTCAGGCCCGGGTACTGGCTGCCGAAGCGCTGTTCGATGAACTGGATGATCGAGGTGTGATCGAAGGTCTGCGAACAGACGAAGCCGCCCTTCGTCCATGGCGATACGATCAGCATCGGCACGCGCACGCCGAGGCCGTACGGGCCGGCCATGTTGTCGGCATCGCCGGGGTAGATCTCGTTCGCGATGTCGACCGTCGACAAGCCGATGTTCGCATTCGCCGGCGCATACGGTGGCGGCACGTGATCGAAGAAGCCATCGTTTTCGTCGTAGGTGATGATGAAGACGGTCTTGCTCCACAGCTCTGCATTCGAGGTGAGGATGTCGAGCACCTGCGAAACGTACCAGGCGCCGTAGTTGGCCGGCCAGTTGCCGTGCTCGCTGTAGGCTTCCGGCGCCGCGATCCACGACACCTGCGGCAGCGTGCCGTTGGCGACGTCGGCTTGCAGCAGATCGAAGAGGCCGTCGCCGTTGAGGACGTTGGTGCCGATGCGCGCACCCTGGAACAGCGGATCGCCGGGTTGCGCGTTCTGATACTGATGGAAATACAGCAGCGAGTTGTCGCCGTAGTTGCCGATATAGGGCGCATCGCCGGTCCAACCCCAGTAATGCGCCGCATCGAGTCCTTCGCCGGCATCCTGGTAGATCTTCCAGCTGACGCCGGCCGCCTGCAGACGTTCGGGATAGGTGCTCCAGTCGTAGCCGGCTTCGGCGTTGTCGATGACCGGACCGCCGCCGCTGCCGTCGTTGCCGACCCAGCCGGTCCACATGTAGTAGCGGTTCGGATCGGTCGGGCCGAGCAGCGAACAGTGATACGCATCGCAGATCGTGAATGCATCGGCCAGCGCGTAGTGGAATGGAATGTCCTCGCGCGTGAAGTAGGCCATCGTCGCTTCGCCCTTCTGCGGCACCCACTGATCGTAGATGCCGTTGTTCCAGGCGAGGTGCGTGCTCTGCCAGTCGTGCGGGAGATCCTGCACGAATTGCAGGCCGAGGTTGTCGGCCTGCGGATGGAACGGCAGCACGTAGCCGGTTCCGTTCGGCTGATGCCACACCGGCACTCCGCCGGGCAGCTGGATCGGACGCGGATCGCCGAAGCCGCGCACGCCGCGCAGGGTTCCGAAGTAGTGATCGAACGAGCGGTTTTCCTGCATCAGGATGACGATGTGCTCGACGTCCCGGATGGTGCCGGTCACGTTGTTGGCGGGCAGGGCGAGGGCTCGGCGGATGCCGGGCGGCAGCATGCCGAAAGCGGAAGCAGCACCGATCGAACCTGCGGCAAGGCGCAGGAAGTCGCGACGATTCTTCGAAGTCATGGGGTCGGTTCCGGGCGTAGTGGAGATGCCGCAGGCTTCGTGCGCGACGCGCGCACGAACAGACGCTGCCGGCCCGAGTGGCCGGGTTGGGCAACCTGCGAGTGGCTGGGCAACGGCGCGTAGCGTAGGCGCGGCCGATGACGCCGCAACGAAGAACTCGTTACGTTTCCGGGAATGTCGTCGTCACAAATCTGAAGAAATGTCGCTGCAGCGCAAGCGCTGCATGCGCGCCGTCACGATGTCGGCATACGCCGTGCCCGCGGCATGCGTGGGCACGGACGCGAAACGCAGGGCAGGACTATTGTCGCGTCACGCGCATGCGATTGTCGTCGGAGACGCGATCGACCAGCTTGTTGTACGGATCGATGCCGGCCTCGTACGGTTCGCTGTCGACGGTCACGGTCAGCGTGCTGTCGCCGTCGCCGATCGGACGCTTTTCCAGCAGCAGCACTTTCTCGTGTTCCTGTTTGCCGTCTTCGGCGCGCGCGAACACGCCAATATCGATCGACTGGGCGAGCACGGCGCGGGTCTCCTTGCCGACGCCGTCGGCGTACACCTTCTGCGCATGCAGCGACAGCGTCACCTCGTACTTGCCGTCGTCGCGCTTCTTCGAGGTGACTGCGGTGACGCGGTTGTCGTACACGGTGATCTTGTCGAACAGGTCGCCGATCAGCGGCGACCACTGCTCGCCCGCTTCCGTGCGCAGGTCGGCGAGAAAGTCACGCGTCGTCGTGTAGGGCGGCTGCTGGAACGCGTTCTCGCGCGCATAGCGGGCCAGCGTGCGATCGACGACCTCTTCGCCGAGGTAATCCTTCAGCGAGTACATCACCACCGAACCCTTGCGGTAATGGATGTAGTCCTGGTTCTCGACCAGGCCGAGCGGCATCTCCTCGACGACTTCGCCGCCGCGCCCGGACAGATAACGATCGAGTTCGTACTTGAGGAACTTGTGCATCTGCTGCGCACCGTATTCCTTCTCCTGCACCATCAGCGCGGAGTACTGCGCGAAAGTCTCGTCGAGCATGGTGACGCCTTGCAGCAGCGCACCGATGACCTGGTGCGCCCACCATTGATGCGCGACCTCATGCACGGTCACGTAGAACACGTAGTCGATGTCATCGGGATCGCGCAGGTCGGCGATGAAACCGATCGATTCGGAGAACGGCACGGTGTTGGCGAAGCTCTGCGCGAAGCGTTCATAGCCGGGAAATTCCAGGATGCGCATCTGGCGGAACTGATACGGCGAATAGGCTTCGCTGAAATGCGCCAGCGATTTCTTCGCCGAGTCGATCATCCGATCGACGTTGAACGCATGCTGCGCATCGTAGTAGACCTCGACGGCGACGCCGTTCCAGCTGTCGCGCTTGACCTCGTAGCGCGCCGACTGGAACGAGAAGAAATCCAGGATCGGCTTGTCCATCTTGTAGTGGAAGTAGTGCCGGTTGCCTTCGGTCCATTCCTTTTCGAGATAACCGGGCGCGAGCGCGATCTGGTCCGGCACGGTCGACACGGTCGTCTCGAAGTTCACCCAGTCTGCATCGCGGCCGAGCAGGTTGAACTGGCGCGCGGCCTCGTCGTCGATCTTCGGCATGCGCGGCAGCTGCGGCAGGCCGTACTTGCGACGGTCGTTGCGGTCTTCCAGCTGGTCGTTCTCGCTGTAGCCGAAATGCGGGAAAGCGAAACTGTTGATGAAGGTGCCGTTGTCGACGACGTGCGTATCGTCGGGCGTGTTGCGGAAGCCGCGGCTGGCGAACTGCAAGGCGAAGTCGAAGTTCATGCGGGCGCCGGGCGCCAGCGGCTGCTTAAGCCGGTAGATCGTGTAGCCGTGCACATGGTCGTCGCTGACGACTTCGTGCGGCGCGAACTCGGCCGAGACCAGCTTCATCTCGACAGGCAGGCGCACGTGCAGGTCGCTGATCGCTTCGGCGGTCTTGTTCGCCAGCATGTAGTGGCCGCGCACGTCGACGCGATGCTCGTGCGGGTACATGTCGACGTCGACGCGCACGTCGGTGATCTTCGGCTGCGCGAGATCGCGATACTGGCGGTATTGTTTCTCGTAGTCCGCCTTCTGCTGTTTCGCAGCGTCGCCGGGAATGTAGCGGTTGATGACGTTCGTGTTGTAGTAGATCCAGCCGCCGAGCACGCCGAAGCTGAGTACGGACGCGGCCAGCAGTCCGGCGGACGGCAGACCGAACCGCTGCCGTGCAATACGCGCGCGCTCCTTCCATCCTTGCGCGGTACCGCGTGTCCAGTACAGCGCTGCGGCGATCAGCAGCGCGACGGCGAAACAGGCCCAGTACGCGCGGAACCACAGATGGCCGGCGAGGAAATGGCCGTAGCCGTTCATGTCCGAATAGATCGCCGCGGGCGCGCTGCCGTAGTTGTACAGGTGGTGATCGAAATGCAGCTGGTTGAGTGCGATGCGGGCGACGAAATACAGCACGATCAGCAGGTAGCCGAGGAACTTGTTGTTGGCGACCACCTGCAGGAACAGCGCGAGTGCGGCGAGCAGCATGAAGCCGAGCGTGTTCAGCGCGATGTCCGACAGGTACAAACCCGGCTCGATCTGCGTGTAGCCGCGCCACAGCTGATAGATCGAACACTCGACAGCGCCGGCGAGCAGAAACAGCACGATGACGGCGAACAATGCGGTCAGCTTGGACAGCAGAGGAATCCAGTCCGGCAGCGGGAATGCGTCGGTGACGTCGCTGATGCGATGGCTGCGTTCGCGCCAGACCAGTTCGCCGGCATAGAACCCGACGATGATGATGAGCAGGAAGTTGTAGCTGCCGGCCATCGCTTCGGTCATCAGATGGGTGACCGGATACACCTTGGTGCCGAAGATCTCGTTCGAGAACGCAAGGCTGGCGCCGAGGTTCATCAGGCCGAATGCGAGCATCACGACGAAGGCGACACCGCCGAGCACGCCGCGCATGTCGAACCAGGCCAGCTTGCGCCATTGCGCGAAGCGGGCGGCCGCGTCCGTGCGCGAGGCCATGGCTGGGATCGCAAGCGCGGCAGGCGTGGTCTCGAGCGCAATCGGCTTCGTTTTGCGACGGCGGCGCCACAGGCGGACACCCTCGCGATCCGGGCGGAACCAGGCCAAGGTCGCCGCGATCATGGCGAGCGCGGCGGCGATCCAGATGGCGCGATTGGTCAGCAGGATGCCGCTGAGTTCGGGCACTCGCGTGTTGCGATCCTCGGCCGACCAATAGCGCGTCGCAAGATCCAGTGCGCCGAGACCGAACGGATCGATCAGCGCGCCGAGCGTGCGGTGTTCCAGATTGGTCGTGGTGACGACGGCGACTTGGTACAGCACGAAGAACGCGATCACGCCGATGTAGGTCATCAGCATCGAGCGCGTCAGCGTCGCCAGCAGGAACAGGAACGCGCCGAGAAAGAACAAATCGGGCAGCACGAAGACCGCGAATGCGTAGGCGTAGCCGGCGAGACTCGTCGGTCCGAGCCGGTCCGGATCGACCCACGGCATCAGCACGCCGAGGAAGAGCCCGAGCGCGACGACGACGAGCACGCCGATCGAGGCGATATATCCGGCGCCGAAGCGGCCGCCCAGATAGGCGCTGCGCGGCATCGGCGTGGCGAAGAACAGCTCGGCGGTGCCGCTGTCGAAGTCGCGCAGCGCCGCGCCGGCGACGAACACCGTGATCAGGAACATGCCGAGCAAGGTGAACAGGGTCAGCATCTGCACGATGACGTATGGCGCGTTGCGATGCACGTTGCCGATGCCGCCGCCGATCTGGATGTTGTCGGAACTGGCCGCGCCGAACGCGAGCGCGCCGAACGCGAGAGCGATCATCCAGAACAACGGACTTCTGAGCTGCTGGCGCAGTTCGAAGCGGAGGATTTCGAGGAACATGGTAGACCTCGGAAAAAGGTTGATCTTCGGTGCCGCTGGGGAGCAGCGTTTTGGGGCGCGTCTACTTATGCCGCGCGTGCAGCGTGGCGGCGCAGTTCGCCGAAGTAGACGTCTTCCAGATCCGGCGCGACCGTCTCGAAGCCGTCTTCCGGCCGCGCATCGGCGAGCGCATGGATGATCGTGCGGCCGCCGACCAGGCGCGTCGACAGCACGGTCAAGCGACCGCGGTAGTCGTCGAGTGCGCTCTTCGGCACCTCGCGGCGCCAAACGCGGCCGGCGAGACCGCGGATCGTCTCGTTCGGCTGGCCGGACAGCAGCACCTGGCCCTGCGCGATGATCGCCATGCGCGGGCAGAGGTCGGTGACGTCCTCAACGATATGCGTGGACAGGATCACCACGATCTTCTCGCCGATCTCGGCGAGAAGATTGAGGAAACGATTGCGCTCTTCCGGATCGAGGCCGGCGGTCGGCTCGTCGACGATGATCAGTTTCGGATTGCCGAGCAGGGCCTGCGCGATGCCGAAGCGCTGGCGCATGCCGCCGGAGAACGTCCCCAGTTTGCGCTTGCGCACGTCCCACAGATTCACCTGGCGCAGTAGACCCTCGACCACGGCTTTGCGTTCGCCGCGCGCGACCAGGCCTTTGAGCACGGCAAAGTGATCGAGCATCGCTTCGGCGCTGACTTTCGGATAGACGCCGAATTCCTGCGGCAGGTAACCGAGCAGCCGCCGCGTCGCCGGCTTGTCGGCGAGCAGGTCCTGGCCGTCGAGCACGATGCTGCCGCTGTCCGGATCCTGCAGCGTCGCAATCGTGCGCATCAAGGTCGACTTGCCGGCGCCGTTCGGACCGAGCAAGCCGAACATGCCGGTCGGCACGTCCAGCGACACCCCTTTCAGCGCTTGCACTCCGTTGGCGTACGTCTTGGAAAGATCGCGAATCGCGAGCATGCGTGGACTCCGGGCTGGTTGGTGGTTTCGAGTTCAGTGGTTTGGTGTGTTATTGAACCAACACACTAGCAGTCAATCGGCCTATCGACATAGGCCACAAGTCACTGTGCAACCGGCGCGCGGCCGGCGCGGACCGAAGTCCGCGCCATCGGCGGTGCCGACGTCTTGCGCTATCCTCGCTGCCTTTCCGCGCGGCACCGTCGCCGCCGCCCAATCTGTTGAGGATGAGCATGAGCACGATCACCGAAGCCAAGGTGCCGGACATCGGCGATTTCGACAAGGTGCCGGTCATCGAGGTGCTGGTGAAGGCGGGTGACACCGTCAGCAAGGACCAGGGGCTGATCACGCTCGAGTCGGACAAGGCGACGATGGAAGTGCCGGCGCCGTTCGACGGCGTGGTCAAGGAAATCAAGGTCAAGGTCGGCGACGAGATCGGCGAAGGCGCCGTCGTCGCGTTGATCGAAGCCGCTTCCGCGGCGCCCGCGGCGGACAAGAAAGCCGAAGCGCCGAAGACGCCTGCGGCTGAGGCGAAAAAAGAGGCTCCCGCGGCCGCTGCCGCAGCGCCGTCGCAGCCCGCAGCCGCAGCAGCGGAAGTTGCGCAACGCTCGGCGCCCGCCGCCGCACCGGCCGTGGCCATCGCCGACAACCGACCCGGTGTCGACCCCGAGGCCGCCGGTCCGCGCACGCCGCCGGTGCCATTCGACGCCAGCACGGTGATGCCGGACAAGGTGCCGTATGCGAGCCCGGCCGTGCGCCTGTTCGCACGCGAACTCGGCGTCGATCTGGAAAAGCTCAGCGGCAGCGAGCGCAAGGGGCGCATCTCGAAACAGGACGTGCAGAACTTCGTCAAATCCGCGCTGGCCGGTGGTGCCGCGCCGCGCGCAGCGGCGGGCGGCGCCGCCGTCGGCGGCCTCACTCTGCTGCCGTGGCCGAACATCGACTTCGCCAAGTTCGGCGAGATCGAAGCAAAGCCACTGTCGCGCATCAAGAAGATTTCCGGCGCCAACCTCGCGCGCAACTGGGTGATGATTCCGCACGTCACCCAGCACGACGATGCCGACGTCACCGACCTGGAAGCCTTGCGCGTCAGTTTGAACAAGGAAAACGAAAAGGCCGGCATCAAGCTGACCATGCTGGCCTTCCTGATCAAGGCTGTCGTCGCTGCGTTGAAGAAGTATCCGGACTTCAACGCCTCGCTCGATGCCAGCGGCGACAACCTGGTGCTGAAGAAATACTTCAATGTCGGCTTCGCCGCGGACACGCCGAATGGCCTGGTCGTACCGGTGCTGCGCGACGCCGACAAGAAAGGCGTAATCGAGATCGCGGCCGAGACCGGCGAACTCGCCAAGAAAGCGCGCGACGGCAAGCTCACCCCGGCCGACATGTCCGGCGGCTGCTTCTCGATCTCCAGCCTCGGCGGCATCGGCGGCACTGCGTTCACGCCGATCGTCAACGCGCCGGAAGTCGCCATCCTCGGCGTGTCGAAGTCGTCGATCAAACCCGTATGGGACGGCAAGGCCTTCCAGCCGCGCCTGATCCTGCCGTTGTCGTTGAGCTACGACCACCGCGTCATCGACGGTGCCTCGGCCGCGCGCTTCACGGCGTATCTCGGCCAGGTGTTGGCGGATATGCGGCGCGTGTTGCTTTGAGGCAGCCGGACAGTGCAGGCAATCCGCTATAGCAAGCTGCTCGCGCTGGCCTTGTCCTCGGTGATCGCCTTTGCTACTGAAGCTGCAGCGGTCTCCTGTTTCGGGGGAGAGCAGGACTGCTCCGACTGTCAGGATCACGTGCAGCCGCTGGAAGACGAGGACGGTTACTTCGGTGCGCTGCGCCGTCTGCTGCTCGAAAATATCGACGCGCAGGTTTACGAGATTTGGGCGCCGTCGTTCCTTCCGGAAGCGGCGGTCATGCTTTATGAGAAAAAGGACGATTGGTACGTGCGCGTCGCCTCCGTACGGGACCAAGTATGGAATCTGAAGGATTCGCCCGACGGAAAGTCCGTGCCGGATTTTCGAACCCACCAGCCGGTGGACGCGATCGAACGAGTCTTTCCGGCAGAATTGGCAGGGCGCATCGTTCTCGCGTGGCGGCGCGTGCTGCAGCGAACCCGGACGCAGTCCAAAGCGACAGTGACGACGGACGGGGTCGGCTATGTGTTCGGCGCCGGCGACTTGACCGGTTTCGATGCGAATTTGCGCTGCGGGGCCGGTGATCTGATGTTGGACGTCGCGGGAAGCCTGGGTCTCTATGCGCGCGCAGCGAACCCCATATCGCGCTGGGGACTGCGTGTTCGTCTGAGGAACACGCTCACCCGTATCGAACGAGACGAGTATCGCAAGACTCCGGCCTTGTAGCCGCGTTTGCCTTGCCAATAACAACTCGGAAAGTGTCCACGAATTCCTGGAGCATTTGATCTCATGGCTCAACAGATCGAAGTCAAAGTCCCCGACATCGGCAACTACACCGACGTGCCGGTCATCGAAGTGCTGGTCAAGGTCGGCGACACCGTCGCCAAGGACCAGGGTCTGGTCACGCTGGAGTCGGACAAGGCGACGATGGAAGTGCCGTCGACGGCCGCAGGCGTCGTCAAGGAATTGCGCGTCAAGCTCAACGGCACGGCATCGGAAGGCGATGTGGTGGCGGTGATCGAGGTGGTGGGCGCCGCGGCTGCAACGAAGAGCGAGGCTGCTTCCCCCGCGGAACAAGGTATGGCGCCACAAGCGGAAAAGAGCGCCTCCGCTGCCAAGGCTTCCGCGGAAAAAGCCGCGCCTGTCGCGCCGCCTTCAGCTTCTCCCGCTGGCGGCAGTGGCGGCGTCCAGGTGCAGGCCGCCGCTGACTCCGGGCGCAAGGCCGACATCGAATGCCAGGTCGTCGTGCTCGGCTCCGGTCCGGGCGGCTATACGGCCGCGTTCCGCGCGGCGGATCTCGGCCAGAAAACCGTGCTGATCGAGCGCTATGCGTCGATCGGCGGTGTCTGCCTCAATGTCGGCTGCATTCCGTCGAAGGCGCTGCTGCATGCGGCGCGCGTGATCGACGAAGCGGCGCATGCGGGCGATATCGGCATCAGCTTCGGCGAACCGACCATCGATCTCGACAAGCTGCGCGCGAACAAGGATCGCGTCGTCGCGCAGATGGTCAAGGGCCTCGACGGCATGTCGAAGCAGCGCAAGGTAACGGTTGTGCAGGGCACCGGCCTGTTCATCTCGCCGAATGAAATCGAAGTCGACACGAAGGATGGCAAGAAGCTGGTGCGCTTCGAGAAGGCGATCATCGCGGCCGGCTCGCAAGCGGTGAAGTTGCCGGCTTTCCCTTGGAGCGATCCGCGCATGATGGACTCGACCGACGCGCTGCTGCTCGCCGATATCCCGAAGAAACTGCTGGTCGTCGGCGGCGGCATCATCGGCCTCGAAATGGCCTGCGTGTACGACGGCCTCGGCAGCGAAGTCACCGTCGTCGAACTGCTCGACCAGCTGATGCCAGGCGCCGATGCGGATCTGGTGCGGCCGTTGCAGCAGCGCCTGTCGAAGCGCTACGCGGGCATTCACCTCAAGGTGAAAGTCGCCAAGATCGAAGCGGAGAAGGGCGGCCTCAGGGCAACCTTCGAAGGTGAGAAGGCACCCGAGCCGCAGCTCTACGACCGCGTGCTCGTCGCGATCGGCCGTACACCCAACGGTGGCAAGATCGGCGCCGACAAGGCCGGCGTCGCCGTGACCGAACGTGGTTTCATCGCGGTCGACAAGCAGATGCGCACGAACGTGCCGCATATCTTCGCGATCGGCGATCTCGTCGGACAGCCGATGCTCGCGCACAAGGCGACGCACGAAGGCAAGGTCGCTGCGGAAGTGGCAGCGGGAGAAAAGAGCGAGTTTGTCGCGCGCGTCGTGCCAAGCGTTGCCTATACCGATCCGGAAATCGCCTGGGTCGGCCTGACCGAGACCGAAGCGAAGAAGCAGGGCGTGAACTACGGCGTCGGCAAGTTCCCGCATGCAGCCTCCGGCCGCGCGGTCGGCATTGGCCGCACCGAAGGCTTCACCAAGTTGATCTTCGACGAAGCCACGCACCGCGTCATCGGTGCCGGCATCTGCGCGCCGAACGCCGGCGACCTGATCGCCGAAGTCGCGCTCGCGATCGAGATGGGTGCGGAAGCGGCCGACATCGGATTGACGATCCATCCGCATCCGACCTTGAGCGAATCGATCGGCATGGCGGCCGAGGTGTACGAGGGGACAATTACGGATTTGTACATTCCGAAGAAGAAATAGCCCGCGGTCGCGGGTGAACGCCGCCAGACCTGGCCGACGGCTGATTTTCGCGCGGCCAGTTCTTCTGCGATCGCGCGCAGCTTACGCATCGCGCTGCCCGAGGCATCGGCAAAGCGTTGCAAGAATGCTTGTGCTCTACCGATAGTCTTGCGCTGGAAGTTCGAGAGGTGGCCGCCGGAGCACTTTGTCGGCGAACGCGGACTGCTTTGCCCCACCTCATGCGATTGCTACCCTGCCCGAATGCCTCAGGTTGTTCTTCAATTCGGTGACTGCAGCATCAACATCGCTTCGCGCGAACTGCTGCGCGCGGGCGAGCGCGTCAACCTGTCGCCGATCGTGTTCGACTGCATCGCCTACCTGATCCAGCATCGCGAGCGTGCAGTCGGCCGCGACGAGCTCGTCGCCGCAGTGTGGGGCAGGGCCAGCGTCAGCGATGCGGTGATGGGCAAGACGATCCTGACTGCGCGCCGGGCGATCGGCGATACCGCTGAAGAACAGCGTTTCCTGCGCACGGTGCCACGCTTCGGCTACCAATGGGGCGCGCCGACGCGTGTGGGAACGGAAGCGGTACCGACCGAGCCCGCCGTTGCGAACGTCGATGCCGCGCAGACCGGCGCCCCGGCAGCGCGAGCGGCCGCTGCCACGTCGGCGACGGAAGCCGCGGTGTCGGCTGCCGCGCCGCGCGGCCGCATGCGCCTGATTCTCGCTGTGGCCGGGCTGATCCTCGTGCTGGCAGCCGGCGCCGTTGCGTGGCGCCAATCGGTCATTCGGCCCGGCGTCGTCCCCGCATCGGTATCGGCCTCGACGCCGCCGACCGACGACGTCGCCGTAGTGTTGCCGGTCGAGGTCGCGGCCGCGCCCGAAGAGAGCTGGTTGCGACTGGGCCTGATGGATCTGATTGCGACACGCCTGCGCGCGTCCGGTCTCGCCGTGCTGTCGAGCGACGCCGTCGTGCGGCTCGTGCCGGCCGTCAGCGCGCGCGATGCGGCGATCGCGAACGTTCGTGCGGCCGCCCAGCACAGCCATGTGATCGCCGCGCTGGTGCGCCACTCCGGTACCGACTGGATCGTGCAGGCGGACGTCGTGGAACCGGACGGTAGCCTCCATTCGGTCGAGGAGCAGGACGACAGCGCCATCGCCGCGGCCGGCAAGGCGGCCGATGCCTTGTTGGAGTTGCTCGGCAAGCCCGCGCGCCGCGAGCGCATGGACCCGGCCCACCTGTCGCAGGCGGAACTGTTGCAGCGGGTGGACGCTGCCCGCCTCGGCGGCGATCCGGCGCAGGCACGCGCGCTGATCGCGGCCGCCGCGGCCGACCTGCAGAGCGTGCCCGAGGTACAGCTGCGCATCGCCCAGATCGACTTGCGCACCGGCGCGTTCGAGGCGGCGCGTGCGCGCCTCGCGACGCTCGCCGACCGCGTGTCGCCGGAAAGCGACGCACTGCTCCATGCACGCATCGAGAGTTACCTGTGCATCGCGCTGGCACGCGTCGGCGAGCCGGAGTCGGGCGAACGTGCCTGCGATCGTGCGATCGCGCTGCTGGAAACGCTCGGTCAACCCGCGGAGCTCGGTCGCGTCTACAGCGATCGTGGCATCGTGCGCAAACTGCAGGAGCATTACGACGCGGCGGCGCAGGACAACGCGCGCGCTCGTATCGCATTGACGCTCGCCGGCGATGCGCTGCAGTTGGCCAAGGTCGATGGCAACGAGAGCGTGATGGACATGGCGCTCGGCCGCTACGGCGAAGCCGTGTCGGTGCAGCGGCGCATCGAAGAGACCTTCCGCCGCTTCGGCATGAACAACGAGCGGGTGGTCTCGCTGAACAACCAGACGACCGCCCACCTGGCACTGCTGCAGCCGCTCGACGCGCTCAAGCGCAGCGACGAGGCGATCGCCGTGCTCGACCGCGTGACCGACGCGAGCATCCGCTATGCCACGGCGCTGCAGCGCGCCGATGCGCTGCGGCGCAATGGTCGGCTTGGCGAGGCGCGCGTACTGCTCGACGAGCTGATTGCGCAGACGTCCGGCGAGGAGTCGGCGGTGGAGCAGGCGGTCGCACGGGCGATGGAGGCGCGCCTCGACCTCGACGGCGGCGAGGCGGCCGCCGCATTGCTGCTGGCGCGGCAATGCATCGGCGTGCGGCCGGCGCCGACCTACGACGATGTCCGCGCACAGGCCTGGCTGACCGTGGTGCGCAGTCTCGACCGTCTCGGTCGCGGCGAGGAAGCGGCCGCGGCTTTGCAGTCGTTTGCGGTGTGGTCACCGGCGGACAATCCGGAAGTGCAGCTGACCCTGCACCTGGCAATGGCCGAGCGCGCGGCGGTCGATCACGATCCAGCTGCGCGTCAGCGCTACGACGACGCGCTCGCTCTGGCGACGCGTTGGGGTGTGCCAGCGCCGCTGGCCGATACCGTCGCCTCGTACGGACTCTATCTGCTGGCACAGGGCGACCTGTCGCAGGCGAGCAGCGTGATCGGAATGGTTGCCCGCTATGCCGATCGGGATTTCGACGCGGCCGTGCTGCAGGCACGGCTCTACCGCGCGCTCGGCGATACGGCTGCCACGGAGGCGGCGACCGCGCAGGCGCTCCGGCTTGCGGGCGAGCGCGCGCTTCCGCACGAACTGACCACGCCGGCTGCTGCCATCGAACCGGTATTGCACAACGGTGCGCCGCACGCCGCGCCGCCCGCTCGCTGATCGGGACAGGCACCCTGCGTCGCCCTGCGGCGCCCGTCTCGGTCGCTGACGGCACAAGCCATTGATCAGCAGTGGCCGAGCTACGAAAACGCAATGGAAACGCCATCGTCGAGGTATAGCAGCGCCGGCGCGCGCGCACTAGCGTCCGTCGATCAACGCCGACGCTCGTTACAGCGCCACCGACCTCTTGCCCGGATACCGACCATGACGCCCAGATCCGTTTTCCTGCCCGCGCTCTGCCTCCTCGGCATGGCCGCAGCGGCGCATTCTGCCACGCCTCACGGCACGCCTACGCAGTTCACGGTCAGCACCAGCGTGATCGGGCCGGCTTCGCTGGTCGGTCATGGAAACATCCTGCCGGCGTCGCAGCAGGTCGACGACGGCGCGATGTCCACGCTGACCGTCACCCCCGACCCCGGTTACCGGTTGATCGGCGTCGACGCCAGCGCCTGCAGCGGTGTCGACAACGGCGACGGCAGCTGGACGATCGGCCCGATCCAGTTCGATTGCGAGGTCGTCGCCACGTTCGCCCTCGATCCCGCCGACGTGGTCTTTCAGGGCGATCTGGAAGACGATGTGCGCCAGGTCGCGGACGTCGGGCTCGACATTCCGGCCAACATCTACGGCGCCAGCATCAACTGGGAGACGGCGGCCATCTGCTACGGTTCGGCCGATGCGCCCTGCGACAGCACCTACCATTTCCGGCCGGCATCCAGCCTGTATGTGCTCGGACACACGTATCTGGTGTTCCGCTATCCGACCAATGACGACGCCGACCTGCCGGGCGTGAGCCACAGCTATGGCATCGTCTCCTCCATCAACACGGACGATCCGGACGATCCGTACGCCGTCTCGCAACCGCTATATTCGGGAGACACGGTGGGTCCAGCGCAAACATTCGACTTTCCGGCCTCGGTGCCCGGCTGCGCCCCGTGGGCCAGTCCGGACGGGGTGGACGCCTACATCGGGTTCCAGTTCATCAATTCGGTCAGCGGCCGCATCAACTACGGCTACGCGCATATGGTCACGCAGCCGTCCATGAACGGGTTCCCGGCGACGATCACCGACTACGCCTACAACCGCCGCGGCGATGCGACCGTGATTCCTTGATGCGTGCCGCTGCCGCTCGCCCGATCGGCGAACGGCTGCGGCACTGCGAGGGTCAGCGCGTCGCCGCCTCGAAGCCGTCGACGAAGATGCCGTCGCCGAGCGCGGTGCACAGACCCGGCACCTGCGCATGCGTCAATGCGATGTCGTCGACGAACCAGCCGGCGCCGGTCTGCTCGGTGTCGGTGCGATAGAGCCAGCGCAGCTTGATGCTCTGACCGGCGTAGGCGGCGAGATCGACCGTGTGCGACGACCCGGTCAGCTGCTCGGTGCCGCTGAACGCGCCGTCGCCTTCGGCGATGCCGCACAAGGTGCCGCCTTGATCGATCGCACTCGGATAGCCGCCGTCGGGCGTCAGCCGGGTCCAGCTGGTGCCGTCGTCGGTGGAGACCTCGATGACGCCGCCATCCCAGCCTTGCTCGATATCCCAGGCCGACCAGAACGACAGACTCGATGTCATGCCGGCAGTGAGTTCGAGCGGCGGCGCGACCAGGCTCACACACAGATTGTTCGCCGCTGTCGACCAGAAACTTTGCATGCCGCTGTGCACGTGTTCGGTCGACTGATGCCAGCCGGCGTGTTCGATCTGGTCGGGATGCCGGCTGCCGCTGCCTGGCGGCTCGAACGAGGTCGCATCGAACAGCGGGTCGCCGGGTTCTGCGCCGGAGGCGAACGTGCCGTCCACGTTCGGACCGGTCGGCGTGACGCCGAGACGGATCTGGTTGGTTTCCTCGGCACCGTTCGCGCTGTCGGTCGCGCGCACGAGATAGAACAGCGGCGTGCCGCCGGTCACGGTCGCGTCGTTGTATATCGTCGTCGCGAAACCGCCGGCGATGCGGTTCGACGGCGCCGGCTCGAAGTCGGCATCGGGCGAGCGATACACCGAATACGTGGCGCTGTCGCCGCACGCAGGCGCGGCCGGTGTCCAGCTGAGGTCGACGCGGCATTGCGCCGCTGCCGCATTGCTGGCGATCACGATGCCGGCGAACAGCGGCGGCGCCGTGCAGGTGCCGCCGGTCTGCGCCTCGGCGCAGGCCGATGCCGGCGAGGTGCATTGGCCGCTGGCATCGTTGGCGACGACGCGGTAGCCGTAGGTGACGCTGCCGGATGCCGTGGTGTCGGAATAGGTTGCCGCCGCGAGCGCATCGGCAATCGTCTCGAAGCTGCCGCTGCAGCCGCCCTGCGCGCGTTCGACGCGGTAGCTCGCGTCGGTCGTGCCGACGCCGTTCCAGGCGAGATCGATGCGATGGTCGCCGTTCGCCATCGCCGTAAGGTCAGAGGGCGACGCGGGCGCTTCGCACAAATGCGGATCGAGCACGAAGAAGCCTTCGTCGATGCCCGTCGCGATGACGTGCCCGCTCGCCGGAAAGCGATAGTTGTTCCAGCTGCCGTTGAACGCCGCGTGGTCGCTGGCCGGATACGTATCGAAGTACGCGACTTCGCTCATGGCCGCCTTCGACAAGTTATCGATGCGCAGGATGCGCACGCCGCCTTCGTAGTCGGACTGGTAGACGTACTGGCCGTGCACGTAGAGGTTGTGATCGATCACCGCCAGCGCGTGCTCGTGGCGCCCGACCAGCACCGGCGCTTCGAGATCGCTAACATCCCACACGTAAGTGTAGGCGTTGTGGCCGAAACTCGTTTCGTCGAGTTCGTCGTCGACGAGCAGGTAGCGCTGGTCGTCGGTCAGCCAGCCTTGGTGCGGATAGGCGGCGCCCGTATAGGTGGTCGAGGACAACGTCACCGGCGAGCTCTTGTCGCTGACATCGACGATCGCGATGCGCTTGGTCGGTCCGTTCGAATTGAAGCAGAGTTCCTTGCCGGCATGCGCGCTATCCGGTCCCGAGTAGACCCAGCACTGCGATTCGTGCGTGTAGCCGCCGCTCGGTACGCAGCCGGCGGGCGTCGGCGTATCCGGCGCGTGCAGATCGAGGATTTGCAGGCCGCCGCTGTGCGTGTCGCCCGCGCAGGTGATGTCGGCGCCGGCGATCATCGCGAAGCCGGTCGCCTCGTCGATGGAGATCGTGTGACTGCTGCCGAACGCGCCGTAATGACCGTCCTCGCTGAACGGCTGCGGCGTGGTCACGCCGCGCAGACGGGTCAGGTCGAACACCTGCAGGCCGTGGCCGGGGTTGTTGTCGCTGATGACATAGGCGTGGTCCGCGTAGACGCGCACGTCGCGCCAGAGCGAGGTGCCGGTGCCGGCATGCGTCGGCAGCTTGCCGAGGTAGTGCGGGTGGTCCGGCGTCGACAGCTCGTAGAACGCGGTGCCGTTGTCGGTGCCGACCAGCGCGTACTCGATGCCGGACTGCGCGTCGGTCCAACCCCACAGGCTGTTGGTGCTGGCGGACGAGAACTCGGCCAACGGCACGAAGGCGAGCAGGTCGATGTTCGAGCACGGGTAGCCGCCGGCCGTGCCGTCGACGCACGGGGTCGCGTGCATCGGCGCGAGCGGCCGCGGCGTAGACGGCCGGGCGGCCGCAAGGGCGCGCATTTCGGCAGTGAGCGAGGGCGCGGTCGCCGCGTGAGCTGCAGCGCAAGCGGCGAAGGACGACAGCAGCGCGAACACGCGCGCGAGATGCGACGGCATCGGCTTTCTCCCCAGAAAGATCGATCAGGCGATGGTGGATTGTGCAGTCTAGCTCGGATCAGCGCGCTCGTTCAGCGCTGCGCGTCCGGCGTGCCGGCGTCGGTCGGCAGGATCTGGTCGGCCACTTCGTAGTGACGCACGAGCGGTTCCATTTCGAGCAGGTAGTCCTCGTCTTCCGGGTAGTACACCGAGCGTTCCGGATGCTCGCCGGCGAACGCGCGCACTGCGGCCATCGATTCCCACAGCGAGATCAGCACGATTTCGCTGTGCTCGCCCTGCAGCCGGCGCAGCACGGTCACGCCGCGGTTGCCCGGCGTCTTTGCGTAGTCCTTCAGGCCGGTCTCGTTCAGATACGCGACATAGGCATCCGCCTTTTCAGCCAGGGTGATGCCGCGCCAGACGCGAGCGATCATGGGTATCTCCGCCTCGCTTGAAGATGGCGCATCTTCGCACGCGTCGCGTTCGCGCGAGGTTACGGTTCGAACGGCTTGCATGAATGGCATCAAATTTTACTTCTGCCGCCGAATTCGAGCACTTTCTTCCGCTACGATTAGCCGATTCCACAGGGGCGACAAAGCTATGACGGGTGTTTCGCGTGCGGCCGGGCGTTTCGGCATTCTTGCGTTGGCGTTAAGCGGAAGTTTCGCGCAGGCGCAGATCGATGTGACGACCGAGCGCTACGACGACGCGCGCCTCGGCGCGAATCTGCAGGAAACCCAGCTGACGACGCAGAACGTCAACACGACGACGTTCGGCAAGCTGTGGTCGTACACGGTCAACGGCCAGGTCTACGCGCAGCCGCTGTACGTCCGCAATGTCACGATCCCGGGCCAGGGCACGCACAATGTGCTGTACGTGGTCACGATGAACGACTGGGTCTACGCGTTCGACGCGGACTCGAACGCGGACACGCCGCTGCTGTCGTTCGACCTGACCACCGAAGTGCCGGGGTCGCGCGCCAATACGATCCTGGAAATCCTCGGCTACAACGACAACATCATCGGCAATGTCGGCATCGAGAGCACGCCGCATATCGACTTGGCGACGAACACGATGTACCTGGTCGCGCGCACGTTCGAGGACGGCGGGTGCATCCCGCCCAATCCCGGACCGAACGCGACGCCGAACCCGAAGTTCTGCCAGCGCCTGCATGCGCTCGACATCACCACGCTGCAGGAAAAGGCCGGCAGCCCGGTGATCCTCGGCGGCGCGATGCCGCTCAGCGGCGGAGACTCGCTCACCTTCGATCCGAAGATCTCGCATCAGCGCTCCAGCCTTGCGCTCTCGAATGGTCACGTATTTATCGCCTGGGCCGGGCACAGCGATCGCTTCGATTACCACGGCTGGCTCATGGTCTACGACGCGGCGACATTGCAGCAGACCAAGCTGTGGTCGTCGGCGCCGGCGGGCAACAAATTCTTCGGCGGCGGAATCTGGATGGCGGGGCGCGCGCCGGCAATCGATGCCGACGGGAATGTGTACTACATGGTCGGCAATGGCCCTTGGGACGGCGTCGACAACTTCGGCGAGTCATTCCTGAAATTCGGTACGACACCGGATACGCCGCTGCTGGACTGGTTCACGCCAAACGAGGTCGACAATCTCAATGGCGGCGACGTCGATCTCGGCGGTTCCGGCCCGATCCTGGTTCCCGGCAGCGATCTCGTCATCGGTGGCGGCAAGGGCGGCAAGTTCTACGTCACGCACACCGCCGATATGGGGCATCTCGGCGTCGGCACCGGCAATACCAATATCGTGCAGGCGTTTTCAAATGGGGGCCAGCAGATCAAGGGCGGTCCCGTGTACTGGAATCGCACAGGCGGTGCAGGTCCGTGGATGTACGTGTGGGCCGATAACCACAGCACTTTGAAGGCCTACCATTTCAATGCGGACTACGGCACCGGAACGCCGGCGGTGCCCGCGTTCGATACGACGCCGGCTTCGCAAAGCCTGCTGTTTTCCAACAACGGCTCGGCCGGCGGCGTGATGACCTTGTCCGCCAACGGCAGCACACCGGGCAGCGGCATCATCTGGTCGTCGATGGCGTTCAGCGGCTCCGACGCGAACAGCGGCATCCATCCCGGCGTGCTGCGCGCGCTGAATGCGGATGACCTCAACCACGAGCTGTGGAACTCCGAGCAGAACAGCGCACGCGACAGCATGGGCAACTGGCCGAAGTTCAGCCCGCCGACGGTCGTCAACGGCCACGTCTACATGGGCTCGTTTCCGTCCGACGGCGTCGGCGAGACGCAGGTGAGCGTCTATGGTTTGATCCAGGATCCCGATTTCACGCTGACCGTGACGCCGCCCAACCCCGGCGTCAATCCCGGCGGCAGCGTGACGTACACGATTACGACGGCAGCTATCCAGAACTTTGCCGATCCCGTGCATCTCAGCGTGAGCGGCCTGCCGGCGAATGCGACCGCGACCTTCGCGGCCAACGACATGGCGCCGCCGTCCTCGACGACGCTGACGGTGCAGACCGACGCCGACACGCCGATCGGTGCGAACACGTTGACGATCACAGCGACCAGCGGTGCGCTGACGCATAGCGCAGACGCCGGCTTGTACGTGACCGCGGCGACCCCGGGTGCCGGCATCATCGGCATCGATTTCGTCGGCAACGGCACGCCGATGGGCGCACTCGAAAGCGCCGGCGTCGTCGCCATCCCGAACTGGAACGAGGCGGCCGCGGCCAGCGGCAGCAACCTCGCACTCGCCGATGAAACCGGCACGCTGACCGGCGCGACCGCCAGCTGGAGCGCGGACGCCGTGTGGGCGCTCGGCATTGCCGACACGCCGGGCGACTTTCGCATGATGAATGGCTACCTGGATGCGACGGACAACGCAAGCACGCTGACCGTGGCGGATCTGCCCGACGATCCGGCCGGCTATTACGTCTACGTGTATGCCGACGGCGACAATGCCGGCGACACGCGTGCCGGCGAGTACGCGATCAGCGGGCCGGGCACGACGGCGCAATCGATCGAGATCACCGATGCGGCCAACGCGACGTTCGACGGCAGCTACATGCGCGCCGACAACAGCGCCGGCAACTACGCGGTGTTCTTCGTCGGCGGCACCCGCTTCACCTTGACGGCGACGCCGGGTCCGGCCTCGTCGTCGACCGTGCGCGCGCCGCTGAATGCGATCCAGATCGTGCACGGCGATCGCATCTTCGCCGACGGCTTCGACTGAGAGCACTTCGACCGACAGCGTTACCCTGCAAGCGTGTCGACGCGTCCACCGGCGCGTCGACGAACGCGTCGTCGATCAAGGCTGCGGCGCTGCGCTCGCCGCAGCCGGCGCGAGCAGCACGATGCGCACATCGGCGCGGCTGCTCGGCAGCTCGCGCGCGATGCCGCGCTCGACGACGGCGTCCTGCGCCGGGAGCGCGGTCAGCGCCGCCTGCAGGCTGCGCTCGAATGCGCGCTGCGGAGCACTGCGGATGTACTGCCTCAAGCCCAACGCAAAACCGGCCAGGACGACCGCTGCCACGAGAGTCGGCAGCGAACGCAGCGTGGGCATCGCGTCATGGCGCGGCGCGATCTCGCGCTGCAGTCGAGCGAGGCCTCCGGCAGGCGGCTCGAGCCACTCTCGCCACGCCTCGAGTTCAGTCATCGGCGTGCTCCTGCAGCAGCGTGCGCAGACGCGCTAGTGCCTGATGCCGGCGCGAGCCGACCGTGCCGATAGGAATGCCGAGCACGGCCGCGATCTCGGCGTTGCCGAGGCCACCGAATTCGGCCAGCAGCAGCACGTCGCGCATCGCACGCGGCAAGTGTGCCAGCGCGCCGCGCAAACGCCGCTGCTCGCCGCGACGGGCTGCTTCGGCCAGCGGGTCGGCATCGGCTGCGGCGAGCGGATCGAGCTCGCCGAAGCGCCATAGCGAGCGCCAGCGCAGACGATTGCGCGCAAGGTTTAGCGCCGTCGTCCACACCAGTGCATCCAGCCGCGGCCCATCGACCTGATGGCGGCGCGCCCACACGCGCACGAACGCATCGTGGACAACATCCTGACAGTCCTGCGCCTGCCACAACCGGCGGTACAGCACGTTGTAGAGCGGCGTCTCCAGACGCCGATAGCAGGCATACAGCTCTCCTTCGCCGAGTGCCATGGGCGAAGTTAGCCGGCAGGCACTTCATCGACGCGGACCAGGTAGAGGCGGGTGAGGCTGCTCGATGCATTGCCGGGCGATTCGTTGTCCGGAATGGGGCTTTGCGTCACGACCAGCGTTTGGCCGAGGCGGACGGTGGTGGTCGTGCTGGTGCCAGTCGTGAGGTACTGGGGGCCGCCGCCATTGCCTGTTTGCACCGGTATCTGGTCGCCGAAGTTGATCGTCAGTGAAAGATCGCCCCCTGGGTTGCTCTTGAGCGTGTAGCGCAACTGCTTCACTTGTGGACTGCCGGCTACGCCAGTGGCACCAAGCCAACTCCGATCCACGGACTGCCCGGAACTCGACACTGCGCTGACCTGATCGCGCAGCTCGAAATGCACCGTACCGAGCTGCTTGCGCACCTCGTCCAACGGCGCGGTCAACGCAGCCAGGGTTGGATCGTCGGGGTCCGTCAGCGGCACCGCGTCCACGCTCCAGAACGACAGCCGCAGCGGCACATCGGGTCGGCTCGCGGTGTGCGGCGTGCCTTGGACGGCGGCTGCGGCGTCTTTCGCCAGCGCACGCAAGCTGGCCTCGACACTGCCCTGCAGGCTGGCCGGTGCGAGCACCACGAGCTGGCCGGGCGACGGGCTCGATACCTTGCCGAGCGACGCCTTGTCGCCGGTTTCGAACACCTTGTTGAGCGTCTGCATCAGGGCATTGGTCGAGTCCGGCGGCACCTGGTACACGCGCACCTCCATTTTCTGCGCAGCAGCATCGCCATGGCTGCCGTCGCAGCCGCCGAGTGCCGTCAGCGCCAGCACGAGAACGATCAGGATTCTTTGCATCGGAACATTCCTTCAGTTGCAATCGAATGGGTACGTCCTTGATACACGCGAGTGCTGCAATGCTTCATTCGCGTGAAGACTGCCAGCTTCGAGGCCGCATTGCCGAGTGATGGCGCGCGGCATCCTGCCGTTCTATCCTGCGTCGGCTTGGGGAAGACACTCCCGCTGCGCGCGGCACACGCGCAGCGGGTCAGCGGAGGAACGCAACATGCAGTGGATCGGCTGGATGGTCGCCATCGTCGCGCTGGGCGCCGCGCTCTGGCTTTGGCGCAAGCTGGCCGCCGAGCGTGCGCATGCGGCGCAATTGCTGTATGCGCGCATCGATGCGGAAAACGAAGTCGACACCATGCGCACGCATCAGGAACGCGTGCTGCGCGCGGCGCGGACCTCGGCGCTCGGCGACCTGCTCGGCGAGGTCTCGCCACAATTGCATGCGCCGCTGCAGGCATTGCAGGTGCATTTGGATACGGCCAAGCGCCAGTTCGCCGACTACCGCGAGCTGGTGCGCCGCTACGACGCGGCCGTGCAGTATTGCCTGCAGCCGGTCGAACTGATCTTCGGCGCCGACAAGGCCAGCCTGGACCAGTTGATGCAGCATGTCGAGGGCGCGCGGCGCAAATTGTTCGACGCGCGCAATGCGCTGGAAAAAAACAGCGTGCATCGCGGCGACAGCCTGCTGCAGGGCGCCAGCGACGCGTTGCAGCAGATCGCGCCGCTCGGGCGTGGGCTATATGGACTGGGCGGGCCGAGCGACGCGCAGAGCAGCGTCGACGTCAATGCGGGACTCGATGCCGTGCTCGACGTGCTGGCTGCGCGCTTCGGCGATCAGCTGACGATCGTGCGCGATTATCAGGCCGTGCCGCTGCTGCAAGGCGGTGCCGACCGCGTCCATGAAATCTTCCTGCATCTGCTCGACAACGCGGCGCGCGCCGCCGGCTCGACGGGTCGCCTTAACCTGACCACGCGTGCCGGCAAGGGCGGCGCTGCGGTCGAGGTCGCGATCGCCGACAGCGGCGACGGCATTCCGGAGGACGTACAGCCGCATATGTTCGAAGCGTTCTTCACGACGCGCACCGACGGTGCCGCCGGTCTCGGCTTGACCCTCGCGCAGCAACTGGCGGAGGAGCGCGGCGGGACGATCACCTGGCGCTCGACGCGTGGCCACGGCTCCACGTTCAACGTAAACCTGCCGGTGCACGCGAAAGCGCGCGCAGCATCGTCCGACGCGGTGGCCGAGCCGGGCGACGAGCCGGGCTGGGCGGACCCGCCGCGCTGAGCCGATGCCGGTTGCCCTCATCGTCGGTGCGAGCGGCGCGATCGGCCGCTTCCTGCGTCCGCGCCTGCTCGGCGCCGCATACGAGCTGATCGCGCTCAGCCGCCAGCCGCGCGTCAGTGCCGACACGCGCGTGCGTTGGCTGCAAGGCGATCTGCACGCGACGATGCCGCCGCTGCCCGCGCTCGACGCGATCTTCAGCCTGGGTCCGCTCGATGCGTTCGCGCATTGGTTCGCGCAGGCGCCGCTCGTCGGCGCACCGCGGGTCATCGCATTCGGCTCGATGAGCCTGGAGAGCAAGCGCGAGTCCAGCGATGCCGCCGAGCGCGCGCTGGCCGAGCGCCTGCGTCAGGCGGAATGCGAACTTGCCGCTGCTGCCATGCAGCGCGGCAGTCAGTGGACGCTGTTCCGGCCGACCCTGATCTATGGTGCCGGGGTCGATCGCAGCCTGACGCCGATCGCGCACTTCGCGAGACGCTGGCATGTCGTCCCGCATTTCATCGGCGCACACGGCCTGCGCCAGCCGGTGCATGCGGACGACCTTGCGGCGGCTTGCATCGCGGCATTGGCAGTTACGAAAACGCAGGGACGCACCTACGCGCTTGGCGGCGGCGAGCGCCTGGCTTTCGCGACGATGATCGAGCGTGTGCGCACGTCGCTGCCGACGTTCGTTCTATCGTTGCCGGTGCCGCTCGGCGCCGCGCGCGCACTCGCGCGTGTCGCGCATTCGCCGCGCCGCGCCGCGCTCGAGCGGCTGAGCGTGGACCTCGTCGCCGATCATGCCGCCGCCGTGGCCGACTTCGGATGGCGACCACGCGCGTTCCATCCCGCGGCGAGTGCGTGGACCGCGTCCGATCGAGAACACGGCGAGTAACGGATAAGTCGCGAATCGCGTTCGAGCGCCGTCGGTTCAGCCTGGATTGGCCCGCACTCCGCTATCGCTGTGTTTTCGTCCGGGACATGCGCATGCCGCCGATCGCAATGCTTGCTCTGGCTTGGCTGGCCCTCGCGCCGCCGGCCGCGCGGGCGGATGACCTCGCCAACGCGTGCCGCGCGAGCAGCAGCTACGACCTCACGATCGCGCCGAATGCGCTGATCTTCGATCGTGCCGCGCCGGCACCGCGGCGGATCGATCTGCACGCCGGCAAGGCGAGCCTCGACGGCGTCGCCTTGCGTTCGAATGCCGAAGACGCCGATCGTCTCGCGCTGTTCGAACAGGACGTGCGCGCGCTGATGCCGAAGGCGAAGGCCGTCGCTACGAACGGCATCGATCTGCTCGGCAAAGCCGTGCACGTGGAGGCCATCGGCCTCGGTCTCGGCACGCAGACGCAAGCCGAGCTCGACGCGCGGCTGGCAGCGCATATCGGCGAGTTCAAGCGACGCATCGCCGCCAGCACGAGCACGCACGACTGGCAGGGCGACGCGCTCGATCATTACGCGGCCGAGATCACGGCCGACGTCGCACCCCTGGTCGCGGCCGATCTCGGCGCGCAAGCCGTCGATGCCGCGGTCGGCGGCGATCTGGAGCGTGCGGCGTCCCTGCGCGAGCGTGCCGCCACGCTGGCCAGCGGCGACCTGCCGGCACGGCTCGAAGCACGCCTGCAGGCGCTGCGGCCGCAGATCCTCGCGCTGTGTCCGTCGATCCGGCGCCTGTACGAATTGCAGCGCGGCGTGCGCGACGCGAACGGCCGTCCGCTCGACTTGCTCGAGGTCGACGCCGCGCGTTGACGTGGTTGTACGTGGCGGTTGCGTGGTTCAGTAATGGCTTCGTTCGCCGCGCGCGTCTGCTGCGCTGCAATAGGCTGAGCCGGCGCGATTTCTCGCCGCAGTGCAGCGTTGCCAACGCTCGTTTGAACGACCTAAGATGCCGCGACTTTCGAAGTCGCCATCCAGAGGGACACCCCATGCAGGTCCGATTGACCACGACAGCGGCCTTTGTCGCGTCCTTGTTCGTTCCGTTCGCCGCGCAGGCCTACGACTACACGGCGCCGGTGCCGCTGCATGCGGTCGCGAGCTTCGATCCGACCGCGGGCGTGGTGCCGTTTCCGAACAACCTGCTGCTCAGCGGCACCACCGACCTCACGCTGAACATTCCGATCGCCCCCGACGATCCGGCGGCCGGGCCGAAGTCGGCGATGAACGCACTCGACGGATTCAGCACGACAGCGCCGTGGACGACCACGTTCTCGCAGTCGATCGACGCCAGTACGCTGGTTCCTGGCGACAGCGTACGTGTTTTCCAGGTCAACCTCAGCGGCATCGGCGGCGGCGTTGCCGGCGTCGTGCGCGAGCTCGCGTTCCCGACCGACTACGTCGTCGCACTCGCACCGTCCGATCCGAACGGCGGCACGCTTGCGATCGTGCCGACCAAGCCGTTGCAGCAGGGCACTTCGTACATGGCCGCCATCACCAACGGCGTGAAGGCGACCAGCGGCGAATCGGTGCGGCCATCCTTCATCTATGCGCTGGCCGAGCGCACCACGCCACTGTGCACCGGCGGCCAGTCGACGGTAGCGTTCCTGACCGCCGCGAATGCCTGCCAGCTGGAACCGCTGCGTCAGCTCACCAATGCGCAGGAAGCCGCGCTCGCCTCGCAGGGCGTCGACCCGTCGACGATCGTGCTGTCCTGGGTAGCGACGACGCAGTACATCACGCCGCCGCTGCTGGCGATCGAAAGCGTCGTCGAGCAATCGCCGCCGGCCTCGACCGTGCTCGCGCCGACGGGCAAGACCCTGGCCAATCTCGGCGTCGGCCTGCCCGGCGTCGCCGACATCTACGTCGGTGCGATCAGCGTGCCGTACTATCTCACGGCGCCCGATGCGAGCGCGCCGGCACCCGGCGACTGCAGCGTCGACGCCGACGGCGCCACGCCCTGTCCGCCGCTGACCGCGCATTGGAACGCCGCTCCCGGCGGCTACGTGCCGCCGTTCGACCAGGCCGGTCTCGATCCGACCTCGACCAACGTGACCGTGGCGAACCCGCTGCCGGTCGCGACCTCGACGCAGACGGTCCCGTTGCTGCTGACCGTGCCGAATGCCCAGTCGGGCAAGACCAAGCCGGCGTCCGGCTGGCCGGTGGTGATCTTCCAGCACGGCATCACGCGCAATCGCACCGACATGTTCGCGATCGCCGGCACCTTGGCCGCGCAGGGTTTCGCGGTCGTCGCGATCGACCTGCCGCTGCACGGCATCGTCGACACGACGAATCCGTTCTATATCGGCAACACGCCGCTGGCCGCGCTCGGCGCGCGCGAGCGTACGTTCGATATCGATCTGCAGAACAACACGACCGGCGCAGCGGGTCCGGACGGCGTCATCGATTCCTCCGGCAGCTATTTCATCAATCTGACCAACCTGCTGACCTCGCGCGACAACCTGCGCCAGGGCGTCTCGGACCTGCTGCAACTGTCGCACGCGATCGGTTCGTTCCACATCACGGCCGGCAATGACTTCGACGGCAGCAAGATCAGCTTCCTCGGCCAGTCGCTCGGCGCGATCGTGGGTACGACGTTCATGGCGATCGATCCGAACGTCGAGACCGCCGTGCTCAACGTCCCCGGCGGTGGTATCGCCCATCTGATCGAAGCGTCGGGCGCGTTCGGTCCGATCATCCGCGCCGGCCTGGCGCAGGCGGGCCTGACGCCGGGCACGGCGGCGTACGACTCGTTCTTCGTCGCAGCACAGACCGTCATCGATGCCGGCGATCCGATCAATTTCGCCTCGCCGCTGAACGGCACGCAGATCGGCGGCAAGCACCTGCTGCTGCAGGAAGTGGTCGGCAGCGGCGACATCCCGTCCGACCAGGTGATTCCGAACCGCGTCGACGGCGCTCCGCTGTCCGGTACCGAGCCCTTGATCGAGGCGCTCGGCCTCAGCGACATCACCGGCACGGTGCAGTCGGCCGACGGTATTCGCGGCGCCGTGCGCTTCCTGCAGGGTGAGCATGGCTCGATCCTCGATCCGACCGACTTTCCGGCCGCGACCGTCGAAATGCAGGGCGAGGCGGCGAGCATGCTGGCGAGCGGCGGTACCGCCGTTGTCGTGCGCAATCCGGCGATCATCGTCGGCGGTCAGTAACCGCTGGCGTCCCATGCGACGCGTCGAGCCGACGCGTCGCATGTCCCGTGCCGCGCACGTTGCGGACATGTCTGCCTGCGAGGCTAAGCATCCGGCGCATCAGCCGTTGCGCGTCGGCGTGCGCTGCGTGGTGACGGCGTAATCACGCTCGATTCAACACGCTCGATTCGAAGCGATCAGGCGGGACGTAAAAACCCGTCGCCAGTGCGTGCGACGACGCCGCAGTGCGCTCAGTAGGTAACGCCGATCCGGCGCAACACTTTGCCGGCGAGCCACGCCGGCCCGATCAGCAGATAGGCGACGTCGGTCAGGAACGAGGGTTTGCGGCCTTCGATCTTGTGGCCGATGAACTGGCCGACCCAGGCGAGCACGAACACCCGCGATCGCCAGTTTCAACAGATCGTTGCGGCCGAGCGTGCGATAGAGCCTTTCGGCGAGCAGCCCGAAAACGACGAAGACGATCAGCATCGCAGCTCCGAGCGGGCGCGACAGCCGCCAATAAAACGCGAATGCGCCGACCATCGCCAGGCCGCACCAGAAGCCGGGGCGGCCGATCGCCGGCGACACCGGCACCAGCCACAGCGCGGCAATCACCGCCCACAGGATGGCCGGTACGCAGATCCAGTGGATCAATCGGTTGGTCGGGTTCTGGTGATCGGCGCTGTAGCTGCCGAACCAGTCGTTGACGGTGCGCATGCCTGCGTCCTCCTCGTGGATCAGTGATGTCACTGCGTCAGCGGGACGCCGAGCCCGCGTCGTTTCGCGCCGATTCGCTGCGATTCATTCCAGCGTGATATCCGCCAGCCGCTTCAACGCCTCCGCATATTTCGCGGCCGTGCCGTCGATGACATTGCGCGGCAGCGTCGGCCCCGGCGCCTGCTTGTTCCAGCCGAGCGTTTCCAGGTAGTCGCGCACGAACTGCTTGTCGTAGCTCGGCGGACTGATGCCGACGCGATATTCGTCGGCCGGCCAGAAGCGCGAGGAATCCGGCGTCAGCATTTCGTCCATCACGTACAGCCTGCCGTCGGCATCGGTACCGAATTCAAACTTGGTGTCGGCGATCAGGATGCCGCGTTCGGCCGCATAGGCGGCTGCATGGTTGTAGATCGACAAGGTCGCCGCACGTACCTGTTCGGCGAGATCGGCGCCGATTGCTGCAACGACCGTGTCGAAGCTGATGTTTTCATCGTGCGCGCCGACGGCCGCCTTGCTCGACGGCGTGAAGAGCGGCTGTGCCAGCTGCTCGGCCTGGCGCAGGCCCGCGGGCAAGCGGATGCCGCAGAGCGCGCCGCTGGCCTGGTAGTCCTTCCAGCCCGAGCCGATCAGGTAGCCGCGCGCGATCGCCTCGACCGGCAGCGCTTTCAGCCGCCGCGCGACGACGCTGCGCTGCGCGTACAGCGCAGCATCGGTGCCGGCCGGGAGTACCGACGCGACGTTCTTGCCGGTCAGGTGGTTGGGCACCAGATGCGCGGTCTTGCCGAACCAGAAGTTCGAGATCTGCGTCAGCATCTCGCCCTTGCCCGGGATGGGATCGGGCAGCACCACGTCGAAGGCCGACAGGCGGTCGCTCGCGACGATCAACAGCTCCTGCGCATCGAGCGCGTAGACGTCGCGTACCTTGCCGCGGTGGATCAGGTCGAGGCCGGGCAGGTTCGATTGCGAGAGGACGGTCGGCACGAGCACTTCCTGAAGCGGGTCGAGCGGCGAATTGTAGCGGCGCGTGCCGCAGACAGGCAGCGCCGCTGCTCCGTCGAGGAGCGGCGGCTCTCTGAATGGCACTTCAGCTGGCGCTTGCTAGAATCCGCGACCGTTTGCCACCGATCCCGCCATGCCCCGCGCGCCCTTCGCAACGCTGTCCACGATGATCTGCCGCGTCCGGGCGAGAGCGCGGCGATGAGCTTTGCCGGCAAACTGATCGGCGCGCTGTTCGGCCTGGTCATCTTCCACAATCCGTTCGGCCTGCTGCTCGGCGCCATACTCGGCCACTTCTACGACACGGCGGTCGCGCGCATGCGCCCGCCGTCGATGGGACACGGCTTCATCGAGCCGCTGTTCGCGCTGGCCGGCGCGCTGTCGAAATCGGACGGGCGTGTCTCGGAGACGGAAATCGCCGCGACCGAAGCGCTGATGACGCGCCTGCGCCTCGACAGTGAGCAGCGCCGTTCGGCGATCGGGCAATTCACTCTCGGCAAGCAAGCCGGCTTCGACGCGAGTCTCGCCATCGCCGACTTGAAGCGCTGGTGCGCCGGCCGTCGCGATCTCGCCTTCATCGTGCTCGACCTGCTGCTCGACCTCGTTTATGCGGAAGGCCCCCTGGTCGACGCCAAGCTCGCCCTGGTGCGCAAGTTGTGCTGGTCGCTCGGCGTCAGCGATCACGAACTCGCCGCGCTGTCGGCGATGAAAGGGTACGCTGCAGCCGGGCCGCGCCCGTCCGGCGCAGGTCCGCGCGGGCCTTCGGCGCAGCCGCCGGCGCTCGATCCCTATGCGGTGCTCGGCATCGAGCGCAGCGCGAACGAACGCGAGATCAAGCGCGCCTACCGCAAGCTGATGAGCCAGCATCATCCGGACAAGCTCGGCGACGTACCGGACGAGTTGAAGCGCCGCGCGGAGGATCGCGCGCGCGAGATCAATACCGCGTACGAACGCATCAAGAGCGACCGGCGCATTCGTTGAGCGCGCTGGTCGAGCATGCCGCCAACGCTGGACACGGCGATTTGCCGCAGCGTTCTCGCCGGCGCGGACGCTGTGGCAGACTGCACGCTGCCGGATTCTTCATGCCCGCGCCGTCGCGCGCCGTGTTCACGTTTGTGGGGAGCCATCCACATGTCCAAACAATCGCCCGTGATCGCTCCTTCGATTCTCTCGGCCGACTTCGCCCGCCTCGGCGAAGAGGTCGATGCAGTCGTCGCTGCCGGCGCCGAGTGGGTCCATTTCGACGTGATGGACAACCACTACGTGCCGAACCTGACGATCGGCCCGCTGGTCTGCCAGGCCTTGCGCAAGCACGGCGTGAAGGCGCCGATCGACGTGCACCTGATGGTCAAGCCGGTCGACCGCATCGTGCCGGATTTCGCCAAGGCCGGCGCCACGCTGATCAGCTTCCATCCGGAGGCGAGCGAGCACGTCGATCGTACGATCCAGCTGATCAAGGATTCCGGCTGCAAGGCCGGCCTCGTGTTCAATCCGGCAACGTCGCTGTCGTATCTGGACTACGTGATCGACAAGCTCGATCTGGTGCTGATCATGTCGGTCAATCCCGGCTTTGGCGGGCAGAGCTTCATTCCCGCCGCGCTGGACAAGTTGCGCCTGGCGCGCTCGCGCATCGACGCGACCGGACTGCCGATCCGGCTCGAGATCGACGGCGGCGTGAAGCCGGACAACATCGCGGAAATCGCGCGCGCCGGCGCCGATACGTTCGTCGCGGGCTCGGCGATCTTCAACGAGAAGGATTACGCCGCGGTCATCGCGAAGATGCACGCGGAGATCGCAGGCGTCTGAGGCGCGCCGCCGCGCCACGCAAACACAATAGACCGCGCCGGGCCCAGGAGGAGTGAGGGGCAAGCCCGGCGCGGGTGCAGCAAAGCCGCGAGCGATCACAGCACGGTTACAGCGCGCGCCAGCTCGGATCGGGTTCCTCATCGCGCGCGCGACAGTCGGTGACGTCAGGCTCATCCGAGCAAACCGGCGCGACCATCGCCTCGCCGCCGAGCCAGAGTGATTCGGCCAGTGCGTCCGGAAACGGGGCGCGGCAGGCACTGACGGAAGCTGCGCGTGCGGTGAAGCGGGTGCTGCGATCCATGACGTGCGTCCTTCAGTGCAATGCGGCGAGCAGGCCGAGCAGCAGCGCGCTCAGCGCGAAGACGATGCGCATCGGCTCGCGCGCATAGAGTTCGTCGTTCGATGGGTTGGGTGTGCTGTTCATCGGCGTCTTCCAGCAGGTGGGCTGGGAGGTATTTCAACGCGGCAAGAAGGATCTGCACAGTGCGCCAGCGGGCGCGCCGGCGACGAGTTCTGTCAATTCGCTGACATCGCGGCTGCAGCCGTTGCGCTCGCGCGCATGCGCTGCGAAGCTGGCTGCATTCACCTGCAGGATGCCGCCATGCCACGCACCATCGCGATCGTCGAAGACGAGCCGCTGATTCGCGCCAATTATTCCGAAGCGCTGACGCGGCTCGGCTACGAAGTGCGCGGCTATGCCTCGCGCGGCGCGGCCGAGACCGCGTTTGCGCAGCGCCTGCCGGAACTGGTGATCATCGACGTCGGCCTCGGCGACGAACCGGAAGGCGGCTTCGAACTCTGCCGCAGCCTGCGCACGCGCGCGCCGGCGCTGCCGATCCTGTTCCTGACCGCGCGCGATTCGGATTTCGACGTGATCTCGGGCCTGCGCCTGGGCGCCGACGACTACCTCGCCAAGGACATCTCGCTGCATCAGCTCGCCGCGCGCATCAACGCGCTGTTCCGCCGCATGGAAGCGCTGCGCAAGCCGGTCGCTGCGGACAGCGTCATCGTGCAAGGTCCGCTGGCGCTCGAAACCGAGCGCATGCGCGTGACCTGGAACCGCATCGACGTGCCGCTGACGGTCACCGAATTCTGGATGGTGCACACGCTGGTGCGTTTCCCGGGACACGTGAAAAGCCGCGACCAATTGATGCGCGACGCACAGGTCGTCGTCGACGACGCCACGATCACCTCGCACATCAAGCGCATCCGCAAGAAGTTCATCGCGATCGACGCGGCGTTCGATGCGATCGATACGGTGCATGGCGCGGGCTATCGGTGGAAGAGCGGGGAATAGGGAATCGGGAATAAGGAGAGATGGACCGCCCCGCCCCGCACGCTTTTCCCACTCCCGAATTCCCCAATCCCGGCTCCACCCATGTCGCTGCGCTTCAAACTCCTGCTGGTCGCCCTCTCCACGCTGGCGTTGCCGTGGGCGGGCTGGCAGTTCATCCGGCAGACCGAATCCCTACTGCGGCAAGGCCAGGAACAGGCGTTGCTCGCGTCGGCCGGCATGCTGGCCAAGGTGCTCGACGCGCGCCGCATCGAACTGCCGCCCGCGGCGGCCGTGCTGTATGCGCATCGCGCCGCCGACGCGATCACGGTCGACGGCTACGCCGACGACTGGTCCGCGCTGCGCCCGTATGCGCAAGCCGTCGGGCCTGCGCAGGATGCGCAGAAGCTGCGCGTGACGCTGGCGCAGGGCAAGGACGGCTTCTCGTATCTGCTCGCCGACGTTCGCGACGCGACGCGCACGCGGGTCGATCCGGCCGATCCGCGCGCCGCGGCCAGCGATCACGTGACATTGGTGCTGACCCAAGGCGAAGAGACGCGCCGCTATATGCTGTCGAGCGCTGCGCCCGGCAGTTTCGAGGCGCCCGCGCGCGGTGACGGCACGCTGCTGCCGGATCGTCTCGGCGGAGTATTGCAGGAAGACGGCTCCGGCTACCGCATCGAACTGCGCCTGCCGCGCGGCATCGCGGCCGACCGCATCGGCATCGGCGTTTACGACGCGGCGCAAGCGGGCACGGACACGCCGGAATTGCGCAGCGTGCTCGCCTACGATGATGCCGCGGCGCGTGGCCTGCAACCGCTTGTGCCGGAACACGAGCGCGCGCGCATCATCGCTGCGGATGGCTGGCTGGTCGCCGCTGCCGGCCGCCTGGCGGCCCCGGCGGTCGAGCGCACCGACGACGCGGGCTGGTTCGCGAACCTGATCTATCGCGGTTTGATCGCCCCGGCCCTCGGCGGCTCGGCGACCCTGTCCGGCGATCCGCCGCGGATCGACGCGCCGGAGGTGTGGCAGGCGCTGTCCGGCGTCGCCGCGACCAGCTGGCGCTCGGCCGACCAGCCCGGCGTCGTCGTGCTGAGTGCGGCGGTGCCGCTGCGCGAGGCCGGCGGCGTGCACGGCGTGCTGCTGCTCGAACAGGCCAACCGCGCGCTGCCGCTGCTGGCGAACCGTGCGCTGGCCGGCCTTGCCGGCGCGACGCTCGCCGCGCTCGCGGTGGCCGGCGCGATCCTGCTCGTGTTCGGCGCGACGCTGTCGTTCCGCATCCGCCGCCTGCGCAACGCGGCCGAGCGCGCGGTGCGGACGTCTGGACGTCTGGATGGCCCATTGCCCCTGGTCGACGCGCCGGACGAACTCGGCGACCTCGCGCGCAGTTTCGGCAAACTGATCGACGAGGTCGGCGCGTACACCGATTATCTGCGTACGCTTGCCTCCAAACTGTCGCACGAGCTCAATACGCCGTTGGCGATCGTCAAGTCCTCGCTCGACAACCTCGACCATCAGGAGCTGTCGGCCGGTGCGCGTTCATATCTGGCGCGCGCGCGCGACGGCGCGGATCGTCTCGGCGCGATCGTGCGCGCGATGAGCGAGGCGAACCGCGTCGAACGCGCGATCGCCTCGGCCGAGGCGGAGGATTTCGACCTGCGCGCACTCGTCGCCGGCTGCGCCGAAAGCTATCGCGCGCTGGCGGCGCCGCGCGAGCTGCGCGTGGAACTGCCGGCCGCCGCGCTGCCGTTCCATGGCGCGCCGGACCTGGTCGAGCAGGCGCTCGACAAATTGTTCGACAATGCCTGCTCGTTCACGCCGGAGCATGGCTGGATCGCGCTGTCTCTGGCCCGCCATGATGGCGCCGCGACGATCCGCGTAGCGAACTCCGGACCGTCGCTGCCGGTCGCGATGCAGGACCGCCTGTTCGATTCGCTGGTCAGCATGCGCGAGAAGAGCGCGCGCGGCGGCGAGGCACCGCATCTGGGGCTCGGTCTTTATGTGGTGCGCCTGGTCGCCGAGGTCCATCGCGGCACGGTGTCGGCGCGCAATCTGGCGGACGCGAGCGGCGTCGAATTCGCGCTGCGGCTGGAGGGGATGTCGCGCCGCTCGCTGACGGCACCGGCCGCATGAAGAGGTGATTCGGCCGGCGACGCTGCAACGCGGCGCCGTCGACGAGGCAGAGGACACGCCGCGCGCGCGTCGAGACACATTGGCCTGTCGCGGGCCGCCTTATACTGGCGCGCCGCCGTTCGCGGTGCCGGCCGCAAAGGTTCGCATGCTGCCCAGCTCCTTCGCACCGATGCTTCGCTGCGCCCTGCTGGCTGCGGCGCTCGCCACTGCGCTGGTGGCGCCCCGCGCAGGCGCGCAGGTGCAGTCGGTCACCGAGGGCGCAGCGCTCGACTATCAGGCCGCGGTGATTCGATCCGGCGACGACGGCGCGCGCATCGTCGTGTTCGAACGGCTCGATCCGGCGACCACGTACGGCGACCTCTGGCTGACCCGTTCGACCGACGACGGCGCGAGCTGGAGTACACCGGCCGCGATCATCGCATCGACGGCGAACGAACGACACCCGGCCTTGCTGCAGCTCGGGCCTTCGAACTACGTGCTGTTCTACCTGAAAGGCGCCAGCGCCTCGTCGAGCTTTCGCCTCTGGCGCGCGAGCAGCACCGATGGCGTAGCATTCACCGAACAGGCGCAGCTCGATCTCGGCTGGTCGAGCGGCGGCGAGATCAACCCGCACGTGATCCGCCACGCCGACGGCACGCTGACCATGAGTTACCAGCGCCTCGGCAGCGGCAGCTATGTCGCCGAGTCGGGCGACGGCGGCGTGACGTGGGACACCGCGCGGACTGCGATCGCGACCGGCAGCCAGCTGCCGCGCATCGCCTATCGCGAGAGAGACGGCTTGTACCTGGCGAGCTATCAGGTCGGCGGCAGCGCACTGTCGATGCACGTGAAGACCACGACCGACGTGCACGACTGGAGCGGCGCCGCGCAGGATTTCGCGATCGACGGCAACAATCACGACTCGCTGCCGCTGGTGATGCCGGACGGTGCATTCGCGCTGTTCTGGATTCGTGCGGCCGGCGACCAGTTCGATATCGCGGTGCGGCGTTCGAGCGACGGCGTCACCTGGCAACCCACACTCGCGGTCACCGCCAGCGCGGATGCGGACGATGTCGAGCCGCATCCGCTGCTGGACGGGACAGCCGATAGCGTCGAGCTGTATTGGGGCCGCGGCATTCCGGTCGGCGGCAGCGACTACGACATCGTGCGCGAAACCGGCGTACGCGTGCGCGACGTGCTGTTCGCCGATGGCTTCGACGGCTGACGCGCGCGGCGCAAGCTTGCTATCTTCGCCGGCCTTGCTCACGACGCGCTCGACCCGATGATTTCCCAGGATCAATTCAATGCGCTGGCCGCGCAAGGTTACAACCGCATTCCGATCTCGCGCGAAGTGCTGTCGGACCTCGACACGCCGTTGTCGGTGTATCTGAAACTTGCCGACGGCCCGTACGCGTATCTGTTCGAGTCGGTCGAGGGCGGCGAAAACTGGGGTCGCCATTCGATCATCGGCCTGCCGTGCCGGCGCGTCTATGCGCTGCGTGGAAACACGCTGACGATCGAGGATCTCGGCGACGTCGTCGAGACGCACGAACTGGCCGATCCGCTCGCCGGGGTCGAAGCGATCCGCGCGACGTTCAAAGTGCCGCAGCTGGAAGGCTTGCCCGCGTTTACCGGCGGCCTGGTCGGTCATTTCGGTTTCGAGACGGTCGGCTGGATCGAGCCGCGCCTCGCGCGCACCGACAAACCCGATCTGCTCGGTACGCCCGACGCGCTGCTGATGCTCTCCGAGGAAGTCGCCGTGTTCGACAACCTCAAGGGGCGTTTGTATTTGATCGTGCACGCCGATCCGGCGCAGCCGCAGGCGTATGCGCGCGCGCAGCGCCGGCTCGACGAACTCGCCTTCCGCCTGCGTCATTCCGGCTCGGGCTATCCGGACGTGCTCGATCCGAAGGCGCTGGAGGAAGCGGACTTCAAGTCGAGCTTCACGCGCGAGGAATACGAAGCGCTGGTGGAGAAGGCGAAGGAATACATCCGCGCCGGCGACATCTTCCAGGTGGTGCCGTCGCAGCGTTTGTCGGTGCCGTTCCGCGCGCGCCCGGTCGATGTGTACCGCGCGCTGCGCGCGCTCAATCCTTCGCCGTACATGTACTTTCTCGATCTCGGCGCGACGCAGATCGTCGGCTCCTCGCCGGAAATCCTGGTGCGCCTGAAGCACGGCAAGGTGGTGGTGCGGCCGATCGCCGGCACGCGTCCGCGCGGCAAGACGCCGGCCGAGGATCTCGCGCTGGAGCAGGAACTGCTCGCCGATGCGAAGGAGCGTGCCGAACACCTGATGCTGATCGATCTCGGCCGCAACGATGTCGGCCGCGTCAGCCGCACCGGCAGCGTGCGACTGACCGAAAGCTTCGTGATCGAGCGCTATTCGCACGTGATGCACATCGTCAGCCAGGTCGAAGGCGAGCTGCGTGATGGGCTCTCCTACATGGACGTGCTGAAGGCGACCTTCCCGGCCGGCACCGTCAGCGGCGCGCCGAAGATCCGCGCGATCGAGATCATCCAGGACCTCGAGCCGCACAAGCGCAACATCTACGCCGGCGCGATCGGCTACATCGGCTGGTGGGGCGATGCCGACACCGCGATCGCGATCCGCACCGCGGTGATCCAGGATGGCCGTCTATACGTCCAGGCCGGCGGCGGTGTCGTGTTCGATTCGGATCCGACCAAGGAATGGGAGGAGACGATGAACAAGGGACGCGCACTGTTCCGCGCGGTGGCGCAGGCGGCGAGTGGGCTATGACGGCGAGCGGACATCGCCTGCGGTGACCGGCCGGATGCTGCTCAGGGGTCTAGCGCGCTCGCGCCACCCGTTATCGGGATCATCGAGGCCGCGTGTCGAGCGCGCAGGTTCTTTCGACGCGGCCGATGTGCTAAACAGTGGCTCCATCGCGACCGCGATGCATGAACGCCCCGTCAGGACGCATGCATGACCCACGATACCCCGCTGATCGCCACCCTCGTCTCCGCGCTCGTGCTCGCCTACGTGGCCGGCATGCTGGCGCAGCGCGTGCGCCTGTCGCCGCTGGTCGGTTACCTGGTCGCGGGGATCGCGATCGGCCCGTTCACGCCGGGCATCGTCGCCGACCAGGCACTGGCGCCGGAGCTGTCCGAACTCGGCGTGATCCTGCTGATGTTCGGCGTCGGTCTGCATTTTTCGCTCGGCGACCTGCTTGCCGTGAAGATGATTGCAATTCCCGGCGCGATCGTGCAGATCACCATCGCGACCGTGCTCGGCATGCTGCTGTCGTGGCTGCTCGGCTGGTCGTTCGGTGCCGGCCTGGTGTTCGGCCTCGCGCTGTCGGTCGCCAGTACCGTAGTGCTTTTGCGCGCGCTGGAGGAACGCCGGCTGCTCGATTCCAGCCGCGGCCGCATCGCGATCGGCTGGCTGATCGTCGAGGACCTCGCAATGGTCCTCGTGCTGGTGCTGTTGCCGGCGCTGGCCGGGTTGCTCGGCGGCAACGCCGATGCGGCGCATGCGGATCACGGCGTGCTCGCCGCGCTCGCGATCACGCTCGGCAAGGTCGCCACGTTCGTTGCCTTGATGCTGATCGTCGGGCGCCGCGTGATCCCGTGGCTGCTGGAGCGCACGGCCGGTGTCGGGTCGCGCGAACTGTTCACGCTGGCCGTGCTCGCGATCGCGCTCGGCGTCGCCTATGCGTCCGCGCGCCTGTTCGACGTGTCGTTCGCGCTCGGCGCATTCTTCGCCGGCATGGTGCTCAACGAATCGAAACTGAGCCACGAAGCCGCCGCCGAATCGCTGCCGTTCCGCGATGCGTTCGCGGTGCTGTTCTTCGTTTCGGTCGGCATGCTGTTCGATCCGGCCATTCTCGTGCGGCAGCCGTTGCCGATCATCGGCGTGTTCCTGATCATCGTGCTCGGCAAATCGCTCGCCGCGCTGCTGATCGTGCGCGTGTTCGGGCGCCCGCTCGAAGTCGGCCTGACGATCGCGGTGAGCCTGGCGCAGATCGGCGAATTCTCCTTCATCCTCGCCGGCCTAGGCGTCGAACTCGGACTGCTGCCGAAGGATGGCCGCGACTTGATTCTCGCCGGTGCGATTCTCTCGATCGTCGCGAACCCGCTGCTGTTCGTCGCACTGGACCGCTGGCAGGCGCGGCGTGATGCGGAGTCCGCGGCGCTCGCCGCCGATGAAGCACCGCTCGGGCTGGCGCTGCCGACGCTGGGACATATCGTGCTGATCGGCTTCGGGCGTGTCGGTGCGCTGGTCGGGCGTCAGCTGCACGAGGCCGGTGCGGCGCTCGCGCTGGTCGAAACCAAC
>Ga0247776_10000011_pt1 | contig 87544 bp, 88 predicted proteins | sample UWRJL199509C5_FD_179912 | JGI IMG/M metagenome (GOLD analysis project Ga0247776, IMG submission 179912) | Plant litter microbial communities from Arlington Agricultural Research Station in Wisconsin, United States - UWRJ-L199-509C-5 | ecosystem: Environmental > Terrestrial > Plant litter >...
AGAAGGCTAGAAGTACACCTGCGCGCGCAGTTCGAACACGCGCGGGTCGACATCGGCCAGGCCGTTGATCGGATTGCCGTAGCGCTTGGTGCTGTTGGCCCAGATGTAGTTCGCCTGGAACTTGTAGTGGGTGCCGAGATACCAGTTGGCGCCGATGGTGTAGTCGTGTTCCTTGCCGCCGAACACGGGACCGTCGTTCAGATCGACTTCGCTGTAGCGCGCGGCGATTTCGAACGCGCCCCAGGAGTGCGACGGCCTGACGTTGCCGATCGCGCCCTTGCTGTACGGACGGCTTTCGCCAGTCAGCACCCACGAACCCGATACATAGAAGCCATTGCCTTCGAAGTCCGGCTTGCCGCGCGGTTCGGCACTGAAGGTCAGGTATTCGCCCTGCAGCAGCAGCGGTCCGCGGATCCAGGCCGCTTCGAAGCCGGTGCGATCGATATTGCCCGGATTGTTCAGCGCTCCGGTATCGACCAGACGCGTGGCCAGGAGATTGGCTTCTGGACGCGCGCGGAAACGGGCCTGCGCCGGCGTCTCCACGCCCTTGCCGTCGGTCGTCGAGTCACGCTTCTCGCGTTCGAAAGCGAGGCCGAGGTGAATCACGTTCGACAGTTCCGCCGATCCGGCGCCAGGCTGGCGATTGACCGGATTCCACACCGCGCGTGCGGCCGGACCATGTCCGTCGTTGTCGCCGTTGAGATCGCCGCCGCTGAAATAAGCGGCATACAGCATCCAGTGCGGGATGCCGTAATAGCTCCAGTCGGCGCCGATGCGACGGTCCATGTTGGCCGCCTGCACCGGCAGCGCACGCTCGAGGAAGGTCGTCGCCGACGAGCTGGAGGCTTCTTCCCAACCGACCGGCGTCTTGAACTGGCCGACGCGGATGTCGCCGAAATCCTTGTTGCTGTAGCGGAAGAAATTGTCGATCCACTTGCCGTGCACGCCGACGCTGGCGGTCTTGAAGCCGGTCACGGTGAAGTCGTAGCCGACGTTGAAGTCGACACCCCAGGGCGTCTTGCCGTAGAAATTGAATTCCTTGCGGCGCCAGGCATTGGCGTCGGGCAGGATCTCCGCGCCGGTCGCCGGATTCGTGGTATCGCCGGAGAACTGGTTGAGATCGTATTGGTAGAGGCCCTTGAATCCGAATTCGTAGCCGTCTTCGGTCTTCATCTTGGTCGGCCAGTCGTTCAGAAAATCGTAGGCCACGGCGTTACCGCCAAACGCGCACAGCAACGCGGCGGCAATGGCTTGTCGCAGTTTCATGGTGAATCCCCAGTGGTGGTAACTAAAAGCGCAAGGATTCTGTAATCGCTGCGTTACCGCCCGATGACACGACGGTGCGTCGCTCTGTCGCTGCCCCTGTGTCCGCGCGCTGTGTTTTTCAGACGCTCGGCGTCCTGTGCCGGTATGCGCACAGGTCGTTGATCGCGCAGACGGGGCATTCCGGCTTGCGCGCCTTGCACACGTAGCGTCCATGCAGGATCAGCCAGTGGTGCGCGTCCTGGCGGAACTCGTCGGGAACGACTCTGTTCAATCTTTCTTCGACGATGCGCACGTTCGCGCCTGGCGCGAGGCCGGTGCGATTGGCGACGCGGAAGATGTGCGTATCGACCGCAATGGTCGGTTCGCCGAACGCGGTGTTGAGCACCACGTTCGCGGTCTTGCGGCCGACGCCGGGCAGCGCTTCCAGCGCATCGCGCGCGCGCGGCACCTCGCCGGCGTATTGCTCCACCAGGATACGGCAGGTCGCGATGACGTTCTTCGCCTTCGCGTTGTACAAGCCGATCGTGCTGATGTAGCGCTTGAGGCCGGCTTCGCCGAGCGCGAGGATCGCCTGCGGCGTATTTGCGATCGGGTAGAGTTTGCGCGTCGCCTTGTTGACGCCGACATCGGTCGCCTGCGCCGACAGGATCACCGCGATCAGCAGTTCGAACGGCGTGCTGTAGTCGAGTTCGGTGGTCGGATGCGGATTCAGCTCGCGCAGCCGGCGGAACAGTTCGACGATCTTCTCGCGTTTCATCGCGGCGATGGATCCCTGTGCCGGCGCGCCTTGCCGCGAGCGATCGCTTCGAGCACGGCGGAGCGACTGATCGGACGCGTTGCGACAGGGGCCGCTGCGGAGGACGCGGAGTCGCCTGCCGTCTTCGACGAAGCGGCAAGCGCAGCGCCGTCCGCGCCATCGGTCTCGCCGATGCCCGCGTCGTGGGCAGCGCCGTCGCTCGGTGCAGTCGCCAAGGACGCGACGCCCGCAGGAGCTGCTGCAGCCGCTGCGATCGAATGCGGCTCCGCCGACGCTGCTCGCGCTGCATTTGCACTTGATCGGCCGTCGTCTGCGCGCCGTCGATTGCGGGCCTCGAAGCGCTCGCGTGCCAGCGCTGCGCGCGCCATCACCTGCACGCGCTCGAGCGGGCGCGGCGCGATCGGAACCAGCGCGATGCAATCGACCGGACACGGCGGCAGGCACAGCTCACAGCCGGTGCATTCGCTCGCAATGATCGTATGCATGCGCTTGGCGGCGCCGACGATCGCATCGACCGGGCAAGCCTGGACGCATTTGGTGCAGCCGATGCAGATGTTCTCGTCGATCAAGGCGACGATCGGCGCCTGCTCGATGCCGTAGTCTGGATTGAGCGGTTTCGCTGCGCGCCCGAGCAATCCGGCCAGCGCAGCAACGCCGCCTTCGCCACCCGGCGGGCAGCGATCGATATCGGCCTCGTCGGTCGCGATGGCCTGCGCATACGCGTTGCAGGTTGGATAACCGCAACGCGTGCACTGCGTCTGCGGCAGCGCGGCGTCGAGGCGAGCGGCCAAGGCGGCGAGGCCATTCATTCGGCGAACGCCTCGGCGGTATCGACGCGTGCGGCAAGATCGCTGTACTTCTCGGCGATTGCAGTCCAGCGACACGAGCAGATGCGGCAGCGGTAGCGCGATCGGTAGCGGATGAAAGGCAATGCGAACAGGCACAGGTTCAGCGCGAGGAATCCGAATCGACGCGGCAGCGGATCGGCCTCCGACGCATGCGATCCGCAGCGGGGACATGGTGCTTCGTCGAGATCGTCCGGCGCCAACGCGAATTCCCCGGCATGCCATCGCGCGATCCATTCGACGGCTTGCGCGTGATCTGCATCGGCGGTGACGACGCGAAAGCCTCCAAAGGCGATGGCGTGCAGCCAGTACTGGCGGACCAGTTCCACGTCGAATATCCATGCCTCGATGCGCTGCTGCCGCAGGAAGTCGGCGACGATCTGCGCGTCGAAGAAATCGATCGACCAGTAGACGCGTCGCATTCGGACCAGGCCGCCGCGATTATTTGACCGGCATGCCGGCTGTCGCACCGGCGTCCGCATCGAGCAGGAACAGATCGCTGCCGCCGCTGCCGGCGGAAAGAATCATTCCTTCGGAAATGCCGAAGCGCATCTTGCGCGGCGCGAGGTTCGCGATGAATACGACGCGACGTCCGAGCAGGCTCGCCGGCTCGCCGTAGGCCGCGCGGATGCCCGAGAAGATCTGGCGTGTACCGAGTTCGCCGGCGTCGAGTTCGAACCGCAGCAGCTTGTCCGAGCCTTCGACGAATTCGCAGGTGCGCACCGTGCCGATGCGCAGGTCGAGCTTGGCGAAGTCGTCGATGGAGATATTTGCAAGAACGCTGGCAGCACCCTCGGGCGCGGCGCTGCTTTTTTCCGCACTACCAGTAGCCGTCGAACTCGCGGCTGCGGCAGATGCCGCAGGCCGCTCGGCAGCAGGAGTGGCCGGCGTCGGCTGCAGTGATTCCTTGGAGGCTTCGATCATGGCCTGGATAGTCTTCGGATCTATGCGGGTGGTCAGCGCAGTGAATTCATTCAACGACGTTCCGAGCACCGGCGTCGCCGCGGCGGCGAAGCGCGTCCAATCCTCGCGCAGCAGCGTGCGCGCGCGCTGCGCGATTGACGGCACGATCGGGCTCAGCCAGATCGACAGCAGGCGGAAGTAGTTCAGCGCCAGCGTACAGGCGACATGCAGCTCTGCATGCTTCGCTTCGTCTTTCGCAAGCTGCCATGGCGCTTTGTCCGCAACATATGCGTTCGCTTCGTCGGCGACTTCGACGATCAGGCGCGTCGCCGCCGCGTAATCGCGTGCTTCGTACAGCGCGGCGCAGGCGGCGAGCTTCTTCGCGGCCATGTCGTAGCGCGCACGCTCTACCTCGGGCAGCGTTTCGGCGAGGCGTCCGCCGAAGAATTTGTGCACGAAGCCCGCCGTGCGGCTCGCGATGTTGACCCACTTGCCGACCAGATGTGAATTGACGCGCTCTTCGAACCCCTTCAGGTCCAGGTCCAGATCAGCCAGCGTCGGCCCGAGCAACGTCGCGAAGTAATAGCGCAGCCAGTCGGCTTCGAGATGATCGAGGTACGTACGCGCGTTGACGAAGGTGCCGCGCGACTTCGACATCTTGGCGCCTTCGACCGTCAGGAAGCCATGCACGTTGACCGCCGTCGGCATGCGCAGGCGCGCGCCGCGCAGCATCGCCGGCCAGAACAAGGTGTGGAAATACACGATGTCCTTGCCGATGAAATGCACCATTTCGGTGCCGGCCGCGTCGGCGTCGGCGCGTTCGACGAAGTCCTCGAAACGTAGAGGCTGCTCGGGACGCTTCGCGTTGTACGCCTCGCAGTATTCGCGGAACGCGGCGAGGTAGCCGATCGGCGCGTCGACCCACACATAGAAATACTTGCCGGGGTTGTCCGGAATCTCGAAGCCGAAATAAGGCGCATCACGCGACACGTCCCAGCTGCGCAGGCCGTCGGCGAACCATTCCTGCAGCTTGTTGACGACTTCGCCCTGCAGCCCGCCGGCGTCGCGGCGCTCGACCAGCCAGTCTTTCAGCACGTTCTCGAAGTCCGCCAGTTTGACGAACAGGTGCTGCGATTCCTTCTCGACCGGCTTCGCGCCCGACACGACCGAATACGGATTGATAAGGTCGGTCGGGTTGTACGTCTTGCCGCACACCTCGCAGGCATCGCCGTACTGGTCGACGCTGTGGCAGTTCGGGCACTCGCCCTTGATGAAGCGGTCCGGCAGGAACAGTTCCTTGACCGGATCGTAGAGCTGCTTGACCGGTCGCGCCTCGGTGTGACCCGCGGCGACCAGCGCGTTCCAGATGCGATAGGTCAGCGCACGATTCGCCGCACTGTCGGTGCTCGAATAGTGATCGTAGGCGACGCCGAAATCGCGCAGGTCCTTCGTATGCTCGTCCCACACGCGCGCGATCAGCTGCTGCGGCGCGATGCCTTCGCTTTCGGCGCGCAGCATGATCGAGGTGCCGTGCGCGTCATCCGCGCAGACGTAGTGCACCTCGTGTCCGGCCATGCGCATCGCGCGCACCCAGGTGTCGGACTGCACGTGCTCGACCATGTGGCCGAGATGGATGCGGCCGTTCGCGTAGGGCAGGGCGGAGGTGACCAGGAGCTTGCGTGTCGGCGCCTTCATGCGTCGTGATGTCCGCTGCGTTGTTGCAAAGCGGAATTATCGCATGATCGGGTCGGCGGCTTCGCGCTGGGCCGGCGGCAGATGGAAACACCAAGGACACGAGTAGAACGGCGTCAATTAGAACGAGGTCAATCCAAGGGTGCTCATTGCGCCGGGCGCGCTCTCGGCTTCTGCTGACGGGCTCCACTCGCGGGCGCGGCGCTTCGTCTCTGTGAGGAAATCGGGGAAGATTGAGACACGAAGAGCACGAAGAATACGAAGAGAAAAAACTGATAAGACCTATTCTTCGTGTCCTTCGTGTTGCAGGCTTTCGCGTCGCTCCCATCCCTCCGCGTGTTCGAGGGCTTGCGATTCAGCAAATCTACTGGGCCGCCTTGCGCTCCCACACCTGCGAACGCCCGAGCAGCGAAAAGCCCATGAAGCCGCGCATCTCGAGCTTCTGGCCGCCATCGGTCAGATGGATCTTGCAGCTGTAGATCTTGCCGTTCTTCGGGTCGAGGATCTTGCCGCCTTCCCAGCTGTCGCCGTCCTTTTTCATGCCCCAGATGATCGTCATGCCTTCGATCGGCTGGTTTTTGCGCTCGCCGTCGCATTCCTTGCAGACCGGATGCGGGCCCTGGTCGGACTGCAGCACTTCGACGACCTTGCCGGTCAGCTCGCCGTTTTGTTCGCTGAGTTCGACGACCGACTTCGGCTTGCCGGTGGCGTCGTCGATCGTCGTCCAGCTGCCGACCGGTGAATTCATGTCGGCGGCGAACGTCGGCGCCGCGAAGGCGAGGGCGGTGGCGAGCAGGATCGAGCGGCGCGACGTCATGGCAAGACTCCAAGGCAAGATGACTGCGGCAACTTGCCGGTGCGGCAGCGACCCGTCAAGCCGCGCCGCAGCGGAGCGGCTGGCATAATGCGCGATCTCCATTCCCATCGTGCAGCAATGACCGAATCCCTGGAAGTGCGCGCGCGGCAGATCCTCGCCGGCGTGATCGATCCCCACAGCGGCAAGGATCTCGTCGCCAGCGGCGCCGTGCGCGGCGTCGGCGTGTCGGGCAGCGATGTCTCCGTCGACATCCTGCTGCCGTATCCGGCGCTGTCGGCGCAAACGGCTCTCGCCGCCACCATCAAGCAGGCGCTGGAAGCGGATGCGGCGATCGCGCATGCGGCGGTCAGCGTCGCCTGTCGCGTGTTCGCGCACGAGGTGCAGCAAGGCCTGACGCCGTTGCCGGGCGTCAAGAACGTCATTGCGGTGGCTTCCGGCAAGGGCGGTGTCGGCAAGTCGACGGTAGCGGCGAATCTCGCGCTCGCATTGAAGGCCGAGGGCGCCAGTGTCGGCCTGCTCGACGCCGACATCTACGGCCCGAGCCAAGTGCGCATGCTTGGGCTGCAGGGCAAGCCGGACACCAAGGACGGCAAACGCATCGAGCCGAAGCTCGCGCACGGCATCCAGGCGATGTCGATCGGCCTGATGATCGAGGAAGACACCGCGATGATCTGGCGCGGCCCGATGGCGACGCAGGCGCTGCAGCAGATGCTCGGCGATACCAACTGGTCGGATCTGGACTACCTCATCATCGACCTGCCGCCCGGCACCGGCGACATCCAGCTGACCCTGTGCCAGCGCATTCCGGTGTCCGGTGCGGTGATCGTGACGACGCCGCAGGACATTGCCCTGCTCGATGCGAAGAAAGCGCTGAAGATGTTCGAAAAGGTCAACGTGCCGGTGCTCGGCATCATCGAGAACATGGCGACGCATATCTGCACGAACTGCGGCCATGAGGAACATATCTTCGGCGAAGGCGGCGGCGCGCGCATGGCGGCGCAATACCATGTGCCGCTGATTGGTTCGCTGCCGCTCGACATCCGTATCCGCGAGCAGGCCGACGGCGGCACGCCGACCGTGGTCGCGATGCCGGACTCCGACCTCGCCGCGCGCTATCGCGAGATCGCGCGCAACGCGGCCGCGCACTTGTCCCTGCGCGCGCGCAACAAGGCGATCTCGTTTCCGAAGATCGTCGTGCAGAACACCTGACGGCGGGTCCGGCGCTGGGCAGATGCGAAGTTCTCGCGCCGCCGGCTGGTGGCGCCGCTGGACAGCCTGCGCGCCGCCTAGGTCGATACGAACCTGCTGAAGGGGGCATACCGCCTCACGCTCGACGGTATCGCCGCGCCGCAAGCCGTCAGCACGGTCGGCCGAGGCTGGGTCCCGCGTCGATTGCATCCGTCACGTGCGCGCATCGCTTGGCGTCGACCGCTGCCTGGTGTCGCGCGCAGGCGCGCAGCGCTTATGCTTGCCCCTGGCCGCGGCCGGCCGTGTGGAGTTGCCGATGCGCAATCTTGATTTCAGTTCCTGGCAGACCTTGCTGTCCACGCTGACCGGCCTTGCGTTGATTACGCTGCTCGGTGTCGGCATTCGCCTGTTGGCGATGCAGGTGATCCAGCAGCGGCGCGAGCGGGAGAATCGCCAGATCAACGAACGGCTGCGCACGCTGATCGCCGCGTACAAGACGCTCGGTGGTTCGTTCACGGGTAACCTTGCGGTCGATCCGACCCATCTGCGTGATCTGAAGCAGCGTGCCGCGGGCGCGACGTCGACCGCCGAGGACGCCGCGGCGGCAGCCCGCGCCGCACCGTCGGCATTGGCGGGTGGGGACCGGTCGCGCCGCGTCCGCGATGCGGTCGAGGCGGCGCTGTCGGACATCATCCTGCTCGGCACCGAGGAGCAGGTGCGCCTGGCCGCGCGCGCGGCCTCCGATCTGGCGGCCGGACGGCCGACGCATACGCACGACCTGGTCGTGTCGCTGCGCGACTTCATCCGCACGGTGCTCGATCTCGAACCGGTGTCCCCGCAACTGGAGATTCCGAGGCAAGGACCGGCACGCCCGAGCGCAGCGCGCGGCAAGGGCGAGGCAGGCGCCAAGGACGAGGCTCGGCAGGGCGGCGGCAAGGGCATGGGAGGCGGTGCCGGCGGTGGCGCGGGTAGCGCAGCGGGCTTCGGACTCGGCGCTGGGTACGGCGACGACGACGAACACACGCACGAGCGCTGAGCGGCCCATCCCATCGGCCGCGCAGCGCGCCGAGCCGCGGCGGCTCGAGTCAACGCGCACGCGCTTTTTTCGCGACACGGCCAATCGGCATGCCGAGGCTTTCGGCGAGATGCGCGGCCAGCATCTGCCGCAGTTCGCGCTGCGTACCCGCCGTTCTCGCCGGGTCGGCGCGCAGGTCGAGCAGGCCGATGGCGGCTTTCATCTGCAGCAGCACCAGCAGCGACAATGCATCGACGCGCGCGGCCGGCAGCCGCGGCGCGCAGGTTTTCAGAATGCGTGCGATCAGCGCGAGCACACTGCGACGAAACTCACCGCCGCGCGCATCGGCCAGGTGCGGACTTGCTTCCATCAGCGCGCGCACGCTCGCCCGCTCGCCGCGAAGGTCGACGAAGACGCCGAGTAGCGCTTGCGCCAGCTCGCCCGCCGACAGCGCCGGCGCGTTCTGCTCGATCGACGCCAGCGCGGCGACCGCGCGTTCGCCGTAGCGGCGCATGAGCGCGTCGCCGAGTAGTTCCTTGTTCGGGAAGAACTGATACAGCGACCCGATCGGCGCATCCGCGCGCGCGGCGATCTCGGTCATCGTCGCTGCCGCATAGCCTTTTTCGGCGAACACGGTGGACGCGGCTTCCAGTAGGTCGGCGACGCGCTGGCGGCCGCGCTCGCGTTGTGGCGCGCGCGCCGTCGCAGAATTGTCCGGGGTTGACATTTATGAGGGTTCACTCATATATTTTGTGAGGATATCCTCATCTTTGCACCGCGCAAGCCCGCTGTCCAGCCGACACGCCGCGCGCACCCTCCGGAGCTCCCCATGATCCAGCTCGATCCCGCCACGACCGCACTCGTTCTCATCGATTTGCAAAAGGGCATCCTGGCAATGCCGCTCGCGCCGTACAGCGGTGATGAGGTGTATGCCAAGGGCATCGATTTGTCCGCGCGTTTCCGCAAAGACGGCGCGCCGGTCGTACGCGTGCGCGTCGATTTCGCTGCAGATTTCGCCGATGCACCGTCCAATCGCGTCGATGCGCCGTCGCAGCGTCCGGCCGGAGGCTACGGCGCCGAGTTCGCTGCATTCCCGGACGACCCGGCCGCCGGCGGCGACCTGGTCGTGACGAAGCGGCATTGGGGCGCTTTTCATGGCACCGACCTCGATCTGCAGCTGCGCCGGCGCGGCGTGCGCACGCTCGTGCTCGGCGGCATCGCGACGAATGTCGGCGTCGAATCGACGGCCCGCAGCGCGCATGAGCACGGCTACGACCTGGTCATCGTGGAGGACGCGACGACGGGCGCCTCGGCGGAGATGCACGCGTTCGCATTCACGCATATCTTTCCGCGCCTGGCGCGCGTGACCAAGGCCGCGCAGATCCAGCTCGGCGCCGGCTGAGCCGCGCGTGCGCGAACGATGACCATCGATCTTGCGCGCTGGCCGCGCGCTGCACAGTGGATGCTTCTCGGCGCCTGCTCGATCGCGTTAGCGGGCCTGTTGCTGGCGCTGCAGCTGCCCGCAGCGCTGCTGCTCGGGCCGATGCTTGCAGGCATCGTGTGCGGCACGCACGGCGCCAGCGTGCGCACGCCTGCCCCAACCTACATCGCGGCGCAGGCGATCGTCGGCGTGATGATCGCCAATACGATGACGCCGGCCATCGTGCAGATGTTCTATGCGCACTGGCCGTGGTTCCTCGTCAGCGTGTTGGCCACGCTCGCCGGCAGCAGCGGCCTCGGGGTGGTGCTGAGCCGCTATGCGCGCAGCCTGCCGGGAACGACGGCGATCTGGGGGGTGACGCCGGGAGCGGCGACCGCCATGGTGCTGATGGCGGAGTCGTTCGGCGCCGACGCGCGCCTGGTCGCCTTCATGCAATATCTGCGCGTCATCCTGGTCGCCTTCGGCGCGGCCGCGGTGGCCCATCTGTGGCTGCACCTCGGTAGCGTGGCGCACGTGCCGATCGCCTGGTTTGCGGCCTTCGATCCGGCGGCGCTGGCGGCGACACTCGCCGTTGCCGTCGTAGGCGCCGCGGTCGGCGTGCGCTTGGCGCTACCTGCCGGCGCGCTGCTGCTGCCGGCGATCGCGGCGATTGCGCTGCACCTCGGCGGCCATCTGCGGATCGAACTGCCACCCTGGCTGCTCGCGGCGACGTACGCGGCCGTCGGCTGGACCATCGGCCTGCGCTTTACGCGCGAGTCGCTGCGCTACGCCGTGCGCGCGCTCGGCCCGATCCTGCTGTCGATCGTCGCGCTGCTGGCGTTGTGCGGCGCGCTGTCGTGGCTGCTGGCGTATTGGAGCGGAGAAAACGCGCTGAGCGCGTATCTGGCGATGAGCCCGGGCGGCATGGATACGGTGGCGATCATTGCGGCATCGAGTCCGCAGGCGGTCGACCTGCCGTTCGTGATGGCGCTGCAGACGGCGCGTCTGCTGCTCGTGATCGCATTCGGTCCTGCCCTGGCGCGGTTCGTTGCCGCGCGTGCACAGCCGCGTTCGCGCACTGCAGCGGCGGACGAGTCCGCATCCGGCACTGATCGAAGCGCCTGCGCGAGGCGCTCGAGCTGACGGCGGGCAAGCGCCAGCCTTCAGTGCAAGCGCGGCGACGCGTATCATCGGCCGTTTCGCGCCAGCACGGTGAGGCCGCAGTGAGCATCAAGTCAGATCGTTGGATCCGCCGCATGTCCGAAAGCGCCGGCATGATCGAGCCGTTCGAGCCCGGCCAGATCAAGCGCAACGGCGGCGAGCGGCTGATCTCCTACGGCACCTCGAGCTACGGCTACGACGTGCGCTGCGCCGACGAGTTCAAGATCTTCACCAACATCAACTCGACGATCGTCGATCCCAAGAATTTCGACGAGCGCAGCTTCGTCGACATCAAATCGGACATTTGCATCATTCCGCCCAACTCGTTCGCGCTCGCGCGCACGGTCGAATACTTCCGCATTCCGCGCAAGGTGCTGACGATCTGCCTCGGCAAGAGCACGTACGCGCGTTGCGGCATCATCGTCAACGTGACGCCGCTGGAGCCGGAATGGGAGGGCCACGTGACGCTGGAGTTTTCCAATACCACGCCGCTGCCGGCGAAGATCTATGCGAACGAAGGCGTCGCGCAGATGCTGTTTCTCGAGTCCGACGAGGAATGCGAAACCAGCTACAAGGACCGCGGCGGCAAGTACATGGGCCAGACCGGCGTCACCCTGCCGCACGCCTGAACCTGCGCCAACGCCCACATGCCGGCGCGGCGCGCTGGTGGTAGGCTTGGCGCCCCTTGTGCAATCGATCCGGAGCAGGCGCACCCATGCGGAGTTTTTCGATGTCGATGTTCCTCAAAGCCGGTGCGCTCTTGCTGACCGTGGCGTCGATGGCTGCCTGCCATCGAGGCGCACGCAAGGAGGATATCGTGCAGGCTGCGAATATCCCGGCCGCGTTCGACGTCACTCTGATCGCCGAGAAGGACACGCAGTTCGATCTGGACGGGGCTCCGCTGAATGCGCAGGACCTGCAAAGTGCGTTTCGCTACCGCCAGGAAGAAAAACTGCCGATGTCGACCGTGCTGCTCAAGCGCGGCGAGAAGCAGAAGGTCAAGACCGAATACATCATCGCACTGGCGCGTATCGCCTATGCGATGAAGTTCAAGGCCTATGTCGAGGACGACGGCGTGATTTCGGAGATCCGCGCGCAGGCGAAGGAACCCGATGCCGAACCGGCCAAGCCGGAGCGCACCAAGCCCGCGCCCCCGCAGCATCCCTGATCAGCCCCACGGAGAACCCGAGATGAAGATTCTGGCGAGAAGCATGATGCTGTCGTTGGGCCTGCTGGCGGCGACGTCCGTATTCGCGCGCTCCGATGTACGCGACGGCAACGCGATGGTGCAGCCAGTCAAGAACGTGAAGTTCTCGATCGATGGTTCGACGATGGGCAAGGCCGAGTTGTTCGGTTACATCAGCGATCTGAAGGATCGCGAACATCTGACCGGTGTCGTGCTCAAGCGTGGCGGCGACGACGAGCAGCGCAAGATCATCGGCTCGATCGCGCGCACCTTGCAGCTGAAGGCATTCGAGCAGGACGGCGGCGATCTGAAGGCGATCGACCTGCCGGCCAGCGCGCCGACTCCGCCGCCACCGCCGATCGAAAACAAGACCGGCGGTTGAGCCCTGCGCTGCGCGCGCGGGAACATCGCGCCTGATCGAAGGGTGCGGCGCCCGCTGCGGCCCCGAGCAGCGTCTCCGGCCGTCGCCGCAACCAGCGCCAGGCCACATGCCACTGTCGTTTCGTGATTCATTCCCATTCTTTTTTTTGATGACCCCGCAACGCCGCATTCTCCCGCTGCTTCTCCTGGCCCTCGCCGCATCGTCGGCGAGCGCGTTCAACCCGCTCGACTTGATCGGCGAAACCTACTCGCAATGGAAGGAGCGATTGTTCGGCTCCGGCCATCCGACGCACGACGTCGTCGATGCGCCGGCCAGCGGTCCGATCGCGATGGAGCCCGGCCATCCGCTGCGTCTGCAGATCGTGGAGGACGCGCCCGAACGCGAGTTCTCCAAAGGCAAGAGCCACTATCGCGAAATCGAACTGCAGGACGAGCTCGAGCACGCGGTCGTGCGCATGCAGGTGGTGGCCGAACCAAACAAGAAAGGTCGCGGCAACGCGGTGTTCAAGCCGCTGCTGTACGTGTTCGGCGAAGGCGACACCCTGCGTGATCCGGTCGAAGCCAAGCCGCTGCATCTGGACATGCGACCGTTCCGGCGCACGCGCCTGCTCGGCTGCGTCACGCTCGACAAGGTGCAGCGCTTCGCCGTCGCCACAGCCGCCGACACGGTCGGCAAGTCTTACGAGAGCGAAGTCCGCGAAGCGGTCAGCGCGCCGACGCAAGGCGGTTTCTACTACACGACCGATTCGGTCAAGGCAAAGCTTCCGTACGCCGAAACGGGCACGCTGATCCTCGAAGTCAGCGCCGCGCCTGCCGCCGGGAAAGGCTGCTGAAAACGGCCAGCGAAAACCAGCAGGCTATTGCGAGGTTCCGATGTCGGCAGTCGATTGGCCGATGATCCCCATTGCGCAGCGGACCTTTCTGTCCGGGTCTTGTCCACCGCGGTCATCAACGCATCTCCCATCGAGTCGTCGGCGACGCGCACTTCGCCATGCCGGGTCGCCGACGCCGGAGCCTCACTGCATGCTCAATTCGATTCGGTGAACTGAATATAGGGCGTCGTGCCGCTCGACGTAGTACAGGTACCGAGGGTGAGGTTGTTGGTTTCACCGGTCGAACCGCCGTTGGATGGGCCCAGGCAGGTCGGCGCATTCGCCGTGCCGTCGTTCACGGCCACCCGCACCGCCAAGGCCGAGCCCGGGTTGAAGTACGCACCGGATCCTCCGCCGTTGCCGACGACATTGAACTCCGACTGATTCCAGGTCGAGCCGATATAGAGCGTGCTGCCGGCTTGGCTGACGGCCTTCGCGGTCGTGCCGTAGGTAAAGGTCACCGTGTCATTGCCCGTGGTCGACGCAGACCCCGTCAGCGTGACCTGAGCCAGTGAAGACAGCGCCACGGCGCTGACTGCGACGCCGCTGCTGTTCTTCCAGCACGCGTACTGCGCCGAGTAACTGTTCCAGCCGGAGGGACAGTGCTTTCGCCGGTAGTCGCTGGAGGTCAGGAACAACCAATCCTGCATGAAGGCCTGCGCGCCAGCCACACCCGTGCCGGCGCTGCCGGAGTAGTTCGAGGAATAGATGAATTGTTGCCACGTCTGGCAGTTGGTATAGCCCTTGGCGGAGCAGAACGTCGGCGAAGGCCCGTAGTTCGTGTTCAACTGGAGGGTGTAATCGGTCGTACTGGCCGATGTAACGCCGCTGACGGTCGGAAAGCTGCCGACCGCCGAGCGGGTATTGTTCGCGGTTCGCGCCGAGTAGTCGTAGCCGTTGCCGACAGTATCCGGTTGCGTCGTCGAATCGGTGCTCGGACCTCGGTTAGGCGGTCTCGGCGTCGACCGAAACTTCACTTCCTGGCAGGCCTCCTCTACCCAGTTAAGGCTCGGATAGACGGCATGGAAGCAGCCTTCCGCCATTGGCGGGGCCTGTTTAATGGCATCGTGCCACGCCTCGACCTCCGGCCTTGAATCTACGACTCCCCGACTGTCATCGGCCAGATTGTCGTCGGCGTGGGCCGCGAGGGTGGCCGTGACCGGCAAAGCACCCAGCAGCCCTGCTGCAGCAAGAGCCTGCATGAGGGAACGAGCGACGAGCTTGTTTTTCAATTCCATGGGCATTCCTCCTGAAAAAGAGAGATTCATCAACTCCACGGCGCACGACGGATTCGGTCCGTTACGGTGGTCCATCACCAGGATTGGAGTCCGACCTTGGCTGCATCACGCGCAATTGCGGCGCACTTTGAAGCGAAATCTGGATAGCACCCGAAAGCTGTCAATCCGCTGACATCATTGATACAGGCTGTGAATTTGAGTGCGATATCACGGATCCCATGCGGCGCCGTGCGAAGCTGATTCGCATTCATCATCGGCGCGACGCGTTCAGCGACGCGCCCGGCAGGGACCCCGATTTGATCTCTCTCGTCCAATGCCTTCGGCAGGCTGTCGAGAAACTCGCCCACCCAATTGCCATCGGCGCGATCTATCAGCGCGAACCATCGGAAGGCGGGTCGAGCGACGTGTGCAGTGGGCGTGCCGCAACCGGGAATGTTCTGGTACGTGTCGCTCGAGGAGCGGGTGCCGATCGGTGATTCAATACGCTGCCCGCGCGTGCGTAGTCCAACATCCGGTTCCGCGCATGGGCTCGATGCATCTCGTGATCGATCGCGTCCATGGCAAACCGCGCGGCGCGCGTTTTTCGAGAGCCCGCTAGTGCGTGGCGCCACCGGCGACGTGCAGATCCTGCGAACTTGCCAATGCGCACTCGAGCGCTGCTCGTACGCCAGCGATCATGGTGTCCAGCGCCATGCTCGGCTGACCCGGATGGCCCGCCGCCTGCTGCGGCAGCCACGGAACGTGGATGAAACCGCCGCGAATGCCGGCATGGCGCGTGGCGATCAGATGCGCCAGCGCGAAGAACACCTGGTTGCACAGATAACTGCCCGCCGTCAGCGACAGCGCCGCCGGAATGCCGAGCGCCTGCAGGCGCGCCTGCATCGCTTTCAGCGGCAGGCTGCTGAAGTAGGCGTCGGGCGCGCCGGCGACGACCGCCTCGTCGATCGGCTGCAGGCCCTCGTTGTCGCGGATGCGCGCATCGATCAGATTGATTGCGATACGCTCGAGCGAAAGCTCGCTGCGCCCGCCGGCCTGGCCGAGCGCGAGCACGACACTGGGCTGGTGACGGTCGATCAGCTCGGCCAGCTGCAGCGGCGCCGGCACGAAGGCGACCGGCAGGACCGCACCGACGATGCGGTGTCCGAGGACACGCTTGCCGTCGAGCGCGCGCACGATCTCTTGCGAAGAATTGCTCGATTCGCCGCCGAACGGCTCGAAGCCGGTCAGAAGAACGCGCGTGGCCGGGGCGTGCGCCGCGCTTGCCATGTCAGTGAACCCGGAACACCAGCACGGCCATCAACACGACGTTGACCGCCAGCAGCGCGAACGCGGTCGGCATCTGCGCGCGGATCACGCCGTACTGATCCGGCAGCTCCAGCAGCACTGCCGGCACGATGTTGAAATTCGCCGCCATCGGCGTGAGCAAGGTACCGCAATAACCGGTCAGCATGCCCATTGCGCCGAGTACGGCTGGATCGGCGCCATGGCGCAGCACCAGCAGCGGCAGGCCGATGCCGGCCATCAGCACCGGGAACGCGGCAAACGCGTTGCCCATGATCACGGTGAACAGCACCATGCCGAGCGCGAACGCAGCCAGACAGGCGATGCGGTCGTCGGTCGGAATGACCGTGCCGAGCAGCGCCGCGATCGCATCGCCAACGCCGGTGGCGGCGAATACGCTGCCGAGCGTGGCCAGCAGCATCGGCAGCACGGCGACGCAGCCGACCGTGTCGAGCAGACGGCGTCCTTCGCCGAACGCCTGCGGCGGACTCGCGCGCGTGGTGCGCAGGGCGATCGCAAGCGCGATCACGCAGGCGATGCCGAGCGAGATCAAGGTCGGCTGCGCCGTGTCGATCAACGCACCGTTGCCCCAACGCAGATACTTCGCGCCGAGCACCAGCGCGAGCGTGACCAGCGGAATCGCCAGCGCCGGCACGAACAAACGATTGCCGAGGCGCTGCGCACCGAGCCGCGCTGAGTTTGCGTCGCTCTCTCGAGCAGTGCGGCCATGGACGTTTGCTTCGATACGTTCGCGGTCAGGGACGGCCGCAGCGATACGTGCGGCGAGCAGGCCGAGCGCGATCACGCCGAGCCCCATCAGCTGCGCCGGCCAGCGCGCTCCGTTCGCACCGGCGCGCTGGATCGCATCGCCGAACAGGAATGTGCTTGCCAGCACCGCCCAGAACGCAGCCGTCGCCCAACGCCGATCGCGCAGGTTGAGCCAGGTGGCGACGAGCAGGAAGGCGCCGATCAGCCAGTAGACGTGCTCGATGACGATCACGGCAGCGATCCTCCTTGATCGCGACCCTCGAGCAGCGGGTTTCCTGCAGCGGATTGCTCACGAAGAGCACGACGCGCCAGCGCGCGTTGGAACAGGGTGATGCGGATCGCATGGATCGCGAACGCAGCGAACGCCGTCGGCAGCGCCCACAACGCGATGGACAGCGGTTCAAGATGGATGCCCTGGCGATCGTAGAAACCCTGGATCAGCAGCACGCCGCCAAAGGCGAGGAACACGTCCTCGCCGAAGAAGCGGCCGATGTTGTCAGTCGCCGCGGCGAGCGCGCGCACGCGGTCGCGCGTGGCCGCGTCGATGGAGGCATCCGCGCTCGCCGCCGCCGCTTCACTCATCGGTGCGAGCAGCGGCCGCACGGTTTGCGCGTGTCCGGCCAGATCGATCAGGCCGAACATCGAGAGCACCTGGCGCAGTCCGAGATACGCGATCAGCAGGCGCGCCAAGGTCATCGAGCGGAAACCGGCAATCCACGCCTGCGCACGTTCGCGCAGCCCGTAGCGCTCGAGCAGGCCGACCACCGGCAGCGTCAACACGAACAGCAGCAGCGCGCGATTGCTGACGAACGCATTGCCGAGCAGCGCGAGCAGGTCGCCGATGCTCATGCCTGCCGCCAGCGCGCTGACGACGCCGGCGATGACGACGACGAGCACCGGGCTGCGCTTCAGCATGAAGCCGGCGACCACGACGGCGACGCCGAGCAAGGGCCAGTAGTTCATCGATCGGCATTCCGCTGCGGCGGCGTTTCATCCGATCGGGTGAACACCCGCGGCGGCAGCGGCGCGACGTCAATATCCGCCGCACGCAGTCCTGCGCGCAATCGTCGCGCGAACTCGGCCGCGTTCGCCCGATCGCCATGCACGCAGATCGTGTCGGCACGCAGGGCGAGGCGGCGGCCTTGCCGCGTCGTCGCGCCGTCGCCGCGCGCGATCGCGAGGGCCTGCGCGACGGCATCGTCGATATCTTCGATCACCGCGTCGTGCTCGCGGCGCGGGGTCAGGGCGCCGTCGTTTTCGTAGCGGCGATCCGCGAACGCTTCGTGCGCGACGGCGAGCCCTGCGCGTTCGCCAGCGCGCGGCAGTTCGCTCGCGGCCAGTCCAACCAGGCGCAGCGAGGCATCGAACCTATGCACGGCCTGTGCGATCGCGTCGGCCAGCGCGGCGTCGCGCGCGGCCATGGTGTAGAGCGCGCCGTGCGGCTTGACGTGCGTCAGGCGGCTGCCGGCGGCGCGTGCAAAGGCGGCCAGGGCACCGATCTGGTACAGCGTCAATGCGTAGGTTTCGTCCGCACTGATTTTCATCTCGCGGCGCCCGAATCCCTGCAGGTCCGGCAGCGACACGTGGGCGCCGATGGCGACGCCGGCGCGCAGCGCCAGATCGACCGTGCGGCGCATCGTGTCGGGGTCGCCGGCATGCAGGCCGCAGGCGATGTTCGCCGAGGAAACGTGCGCGAGCACGCCGGCGTCGTCACCCATCGTCCAGGCGCCGAAGGATTCGCCCATGTCGCAATTGAGATCGATGCTGCGGTTCATGCGTCGAGTCGTGTGGCGATCGCTTCGATCATCTGCGCGAGTTCGCGTTCGCGCCGAAGATAACGCGTTTGCGCCTCGTCGAGGTCGATCTCGCGGAAACGCACGCTGTCGCCCGGCTTGCGCTGCGCGAGGCGCGGCAGATCGATCGCGGCGATCTGGCCGATGCGCGGATAGCCGCCAGTGGTCGGATGCTCGGCGAGCAGGGCGATCGGCTGGCCGCCCGGCGGCAACTGCACGGTGCCGAACGCGACGGCTTCGCTGATCAGTTCGAGCGGCGCGGCGAACGCGAGACGCGGGCCATCGAGGCGGAAGCCGACGCGGTTGGATTCGGCCGCGACCTTGAACTCGGACGAGAACAAGGCTTGGCGCGAAGCGTCGTCGAGCGCCTCGAAGTGACGGCCGCGGATCAGATGAATCGCGTGGCTCGGGTCGGGGTCGAACCAGGGGCGCGGGTCGAGCGTCCATGTCCGGCGGCGCCCCGGCGAGTTCAGATCGGACGTCGGCGCTGCAGCATGTCCGAGCGGAGCGTCGTCATTTTCGCGCGCAAGCGCCTGCGTGCCACCGACGCGTTGCCGCGTGCTCGTCGCAGCGCTCGCGGCGCCGGCATCGCCCGCGCGGTTGCGCTCGATCAGCAGCGCGTCGCCGTCGCGCAGTGGGCGGCCGTGCAGTGGGCCGAGTCCGGCGTTGACGTCGCACGAGCGGCTGCCGAGCACGCTCGGTGCCGCAAAGCCGCCAGCAACCGCGAGGTACGCGCGCGCGCCGTGCCGCACGCGGCCGCAGTCGAGCACATCGCCCGCAGCGACCGGCTGACGTCGCCAGCCGGTGACGGCCCGCGTGCCGATATGCGCATCGAACTCCGCCCCGGCGAGCGCGATGATCGCGTCGGCACCGAAATGCAGGCGCGGGCCGATCACACTGATCTCCAGCGCCGCGCCGTCATCGCCGTTGCCGACCAGCGCGTTGGCGAGGCGGAAGGCGACCTCGTCCATCGGGCCGGCGCGACCGATGCCGAACGCGGCGAGGCCGCTGCGACCGCGATCCTGCAGCGTGCTCAGCATGCCGGCCTTGAGCACGCGAATGCTCATGGCACGCGCGAGCGCGCCAGCACATCGAATTCGGCCGCATCGACCGCGCGCAAGCGCACCTGGTCGCCGGGTGCGAGCAGGCAGGGGGATTCGGCGCCGGCATCGAACAGCGCGAGCGGCGTGCGTCCGATCAGTTGCCAGCCGCCGGGCAGATCCGCCGGATAAATGCCCGTCTGCATGCCGCCGATCGCGACCGATCCGCGCGGCACGCGCGTGCGCGGATCCGCACGACGCGGCACTTCCAGCACGGAGTCCAAACCGAGCAGATAGGCAAAGCCGGGCGCGAAACCGAGCATCGCGACGCGGTAGTCGGCCGCCGCATGGCGTGCGATCACCTGCTCGGGTTCGAGTCCGCTGTGATGTGCGACCGCGGCGAGATCGGGGCCGAAATCGCCGCCGTAGCAGACCGGAATCTCGATCTGCCGCGCCGCACCGGTATCGGCTTGCAAGGGTGCGGCGAAGACGGCGCGCAGCGCGCCGGCCAGATGCTGCCATGCGGTGTCGCCGTTGCGGCCGACCCAGAACGCGGTGTCGTAATGCAGGGCCAGCGTCGCATAGGCGGGTACCAGATCGAGGAGGCCGGGCAGTTCGACGCGGCGCAAGGTGTCTGCAGCGGCGAGCACGCGCGCGTTCAACGCGGCATCGATGCTATCGCCGAAGCGCAGCAGCAGGACCGATTCACCGAGTGGTTCGATGGTGAAATCGTTCAAGCCGCCGGCAGCCGTCACGCGAGTTTGGCCTGCAAGGCATGCCGCAATACGCCGACGCGCTCGCTGGCTTGCGCAGCGGTGTAGGCGACCCGCTCGCCGTGCCCCCAGACCGGTTGCGGCCATGCCGCGTCAATCGTGGTGCGCGCGATCACGTGCAGGTGCAACTGCGCGACGACGTTGCCGAGCGCGGCAATGTTGAGCTTGTCCGGACGCAGCCATTCTTCCAAGGCGAAGCCGACCGCCGAGACTTCATCGAGCAGGACGTTGCGGTCGTTGCTGTCCAGATCGATCAGCTCGCGTGCGCCGGCGATGCGCGGTACCAGGATCAGCCAGGGATAGCGTGCGTCGTCCATCAGCAGCAGGCGCGACAGCGGCAGTTCGCCGATGTCGTAGGTATCGGCGGCGAGGCGCGGATCGAGCGCGAACGGCATGCTCAGGCGCCTGCGAGGTGGCGGTCGAAGAACGCGAGCGTGCGTTCGAGCGCCAGCTTCGCGCTCGGCGCGTCATAGGCTTTCGCGTCGACGTCGCGGTTGAACGCGTGATCGGCGGGGTAGGTATAGACCTCGGCCTGCGGCAGGCGCGCGCGATGCAGCGCGACGGTTTCCGGTGGGATCGAGCGGTCGCGTTCGCCGAAGTGGAACTGCAGTGGCGCCTGCGGCGTTTCGTCGAGAAATTTCGCGTTGCGCGCGCCGTAATAGCTGACCGCCGGCAGGCCGAGCCGGATCGCCGCGAGCAGCGCGACCGTGCCGCCCCAGCAGTAGCCGACGCAGCCGATGCGGCCGGCCGAGGCGATCGCGGCCGCCGCGGCGGCGACATCCTCGACGGCGAGATCGAGGCCGATCTCGCTGACCAGGCGCTTGCCCTCCTCGAAGCCCGCCGCGTCGTAACCGAGTTCGACGCCGCTTTCGACATGATCGAAGAATGCCGGCGCGATAGCCGTGTAGCCGATCTCGGCGAAGCGATCGACGACGCTGCGCATATGCGCGTTCACGCCGAAGATTTCCTGCACCACGACGAGGCCGCCTTTCGGCGTGCCGGCCGCGCGTGCCACGTACGCGCCGATGCAGTGCTGGCGCGAACTCCCCAGTTGAATCTGTTCGCCCACGATTCGGACTCCTCAGGCGCGGATGCGCAGCTCTGCAGCATCCATCAAACCGGCGCATCGCGCAAAGGGCCACGGTCCGTGTTGCCGGCCGAAGCCGCGCATCAGGCGGCGTAGCGCGCGACTCGATTGCGCCCCTCGCTTTTGGCCGCGTACAGCGCGCGGTCGGCGGCTTCGAGCAGGGCTTCGACATGGATCGGCCCTTCCAGCTCGGCCAGGCGCGCGACGCCGATGCTGATGGTCGCCATCGTGCGCAGTTCCGGTGCGAGCACGGCCAGTTGTTCGGCGACATGCGTGCGGAGGCGTTCGGCCAGCGCTATCGCCGCCGCCGGATCACGATCGCAGGCGACCGCGACGAATTCCTCGCCGCCGAAGCGCCCGAGCAAGTCGTTCGGACCGAGGCATTCACGCATCGCGCGGGCGCCGGCGACGAGCACGCGATCGCCGAACGGATGGCCGCCGAGGTCGTTGATCTGCTTGAAGTGGTCGAAGTCGATCGCCAGCAGGGCCAGTTCGCGGCCCTCGCGCGCGCAATCGATCAGGCGCTGGTCGAGCTGCGCACGCAGATGGCGGCGGTTGTCGGTACGCGTCAGCCAGTCGGTCGTCGCGGCCTGGTACAGATCGGCGGCCTGCTGTTCGAGGCAGGCATTCGCATCGCTCAGCGCGGCACGCTGGCGCTCGACTTCGGCATTGCGCTGCGCCAGCGCGTGATTCAGCCGGCTGATGCTGCGATAGCGCCAGACCAGGGTCGCCAGCAGGACCAGCAAGCCGGCTACGGTCGCCGCATACAGACGCCATTGCAGTTGTTGGGTCTGGATGTGCGCCGCCTTCAATTCGTTGTCCTTGGCGAGCAGGGCGAGGCTCTGCGCGGTTTCCTCGCGGGTGTGGCGCGTCTCCATCGCGGTCAGCTGGCGGCTGGCGCGAATGCCGAGCAGTTCCTCGCGCTCGGCTGCGTACTTGTGCGCGAAGCGCAGGGCGTTGACGTCGTCGCTTTCGGCACGCGCGAGTTGTTCGCGCAGGGCGTAGGCCTGTGCCAGCTGCGGACGCAGACGCGCCGCTTCGAGTCCGGCGATCGCCTCGTCGATCATGCCGCGCGCGCGCAGCGTGTCGCGGCGAGCCAGCGCCATTTCGCTCGAATGCAGCAGCGCGCGCGCGACGATCTCGCGCTGGCCGAGTTCGCGTCCGAGCGCCAGCGCCTGCTCGAATTCGCTGGCGGCGCCGTCGACGCTGTGCCGGGCGAGCAAGGCGCGGCCGATCTCCAGATGCTCCAGTCCCTGGTGCGGACGATCGTCGAGCGCCGTGTCGATCGCCAGCGCTTCGCGCGCCGCGGCCTCGGCGCGTACCGATTCGCCGGCGTCGTTGAGGAAGCCCGCATAGGAGCCCACCACGGTCGCGTACGCCGACGGAGCGCCGCGTTTTGCCGCGGCGTCGAGCGCGCGTTCGAAATACGCGCGTGCGGTCGCAGCGTCTTCGATTTCGCGATAGAGCAGGGCGATATTGCGATAGGCGTTGTCGAGCTTGTCGCCGCTGCGTTCGCGCAGCGCGACGGCCTCGAGGCCGCTTTCCAGGGCGCGCGCGAAGTCGCCGCGATCGCGGTAGACCACGCTGAGATCGCCGAGAACGAGCGCGGCACCGGCCACATTGCCCGCGTCGCGCTGTAGTTCGAGTGCGCGTTCGCCATGGCGCAGCGCTGCATCGAGATGGCCGAGCCGTCGCGCGACGACACCGAGCACGCCTTCGGCGATCGCTTCGCCAACAGGATCGCCGCGCCGCCGCGAGAGGTCGAGCAAGCGCTCGGCCAGGGTGACGCAGCGTTCGTAGGCGCCAAGGCTGAGGGTGGTCTGCGTCGCGCCGGCAAGGATCAGGCCGAGTGCCGCATCATCGCCGCGGCGTTGCGCGATCTCGCCGGCACGTGTCCATTGGCGGTCGGCGAGTGCCGGCGCATCCATCGCCGCGGAAAGATTGGCCAGCCCGATCAGCAGGCTCTGCTCGGCCCAGCCGCTGCCGATCGCGCGCACGATGACGGCACCGCCGGCGTCGGCGGCGTGGTCCAACGTCGCGGCGAACTGCTGGGCGTTCGCAGCCAGCTGCGCGCGCGCAGGCTCCGCTGCCGCTGCCATCGAGCTGGAGACGAACACGGCAAGCAGCGCAACGGTGGTGCCTGCGGGGAATCCTCCGGGCGGCCGGACTCGCTCGCGTACAGGCGTCGAGACCCCTCGCTGAACTTCACCCACCATGATCGGTGTCGCTTCCCCCTCTTCGAGCCGCCGCAAGCCCCCGCCGGCAGCGTGCGCAGTCTACCATCCGCTTTGATATGTGCCGGAACGCCATTGGCGCTAAAATCGCTCGTTTGAGCGAAGCCTGAACCTCATGTCGCGTCGCAATCCCAAAGTCGGTTTCGTCAGTCTCGGCTGTCCGAAGGCCCTGGTCGACTCCGAACGCATCCTCACCCAATTGCGTGTGGAGGGTTACGAGATCGTGCCGAGCTACGACGCGGCCGACGTCGTCGTCGTCAATACCTGCGGCTTCATCGATGCTGCGGTGACCGAATCGCTCGACGCGATCGGCGAGGCGCTGGAGGAAAACGGCAAGGTGATCGTCACCGGCTGCCTCGGCAAGCGTGCCGAGCTGATCCGCGAGGCGCATCCGGACGTGCTCTCGATCAGCGGTCCGCAGGACTACGCCAGCGTGATGGGCGCAGTGCACGCGGCGTTGCCGCCGAAGCACGATCCGTTTCTCGACCTAGTCCCGCCGCAAGGCGTCAAGCTGACCCCCAAGCACTACGCGTACCTGAAGATTTCCGAAGGCTGCAATCATCGCTGCACGTTCTGCATCATCCCGTCGATGCGCGGCGACCTGGTGTCGCGGCCGCTCGACGAGGTGCTAATCGAGGCCGAGAAACTGGTCAAGGGCGGCGTCAAGGAGCTGCTGGTCGTTTCGCAGGATACCAGCGCCTACGGCGTCGACCTGAGATATGCCGCGCGCGAATGGCGCGGCAAGAGCTACGCGACGCGCATGAACGGCCTCTGCGAAGGACTCGCCGAACTCGGCGTGTGGACGCGCCTGCACTACGTCTACCCGTACCCGCATGTCGACGAGGTGATTCCCTTGATGGCGCAGGGCAAGCTGCTGCCGTATCTGGATATTCCGTTCCAGCATGCGAGTCCGCGCATCCTGAAGTTGATGAAGCGGCCCGGCGCGGTCGACAAGACGCTGCAGCGCATCCGCAACTGGCGTCGCATCTGCCCCGAGCTGACGATTCGCAGCACCTTCATCGTCGGCTTCCCCGGCGAGACCGAGGCGGAGTTCGACGAACTGCTCGCGTTCCTGCGCGAAGCCGAGCTCGACCGCGTCGGCGCGTTTGCCTACTCGCCGGTCGATGGCGCGAAGGCGAACGAACTGCCCGATCCGATCTCCGATGCAGTGCGCGAGGAACGCCTCGAGCGTTTCATGGAAGTGCAGGCGGAAATCTCCGCCGTGCGTCTCGCGCGCAAGGTCGGCACGCGCCAGCAGGTGCTCGTCGACGAGGTGGACGCTGACGGCGCCATCGCGCGCTCCCGCGCCGACGCACCCGAGATCGACGGGGTCGTGCGCATCGACGACGGTCACGCGCTCAAGCCCGGCCAGTTCGTCGAGGTCGAGATCATCCACACCGACGAACACGATCTGATCGGCCGCCTGGCGATCTAGCTGGATATCGAGGGAGGGCGAGTTCGCCCTTTCTCGGCACAGGCGAGGCTGGTGCAGCCACGCCGTCTGCTCCGCGGATCGATCGCTCGCGCGGTGGATCCGTCAGCGATCCCTGCTGAATCGCGCGAACGGGTTGTTTTTTACGAGCTATTCGTCCGCGCCGTCACGCGCGCAATCCCCGCGTTTGCTAGCATCCTGGCTGCCCGCACCGATCCGCCGACCCTCGGCGCGGGACCACTGGGGAGTGCGCTGCACATCGGGCGGTCGCGGCGAGTTCGCGACGCGTGTGCCAGCGTCGTGCTCGAAGTCTTGAACGTGAAACCACTGGGGATTCACATGTTCGGATTGACGCAACTGGGTGTCATCCACACAGCCATCAGCCTGGTCGCCGTCGGAGCCGGCATCGTCGCGCTCTTGCGCGACGGCCTGATCACTTCGCGCAACGGCATCGGCACGGTCTACGTGATCGCCACGGTGCTGACCTGCTTCACCGGTTTCGGCATCTTCCAGCACGGTGGTTTCGGCAAGGCGCATCTGCTCGGCGTAGTCACGTTGATCGTGCTCGGCGTCGCTGCGGTGGCCGAATACACGCGGGCGTTCGGGCGCGTCGGAATCCACGTCGCCACGCTGAGCTATTCGGCGACGTTCCTGTTCCACTGGATTCCGGCGATCACCGAAGCCACGACGCGGCTGCCGCCCGGCAGGCCGCTGCTGCCGGACGCCGATGCGCCGGAACTGCAGATCGCCACCGGTGTGCTGGTCGTCGTCTTCCTGCTCGGCGCCTCCGTGCAGTTGCGGCTGCTGCGCGCCGTTCGCTGAAAGCTGCTCGCCAAGTAAGCGCCGCGCGCGCGTATCATTCGCGCCGATGGTATTTTCCTGCCCCACGATGCCGTACGACGCGGATGGCGGTGCTGACGCGAAGCCGACGACGGCGCCGGCCGCGCGGCGTGCTAAGCATCCGCTGCTGCATGCCTGGAGCGAGTATGCCGATCTGCTCGAGCATGCCGATGCTATCGACATCGACGTGCTCGAACGCCACCGCGTGGCCGCGACCGCGGCCGATGCGTGTGCGCGCCCGCGCTTTCGTGCGCAGGATGCTGCGCTGCTCGACGATGGCCTGCACTACGAATCGCGCATCGCCGAGCGCGCCGAACTGGCGACGCGGCCATCCAATCCGCATGACGTGTTCAACGCGCTGGTGTGGCTGCGCCACCCCGGTCTGAAGCAGGCCTTGAACGCTCGCCAGGTCGCCGATATCGCGCGCGTCGGGCCGAAGCAGCGCACGCGCGGGCAGTGCGCGCTGACCCATTTCGACGAAGCCGGCGCGATCGTCTGGCTGGCCGATGCGGCATTGCTGCCGTTGTGGGACGCGCACGACTGGCGCGCTCTGTTCCTCGATCGCCGCGCCGCCTGGGGCACCTCGATCGCGCTGACGGTGTTCGGGCATGCGCTGGTGGAGCACGTCTGGAACGGACACGATCTGCCGGTCGCCAAGACGCTGGTGGTGCAGCTGCCGTCCGCGCAGCCGATCGCTCCTGCGGCGGGCGCCGGTGCATTGATCGGTCGTCTTCCGGGCGCCGAAGTCGCGCTGGCGGCAGCGATTGCCAGCGGCCGCCTGCTCGCCGATCCGCAGGAACTGCGACCGCTGCCGATGGCCGGGATTCCCGCTTGGCATGCGCGCGGCGAGGATCCTGCGTTCCTGCAAGATGCGCCCTGTTTCCGTCCCTTGCGTCCGGGGCGTCGCTATCCCGGACCTCTGCAACTGGCCGCGACCGATCGCGCGGTTTGAACGTCCGCTGACGCCGCGCCGCCGCGCGCCGGCGGAACTTTCGGCCGTCCTTGCGGTATCTTTCGCGGCGCTTCGACATTCCGTCGCCTGCAGGTGGTCGCCGATCCGTGCTCCGCAGGGCTCGTGGACGAGCCGAGGCAAGGGTCGACGGAATCGGTCGAGCGCTTCCATTACGGCCATCGGCCCGGCGATTCGCATCGCTGCGGCCTCCATGTTTTCTTCGAATGGTGCATACCCGATGATCGAAACGCGGCAACTCACCAAGCGCTATGGCGGCTTCACCGCCGTCGACGCGATCACCTTCAAGGTCGAGCCCGGTCAGGTGCTCGGCTTCCTCGGACCGAACGGCGCCGGCAAATCGACCACGATGAAGATGCTGGCCGGTTTCCTCGCGCCAAGCGCAGGCTTCGCCAGCGTGGCCGGCTTCGATATCGAGAAGCAGCCGCTCGAAGCCAAGCGCGCACTCGGCTACCTGCCCGAAGGCGCGCCGAGCTATGGCGAGATGAGCGTGCGCGAATTTCTCGATTTCATCGCCGACGTGCGCGCGCTCGCAGGCGAACTGCGCGATCGCCGCATCGACGATGCGGTCGAACGCCTGCACCTGGAGCGCGTGCTGGAGCAGCCGATCGATACGCTATCGAAAGGCTTCAAGCGCCGCGTCGGGCTTGCCGGCGCGATCCTGCACGATCCGAAGGTGCTGATCCTCGACGAGCCGACCGACGGTCTCGATCCGAACCAGAAGCAGGAAGTGCGCACGCTGATCAATTCGATGGCGCGCGACAAGACGATCATCATCTCGACGCACCTGCTCGAAGAAGTCCATGCCGTCTGCAGCCGCGCGATCATCATCGCGGCCGGGCGCATCCTCGCCGACGCAAGTCCGGCCGAACTCGAAGCGCGCTCGCGCTATCACCAGGCGGTCTCGCTGACCGCGGTGAACGTCGCGCAGGCGAAAGAGGCGCTGTCGAAGGTCGCCGACGTCGCGGCGATCGAAGTCGATCCGCAGGATGGCCGTATCACCGCGTTTCCGAAGCCGGGCCGCTCGATCTTCGTCGCGGTCGGCGATGCATTGAAGGCGCAAGGCGTCGCCGTGCGCGAACTGGCGCTGGAGCCGGGCCGGCTCGACGAGGTGTTCCGCACGATCACCCAGGGCGCGGCCGGCCAGGAGGCACGCACATGAGCGGCATCGCCACGATCTTCAAGCGCGAGCTGCGCAGCTATTTCGCGACGCCGGTCGCCTACGTGTTCATCGTGATCTTCCTGCTGCTGTCCGGCGCATTCACGTTCTATCTCGGCAATTTCTACGAACGCGGCCAGGCCGACCTGCAGCCGTTCTTCAATTTCCATCCGTGGCTGTACCTGTTCCTGGTGCCGGCGGTGTCGATGCGCCTGTGGGCGGAGGAGCGCAAGAGCGGCACGATCGAGCTGCTGCTGACCTTGCCGGTGACGATGTGGCAGGCGGTGTTCGGCAAGTTCCTCGCCGCCTGGGCGTTCATCGCGATCGCATTGGCGCTGACGTTTCCGATCTGGATCACGGTCAACTATCTCGGCAATCCGGACAACGGCGTGATCTTTGCCAGCTATCTCGGATCGTTGCTGATGGCCGGCGCGTTCCTCGCGATCGGCTCGTGCATCTCCGCGTCTACGCGCAACCAGGTCGTCGCCTTCATCCTGACCGTGGTGATCTGCTTCCTGCTGCTGCTGGCTGGCTTTCCGCTGGTGCTCGATTTCTTCCGCGCGGTCGCGCCGCAAGGCATCGTCGATGCGATCGCCGGCTTGAGCTTCCTGACCCATTTCGGGTCGATCGGCAAAGGCGTCATCGACCTGCGCGACCTGATTTATTTCGTGTTGATGATCGGCGCATGGCTGTATGCCACCGCGGTCGTCATCGATCTCAAGAAAGCAGCCTGAGGAGGGATCTCGATGTCATTCAATCGCAAGGCCCTCTCGGGCACCGCGCTGGCCGTGATCGCCGTGTTGTTCGTGGCGATCATGCTGCTGGTCAACGTCGCTTTCCGCGGCGCACGCGTGGATCTCACGCAAAGCCACCTGTACACGCTGTCGGACGGCACCAACAACATCATCAAGTCGATCGACGAACCGATCAATCTGTACTTGTTCTACTCCGACAAAGGCACGCAGGACCTGCCGCAGCTGCGCACGTATTTCATCCGCGTGCGCGAGATGCTCGAGGAAATGGCCTCGCGCTCCGGCGGCAGATTGAGGCTCGAGGTCGTCGATCCGCTGCCGTTTTCCGAGGACGAGGATCGCGCGACGAGTTTCGGCCTGCAGTCGGTGCCGGTCAGTGCGGCCGGCGACAAGGTCTTCTTCGGTCTCGTCGGCACCAATTCGACCAATGGCCAGGCGTCGATCCCGTTCCTGCAGCCGGACAAGGAATCCTTCCTCGAATACGACGTCGCCAAACTGATCCATGAGTTGGAGACGCCGAAGAAGCCCGTGGTCGGCCTGCTTTCGGGTCTGCCGATCGCCGGCGGGCCGGACCAGGCGGCGCGGCAGATGCGCGAGCCGTGGGCGGTCGACCAGCAGTGGTCGCAGTCGTTCGAGATGCGCAACGTGACCGCAGCGACCTTGAAAGCGATCGACAAGGACGTCGACGTGCTCGTCGTCGTGCAGCCGAAGCAGCTCGGCGACGATGCGCAGTACGCGATCGACCAGTTCGTGTTGCGCGGCGGCCACCTGCTGGTGTTCGTCGACCCGCAGGCCGAACTCGACGACAGCGGCGCCGATCCGAACAATCCGATGGCGGCGATGATGGCCGACAAGTCGTCCGACCTGCCGAAGCTGTTCAAGGCCTGGAACGTCGAATACGACCCGAAGAAGGTCGTGCTCGATCGCGCGCGCGCGCTGCCGATCAGCATCGCCGAAGGGCAGGCTCCGGTGCGTCATCCGGGCATCCTCGGCCTGACCCAGGCCGATCTCAATCACGACGACGTGGTCACCGCGAACCTCGACACTATCAACGTCTCCTCGGCCGGTTATTTCGAGCTGTCCAAGGACGCCAAGGACGAGAAGCTGCTGCCGCTGATCCAGAGCTCGTCCGACGCGATGAGCGTGGCAAGCGATCGGCTGCGCATGCTCGCCGATCCGAGTTCGCTGCTGACGGGCTACAAGCCGGCCGGCGCGCCGTTCGTGATCGCCGCGCGCCTGTCCGGCAAGTTCAAGACGGCGTTTCCGGAGCGCAAGGGCGACGGTGCGCTGGCCGAGTCGAAAGGCGAAGGCCAGATCGTGCTGGTCGCCGACACCGACATCCTCAGCGATCGCTTGTGGGTGCAGATCCGTCCGTTCTTCGGCCAGCAGGTCATGAATGCGTTTGCCAACAACGGCGACTTCGCGGTGAATGCGCTCGACAACATGGCCGGCTCCAGCGACTTGATCTCGATCCGCGGGCGCGCTACGTCGCAGCGTCCGTTCACCACGGTCGAGGCACTCAAGCGCAACGCCGACGAACGCTTCCGCGCGAAGGAGCAGGAGCTGCAGCAGGAACTGTCCGACACCGAGCGCAAGCTGACCGAACTGCAGAGTGCGAAGAGCCAGGACCAGCAGCAGATCCTGTCGCCGGAGCAGAAGAACGAGCTCGACAACTTCTTGAAGCGCAAGCTCGAAATCCGCAAGGAACTTCGCCAGGTGCGCCGTCAGCTCGATGCCGAAATCGAAACGCTCGGCACGCATCTGAAGATCGTCAACATCGTGCTGATGCCGCTGCTGATCACGCTGGCTGCGCTCGGCTTCGCGTGGTGGCGCAGCCAGCGCCGCCGCGCGGCACAGGGAGCGCGCGCATGAACCAGAAGACGCTCGTCGGACTCGCCGTCGCCGCATTGCTCGCGATCGTCGCGGCGATCGTGTTGAACCAGCGCAGCCAGCCGCGCAGCGAAGGCGGCGGCGAACAGGCGAGCTATCTCGCTCCGGGCCTGCGCGATCACGTCAACGATGTCGCCAAAGTGATCGTGACCGGTGCCGACAACAAGACCGTCGCGACGCTGACGCGCGCCGCCGACGGCTGGTCGCTGGCGGAGAAGGGCGGCTACGCGGCCGATACCGGCAAACTGCGCGAACTCCTGCTCAAGCTGGCCGATGCCAAACTGGTTGAACAGAAGACATCCAACAAGGACAAGTACGCGACGCTCGGCGTCGAGGATGTCGCGGCGAAGGATGCGAAGAGTCTGCAGGTCGAACTCGACGGTCTCGAGCAGCCGGTGAAGCTGATCGTCGGCAATGCCGGCCAGCGCGGCAGCTACGCTCGTCGCGTCGGCGATGCGCAGAGCTGGCTCGCGTCGGCGACGCTGGCCTTGCCGAAGGACGCCGCGGAATGGCTGAAGAAGGATCTCGTCGACATCGCGGCGACCCGCATCGAAGCGGTCACCCTCACGCATACCGACGGCAAGAGCGTGCGCGTCTACAAGGACGCGGCCGGCGATGCGAGCTACAAGATCGCAGACATTCCGAAGGGACGCGAAGCGGGCTCGGAGTTCAGCGCCAATGGCCTGGCCGGGACGTTGAGCGCGCTGCGTTTCGACGACGTCATGCCGGCCAAGGATGCCTTGCCGGCAGCGCAGCCGTTGAAGGCGCACTACGCAGGCTTCGACGGACTCGTCATCGACGTGACCGCGTGGGAGAAGGACGGCAAGGACTACGCGCAGTTCAAGGCGTCGTTCGACGCCGCACAAGCGGACAAGGGCATCGCCGCGGCGCAGGCGAAAGCGAAAGCCGACTTCGACGTGGCGACGGCTGCCGCGGAGGCGGCGAAGGCATCGAAGGATGCGCAGGCCGCCGATGCCGCCGATGCGCCGATCAAGCCGATGTCGGTGGGCGACCCGGCCAAGGATCGCGAGAATCGTCTGGCCGCTGTGAACAAGGAAATCGCCGACTTGAACGCGCGCTTCGACGGCTGGACGTTCGTGCTGCCGGCTTACAAGTACGCCAGCATCAACAAATCGCTCGAGGATCTGTTGAAGCCGCTCGAGGACAAGAAGCCAGCCGATGCGGCGGCGAAGAAAGCGGATGGCAAGAAGCCGGCGAAGGGTGGGTAGCGCTGTTTCTTCCGCTCGAACCCCTCAAGGGATCGAACGCAGACGCTGCGCCCGAGTCGTGCTGACGCCCGTCATTCGGGTGAATGGCGGGCGCAGGCGACAGAGGCGATTCCAGGGTCATGCATATGGGTGTGCGGCACACGGTCCTCTCTCGCAACGGGAAGATGTTTGGGAGAGGCTTGGCGTCGTCGCCTTCGAACAGGCCGGTACGACGCAATGATGCGAACATTGGGAATAATGCAAAACGCCACCTCATCGCGATGAATCCATGAGCTCGACCAAGGCTTCGCGTTTTCCGCTCGTTGCCGCGAGCCTTTTCGGCGCGGCCGCCGTTGCGCTCGGCGCGTTCGGTGCGCATGCGCTGCGCGATGTTTTCGACGAGAAAGCCCTCGCGACCTGGCATACCGCGGTCGACTACCAGCTCTGGCATGTGCTCGCATTGCTCGCGGTCGGCGTGCTCGAACGCACGCGATCGAGCCGTGCGTCGTGGATCGCCGCGATCGCGTTCGTCGTCGGCATCGTGCTGTTCTGCGGCAGCCTGTACGCGCTGGCGCTGGGTGCGCCGCGTATCGTCGGCGTGAGCACCCCGTTCGGCGGTATCGCCTTCATCGCCGGCTGGCTCGCGCTGGCGGTCCACACGGCGCGCGATGCTGCGACGCAATGACGATGGTCCTTTCTGCGCCGTGAGTGCAGCCGCATAATTCCCGCTTGTTGCAGACGTTTGCAGTCCAGAAAAACGTCGCTCATTCGGGAGGAAAACCATGTCGCGTCCGTTCCACGTGCGCCCGCGCGGCGCAAGCTCGTGTTCGCTTTCTCTGGCCATCGCACTTGCATCGATCGCTCCTGCCGACGCGCAAACCGTCACGGCTCCGGGCCTCGATGCGCCTGGCAAGATTTCCTACGACACGCATGGCATGCCGACGATCGAGGCGGCCAGCGACAACGATGCGGCGTTCCTGCAGGGCTACGCGCACGCGCAGTACCGGTTCTTCCAGATGGATCTGACGCGCCGGCAGGTCAGCGGCACGCTGGCCGCGCTGGTCGGTCCTTCGCAACTGGCGAACGACGTGCAGGCGCGCACGCTCGGCTTGCGCCGCGCGGCCGAGCGCAGCTGGGCGGCGATGTCGGACGATACGCGCAGTTGGCTGTCCGCCTATGCGGCCGGCGTCAACCAGTGGCTGGCGACGAATCCGCTGCCGCCCGAATACGGCGCGCTCGACTTGACCGCTGCCGACGCGTGGACGCCGGTCGATTCGGTCGTCGTCGGCAAGGGACTGGCCTATCAGCTGTCGTTCGACCTCGACATCGACGCGACGATCCAGCTCGGCGCTTACCAGGCCGCCGGCGACGCTGCGCATTTCGACGGTACGGCGTTGTTCTTCGGCGACCTGCATCGTTCGGCGCCGGCCGACGACCGCGTGACGATTCCCGGATTTCAGCCCGCAAGCAACGACGCGAGTGCATTGCCGAAACGTGCGAGCGCCTCGGCGCCGGGTCGCATCGATCCGGTCACGCTGAAACTGGCGAGCGATTTTCGCGCCAGCATCCAGGGCAATCCGCTGTTCAGCAAGGCCCTCGCAGGACGCGATACGCCGGTCGGCAGCAACGAATGGGTCGTCGGCAGTGCGCTGACCGCGTCGGGCAAACCGATCCTGTCGAACGATCCGCATCTGAGCCTGGCGCTGCCGCCGGTATTCACCGAGCAGCACATCGTGGCGAGCGACAGCCGCTACGCCGCGGCGCTCGACGTGACCGGCGTAACCGTGCCCGGCGCGCCCGGCGTGATCCAGGGCTGCAACCAGACGATCTGCTGGGGCACGACGACCAATTCGCTCGACGTCACCGACGTGTTCCAGGAAAGCTTGCGCCTGGATACGTTCGGACTGCCGGTTGCGATCGTGCATGACGGCATCGATGAGCCGGTGCAGTGGGTGTTCCAGAGCTACTACGTGAACCAGCTCGACGGCACGCCGGATCACGTCGTGCGCGACGGCTCGATCGGCTACGCCAACGGCGCCGTCACCTTGGTGGTGCCGCGGCGCAACGACGGCCCGATCGTGCAGATCGACACGGCGAACGCGAAGGGGTTGTCGATCGCCTATACCGGCTTCGGCGCGACGCAGGAAATCGAATCGTTCCGCCGCATCAACCGCGCCGCGAATCTCGACCAGTTCCGCGACGCGCTGACGTATTTCGATTTCGGTTCGCAGAACTTCGCCTACGCCGACACCGCCGGCAACATCGCGTATTTCACCAGCGCCGAGGCGCCGGTGCGCACCGACCTGCAGACCGAAGGCGCTCCTGGCGGCGGTATCCCGCCGTGGCTGATCCGCGACGGCTCCGGCGCGCTCCAGCACGACTGGATGCCTCTGCAGAACCCGCAGCCGAACCAGGCGACGCCGTACGAGATCCTGCCGGCCGACGAGATGCCGTTCGTGATCAATCCGGCGAGCGGCTATTTCGCCAATGCGAACAACGATCCGATCGGCTTCTCGCTCGACAACGATCCGCTCAACGAGCAGCGCCCCGGCGGCGGCATCTACTATCTCGATTGGGGTGGCGCCTCGTCGTTCCGCATGGGGCGCATCGATCGCGTGATCCAGTCGTTCAAGGACAGCGGCCACAAGATCACCGCGGCCGACATGCAGGCGCTGCAGGCGAACACGCAGGCGCTCGACGCGGAACTGCTGCTGCCGTACCTGCTCGCCGCGTACGATCACGCGACGGCGGACGGCGCGCCGCAGCCGCTCGCGCAGATCGCCCGGTTCCCGAACGTCGTCGAGGCGATCGCGCGCCTGCGCGCGTGGGACTATTCGACGCCGACCGGCATCGCGCAGGGTTTCGACCCCGGCGACAATCCGCAGGCGCTGCCCGCGCCGGATCACGCCGAACAGGATGCCAGCGTCGCCGCCACGTTGTGGGCGACATGGCGCAGCGACCTTCTGCGCAACACGATCGATCTGACCCTGCTGCAGGTCGGTTTGCAGGACCATCTGCCGGGATCGAGCAACGCGTTCACCGGCGTCAAGTTCCTGCTCGACAATTTCGACGCGCTGCAAGGCAAAAGCGCGTCCGGGCTGGATTTTTTTGCTGCATTCGCCGGTACCTCATCGACTTCACTGGAAGCCGCGACCGAACGCGACATTGCCCTGCTCGGTAGTCTTTTCGAGGCGGCGAACGAATTGACAGGATCCGATTTCGCGGCCGCGTTCGGCGGTTCGACGAACATGGCCGACTACCACTGGGGCCGTCTGCACCGCATCGTGTTCGAGCATCCGCTCGGCGGACCCTTCAGCATCCCGGGTCGGAATGGAATATCGAGTCCGTACGGCTACACCGACCTCGCCGACGGCTTGCCCGGCATCGCGCGGGGTGGTGCCTGGGAGACCGTCAACGTCGGCAGCTACGACCTGCGTGCGCACGACTCCAACGGCTTCATGTTCGGCTCGGGTTCGGCACGGCGCTTCGTCGGTGAGATGGCGTCGACGATCAGTGCGAACGAAGTGATTCCGGGTGGCAACTCGGCGGTACTCGGCAGCCCGTACTACGCCGACCAGCTGCCACTGTGGCTGACCAACGAGTATCACTCGCTGCCGATTCCCGCCGCGGCCGCAACTGCGGCTTCCGCGACGACGCTGAACTTCACGCCTTGAGCGTTGGAAGCGGTAACGCCTTACACGCGAAGGACCCGAAGGAATAGCAATTCAATCGCTGTGACCTCGTGTCCTTCGTGTTTCAATCGGTCGCTGTCGCTGTCGCTGTCGCTGTCGCCCGCGCATGCCAACACCAGTGCCAGGGTTCGTACGCGATGCCGTGTGGATTGCCGCGCGGGTAGGAAAGGACGAAGCCGAAGCGGCGCGCCTGCGCCGTCAGCCAGGCGAAGGCGGGCGAACCTTCGAATTCCTCTTCCAGTGCTGCGTACCCGGGCGTCGTCAGATCGACGACGCGGCCGGAGTGATGCTCGCTGTAGCCGGGCGCTGCGCTGACACGCAGGATGTCAGCCATCGTCTGCCCGCGTTCGAGCTTGCGTTTCAAGATGCCGAGCTGATAGTCGGCCGAGCGGAATGCCGAAACGACCTGCAGTTCGATGCCGTCACCGGCTGCCGCATCGCGCATGCGCAGGAACGCGCGTGCCGCGAGCGGTGCGAGCCATTGCGCGCGTGCGTGGATGTCTTCGCCGATGCAGAGCAGAGTGCCGGGTTCGCGCACGAGGGCGAGACCGCGCGTTTTGCCGTAATCCGGAGGAACCCCGAGGCGCCGTGCTTCGAGCACGATCCGGCGCCGCTGCGCGAGATCGCAGCGAACGGGCGCCTCGCGTCCCTCGCTCAACGGCGCATCTGCAGCCACGAGCGCGCAGCATCCATCTGCATTACTGCGCTTCGGACAGCGGTTTCACATAGAAGCCGGCAATCAGTCCGTCGCTGCCGCAGGCGACCTGCGCGACCAGATCGGCCTTGTCGAAGATCAGCGGAGTCATCACGACGAAATAGCCTTCGCCTTTGCCGGGGTGCGGCTGGCCGCGTGCCTGCAGATTGCCGAATTGAGCCAGCGAGGACCAGGTTTCCTTGAACTTTTCCGGCGGCATTGCGCCGCGCATCTTGGCGTCGAAACCCTTCGCCGCCGTCGCGAAATCGCCTTTCTGCGCGGCATCGAGCAAGGCGTTCGAGCGTGACTCGCAGCCACTGGCCTGGCGCTTTTCCTGCGGGTCGACGGCCGGCGGAGTGAGCGCTGGCGCGTTCGCCGTCTCGTCCGCTGCCGTCGGCGCGGCCGCTGCATCAGCACTTGCCGCCGCCTGTTCGGCCGCAGCTTCCGTGGGCGTCTCGGCAGGCTCGTTTGGGCTGGCCGCTGCCGCGTTGGCACCGACATCCTTGGCGCGCGCCAAGGCATCGACGTCGATCTCCTGAGCGGCCGGCGCCGGGTCGGCCGGCGGCGCCGGTGGCGACTTTTTCGGCGGGGCGGCCATCGCAGCCGTCGAGACCGAGAGGCAAAGCAACAGACTTAGTGCACGCATCGGCAACTCCTTGCAGTCCGGATGAACATTATGAGAACACGCTCGACCTGAATTAGGAATGCGTGGCCGGCGATTGACGCAGGATCCAGCCCGCGATGTCGGCGACCACGCCGGCATCGACATGCGATGCGTGCCGGTAGTCCTGCGGCCCGGGCGGATCGCCGCCGGGCATGAACAAGTGGCTGAGCTTCGGATACATCTTGAGCACTACACGCGGATTGCTGGTGAAAGCGCTCTGCCAGCGCTGGAAGTCGTCCTCGGGCGTGACCTGATAGTCGCGTCCGCCCTGCAGCACGAGCAACGGAATCGACAGTTTTCGGCCCGCGGCAACGGGATCGTAGTTTTGCAGATCGAGCCAGTAGCTCGCCGGCAGTTGCATCAGCGGCGGCGCCGTTGCCGCATGCGCTGCATCGAGATGCTTGATCTGCTCGCGCTGCTGGGTCAGGGCGGCGAACGAAGCGTCGTCGGACGCGCCGCGCAGGTAGCGGACTTGACGCACGACGACATCCTCCAGCGGTTCGGCAGGTGCGGCCAGCACAATCAGGCCTGCCACGGTCTGGTCGCGCTGGGCGATGCGTGGCGCCATCATGGCGCCGAGGCTGTGGCCGAGTACGAACGTTCGCGCAGGGTCGATGCCGGCCTGCCGACGCAGCAGCTGCAAGGCGAGAAGCGCATCGTCGACGATCTCGTCGTCGACCGTGAACGAGCGATCCGGTGCGAACGCCGCGGGTGACGCCGCGCTGCGTTTGACGTAGCGCAGCACGGCGATGCCGCGACTGGCGAGGCCGACCGCAAGATCGCGGAACGGCTTGTTCGGCCCGATCGTCTCGTCGGCGTCGTGCGTGCCCGAGCCATGCACCAGCACGACTGCGGCGACCGGCCGCGTTTCCTTGGGCATCGTCAGCGTTGCCGGCAATGGCGTTGAACCCGCATCGATGTGCAGCGGGCGCTCGATGTAGCGATCCGCCCGCGCATAGTCGGGCAACGGGAAGGAATCCGCAGCCGCGTCAGCCGGAACCTGCGCGGCCGGTTTGACCCACAGTCCACTGACCTGCCCGTCGGCGGCGCAGGTCACCTGCAACTCGAACCAGCCTATGCCGAAGTGCAGAGGCACGACGCCGACGATGGCATCGCCCGCCGGGCGGACCACGGCTTCGCCGCGACGATCGAGCGGTCCGAGGTGCTGCGGCAACGCCGTCCAGACCTCGCGCAACTTGCCTTCGGACAACCCGGATTGCATCTTCGCGTCGAAATCGAGCCGCGCTGCGGCGAAGTCGCCGCGATCGAGTGCGCCCAGGATTTGCCGCGCGCGCTCGCGGCAATCGATCGCGGCAGCAAGTGATGCGGTGGTGGCGAACAGCGTCGCCATGGCGAGGATCCATCGGCTGTGGTTTGCGACGAACAGGGTTGGCGTCAATTTCATGGCGCGTCGTCGTCGATCGGCTTGGCGGCAGCCGCCGGCTTGAGGCGTCCCGACTTGCGCAGCGCTTCGCGCAGCAGATATTCGATCTGCGCGTTGAGCGAGCGCAGTTCGTCGTCGGCCCAACGCTGTACGGCGTCGAGGACCGGCGCGCTGATGCGCAGCGGATAGGCTTTCTTTTCTGCCACGTTCTCAGCCGGTATACAGCGTGCCGGTATTCACCACCGGCTGCGTGCCGCGTTCGCCGCACAGCACGACCAGCAGGTTGCTGACCATCGCCGCGCGGCGTTCGTTATCGAGATTCACCACGCCGCGTTTGCCGAGCTCGTCCAGCGCCATTTCGACCATGCTGACCGCGCCTTCGACGATGCGCGTGCGCGCCGCAATGATCGCGCCGGCCTGCTGGCGCTGCAGCATCGCCTGGGCGATCTCCTGCGCGTAGGCGAGGTGGCTGATGCGCGCTTCGATGACCTTGACGCCGGCCTTGCCGAGGCGCTGCTGGATCTCGTCGCGCAGGTGATGGTTGACCACATCGCCGTGGCTGCGCAGAGACGGTTCCTTGGTGTCGTGCGAATCGTAGGGATAGCTCTGCGCCATCTGGCGCAAGGCCGACTCGGTCTGGATGTGCACGAAATTCTCGTAGTCCTCGACGCAGAACAGCGCTTCGGCGGTGTCGACGACCTGCCACACGACTACCGCGGCGATCTCGATCGGATTGCCGTCGTTGTCGTTGACCTTGAGTTTGCTCGATTCGAAATTGCGCACGCGCAGGCTGACCATGTGCTTGGCATAGAAGGGATTGGTCCAGCGCAGTCCTTCGTCGCGCACGGTGCCCGCGTAGCGCCCGAACAGCTGCATGACCTTGCCTTGATTCGGCTGCACCTGGAAAAAGCCCTTGCCGAGGAAGAAGAGCAAAACCATCGCGAAGCACGGCGGCAGCACCTGCATCGGCCCGGCCCGTGGCCCGGGAGGGGTCACCGTCATCAGCAGCCAAAGGCCGACCAGCAGCCAGCTCGCCAGCAGGATCAGGATGACGGGAATGCCGCTCAGCGAAAACCCGTTGCGTTCGTTCATGACCTTCCTCCTCGGATGCGGCGAAGATATCAATTAGATATCAGTCTGTAAATTTTGACGCGGCCGGCTGCATCGATATGGACACATCGGCCCGCAACAGGGAGCATTGCGCGCCGACGCCAACCGGCGTCGTCGTCGCGGAAGGATTCATAGGTGCGCGATCTCACCGAAGGCCCGATCTCCCGGCATCTGGTCGCGCTGGCGATGCCGATCGCGATCGGCATGCTGTTCCAGATGCTGTATTTCCTGATCGACCTGTATTTCGTCGCGCGCCTCGGCGATACCGCCATCGCAGGCGTCGGCGCGGCCGGCAATGTGCAGTTCCTGGTGATGGCGCTGACCCAGGTGCTCGGCGTCGGCACCATGGCGCTGATCGCGCACGCGAGCGGACGCAAGGACGCAGCGGACGCCAATCTCGTGTTCAACCAGGGCCTCGGACTCGCTCTCGCGTGCAGCGTGCTCACACTCGCCGGCGGCTACGCCGGCTGCGCGTGGTACATGCGCACGATCGCTGCGGATGCGGCGACGGCCGCGGCGGGCGTCGCGTATCTGCAGGCGTTCCTGCCAGGACTCGCTTTGCAGTTCGCACTGACGACGATGGGATCGGCGCTGCGCGGCACCGGCATCGCGCAGCCGACGATGCTGGTGCAGGTGATCACGGTGTTGTTGAACGCGCTGCTGGCACCGGTGCTGATCGCCGGCTGGCTGACCGGCCATGCGTTCGGCGTCGCCGGCGCGGGCTGGGCCAGCACGATATCGATCGCGATCGGCGTCGCGCTGATGGCGCTGTACTTCGTGCGGCTGGAAAAATTCGTCGGCTTCCAGCGCGCCTATCTGCGTCCGCGACTCAAGACGTGGTTGCGCATCCTGCATATCGGACTGCCGCCGGGCGGCGAGTTCGCGTTGATGTTCGTCTACATGGCGGTGATCTACTGGGTGATCCGCGGCTTCGGCGCCGAAGCGCAGGCCGGCTACGGCATCGGCATGCGCGTGATGCAGTCGATCTTCCTGCCGGTCATGGCGGTGGCGTTCGCGACCGCGCCGCTGGCGGGCCAGAATGTCGGCGCGCGCAAATCCGAGCGTGTACGTGCGACGTTCCGCGTGGCCGCGTGGATCGGCAGCGTGCTGATGTTCGCGCTGACGCTGATGTGCCAGTGGCGGCCGCAGTGGTTCGTGCATCCGTTCACCACCGACGAAGCCGTCGTCGGCGTCGCCGCGCAGTTCCTGCAGATCATCTCGTGGAACTTCGTCGCGTCCGGCTTGATCTTCACCTGCTCGGGCCTGTTCCAGGCGCTCGGCAATACGCGCCCGGCGTTGTACGCGAGCGCCAGCCGTCTGCTGACCTTCGTGCTGCCGGCACTCTCGCTGACCTCGCTGCCGCATTTCGAACTGCGCCAGCTGTGGCTGCTGTCGGTCGCCTCGGTCACGCTGCAGATGCTGATCAGCCTGATGTTCCTGCGCCGCGAGTTGCGCGCACGGCTGCCGGTGCTGTCGCCACCCGACGTGGTGCCGGCGGCGTAGCGGCAGCGCGTCAGGGAATGGCGACCGCTGCGGCTTCGGCCTTGCGCAGGTCGATGCGTCCGAGCAGGTCGAGGCCGGCATAGAAGCGCCACGGATCGCCGTCGCCGACCGACAGCGCGATGTGGCCGGCATCGAATCCCATCAGCGCCGCGTCGAAACTCTGCCAGCGGCCATCGATCCAGGCTTGCGCCCACGCATGCGGCACGAACACTTGCTGCTTGCCGGCAAAGGCGGGCGCATACACGAGGCCGTCGACGACGCGCGTGGCGATGCCGATCGAACGGCCGAGCGCGGCAACCAGCACGGCATGCTCGGTGCAGTCGCCTTCCGGCTTGCGCGCGACTTCCAGCGCCGAGGCGTAGCCGACGCCGAGGGTCTTGTTGCGGATGAATCCACGCACGAACGTCTCGATGCGCAGCATGCGTTCGCGCGGTGTGCCGGTCATGCCGGCGGCGCGCTCGGCGAGGCTGCGCACTTCGGGCGCGTCGCTCTGCAGCCAGTCGTTCGGCGCGAAGTCGTCCTTGCCCAGCTTCTTCTCGCCGTGCCAGGCGGCGTTGCGCTCGATCGTCACCTCGACGTGATCGCCCTTGCGCACGACCTGCTGCTCGTCGGTGTCGGGCAGATTGAGCGCCAGACCGTGCTCGCGCGGCGTCAGCGTGTAACGCATCGTGCCGGACAGCTCGCTCGTGGCGAGCGCGCGCGGCGAGGGCATCAGGGTGCGTTCGAACACATCGCTGTCCTGGTTCGGCGCCGTCGCGCAGGCGCGCTCGCAGGCGAGCAGAGTCAGCTCGACGCCCATCACCGGCATCGTCAGCTTGTAGATCGTCTGGTCTTCGTCCAACCATGCGCGCGTTTTCATCGGCGCACCCGGATACGCGATCGTCTGCTCGACCAGGGTCAGGCTGCGCTGTCCGCCCGGCAGGTCGACGTCTTCCTTCGCGCGCACGACGCTGCTGACTTCGGCGGCGTCGAGGCTGGACGGCTGGAACGCCAGTGCCTGGTACTTCGTGCCGGGCTTGAGCCCCGCGCGGATGCCGGCCAGGCGCAGGCCTTCCGGCAGCAGGGCGCCTTTCGGCCATGCCATCTGGCGCTGTTGCGCATCCGCGCCGCCGCCGCGCGTGCTGATCCGGATCGTGTCGCCGTGCACGCCGCCTTCGATGACCGTCTCGCTGCCGGACAACTGCGAGACGCTGCGGACTCCGAGCGGCGCGCCGTCTTTCGTCTCGGTGCTCGCCTCGCTGCTGCCGAGCGCGACGCGGATGCCGGCGCGGTCGAGCACCAGATCGAGCGTCTGCGTCGTCACGACCTGCCCGCCGGCGGGTTCGCGCCTGGACTCGAACGAGCCGATCTTGCGGCCGTCGAGCAGCACGGTGAACCATTGATCCTGCGGCGGCGTGGCAGCGGCGAACAAGGGCAGGGCGAACAAGGGCAGGGCGAACAAGGAAAACAGGCAAAAACGGCGCATGCGCAAATCCGGACGGGCGATCACCTATTGTGCCGGAATCGGTGAACCGGACCTCGCCGCGGCTCGCGCACCGGCTGCCGTCGCTGAGTGGGCCGTCCGCGAGCCGTTGCCCGGCGGCGAAGCAGATGCCCAAGCAATCCGCCCCAGTACAATGCGCGATCCTGGTCCGCTGACTCGCCCATGAAACCTTTCGGCACCCCGCATACCGATACCGCCGTCCGCGTGCTGCTGCTCGGCGCGGGCGAACTCGGCAAGGAAGTCGCGATCGAGCTGCAGCGGCTCGCGGTCGAGGTCATTGCAGTCGATCGCTACGCGAATGCGCCGGCGATGCAGGTCGCGCATCGCTCGCATGTGATCAACATGCTCGACGGTGCCGAATTGCGCCGCGTGATCGAACTCGAGCGTCCGGATTTCGTCGTGCCGGAAATCGAGGCGATTCACACGCCGACCCTGGTCGACTTGGAAAAGGCGGGCCTGCGCGTCATTCCGACCGCGCGCGCGACTTGGCTGACGATGAACCGCGAAGGCATTCGCCGGCTCGCTGCCGAGGAACTCGGCCTGCCGACCTCGCGCTACCGGTTCGTCGACACGCGCGAGGACTACGCCGCTGCAGCGCGCGAGATCGGCCTGCCGTTCGTGATCAAGCCGGTCATGAGCAGCTCGGGCAAGGGCCAGAGCGTCGTGCGGGCGTCGAGTGAACTCGACGCAGCCTGGGATTATGCGCAGTCCGGCGGTCGCGCCGGGCAAGGCCGCTGCATCGTCGAGGGCGTCGTCGACTTCGACTACGAAATCACCTTGCTCACCGTCCGTCACATCGACGGCACGAGTTTCTGCGCGCCGATCGGACACCGCCAGGAAGACGGCGACTATCGCGAGTCCTGGCAGCCGCAGGCGATGAGCGCGAAGGCGCTGGCCGAGGCCGAGCGGCAGGCCTCGGCCATCACGACGGCACTCGGCGGACGCGGCGTGTTCGGCGTCGAATTCTTCGTCAAAGGCGATGCGGTGATTTTCTCGGAAGTCAGCCCGCGCCCGCACGATACGGGCCTGGTCACCTTGATCTCGCAGGACCTGTCCGAATTCGCGCTGCACGCGCGCGCGATCCTTGGTTTGCCGGTGCCGGCGATCCGCCAGCTCGGGGCTTCGGCTTCCTGCGCGGTGCTGGCGCAAGGCGAGGGCACGCGGCCGCGCTATATCGGCGTCGCCGCGGCATTGCGCGAGGCGGACACGATGCTGCGCCTGTTCGGCAAGCCCGAGGTACATGGCCGCCGGCGCATGGCGGTGACGCTGGCGCGCGCGCCGACGATCGAAGCCGCCGTCGCCAAGGCCGTGCGCGCCGCGGCGCAGCTTTCGATCGATCCTTGAAACCGCTTCGCTACGAAAAAGACATCCGCCGCCCTGTGCGGAGGGGCAGCCAGCCGCAGCAAGGACTCTCATGATCGATCCCCCGAACTACGCCGTCTTCCTGTTCCCGCAGGCGCTCGAATCGATCGGCGAACCGATCAAGCCGTACCTGCGCGACGGGCCGGGCGGCGCGCATATCGTCTGCGCGGAGATCGATTCATCGGGGCCGCTGTTCGGCATGACGCTCGCCGGCAAGGGCCCGCAAGGCGAGCGGCTCGCGCTCGAGATCATGCTGCCGGTCGCGATGGTCAAGCTCGTCATGTCGATGCATGGCGAGCACGAGATCGGCTTCGTCTGACGACGCTTCAGCCGGTCGCGTCGCCGAGCTCGATCCAGGCGTTGTTGCGCAGGACTTCAAGCGGCCGGAAGCGCGTCTTGTAGTGCATCTTCGGGTGGCCGTCGATCCAGAACCCCAGATAGACGAACGGCAGCGCGCGCTCGTGCGCGAGACGGATCTGACTCAGGATCGCGAACGTGCCGAGGCCGCGCGCGTCCACGTCCGGGTCGTAGAACGTGTAGACGGCCGAAAGGCCGGCGGCGCAGAAATCCGTCACCGCCAGGGCGATCAGGCGTTCGTCCAGTCGGAACTCGATGAAGCGCGTCGGGCTCCACGCGGTGTAGAGGAAGCGTGCGAAATCTTCCGGGCGCGCATCGTCCATGCCGCCGTCGGGATGGCGCGCGCGCAGGTAGCGCCGGTACAGCGCGAAGTATTCGTCGCTGTAGGCAGCCGCGGCGACATGCACGGCGAGATCGCCGTTGCGGGCGAGGCAGCGGCGCTGACTGCGGTCCGGCCGGAAGCGCGCCACCGGCACGCGACAGGCGATGCAGGCGCGGCAGCCGTTGCACTGCGGGTGATAGACATGGCCGCCGGCGCGCCGGTAGCCGCGCTGCACCGCGAGATCGTAGATCTGCGGCAGCTGCGGTGCGCTCGGATCGATGACGATGTTCTGCGCCGTGCGGTCGCTGAAATATCCGCACGGATGCGGCAGGGTCTGGAACAGGCGGACGACATCCGAGCGCATGGGCGGCATTCTAGCCCGACGTGCGCGAAGGCGAGGTGGAGGAATTGCGCAATTCCACGCCGCGGAGGATTCCCATCCTTAGACCAAAGGCGAAGTCCTCCCCGTTGGGCAAGGATGCTAGGTTGCGGCGGGCCGGCCGAGGTCGGCGCGGCACCCCAGGCACGTCGCATCGGGTGCCGCCAGGCGACGGCCGCCCGATCGGCGGCGGCACACGGAGACCCTCCATGTTCACGCAAATCATCGATCCGCTCGGCAATCTCGCGCTGACTTGCCTGGTCGCCCTGATACCGGTCGTGTTCCTGCTGACCCTGCTCGCCGTGTTCCGCCTGCCGGCTTGGCTGGCGACGCTGCTCGGCTCGATCGTCACGTTCGCGCTGGCGTTGTGGGTGTGGAAGATGCCGCTGGCCGATGGTCTGCGTTCGTATTTCTATGGTTCGGCGACCGGGGTCTGGAACGTCGACTGGATTACCTTCTGGGGGCTGGTCCTGTTCAACACGCTCGGCATCACCGGGCTGTTCGAGAATTTCCGGCGCTGGCTGATCGCGCAGGGCAGCGCCGACGTGCGGGTGCAGACGATGCTGTTCGCCTGGGCCTTCGGCGCCTTGCTCGAAGGTCTGGTCGGCTTCGGCTATCCCTGGGCCGTGGTGGCGCCGATCCTCATTTCGCTCGGCATTCGCGATCTCGATGCGATCCGCGTCGCCGCGATCGCCAACAACGCGCCAGTCTCCTACGGCGCCCTCGGCGCGCCGGTGATCGCGCTGGCTACGGTCACGGGGTATCCGCTGCTCGCGCTGTCGGGATCGATCGGTGCGATCGTCGCCGTGCTCGCGCTGCTGCCGCCGTGGGTGCTGATCTACCTGGTTTCCGGCAGACAGGGCCTCAAGGACGGCTGGCCGCTGGCGATCGTCGGTTCGTTCGGCTACATCGCCGGCCAGTATCCGGTCGCGGTCTATCTCGGCCCGTATCTGCCCGACATCACCGGCTCGATCGTCGCGTTCGCCGCGCTGCTGCTGTTGCTCAAGGTCTGGCAGCCGAAGCAGATGCTCGGCTATGGCGGCGTGCCGATCGCGGCGTCCGCGCGTGCGGAGTCTGACGCGCATGGATTGTCGACGCGCGACGTGCTGCAGGCGTGGATGCCGTTCGTCGTCCTGCTCGTCGTCGTGGCGGCTTGGACGGGACCGTGGTCGAAGTTGCCCACGGTGCTGTGGTACACCGCGCAAGTCAGCGCGATCGCGCCGGCGATCAACGGCGCCACGATCACCTCGGTTTTCAAGTTCGCGCCGTGGGCTGGCGGCACCGCCATCCTGGCGTCATGGCTGATCGTGGTCGTGCTGCTGCTCGGCATGGGCAAGCTGCGCACCGCGCAGATCGGTGAAATCTTCCGCAAGACGTTCCATCAGATGTGGGGCGCGCTGCTCGTCGGCTTCTTCATCTTCGGCCTCGCCTTCATCTTCAATTTCTCCGGCATGGCGTCATCGCTGGCGAAAGGTTTCGCATCGCTCGGCACTGCGTTCATCATCGTCGCGCCGATCCTCGGCTTCATCGGCGTCGCCCTGTCGGGCTCGAATACCTCGACGAATGCGATGTTCGGCAAATTCCAGGCCCTGGTCGGCGCACAACTCGGCATGCCGCCGCTGCTGCTGCCGACATTGAATTCAGTAGGTGCCGAGATCGGCAAGCCGGTCGCGCCGCAGACGGCGAGCGTGGGCGTTTCGACCAGTCAGTTCGTGCGCGACGAGGGTACGGTGATCCGCCACAACATGGGCTGGACCTTGATCCTGCTGGCCTACCTGATCGTCATCGCGGTGGCGTTCTACTGGCTGAGCCCTGCGGTGATGCAGCTGCCGAAGACGCCATAGGGAATCATTGCGGGAAGAACTGCACCGCCGGCCACCGGCCGGCGGTGCGCGCGCTGCATCAGAGCGCGGCGTCCTTCAGCTTCTTCAGCGGACGCACCTTCAGCTTCACCGACGCCGGCTTGGCGGCGAACCAGCGCTCTTCCTTGGTGAACGGATCGACGCCCTTGCGCTTCGGCTTCGCCGCGACGGCGACCGACGTGATCTTCAACAGGCCGGGCAGGGTGAATGTTCCGGCGCCTTTCTTGTGCACGGAGCCGGCGATCGTGTGCTCGAGGGCTTCGAGCACGGCGCGCACCGTCTTGTTGTCGGTGCCGGCCTGTTCCGCCAGATGGCTGACGAGCCCAGACTTGGAGAGGACTTCGGCGACCGGCTTCGGTGCCTTCGGTTTAGCGGCAGATGAGGATTTGGCCATTTAACGGGTTTCCTTGGCAGTGGGTACGACGCACGACCGTCGTGCGGCGTCTGCCAAGCGTAGCCTTATTGCGCGTCGCTTGCAGCGTCGGCAGCGCTTATGTGCAAAATTCGCCTCCGCTGCAGACGGCTTGACCGCATGCCCCGGATATCAGGATGATCGAAGGTTGGAGTTCGCCCGCGCGGACTTCGCGCTGCTCTCTCCCGTAACCACTGATGCATTGCCATGTCGGAATCCCTGCGCGATCAGCTGTTGAAGAGCGGCCTCGCCGCGAAGTTCAAGACCGAATCGCGCCCGCCGTCGCCGTCGCGTACTCCATCGCCGTCGCGCCCGCCGCAGCAGAAGCCGCAGCACGCGCAGCAGCCGAACCAGCGTCCGCCGCGCCCGCCGCAGCGCCCGTCGTCCGAAATGGATCTGGCCAAGGCGTATGCGCTGCGCGACAAGACGGAGCGCGAACAGCGCGCCGCCGAACAGCGCGCCGCAGAGCAGCGCGCGCGCGAAAAGAAAGAGCGCCGGCAGAAGCTCGGCGAGCTGCTCGGCGGCAAAGCCTTGAACGACACCGCGGCGGATATTCCGCGCCACTTCCCGCATGCGAACAAAATCCGCCGCATCTACGTCACCGCTGAGCAACTGCCGCGATTGAATGGCGGCGAGCTCGCCGTCGCGCAATTCGCTGGTCGCTACTTGCTGGTAACGAAAGAAGTCGGCCTCGCTGCGCAGGCGATCGATCCGGACGCGCTGGTGTTGCTCAGCGATGCGCAAGCGACCGACGAGGACGACGTTCCGGCCGATCTGGTCTGGTAACGCGAACCCGGTCACACGCGGATGTGCCGTCAGGAGACCTGCGTCGCAGTTTGTTGCGGCAGCGGACGTGACGATGACATTCGGTAACTAATTGGTTGCATTGGCTTATGCGTTATCTATTCGTTATTGCCGCGCTCGCGGCACTGCCCGCCACCGTGTCGGCGGATCCGTTGCCCCGTTTCCCTGCGGGCGCCGTATGGAACCAGGACGTCAGCAGCGCCGCGTTGAGTCCCACCTCCGGTGCGATGATCGACTGGCTGCAAGGTCAAGGCGGCTGGGGCACCGGCAGCACGCATTTCCAGATCGATTTTTCGATGGTCGTGGTGCATGCGAATGCGTCGTCGCCGACCGTACCCGTCGTCGGTTATCCAGCCGGCGATTATTACTCGCCCGATTGCGACGCTCCCGGATTCGCGTTTCCGATTCCTGCCGGCGGCGCCATCGAAGGCTCGTCGAATTACCAGTGCGACAACGACGGCGAGGACTGCCATCTGCTGGTGGTGCAGGGCACGCAGTTGTTCGAAGCGTATCGCGCCAACGTCAGCGGCGGCAGCCTCGAGACGCAGTGCGGCGTGCGCTGGGACCTGACGCGTGTGTATCCGGCCGCGGGTCGCGGCATGCAGTGCACCAGCGTCGATGCGGCCGGCTTTCCGGTCGCGCCGCTGCTGTTCAACGCGGACGAGGTATATGCGGCGATCCAGTCGCAGGGCGACATCGGTCATGCGATCCGCTTCATCCTGCCGAACAACCGCATGCGCGAAGACGTGTTCGTCTATCCGGCGACGCATGCCGGCGGGCCGTCGAATTCGAGCGCGAACTCGATTCCATACGGCTCGCGCTTTCGCCTGAAGGCCGGCTTCGACATCGACGGCTTCACCAGCAACGAAGGCGTCCGCGTGATGCTGCGCACGCTGAAGAAATACGGCATGGTGCTCGCCGACGGCGGCAGTGTGCCGCTGACCGCCGAGGTCGACACGCTGACCACGCACAAGTGGGACGAAGCGGCGATCGACATGGACTCGCATTCGATGTTCGGAATTCAAGCGAGCGACTTCGAGGTCATCGACCCGGGTCCGTTGATCGACCTCACCTTCGACTGTGTGCGTACCACCGACACTCCTCCCGCCGATCCGCTGTTCGACAACGGCTTCGATTGAGTTCGTGCGCCGTGCAGCTCCGGTCGCGCTGCGCTCTGGCACGCATTGATGCTTTAAATCCTGCCGCTCGCAGCGGAACGTTGAGCCGTCGTGATCGCGCAGTGGTCACTCGCGCGTGAGCGGCGCGCGTACGACTTCGTTGTAAGCGCCGACGAATTTCGTCAGCAGGGCGAGGAACTGCCTGCGCTCGGTGGCGGTGAAGGGAGCCAGTGCTTTCTCCTGCGCGCGGCGTGCGGGGTCCGCCAGTTTTTGCATCGCCGTCTCCCCCTTGCGGGTCAGCCTGAGCTGTTTGCGCCGGCGATCCGCCTCGGCCGCGCTGCGTCTCACCAGCCCCGCAACTTCGAGCTTGCCGAGCACGAGACCCGTGGTGGAGCGATCGAGTCCACTCAGCCTGGCGAGACCGATCTGATCGAGTCCCGGCTTGGCGCGAAGAATGAACATCAATCCGTACTGCGTGCTCGTCATCCCCTCGGCGGAGGCTTCGTCCAGGAACAGCGAGACGCTGATCTGATGCGCGCGGCGCAATAGGAAGCCGGGGCGACTGTAGAGTTCGTGCAGATCGTCGGCGCCTGCTTCGGTGGATTTCGCGGAGCGCTTTTTCATGGTCCTACTATACGCGCCGATTGCACGCACGCTTCTGGAATGCTCAGGCGCAAAAACGCCGCTGAATACACCGCGTGCGCGACCGCCGTGGGTTGAATGGCGCATCGTGGAATTGCCGCTGGGCATTTCCAGGCGCCGCTCGATGTCGGAAGCGTCGAATCCCAGTCGGAAATGTTCTCTCGGATAACGCTGGCAGGGATCGACACCGGGCTGCCCGCGATCTGGCGTTGGGTGACGAGCCGGTCCCGTCTCGACCAAGCAGGCATCAACTTCGTTCGGCTGCCGCGACGACAGTCCTGCACGACAGCGTGTCGATGCCATGCAGGGACTCTTGCGAGACTACTGAATGCAGCCGGTCACGACAGACGAGGCGTAAGCGGTAATCCCGCCGCCGCCAGGACAGGACACTGAAGCGCCGGCCGCTGCCGTGCAGCCATGTCCCACCGGCGCGGTCACCGACGCGGAGGCATCGGTGGATGCGAAGGTCGTATGGGAGTCGGAGCTGATGAGGTCGCCATTCGGCTTCCAGATCGACGCGAACGCGCTGTTGGTCGTGTTCAGCACGGGGCCCGGCATGTTGTTCTCGGCAAGCGCGTGAGACGCCGCCGGACCAGCTGCCGCATTCACGTGGAACGTGTGGTCGGCGCTGTTCACTCCGTTGCAATTGCCATAGTAGTCCTGCGTCGTAGCCGCGATGACCGGCGGATGGCGATTGATTTGCTCGATCATCGCATCGATCGCGTTGCTCGATCCTGTGTCGCGTCCCTCGTCCAGATGGAAGCGTTGGCGATCCTGTAGAAGGACGGCCAGCAGAGCCTGTTCGCCTTCGCGATTCGTGGCGACGTAAGCTTCTTCCGTCGTCGCTTTTCCGGTGATCACCTTTGCATAAAGCCCTTCGCTCATTTGCGTCATGCCATCATGAACCAGTTGTTCTTCGATGGGTCCCGCCGACGCTTTTGGAACAATGCTCGCTGCGGATAGTGCGGCCAGAAGTGAAAGCGTCAATGCGTGCTTATTCATTGCAACATTCTCCTTTGCTGGGGTGTTGCCGGGAGCCGATCGCCAACCCAAGATGGAGAGAGGCGCGGTTCTCGGATTCGAACGACGAGAACGTACGTACGAAGAGATGGCGTTGATTTGGCGCGCCGCGTGCGGGCACGTCAAGGGATGCCGTTCGAAAACTGTGACCGAGAGATCGCTAGGGAAAACCCTAGCCTTAAGCGCCTTGCAAACAGCGCGAGGGGCCCTGTCACGCGGCGTTCGATGACGGGCGACTCGACCGATCGGTTACCGAGTTCGCGCTCGGCAGATCGGCCCATTGACCGGCGCCGACGCTTGGATTGCAACGTCGATTTAGGCGATTGCGCCGCTGCTCAGAAGGCGTGGCACAACGTTGGCGAGACGGCGGATGAGGTGCTTTCGCAATCAGTGCGTGTTTTCCGGGCCGCTCTTTCCGTTCGCACACGCAGCGAAGGACTGCCTGCAGATCGCTCAGGCTCGAGACATGCCGTCGCTGCCGCCCATCGATCGGAAAGACGTCGTCGACGATGACGAGGCAGAAGACTACGTCAGGTCCCCTGACGGTTACGGGTATGAATTGCCAGATCAGGGCAATGACGAGAACGCGATAGCAGTAAAACCGCCCTGCAGAGCGCACCAAGTTGTGGCCGCCCGTGTAGACAGGGCGGAGTTTTCCATGAAAAACCGCGATCTATGTTTTGATCCAATGACTTTCAGCCAGTGAATCAAAAATCCATGAAATAACCGCCATTCACCGGGATATTCGCACCGGTGATGAAACCGGCGTCGTCGGCGGCGAGGAAGTCGACGACACGCGCGATCTCGCGCGGTTCGCCGAGGCGGCCGACCGGGATGCCGGCGATGATCTGGTTGCGGATTTCCTCCGGCACCGCCTGCACCAGCGCGGTGTTGCAGTAGCCCGGCGACACGCTGTTGACGGTCACGCCCTTCTTCGCGACTTCGCGCGCGAGCGCCATCGTGAAGCCGTGCATGCCGGCCTTGGCGGCGGAGTAGTTGGTCTGGCCGAACTGGCCGGTCTGGCCGTTCACCGAGGAGATGTTGACGATGCGGCCGAAACCCTGCGCCGTCATGCCGTCGACGACGTGACGGCACATGTTGAAGACGCCTTCCAGATTCACCTTGAGCACGTCGATCCATTGCTCGGGCGCCATCTTGCGCAACGAGGTGTCGCGCGTGATGCCCGCAGTGTTGACCAGGATCGAGACCGGGCCATGCGCCGTCGCGACGCGTTCGATCAGCGCGGCGCACGCGGCGAAATCGGTCACATTCAAGGATTCGAAAACGACGCCGTCGCCGAACTCGGCCATCTCCTGGCGGAACGTTTCGACGCGTTCGCTGCGGCTGGCGAGATCGGCGGCGACGACGAAGCGCCCGGAGCGGGCGAGGTACTTGCAGATCTCGGTGCCGAGGCCACCGATACCGCCGGTGACGATTGCGACGCGCTTGCTCATTCGAGGACCCCGCTCGTGCGCTGCGTCAACGGACGCAGCAAGAATTTGCTGCGATGCAGCGGCGGGCGATCCTAGGAATGTGACCCGGGTGTGTCAAGCCGAACCGGCTCAGGACTTCGGATCTTTCTTCTTGGTCGGGTCGCTCGTGCCGTTGCGCACGCTGTTTGCCGCCGAGGTCAGGAAGCCCTGCTGCAACGATTTCCACAGATCCATATTGCGCTCGGTCAGATCGTTCAACATCGACCACGGTGTCTGGCCGAGGATGTTGTTGAGCTGGCCGCGGAACTGCTGCTGCTGATCGAGGAAGATCTGCAGGCTGCGTTCCAGATAGCCGCCCATGAAGCCCTGCAGAGAGTCTCCGTAGAACCGGATGATCTGCGACAGCAGCTTGGTCGTGAACATCGGCTGGCCGCGATCCTCGTATTCCGAGATGATCTGCAGCAGCACGGAGCGCGTCAGGTTCTCGCCGGACTTGGCGTCGCGGACTTCGAACTCTTCGCTGTCCAGCACGAGCTGGCGGACTTCCTCCAGCGTGATGTAGCTGGAGATTTCGGTGTCGTAGAGACGCCGGTTCGGATATTTCTTGATGATGCGCAGGGCCATTCCTGCAACGCTAGCAGAATGTGCGGCGGCGCACCAGTTGGAGATGCTGCGCAGCAAACCGAGCCAGCATGGAAATGCTGCGGGTGGGTGACGGAGGTGTTTAAAGGTGGATTGCGGTGGGATTTGCGGGTGATGATGACGCGCCTGCATGGCGCGCCATGTAAATGCCGCAGCCGATGCCTGAAGGCATCGGCTCAGCGCGATGGCTTTTTTTCAAGCAGCCGTCATGGCGCGCTCCTTACGCCGAGGGTGTCAGGTTCAGGAGCGGCGAGCGAGCATCCTTCCCTGGAGCGGTCACCTCGCGCCATCCATGGCTCGTCCGTATGCGCCCTGAAGGGCGCATACGGACCGCTCGGCATCATGCCTTGCCTGGTAAATGCCGCTGCTGATGCCCGAGGGCATGGGCTGCGCGCGGTGAGGGGTCCAGGCAGCCGTCCATGGCGCGTTCCTTACGCTATCCATGGCTAGCCGTCCTTGGCGGACCCGCCCGCTCGGCTGATGCCCGAGGGCATCAGCTAAGCGCGGCATTTACCAACCCATATACTGGCCGCCGTTGATGGCGAGGTTGGCGCCGGTGATCCAGTTCGCTTGTTCGTTGGCGAAGAAGCCGACGGCGTAAGCGATTTCATCGGGTTCGCCGAGGCGCCCCAAGGGGATCTGCGCGACGATCTTGGCGCGCACGTCTTCCGGCACGGCCATCACCATGTCGGTGCCGACGTAGCCTGGCGATACCGTGTTCACGGTGATGCCGAACTTGGCGTTTTCCTGCGCCAGGGAGATCGTGAAGCCGTGCATGCCGGCTTTCGCGGCGGCGTAGTTGGCCTGCCCGTACTGGCCTTTCTGGCCGTTTATCGAACTGATCTGCACAATGCGGCCCCACTTGCGGCTGCGCATGCCGTCGATGACCGGGCGGGTCACGTTGAAGCACGAGCCGAGATTCGTGTTGATGACCTCGCCCCATTGCAGCGCCGACATTTTGTGAAAGGTTGTGTCGCGCGTGATGCCGGCATTGTTGATCAGGATCTCGATTGGTCCCACCTGTTCTTCGACCGCGCGCACCATCGTTTCGGCGCCTGCCGCGTCGGCGACGTCGCCGGGTGCGATCGCGAACTCGAAACCGTCCTTGCGCTGCGCGTCCTGCCACGCCTTCGCGCGCGCTTCGTCGCGATAATTCGTGGCGACTTTGTGGCCGAGTTTGGCCAGATGCCGGCAGATCGCGGTGCCGATGCCGCCGGTTCCGCCCGTCACCAGGGCGACGCGTGTCGTCATGACTTTTACTCCCGTTGATTCGTTGCGAGCGACGCGGTTTGCGTCGCCCCGATTGTGCCCGCAGCCTCAGCAAACGTCCTTCCGCAGCGCGGCATACGGCGCCGCTGCAGCCGCGCTGCGCGGTATTTTCGCCGCGTCGAAATCGCGCAGCGCGTCGCAGAGTAGGGCGTTCGGATGACGTGCGTCCGACACCGGCTGGCCGAGAAAGGCGAGTGCTGCACGCAGCGCCGGTAGCGGCTTCGCCGCCTCTACCGGCAAGGCGTGCTCGTGCTTGCTCAGCTTGCGCGCGTCGCTGCCGAGCGCGAGCGGCAGGTGCGCGTAGTTCGGTTGCGGCAGGCCGAGCCGGCGCTGCAGCAGCAACTGGCGGGCCGTAGAGTCGAGCAGGTCGGCGCCGCGCACGATGTCGGTGATGCCCTGCGCGGCATCGTCGACGACGACGGCGAGTTGATAAGACGCATTGCCTTCGACCCGCCAGATCACGAAATCGCCGACATCGCGGCGCAGATTCTGTTGCTGCGATCCCTGGATCGCATCGTCGAACGCAAGCTCCTCATCGGGTACGCGCAGGCGCCAGGCGGGCGCGCGGCCCGTTCGGGCGGTCGCGACGCAGTGCTGTGGATGCAGACTGCCGAAGGGTTCCAGGTCGCTGCGGCTGCACCAACACGCATAGGCATCGTCCGCTGCAGTCAGGCGCTCCAGTGCGGCGCGATAGGCGGTATTGCGTTTGCTCTGGCAAATGACCGCTTCGTCGGACTCGAGGCCGAATCCGTGCAGCGTCTGCAGAATGGCGTCCGCCGCGCCGGGCGCTTCGCGTTCGCGGTCGAGATCTTCCATGCGTACGATCCACCGGCCGCCGGCCGCGCGCGCAAACAGCCAGCTACCGAGGGCGGCCACGAGGGAGCCGAAGTGCAGTCGACCGCTGGGGGAGGGGGCGAAACGGCCGCGGTAACCGGTCATCGGAGCGGCGACTTGGCCGCTGAACCCGCAGCCGTCGTTGTGGTCCAAACGAAGACTCGTGCGCGCAATCGGAACGGCATAGGCTTTAAATGCATGTCGGGCAGACGCATTAAGGGCAGGGTCGGGGTGTCGCGGCCATCGCGCTGCCGACGACCGTCATATTGACTGGCATCGGACCATCGAGGTATTCCATGTTGCGCATCGTTCTGTTCGTTCTGACCAACCTGGCGGTTATGGCGCTGCTGACCATCGTCGTCAAGCTGACCGGCATCGATGTCTATACGCAGAACCGCGGCGGAATCAACCTGCAAGGACTGCTGATCCTGTCCGCCGTGATGGGCATGGGCGGCTCCTTCATCTCGCTCGCCTTGTCGAAGTGGATGGCCAAGATGTCGGTCGGCGCGCAGGTGATCGCGCAGCCGCGCAACCCGACCGAATCGTGGCTGTTCGACACCGTGCGCCGCCAGTCCGAGAAGGCCGGCATCGGCATGCCGGAGATCGCGGTCTACGATGCGCCTGAAATGAATGCGTTCGCGACCGGCATGAGCAAGAACCACGCGCTGGTCGCGGTCAGCACGGGCCTCCTGCAGAGCATGGACCGTGCCCAGGTCGAAGCCGTACTCGGCCATGAGATCACCCACGTCGCCAACGGCGACATGGTCACGATGGCGCTGATCCAGGGCGTGCTGAACACGTTCGTGATCTTCCTCGCACGCGTGATCGGTACCGTGGTGGATCGCATGATCAGCGGCAATCGCGATGGCGGAGGCGGCTTCGCGTATTTCGCCATCGTCATCGTGCTGCAGATCGTGCTCGGCCTGCTCGCCTCGCTGATCGTCATGGCGTTCTCGCGCTGGCGCGAATTCCGTGCCGATGCCGGCGGTGCGCGTCTGACCAGCAAGCAGTCGATGATTTCGGCGCTGGAGCGACTGGCCGGAAATCATGGCGAAAGCTCGCTGCCGGCCTCGATCCAGGCGTTCGGCATCTCGGGCGAAGACGTGCGCGGCTTCCTTGGAAAGCTGCGGCTGAGCCATCCGCCGATTCCGGAGCGCATCGCCGCTCTGCGTGCTGCGGCTTGAGGCTCGGGAATCGAGCGTTGACGTTTGAAAGAGGAAAAGCCTGAAACACGAAGAACACGGAGAAAAGGCTGGTTAAAAAGGCGCTTCCTTCGTGTTCTACGTTATTCAATCTTTCAACGGGACTTTCCTAAGCCGCAGCGCCCTGCGAGATGATCTTCTCCGGCTCCTGCAGGAAATTGCCCTGCACGAAGTTGACGCCGCAGCTGAACAGAATCGACATGCTGGCGGCGTCCTCGACGAACTCGGCCACGGTCAGCTTGCCGGCGTGATGCGCCTGTTCGCAGATGTCCTTGATCTTCTCCTGGTTTTCCTTGTGCTTGGGCAGATCGGCCATGAAGCTGCGGTCGATCTTCAAGTAGTGCGCAGGGATGTGCTTGAGCAGCTGGAACGAGTTCAGGCCCGAGCCGAACTGTTCCAGCGCGAAGCCACAGCGCACCTGTTCCAGGCCTTTGACGAACGCGCGCGCCGGCTTCAAGTTCGTCACGACCTTGCTTTCCGGCATCTCGAACACGAGCGAGTCGCCGCGCTGGCGCGCGTTCTTCAGCTGCTGCGCGATCCATGGCAGCAGCGTCTGATCTTCGAGTGACTGCGGCGTCAGCTTGACGAAGAAGGTGGTGCGGTTGCCGGCACGTTCGCGTTCGGCCAGCGCGCGGATGGCCGCAGCGATGACCCAGCGATCGATCGCGACCAGCTTGCCGTGCTGCTCGGCGATCGGCAGGAAGTGGTTCGGTCCGATCTCGCCCTTCGGCCCGGTCATGCGCAACAGGATTTCGTAGAAATCGCCGTCGGCGCCGTGCAGGCTGACGATCGGCTGGTAGTACAGCACGAACCCGTTCGTCGCCAGCGCATTGTCGATCAGCGCGACCCAGCGCCGCGTGCTTTCCGCTGCGGCCTTGTCCTGTTCGGACGGATCGACCAGGCGGGTGCGGTTGCCGCCTTCGCCCTGCGCGCTGCGCAAGGCGCCCTGCGCGAGGCTGAGGATGGTCGCCGCGCTGGCGTTCTTCTCGCCGATCAGGACGCCGCCGACGCTCACGGTCAGGTTGATCGACTGCTTGCCGACCTCGAAGATGCGCTCGCTGAACGCGTTGCGCAGCGTCTCGGCGAACTGGCGCGTCTCTTCGCCGGTGCGCGACTTCAGCAGGACGCCGAACGTATGGTCCGCGATGCGGCCCGCGACGTCGGTTTCGCCGAGGTGTTTGCGCAGCAGATTGGCGAGATCGCCGAGCAGCACGTCGGTATGGCCGAGACCGATGGTATCGAGGACACGGCGGAAATCGTCCGGCTCGATCAGCAGCAGCGCCTGATCGCTCTTGCCGTTGGCGGCCTCGGCGGCGGCGCCTTCGATGTGCGCGATCATGTGCTGGCGATTGAACAGATCGGTGATCAGATCCTTCGAACGCAGCGCATCGAGCTCCTGCTCGAGCGCGGCATCGGCGATCTGGCGGCGGAACGTGATCTGCTGGCAGGGCTCGCCTTCGTAGCTCGCCTCGGCGAATTCCATGGTTGCGTCGAAGGTCGAATCGTCGCCGCGTTTCGCCTTGAGGTTCAGGCGCTGCGGCGGCTTCTCGCCTTTGGACAGGCGCTTCAGCAGCGCCTTGAAGTCGTCGGCATCGTCGGCCGCGATCAGGTCGAGGATCGACATGCCTTCGATGTCGTCGAAGTCGTCGAAACCGAACATTTCGAGATAAGCCTTGTTCGCGCGCACGTGCATGCCTTCGTGCACGAAGGCGATCGGGTCGCGCGAAGAATCGAGCAAGGCTTCGCAGCGGCGCTCGGATTCGCGCAGGGAGGCTTCCAGGCGGCGCACACCGCGGCGCATCGCCAGCGCGTCGAACTCGCGCCGCGCGATGATCTGGATGAGCTCGTCCGAGTCGCGCAGCATCAGCGCACGCGCGCCGTCGCGGAACGCATCGACGATCTGCGCCTCGGACAAGCCGCGGCCACTGGCGATCAAGGCGAAATCGCGTCCGCCGCGCGAAGCCGCTTCGCGGATCTGCGGCAGTTTGAGATCGTTGCAGGCAAGGTCGACGACGATCAGGTCGGGCTGCTGTTCCAGCGCGGTTTCGAGTTCCGCCTCGTTGCTGGCCCGCGTCGGACGCACGGCGAAGCCGCCGTTGCGCAGGACGCTGATGATCTGTTCGGCGTCGTCCGCCGAATCGTCGACCAGCAGCAGCTTCATGACATTGTCTGATCGGTTCATCGGGCGGCAGGTCTCAGGGATCTTGGCTTGTGGAAAAACGTCCACGTGTTGCATGGCGGGGCCTCGCGCCTGCAGCCCGCTCGCTGTCGAAAATCCATCGAGGTGACGTGGGCGGCGGGGTGGCGGAATCGTGGTGCGAGCATCGATCCCGACCGGCCGGATGGATATTTACCGGATTCGCCAGCGCTTTTCCATGGATCAATCCGTTCATTGCGGCAGTTTATACGGAGCGCCGGCGACTTCGCGCACGAGACGCGGCACCAGGTAGCCCGGCAGACTTATGCGAATGGTCTCGATCAGCGCCTGGACGTGCGCATCGTCGACTTCGAAATGTGCCGCGCCGGCGACGCGGTCGAGCTGGTGCAGGTAATACGGCAGCACGCCGGCGTCGAACAGCCGTTCGGATAATTGGATCAGTACCGCCGCATCGTCGTTGACGCCGCGGAGCAGCACCGCCTGGTTCAGCACGGTCGCGCCGGCCTGGCGCAGCGCGGCGCACGCCGCGACCACGCCGGCGTCGATCTCGTTCGGATGGTTGGCGTGGAGCACCACGACCTTCTGCAGCGGTAGCGCGCCGAGCCAGTCGACGAACTCGCCGTCGACGCGTTCAGGCAGCACTACCGGCAGACGCGTATGAATGCGCAGGCGGCGGACGTGCGCGATCGACGCCAGCGCCGTGCCAAGTTCGGCCAGCTTCGGCGTCGACAGCGACAAGGGATCGCCGCCGGAAAGGATCACCTCGCCGATCGATACGTCCGCGCGCAGATGCTCGAGTGCCCGCTGCCAGTGGTTCGCCGCCGCGGTTTCTTCGGCGTACGGGAAGTGCCGGCGGAAACAATAGCGGCAGTTGACCGCGCACGAACCGGTCGCGATCAGCAGCGCGCGGCCGTCGTATTTGTGCAGCACGCCGCTGGCGGCGCGCGCGGCGAGGTCGCCGACCGCGTCGCGCGTGAAACCGGGTACATCGCCAAGCTCGGCCGCCTGCGGCAGCACCTGCAGCAGCAGCGGATCGGCGGCGTCGCCACGGCGCATGCGATCGACGAAACCACGCGGTACGCGCAGCGCAAAGCCGGTGTCGGCGGCCGGCAGCAAGTGCGGCGCGTGCGCCGACAGATCGAGCAGGCGCAGCAGCTCGTGCGGATCGGTGACCGCCTCGCGCCAGAGGTGTTGCCAGCGGCGCGGCTGCGCGGCCAGCGGCATTGCGGTTATCATTCGCGGCTTGTGTCGGCGCAGGCCGGCAGGAAAGGTTGTACCCATTCTAGCCGCTGCGCGCGGCGTCCCGATCGAGTTTCCAGGAGCCCACATGGCCAGCTATGGCATGAACGACGTAAAGAACGGTCAGAAGATCATCGTGGACGGCTATCCGTGCACCATCGTCGACACCGAATACGTCAAACCCGGCAAAGGCCAGGCGTTCACGCGCGTCAAGTACCGCAACCTGAAGAACGGGCGCACCGTCGAAATGACGATGAAGTCGACCGATTCGGTCGAAGCCGCCGACGTGATGGATACCGACATGGAATACCTCTATTCGGACGGCGAGTTCTGGCATTTCATGCATCCGGACACGCACGACCAGATCGCTGCCGACAAGACGGCGGTCGGCGACGCGGCGCAATGGCTGAAGGGCAACGAGATCTGCATCGTGACGCTGTGGAATGGCGCGCCGCTGCTGGTGACCCCGCCGATCTTCGTCGAACTGGAGATCGTCGAGACCGACCCCGGCGTGCGCGGCGACACCTCGGGCGGTGGCGGCAAGCCGGCCAAGCTCGAAACCGGTGCAACGGTGCGCGTGCCCCTGTTCGTCGGCCAGGGCGAGAAGATCAAGGTGGACACGCGCTCCGGCGAGTACATGTCGCGAGTCAAATAAGAAGGTGAGGGCGGCGGCGAACCCGCCTGTGAGGGCGCTCGCCCAAGGGCTCGCCGCGAGGAGTGAGGAAAGGCGGGCCCTTTTTGATGTTCCTCACTCCTCGCGGTCCGCGTAGCGGACGGCTTCTCAGGCGGCATCGCCGCCGCCCTCACCAGTCTCCTATGCCATGCAACCGATCGACCTCCTGATCACCCCGCGCTGGCTCGTCCCGGTCGAACCGCACGGTGTCGTGCTCGAAGATCGCGCCGTCGCGATCGACGGCGCGCGCATCGTCGCCGTGCTGCCGGTGGCAGAGGCGCAGACGCACTACGCGCCGCGCGAACGCGTCGACCTTCGTGAACACGTGCTGATCCCGGGGCTGGTCAACACGCATACGCACAACCCGATGACCCTGATGCGCGGGCTCGCCGACGACCTGCCATTGATGCGCTGGCTGCAGGAGCACATCTGGCCGGCCGAAGCCAAGGCGATCGGCCCCGAGTTCGTACGCGACGGCGTGGAACTGGCGATCGCCGAGATGCTGCGCGGCGGCACCACCTGTTGCAACGAGAACTATTTCTTCCCCGATGTGCAAGCGGCGACCTACCGCCGGCTCGGCTTCCGCGCGATGGTCGGCCTGCCGATCATCGAATTCCCGAGTGCCTGGGCGAAGACGCGCGATGAATATTTCGAGCGCGCGCTCGCGGTGCACGACGAGTTCGCCGGCGAGGACCTGCTCGGCACGGCGTTCGCGCCGCATGCGCCGTACACGGTGTCGGATGAGAGCTTCGAACGCATCCGCATGCTGGCCGACCAGCTCGATCTGCCGGTGCATCTGCATCTGCACGAGACCGCGCACGAAGTCGAAGACGCCAAACGCGAGCACGGTGCGCGCCCGTTCGCACGCATGCAGGCGCTCGGCCTGGTCAACGATCACCTGATCGCGGTGCACATGACCCAGCTCAGCGATGCCGAGATCGCCGCGTGCGCGGAGTCCGGCGTTTCGGTGGTGCATTGCGCGGAATCCAATCTCAAGCTCGCCTCCGGATTCTGCCCGGCAGAGAAGCTGCGCCGCGCCGGCGTCAATCTCGCGCTCGGCACCGACGGCTGCGCCAGCAACAACGACCTCGACATGTTCGGCGAGATGCGCACGGCCGCGCTGCTCGCCAAGGCGGTTGCCGCCGATGCCAGCGCGCTCGACGCGGCCGGCACCTTGCGCGCGGCGACTTTGAACGGCGCCAAGGCACTCGGCTGGGACGAGCGCATCGGCTCGATCGAAGCCGGCAAGCTGGCCGACCTGACCGCCGTGCGGCTCGATGCGATCGAGACGCAACCGTTGTACAACGTGATTTCTCAACTCGTCTACGCCGTCGGCCGGCACCTGGTCAGCGACGTATGGATCGCCGGCGCGCGCAAGCTGCGCGAGGGTGAACTGGTCGATCTCGATGTCGCCGAGCTGCGCACCACGGCGCGACGCTGGCGCGAGCGCATCTCGGAGCACTGAATGAACGCGCCCAACGTCAATCCCGCCGAAACCGCCAAGTTCGACCGCCTTGCTTCGCGCTGGTGGGATCCGGACGGCGAATCGCGCCCGCTGCACGACCTCAACCCGGTGCGCCTGGCCTATATCGCCGAACGCTGCAACTTGAAGGGCGCACGCGCCCTCGATGTGGGCTGCGGCGGCGGCCTGCTCAGCGAAGCGCTGGCGCGCAGCGGCGCGCAGGTGACGGCGATCGATCTGGCGCCCGCCGTGCTCGACGTCGCGCGTCTGCATCTGCATGAAAGCGGACTGGCAGTGGACTATCGCGAGATCAGCGTGGAAGCGCTGGCGGCCGAGCTACCGGCGCGGTTCGATGTCGTCTCTTGTATGGAAATGCTCGAGCACGTGCCCGATCCGGCCAGTGTGATCGGCGCCTGCGCGCGCCTGCTGAAACCGGGCGGCCATGTGTTCCTGTCCACCTTGAACCGCACGCCGCTGGCGTTCGGCGCCGCGATCGTCGGCGCAGAGCACCTGTTGCGCCTGCTGCCGCGCGGCACGCATCACTATGCGCAGTTCCTCAAGCCGAGCGAGATCGCGGCGGACCTGCGCGCGGCAGGGCTCGTGCTCGAGGATCTTTCAGGCCTTGGCTACAACCCGCTGACGCGCAAGGCCTGGTTGAGCGGCAGCGTCGCAGTCAACTATCTTGCCTGCGCGTCGAAGCCGTCAGCATGATCGCGCGTTCGTTCGATCGCGCGGAACATGCATCCCGCTCGCTCCGGCAAAAAGCGCTGGCTGCAGCGGAGGCAAAGAAGCAACGAGCCTCGTGAACGCCATCCCCCGCGCCGTTTTTTTCGACCTCGACGGCACCCTCGTCGATTCCGCGCCTGATCTGGTCGCTGCCGTACAGGCGCTGTGCAGCGAACTCGGAGCACCGCCACCGGATGCGGGTGCAGTGCGCCAAGTGGTTTCGGCAGGCGGCCGCGCGATGCTGCGCCAGGGCCTCGCAGGTGCGGACGATGCGATGATCGACCAGTGGCTGCCGCGTTTCCTCGATCTGTATTCGGTCAACATGGTGCAGCACACGCGCCTCTACGACGGCATGGCCGACGTGCTGGCGCGGTTCGAAGCGCAAGGCATTCCGTGGGGCATCGTCACCAACAAGCCGGGCTGGCTGGCGCGCCCGATGCTCGATCAGCTGGACTTAAGCAAACGCTGTGCGGCCCTGGTCAGCGGCGATTGCCTTGCCGTGAAGAAGCCGGATCCCGCGCCGGTGTGGCGCGCCTGCGAACTGGCCGGCGTCGAGGCGCAAGGCTCGGTTTTCGTCGGCGACGACCTGCGCGACGTGCAGGCCGGCCGTGCGGCCGGATTGCTGACGGTGGCCGCGGCCTGGGGTTATCTGGACGGCGGCGATCCGCAGACCTGGGGTGCCGACCTCGTCATCGAGAGTCCCAGCGGACTGCTGCCGGCACTCGGCTTCGTCTGATGGACAGCGAAAGCGAGAGCGGCACGCCGCTGGCGAGCTTCGAAGCGAAGTGGACGGCGGCGCATCCGGAGCTCGGTCTGGCGTTGAAGTTCGCCGCCGAACGCGACCGCTCGGCACGCGCCGCGTTCGCCTGCCTCGTGTTCGAGCTCGAACACGCCGCGTTCGCCACACGCGATGCCGAACCGGCTGCGCTCAAGCTGCAGTGGTGGGCCGAAGAATTCCTGCGCGCCGGCAAGGGCGACGCGCGGCATCCGTTGACGCAGGCGCTCGCCGCGTATGCGACATTTGCGAGCGTCGCCGCCGCGAGCTGGTTTGCCGCGGTACGCGGCGCCCTCGCGCAGCGCGATCCGGAACCGGCCGCGGACCGCGCCGCGTTGTTGCGGAGTCATGCGCAGCTGTATGCGCCATTGGCGGCGATCGAGTCCGCTTTGTTCCCCGGCCTCGATGCGGATGCCGTCACGCTGGTCGCGGCCGCATCGCGCGCGTTGCAGGAAACGGCCTCGCTCGCGGACAGCTTGCGCGCCGGTCGCCTGCCGCTGCCGCTCGACGTCCTTGCGCGGCACCGGCTCGCGCGCGGCGATCTGGCGCGCGCCTCGGCGCAGCAGACCGCGGCCTTGACCGACTGGTTGCAGGCGCTCGCTGCCGACCTCGCTGGCGCTCGACGGGCCCGCCTAGGCACGCTGCGCGCCGCGATGGCGGCCGCCAATCGTGCGCGTGCGCGTCAGGCAGCGCGGGCGGATGATCCCATCGCGGCCTTGAATGCCGGCTTCGGCCGGCTGCCATTCAGTGCAGCGTGGGCGGCATGGCGCGCCGGGCGTCGTTCGCGCCTCTGAACGCTGCGTCGCGCCGATTCACTGCATCCGCCATTGAGGATCGGCGAGAATGGCCGCAGTTCGTTGCGGTCGCGCAGCCGCCGACGATGGCTGCAGTGCCCGTACGCTTTCCGGAAATCCGAGACATGAGCCCGAACCGAGACAACGCCCAGCGCGCGATGCCCGATGTCGCCAGCGACCCGCAGACGGAACTTGCCGGACCGCTCGACTGGGTCGGCATGGACCAGATCGAGATGCCGGTGCTGCTGACCGCTGCCGACGAGCACGTGCAGCGCGTCAGCGCGCGCGTCGCCGCGTTCGTCAATCTACATCGCTCGGACGTGCGCGGCATCCACATGTCGCGTCTGTACCTGCATGTCGACCGCCATCTGTCGGCCGAGGCAGTGACGCCGGCATCGCTGCGACGCCTGCTGCGCGATTTCCTCGAATCGCACGAAGGTTTGTCCGATCGCGCCCTGTTGCGCGTGCGCTTCGATCATCTGGTGCGGCGGCCTGCGCTGGCCAGCGCGAACAGCGGCTGGCGTTCGTATCCCGTCGAGATCAGCGCACGCATGGATGGCGCCGAGTTCGAGGTCGAACTGGGCGTCGAGGTGCAGTACTCGAGCACGTGCCCTGCATCGGCGGCGCTGTCGCGTCAGCTGATCCAGGAGCAGTTCACGCGCGATTTCGCGGCCGGCAAGAGCGTCGAGCGCGAGGCCGTGCTCGCCTGGCTCGGCACGCCGGCCGGCATCGTCGCCACGCCGCATGCCCAGCGCAGCATGGCGAAGGTGCGCGTCAAGCTCGCGGCCGGGTTCGATTTTCCGATCACCGACGTCATCCACCTCGTCGAACAAGCCTTGCAAACGCCGGTGCAGACTGCGGTCAAGCGCGAGGACGAGCAGGCCTTCGCGCTCGCCAACGGGCAGAACCTGATGTTCTGCGAGGACGCCGCGCGGCGCATCCGGCGGGCCTTGAACACCGACGAGCGCTTCGCCGATTTCTGGCTGCGCGCGGCGCACTACGAAAGCCTGCATCCGCACGACGCGGTGGCGGTGGCGACCAAGGGTGTGGCCGGCGGCTACGGGCCGGATCGCGACTAGTCGGCGCTGGCGCATTCCTTGTGCAGGCGGATTGAGCGTGGATGAGTGATCGGCGGATGAACAACCGGTCGCTCGCTATCGCACTCGTTTTTTCCAACGACTACGCCGACATCTGATCAGCAACCCGAAGAAGGCATTTCGATCGATGATTCGCGACGCGGTTCCGGCCGATTTTCCTGCGATTCTCACGCTGAATGCCGAGTCGGTGCAGTTCCTGAGCCCGCTGTCGCCCGAGCGCCTCGATCGCCTGCATCGGATGGCCGCATATCACAAGGTCGTCGCACACGACGGCAGCGTTGCGGCCTTCCTTCTGGCGTTCCGTGAAGGCGCCGACTACGACAGTCCGAACTACGCCTGGTTCGCCTATCGCTATGCCGAATTTCTCTACATCGACCGCATCGTCGCGGCACCGGCCGCACGCGGCCAAGGCTTCGCGGCGGCACTGTACGAGGACATCATCGCGTTCGCGGCGCGCGCCGGCGCCGTGCCGCTGACCTGCGAATTCGACCTTGACCCGCCAAATCCGGCATCGATGCGCTTCCACACGCGCATGCGTTTCCGCGAAGTCGGAACACAGTGGCTGTACGGCGCAACGAAGCAGGTATCGATGCAGCTGAGGCCAACCGGCGAGCGCGCTTAGGATTGGGGTGGAACCAGCAGCAGCGGATCGATCCGCACGTCGAACCAGTTCATACCCCAATGCAGGTGCGGGCCGGTCGCACGGCCGGTATGGCCGACCGCGCCGATCACCTGGCCTTGCTCGATGCGCTCGCCGACGTTCACGTCGATGCGCGACAGGTGCAGGAAATTCGAGCTGACGGCATGGCCGTGGTCGAGCAGCACGGTGCCGCCGGTGAGATACAAATCGCGATCGGCGAAGGTGACGATGCCGCCGGCCGGCGCCTTCACCGGCGTGCCTTCCGGCACGGCAATATCCATGCCCGCATGCGGCGATTTCGGCACGTCCTTGCCGTTGACGACGTACACGCGCTGATTGCCGAAGCGCCCGCTGATGCGCCCGATGACCGGCCAGGCGAAGGTTTCTTCGAAGTCCGTGCGCGCATCGTCGCGTGCACGCGCGGCGACCACGCGGGCCTGTTCACGCTGGATGCGCGCGGCGATCTCCGGCGGCGGCTCGACGGTCGCCGGCGGCACGCCTTCGATGCGCTCGATCGGCCAGTCGCGCGGATCGACCGCGATCGTCGCGATCGTCTGCGGAGCGCGCGGCGGCTTCACGCTGACCCGCAAAGGCCCTTGCTCGTCACGACCGACGCCGAAGACGAGGGTGCCGTCGGGGCTGATGCGCAGCGTTTTGCCGGCGTATGTCACCACGCTGCCGGGCGCGACCTTGGCGACGACCAGGGCCCCTTGGGAGACATGGGCCGGAAATGCGGAGCGTTCACGGTCTTCGGCGAAGGCAGCGGGCGCAAGGATCAGGCCGGCGAACAACAAGAGAAGCCGGCTGCAAACCCCATTGACGACATTCCCGCGAACCCGCAAAGCCATTGTCCAGCGCTTCGCAGGCAGCATGGATTCCCGCTTGACCGGCTTCGCTGTCGAAGGCGCTCTGCGCGGGAATGACGTCGAACGCGGAAGTTGCGTCGAATGTGAGAACGACGTCGAAAAAATCTGCAAACGCCGCGTCCTGCTGATCACCGCGCGAACTCCAACCGCATCCCGCGCACATTGTCATCGAGCTCCCCTTCATGCCACGCCAGCTGCCCGTTGACGAACGTCGCGGCGATGCTCGAGCGGAAGGTATGACCCTCGAACGGCGACCAGCCGCATTTCGACAGCACCGCGTTGGCGAGGACCGTATGCGGCTGGTTCGGATCGACCAGCACGAGGTCGGCATGGAAGCCTTCGCGCAGGTAGCCGCGCTCATGCACGTTGAACAGCGTCGCCGGCGCATGCGTGACGGCTTCGACGACGCGTTCGAGCGTGAGCACGCCGTCGAACACGCGCTCGAGTGCGCATTGCAGCGCGTACTGCACCAGCGGCAGACCAGACGGCGCGCGCGGGTACTTGGCCGATTTCTCGGTGACCAGATGCGGCGCGTGATCGGTCGCGAGCACGTCGATGCGGCCTTCGGCGAGCGCCTGGGTGATCGCCGTGCGGTCGGCGGCGGCCTTGATCGCCGGATTGCATTTGATCAAATGCCCGAGGCGCGCGTAGTCGGCGTCGGCGAAGTGCAGGAAGTGCACGCAGGTTTCCGCAGTGATGCGCTTGCCGGCAACCGGCCCGGGCGCGAACAGCGCGCATTCGTCGGCGGTGGAGATGTGCAGCACGTGCAGGCGCGTGCCGTGGCGCTGCGCCAGCTCGATCGCCAGGCGCGTCGACTTGATGCACGCCTCGCGCGAGCGGATCAACGGATGTTGCTCGGGCGGGATGTCCTCGCCCCATCTTGCGCGCGCCTTCTCTTCGTTCGCGGCGATCATCGGCGTGTCTTCGCAATGCGTGATGATCGGCGTCGGCGCCTCGCGGAAGATCGCGTCGAGCGTGGCCGGATCGTCGACCAGCATGTTGCCGGTCGAGGCACCCATGAAGACCTTGATACCCGGCGCGGCCTTCGGGTCGAGCGCGCGGATGTCGGCGAGGTTGTCGTTGGTCGCGCCGAGGTAAAACCCGTAGTTGGCGCGCGAAACCTCCGCAGCGCGTGCGTATTTAGCTTCCAGCGCCTCGCGGTTCGTTGCCGGCGGCTTGGTATTGGGCATTTCCATGAAGCTGGTGATGCCGCCGGCGACGCAGGCGCGCGATTCGTGCTCGATGTCGGCCTTGTGGGTCAGGCCGGGTTCGCGGAAATGCACCTGGTCGTCGATCATGCCGGGCAGCAGCCAGCGACCCTTGGCGTCGAGCACGCGTTCGTCCGGGCGCGCGGCGAGGCCGGCGTCGATGCGCTCGATGCGGCCGTCCTTGATGCGCAGGTCGGCCTGCCGGCGGCGGCCTTCGTTGACGAGTTCGGCGTTGGTGATCAACCAGTCAGTCATTAGGGTGTCCAGGGTCAGAGGCGGCCGCGCAGCGCGGTCGCAGGTGGAATTGGAAAGGGACCGGATCGTGCCCGCCGCGGCACAGCGGCTGGCAGCACACGATGCGGCAAAAGCCGAGCCAGGCGCCGCGCAAAACGCCGAAACGGGCGATCGCGACCCTCGTATAGTCCGAGCAGCTCGGATCGAAACGGCAGCGCGAACCGAGCAGAGGACTCAGCCACCGTTTGTAACATCGAATGAGCAGAATGATCGGCCGTGACATCGTGCAGGCCGCGGCGGCGCGCTTAATTGCGCGTCGCGACTGGGTTTTCGGCGGTTGCCGGGGGTAGGGACTTAGGCTATAACACGCGACCGCCGAGTCACAAGATGGGCTTAGGAATGGCGATTAGCAAAGTGAAACCGGTCAACCGGGCGAAAGCCGCGCCAGCGCCGGCACGAGGCAAGACGGTCGCGCGAGCGAATGCGCACGCGCCGCTGAAGGCGCCGGCGAAGAAGCCCGTGGCGAGCGCGGCGAAAAAGGTCGCCAAGCCTGCCGTCAAGAAGGCGGCCGCCAAGCCAGCGGCGAAAACCGTCGTCAAGCCCGCCAGCAAAAGCCCCATCGCGAGAAAAGCGCTTGCCGCGAAACCCGTGAAAGCGCCTGCCAAACCGGCCGCCAAGCCGGTTCCGGCGAGCGCCAAGCCGGCACCGGCCAAACCGGTTGCCACGCCGAAGGCGGCCAGCGCGCTTCCTCCGGCATCGAAACCTTCCACCAGCAGCTCTGCAGAACAAGCCAGGAATTTCGTGACTACCAGCAAGCCCGAAACGAACACCGCAGCAAAAGGCGCGAAAGCGCGCGCGACACCGCCGCCGACGGACAATGGCGTGACCATGCAGGACGGCCGCTATGCGCTGCCGACCACCGTCAACATCGAACTGCCGAACGGTTACAAGCCATCCTCGAAAGAGGAGTACATGAGTCCGCGCCAGTTGCAGTATTTCCGCAACAAGCTGTCGAAGTGGCGCGACGAACTCGTCGAGGAAAGCCGCCAGACCATCGAAAGCCTGCGCGACGAAGTGCGCGACGTCGGCGACGAAGCCGAACGCGCGACACGCGAGACGGAGAATTCGCTCGAACTGCGCACGCGCGACCGCTACCGCAAGCTGATCGCGAAGATCGACAAGGCGCTCAAGCGCATCGAGGAAGGCCGCTACGGCTTCTGCGAGGAAACCGACGAGGAAATCGGCATCGACCGCCTGGAAGCGCGCCCGATCGCGACGCTCAGCCTCGACGCGCAGGAGCGCTGGGAGCATCGCCAGAAGCAGATGGGCGATTGAGTGGGGCCGGGATTGGAGATTCGAGATTTGGGATTCGGCAAAGCGGCGTGGCGCGCGTTCGTTACGCCCGGCCGACCTCGTGCGCTGATCCAATCCCCCATTCCGATCGCTTCACAACAGCCGAAGGCTCGCCATCCCCGATCCCGGCGTCTCCCATGAAGCGTTATTTCGGTACCGACGGCATCCGCGGTCGCGTCGGCGAATGGCCGATCACGGCCGAGTTCATGCTCAAGCTCGGTCGCGCCGTCGGCAGCGTGCTGGCCGGCACGAACGGCAAGCCGGTCGTGGTGATCGGCAAGGACACGCGCGTGTCTGGCTATATGTTCGAATCCGCGCTCGAGGCGGGCCTGGTCGCAGCGGGGGCCGACGTGCGCCTGCTCGGCCCGATGCCGACGCCGGCGGTCGCCTACCTGACGCGTTCCCTGCGCGCCAGTGCCGGCATTGTCATCAGCGCCTCGCACAACCCGCACCAGGACAACGGGGTCAAATTCTTTTCCGCGCTCGGCGAGAAACTCGACGACGCCGTCGAACACGCGATAGAGGCGGAACTCGACGCGGCATTCACGACGGTGGATTCGGGAGCGATCGGCAAGGTCGTGCGCATCGAGGACGCGGCCGCGCGCTACGCGGAGTTCTGCAAATCGACCGTGCCTGCGGAACTGACCTTGCGCGGCCTGTCGGTGGTGCTCGACTGCGCGCACGGCGCGACGTACCAGATCGCGCCGCAAGTGTTCGCCGAACTTGGCGCGAAAGTGATTGCGATCGGCAACAAGCCGGACGGCCTCAACATCAATCGCGAGTGCGGCTCGACCAGCCTGCATGCGTTGTCGCGCGCGGTGCTCGACGCCGGTGCCGATCTCGGCATCGCGTTCGACGGCGATGGCGATCGCGTGCAGATGGTCGATCGCAGCGGCTCGCTGGTCGACGGTGACGAAATTCTCTATGTGCTGGCGAGCGACTGGCAGCGCAGCGGACGCCTGCACGGTCCGCTGGTCGGCACCTTGATGAGCAATTATGGGTTGGAACGCGCGATGCGCGAGCTGCAGGTGCCGTTCGTGCGCGCCAATGTCGGCGACCGCTACGTGCTGCAGCAGCTGAAGCAGCACGGCGGCGTGCTCGGCGGCGAGACCTCCGGCCATGTCCTCACGCTCGATCGCGCCACCAGCGGCGATGCGATCGTCAGTGCCTTGCAGGTGCTGGAGGTGCTGGTGCGCAATGGCCAGCGTCTGGACGAAGTGGTCGCCGGCATGCGCAAGGTCGCGCAGATCACCGTGAACATCCGTGTTCCCGGCGGCGCGGCGCTGGTCGCCGACGCGGCCGTGCAACGCGTGTTCGAACGCGTGCGCGCCGAACTCGAAGGGCAGGGCCGGGTCGTACTGCGCCCGTCCGGCACCGAGCCGCTGGTGCGCGTGACGGTCGAGGCGGGCGACGACGCACTGGTGACGCGGCTTGCCGATGAACTGGCCGATGCGGTGAAGTCGGCGGCTGCACGCAACGCGGCTTGAGTCGTGGCGTCCCGCATTCCCACGCTCGATATCCGTCGCTACGACAGTGATCGCGCGGCCTTCGTCGCCGAACTCGGCGCGGCCTATCGCGAATGGGGTTTCGCCGGCATCCGCGGCCACGGCATCGCGCAGGATCTGATCGATGGCGCCTACGCAGCCTTCCAGCGCTTCTTCGCGCTGCCCGATGAGGTCAAACGCAAGTATCACCTTAAGGGCAGCGGCGGCGCGCGCGGCTATACGCCGTTCGGGGTGGAGACCGCAAAGGATTCGAACTATCCGGACTTGAAGGAGTTCTGGCACATCGGGCGTGAGATTCCGCGCGACTCGGTCTACGCCGAAGTAATGGCGCCGAACCTGTGGCCGAGCGAAGTGCCAGAATTCCGCGCGTACGGCTACGGTTTGTTCGAGGCGCTCGACGCGCTCGGCTCGCGCGTGCTCAGCGGCCTTGCCTTGCATATCGACCTGCCGGCGGCGTGGTTCGCCGACAAGACGAATGCCGGCAATTCAATCCTGCGGCCGATCCACTATCCGCCGATCACCGCGGTGGACATCCCGAACGTGCGCGCCGGCGCGCACGAAGACATCAACCTGATCACCTTGCTGGTCGGCGCCAGCGCGCAAGGCCTGGAAGTGCGTTCGCACGCCGGCGAGTGGGTGCCGTTCACGGCCGAGGCCGACACCATCGTCGTCAATATCGGCGACATGCTGCAGCGCCTGACCAACCATGTGTATCCGTCGACGACGCATCGGGTGGTCAACCCGGCGGGCGGACAGGCGCGCCAGCCGCGCTACTCGGTGCCGTTCTTCCTGCATCCGAACCCGGACTTCGTCATCGACGTGCTGCCATCGTGCGTCGATGCCGCGCACCCGAGCCGCTACCCGCAGCCGATCACCGCGCACGACTACCTGCAGGAACGCCTGCGCGAGATCAAGCTGATCTGAGCGCAGATCGCGCGATGGTCTACTCGTCGACGATCCGGAAATCCTTGCCGCGCTGATCGATCAGGCGCAACGCGAGCCGGTCCGGCAGCAGTTTGAACACGCGCTTGATCATGCGATTGACACCGCCGCTGACGCGCACGATTTCGCCACGGTCGACCGCATCGAGCGCGTCGCGCACGACGGGAGCTGCGTCCATCCACAACCATTTCGGCATGCCCTTGACCTGCTCGCGCGCGCCGTTGACGTCGTGGAATTCCGAATAGGTGAAGCCCGGGCAGAGCGCGCAGACCTTGACGCCGTGTGCGCGGTTTTCCAGACCGAGCGCCTGCGAAAACCGTATCAAGTACGCCTTCGACGCGGCATACAAGGTGTGTCCGGCCGGCGCAGGAACGAGGCCCGCCAGCGAGGCGACGTTGACGATGCGGCCTGCGCCGCGCTCGCGCATGCCGGGCAGGAAGCGATGGCAGAGCTCGGTCGGCGCGGTCATCATCACCTGGATGAATTGCGCATGCGTCGACCACGGCCGCGCCAGGAAGGTGCCGGTGACGCCGTAGCCGGCATTGTTGATCAGCGTGCCGATCGCGAGGCCGCGACGCGCGATTTCTTCATGCAGGTGGAGCGGCGCTGCCAGATCGGCGAGATCGCAAGGGATGCAGTGCACGTCGATCGCGTGTTGCGCGCGCAGCTCCGCCGCCAGGGCTTCCAGGCGATCGCCGCGGCGCGCGGTCAGCACCAGCGATTCGCCGCGCGCCGCCAGCTCGCGTGCGAACGCGGCGCCGATGCCGGCGGAGGCGCCGGTGACCAGGGCGTAACTCAGTGAAGTCATGCAGCGTTCTCGCGATCCAAGCGGTGGCAGAGCGTAGTCGCAACGCGCGCGCGGCGTAAGCCATGCGTAACGCGCTGTTGTGGCCTTTTCGGGCCGCCGCTATTCTTGCGCGCCTTGTCCGCTTGGAGTCGCCATGCGACGTCCGCTGGTCGCCGGAAACTGGAAGATGCACGGTTCGCGTGCAATGGCCGCCGACCTCGTCGGCGCGCTCGCGGCCGCGGCACCGAACGGCGTCGATGTCGCCGTGCTGCCGCCGTTTCCTTACCTGGACGGGTTGATTGCGCTCTACGGCGGCTCCGCGATTGCGTTCGGTGCACAGGATCTCAGCGAGCACGCGCAAGGCGCCTACACCGGCGAAGTCGCAGGAGCGATGCTGAAGGACATCGGCTGCCGCTACGTGCTGGTCGGGCACTCCGAACGACGCCAGTACCACGCGGAATCGAATGCGACGGTCGCGGCGAAATTCGTTGCCGCGCAGGCCGCCGGACTGCTGCCGATCCTGTGCGTCGGCGAGACCCTGGCCGACCGCGACGGCGGTACCACCGAGGCGATCATCGCGGCGCAGCTCGAGGCGGTCGTGGCGCGCGCCGGCGTCGCTGCGTTCGCGCAGGCCGTGGTCGCCTACGAGCCGGTCTGGGCGATCGGCACCGGCCTGACCGCGTCGCCGGCGCAGGCGCAGGCGGTCCATCGATTCATCCGTGACAAATTCGTTGGACTGGATGCTACAATCGCAGGCTCGCTGCAGCTTTTGTATGGCGGCAGCGTCAAACCCGCCAATGCGGCCGAACTGTTCGGCCAAGCCGATGTGGATGGCGGATTGATCGGCGGAGCATCGCTGGTGGCAGCGGATTTCACGGCCATCTGCGCAGCCGCGCAAACGTAAGAGTTCACTGATAATGTTGTCCATCGTTGCAAACATCTTCTATGTGCTGATCGCCATCGGCATGACGGCCCTGATCCTCCTGCAGCGCGGTGCTGGCGCAGCGGCGGGTTCGGGTTTCGGTGGTGGCGCGTCGGCGACCGTCTTCGGTGCGCGTGGCTCGGCCAATTTCCTGTCGCGCAGCACGGCGGTCCTCGCTGGTTTGTTCTTCCTGCTCAGCCTCGGCATGGGCATTTTTCTGGGTCGCACCGGGCCGAACGTGGCCCCCGTGGATGATCTGGGCGTGATGACCGGTGTCGCCGCTTCGGCGAAACCGGCCGCTCCCGCGGCGGCGCCTTCGTCGAATGGCGAAGTCCCGCAACCGGCGGCAGCGCCTGCGGCTACGGCTGAAAAGCCGGCGCCGACACCCGCAGCGGCTCCGGACAAACCCGCGGCAACGGGCGAACAGCCCGCGACGACCAAGTCGAAGGATGGCGGGAAGGACGGAAAGTAAGCAGTGCCCAGGTGGCGGAATTGGTAGACGCACTACCTTGAGGTGGTAGCGACGCAAGTCGTGGAGGTTCGAGTCCTCTCTTGGGCACCATTTGATCTTTCGAGGCCGGTTCCGGCGTAATTGCCGGACTGGCTCGCGAGATCTCCTTTACCGTCGTCGCATCGGCTCCGGCCGGCGCGATCGCTGATGCGCCGCCTGGCGCGGAGGTGTGTGTGCTGACCGAGTATCTTCCGGTCCTGTTGTTTCTCGTGGTTTCCGCAATCGTCGGCGTCGCGCTGATCGTCATCGGCAATCTGATCGGTCCGAGCCGGCCGCAGGCGGAGAAATCCGCGCCGTACGAGTGCGGCTTCGAGGCGTTCGAAGATGCGCGCATGCGCTTCGACGTGCGCTATTACCTGATCGCGATCCTGTTCATCATCTTCGATCTCGAAATCGCCTTCGTGTTCCCGTGGGCCACGGTGTTCGGCAAGCTCGGCCTGGTCGGCCTGGTCGAAATGGGCATGTTCCTGCTGCTGCTGGTGCTCGGCTTCGTCTATGTGTGGAAGAAGGGAGCGCTGGAATGGGAATAGTCGATCGTATTTCCGAGACGATGCACAACCCGGCGCCGGTCAACGTCGTCGACGACATCCTGCGTCCGGTCGAAGACAATCCGCTGGTGCAGCACGGCTTTGCGACCGCGCGCCTCGACGAACTGGTCAACTGGGCGCGTACCGGTTCGATGTGGCCGATGACCTTCGGTCTCGCCTGCTGTGCGGTCGAGATGATGCATGCCGGTGCCGCGCGCCTCGATCTCGATCGCTACGGCGTGATCTTCCGGCCGAGTCCGCGCCAATCCGATGTGATGATCGTGGCCGGCACCCTGGTCAACAAGATGGCGCCGGCGCTGCGCAAGGTCTACGACCAGATGCCCGACCCGAAGTGGGTCATCTCGATGGGCAGTTGCGCGAACGGCGGCGGCTACTACCACTATTCCTACGCGGTCGTGCGCGGCTGCGATCGCATCGTGCCGGTCGACATCTACGTGCCGGGCTGTCCGCCGACGGCCGAAGCGCTGATTCACGGCATTCTGCAGTTGCAGAAGAAGATTCGTCGTACCAATACGATCGCGCGCTGACGGTCGAACCCATGAACCACCGCGCATCGTTTTCTTTTGCCGTCTTTTCCGGATGCCCGTCATGACGACGACCACGTTCGCGCAAGACCTCGAAGCCAAGCTCGGCCAGAAACTCGTGGCACTGGCCGAAGCGCGCCGCGAGACGACGATCGATGTGCTGCCGGAAAACTGGCTGGAGGTCGCGACGCTGCTGCGCGACGACGCCCAGTTCCATTTCGAGCAGGCGATGGATCTGTGCGGCGTCGATTACCTGTCCTACGGCGATGTCGAGTGGGACACCACCGACGTCTCCGCGCAAGGCTTCTCGCGCGGCGTCGAAGGCGATTCGGGTCCGGGACGCTTCAACTGGAACGATCGTCCGCGCCACGGCAACATCCCGCATCGCTTCGGTGTCGTCGTGCAGCTGCTGTCGATCGAGCACAACCAACGGCTGCGCCTGCGCGCGCATTGCGAAGACGACGATCTGCCGAGCCTGCCGTCGCTGATCGGCATCTGGCCGAGCGTGGACTGGTTCGAACGCGAGGCGTTCGACCTGTTCGGCATCGTCTTCGAAGGCCATCCAGACCTGCGCCGCATCCTCACCGACTACGGCTTCGTCGGTCATCCGTTCCGCAAGGATTTCCCGCTGATCGGCAACGTGGAAGTGCGCTATGACCCGGAGAAGAAGCGCGTGGTCTACGAACCGGTGACCTCGGTCGAGCCGCGCGTGCTGGTCCCGCGCACGATCCGCGACGACTCGCGCTACGAGCAGGCCGTCGCCGAAATTGGCGCTGCGCAGAAGAAATGAAAGCGAAAGCCTTCAGCACGAAGAACACGAAGGGTACGAAGAGAAAAAATGAAAATGAACTGTTGTTCTTCGTGTTGTCCATGTCCCTCGTGTTTCAATCTTAGTCAGGTGTAGTTCGGACGATCCAGCCATGCAGGAAATCAAGAACTACACGATGAACTTCGGCCCGCAGCATCCGGCCGCGCACGGCGTGCTGCGCCTGGTGCTGGAGATGGACGGCGAGACGATCGTGCGCGCCGATCCGCACATCGGCCTGCTGCATCGCGCGACCGAGAAGCTGGCCGAGTCGAAGCCGTTCAACCAGTCGATCGGCTACATGGACCGCCTCGACTACGTCTCGATGATGTGCAACGAGCACGCCTATGTGCGTGCGATCGAGAACCTGCTCGGCGTGACCGTGCCGGAACGGGCGCAGTGGATCCGCACGATGTTCGACGAGATCACGCGCATCCTCAATCATCTGATGTGGGTCGGTTCGAACGCACTCGATCTCGGCGCGATGGCGGTGTTCCTGTACGCGTTCCGCGAGCGCGAGGAGCTGATGGACTGCTACGAGGCGGTCAGCGGCGCGCGCATGCACGCGACCTACTACCGGCCCGGCGGCGTGTATCGCGACCTGCCCGAGCAGATGTCGAAGTACAACCAATCGCAATGGCACAAGGGCAAGGACCTCGATCGCCTGAATCAATGGCGAGAAGGGTCGATGCTCGACTTCCTCGACGCATTCACGGCGGATTTCCCGCACCGCGTCGACGAATACGAGGAACTCCTGACCGGCAACCGCATCTGGAAGCAGCGCACCGTCGACATCGGCATCATTCCGCCGGAGCAGGCGCTGGCGTGGGGAATGTCCGGCCCGATGCTGCGCGGGTCCGGCATCGAATGGGATCTGCGCAAGAAGCAGCCTTATGCAAAATATGCCGAAGTGGATTTCGATATTCCGGTCGGCGTGAAGGGCGACTGCTACGACCGCTATCTGGTGCGCGTCGAGGAGATGCGCCAGTCCAACCGCATCATCAAGCAATGCGTCGACTGGCTGCGCGCGAATCCCGGACCGGTGATGGTGAAGAACTTCAAGGTCGCGCCGCCGTCCCGCGTCGAGATGAAAGACGACATGGAAGCCTTGATCCATCACTTCAAGCTGTTCACCGAAGGCTATTCGGTGCCGGCTGGTGAGACGTATGCCGCCGTCGAGGCGCCGAAGGGCGAATTCGGCATCTATCTGGTGTCGGACGGCGCGAACAAGCCGTTCCGCCTGCACTGCCGCGCACCGAGTTTCGTGCATCTGTCGTCGATGGACGCGATCGTGCGTGGACACATGCTCCCCGACGTCGTCGCGATGATCGGTACTTACGATGTGGTCTTCGGAGAAGTCGACCGATGAAGGCGACCGGTACTTACGAAGCGGTAAAGGACGTCGATCCGCAGGTCGCGTTGAACGCGCATACGCGCGAGCATATCGATCACTGGGTTGCGAAATTTCCGCCGGATCGCAAGCGCTCGGCGCTGATCCAGGGTTTGATGGCGGCACAGGAGCAGAACGGCGGCTATCTGACCGACGAGCTGATCACCGCGGTCGCCAAGTATCTCGGCCTGCCGCAGGTGTGGGCCTATGAAGTCGCGACGTTCTATTCGATGTTCGAGACCCAGCCGGTCGGCCGTCACAACGTCGCGATCTGCACCAACATCTCGTGCTGGTTGAACGGCGCCGAAGGCATCGTGCGTCATTGCGAGAAGAAGTACGGCATCAAGCTGGGCGAGAGCAGCGCCGACGGCCGCATCTACCTCAAGAAGGAAGAGGAATGCCTGGCCGCGTGCTGCGGCGCGCCGATGATGGTCGTCGACGGTCACTACCACGAGAACCTCAGCATCGAGAAAGTCGACAAGCTTCTCGACGGGCTGGAATAGGCATTTCGACGCACGATGAACACCAAGCGCCGTCGTTCCGCATTCGCGGGAATGACGACAGTGATGCACGCAACAGTTTGACTATCGGATTCGTCATGGCAGTTGGACCCGCACCGCAGGAACACCAGGTCGTCTACACGACGCTGCATTTCGAGCAGCCGTGGACGCTGGAAAACTACCTCAAGGTCGATGGCTGGAAGGCGTGGAAGAAGATCCTCGCCGAAAAGCCGGATCCGGCCACGATCATCGACGAGCTGAAGAAGAGCTCGCTGCGCGGTCGCGGCGGCGCCGGCTTTCCGACCGGTCTCAAGTGGTCGTTCATGCCGCGCACTGCGCCGGGGCAGAAATACATCCTGTGCAATTCCGACGAATCCGAGCCCGGCACGTGCAAGGACCGCGACATCCTGCGCTTCAATCCGCATGCGGTGCTCGAAGGCCTGGCGATCGCCTGCTATTCGACCGGTTCCACCGTTGCCTACAACTACCTACGCGGCGAATTCCATCACGAGCCGTTCGAGCATATCGAGCTGGCGCTGAAGGAAGCTTACGAGGCGGGACTGCTCGGCAAGAACATCCAGGGCAGCGGCATCGACGTCGACATCCACAACGCGCTCGGCGCCGGCGCCTACATTTGCGGCGAAGAAACCGCGCTGATGGAGTCGCTCGAAGGCAAGAAGGGCCAGCCGCGCTTCAAGCCGCCGTTTCCGGCCGGCTTCGGCCTGTACGGCAAGCCGACCACGATCAACAACACCGAGACCTACGCCTCGGTGCCGGCAATCCTCAACAAGGGCGCCGACTGGTTCCTCAATATCGGCAAGCCGAACAACGGCGGCCCGAAGATCTTTTCGGTCTCCGGCCATGTCGCCAAGCCCGGCAACTACGAAATCAAGCTCGGCACGCCGTTCAAGGACCTGCTGGAGATGGCCGGCGGCATGCGCAATGGCGCCAAGATGAAGGCGGTGATCCCCGGCGGCTCATCGATGCCGGTGCTGCCGGCCGAGACAATGATGGCGATCACGATGGACTACGACGCGATCCAGAAGGCCGGTTCCGGCCTCGGTTCCGGCGCCGTCATCGTGATGGACGAAAGCACCTGCATGGTGCGCGCGTGCCAGCGCATTGCACGTTTCTACTACGCGGAATCCTGCGGCCAGTGCACGCCATGCCGCGAGGGCACCGGCTGGATGTACCGCATGCTGACGCGCATCGTCGAAGGCAAGGCCGAACTCGGCGACCTGGATATCCTGAAACAGGCGGCTGGACAGATAGAAGGCCATACGATCTGCGCGTTCGGCGAAGCCGCCGCGTGGCCGGTGCAGGGCATGCTGCGCCACTATTGGCATGAGTTCGAATATTTCATCAAGAACGGCCGCGGCATCGTGGATGCACCGCTCGGCGAAGCGCCGCTCGGAGTCGCCGCATGAGCGCCCAGCCGGCAACGCCCGCCGCGCCGCCCGATCACGTCACGATCGAGATCGACGGCCGCTCGATGGCGGTGCCGAAAGGCTCCATGATCATCGCTGCCGCCGACAAGGCCGGTATCGCGATCCCGCGGTTCTGCTATCACGACAAGCTGCCGATCGCCGCGAACTGCCGCATGTGCATGGTCGAGGTCGAGATGGGCGGCAAGCCGATGCCGAAGCCGCAGCCGGCCTGCGCGACGCCGGTCGCCGACGGCATGAAGATCCTGACGCAGTCGTCGAAGGCGCTGTCGGCGCAGCGCAACGTGATGGAATTCCTGCTGATCAATCATCCGCTCGACTGTCCGATCTGCGACCAGGGCGGCGAGTGCGAACTGCAGGACATGTCGGTCGGCTACGGCCGCTCGGTGTCGCGTTTCGTCGAACGCAAGCGCACGATCCCGGACGAGGACATCGGTCCGCTGGTCGAGACCGAGATGACGCGCTGCATCCAGTGCACGCGCTGCGTGCGCTTCATGTCCGAGGTTGCCGGCACCTACGAGCTCGGCGGCATGGAGCGCGGCGAGCGGCTGCAGATCGGCACCTATGTCGGCAAGCCGCTGATGAGCGAGCTGTCCGGCAACGTCATCGACGTGTGCCCGGTTGGCGCGCTGACCAATAAGCCATTCCGCTTCCGCGCGCGTGCGTGGGAGCTGATCGCGCGCGAATCGATCGGCTATCACGACGCGCTCGGTTCGAACCTGTGGCTGCATACGCGCCGCGGCGAAGTGTTGCGCGCGGTGCCGCGCGACAACGAAGCGATCAACGAATGCTGGCTGTCCGATCGCGATCGCTACAGCTGCGACGGCCTGCATGCGGCCGATCGCGCGACCAGGCCGCAGGTGAAGCGCAACGGCGCCTGGGTCGACGTCGACTGGAACGAAGCGATCCGCGCCGCCAGCGAGGCGCTGCGCGCCGCGCCGCACGGCGAGATCGGCGCATTGTTGTCGCCGGCGACCTCGAACGAAGAAGGCCACCTCGTCGCCAAGCTCGCGCGCGCGCTCGGCAGCGAACACATCGATCACCGCCTGCGCCAGCTCGATTTCGTCGATGGCGCCAATGTGCTGGCGTGGCAGATGCCGGTCGCCGAGATCGAAAAGGCCGGCGCGATCGTGCTGGTCGGCTGCAATCCGCGCCATGAAATGCCGCTGCTCGGCGCACGCATCCGCAAGGCCGCCAAGCGCGGCGCGAAGATCTTCGCGATCAACCCGATCGACTTCGATTTCGATTTCGAATTCGCGCTGGCCGGCAAGCGCATCGTTGCGCCGGCCCAGTTCGTCGATGCATTGATCGGCGCCGCGCGTGCGACGAACACGGTCGACGGCGCGGGCACATCCGACGCGTTCGGCAGCGACCTGGCCAAGGCACTGACTGCGGCGAGTGCCGCGGTCGTCATCGTCGGCGAATCCGCGCAGACCCACCCGCAGGCCGCGCAGTTGCGCAAGGCCGCGCGCTATCTGGCGCGTGCGACGCAAAGCGCGTGCAATGAAATTCCGCTTGGCGCGAATGCGCTCGGCCTCGCGCGTGTCGGCGCGATCCCTGGCGACGCCGCGCTCGACGCTCAGGCGATGCTGGCCAAGCCGCGCAAGGCGTACGTGCTGTACGGCTGCGAGCCGCCGGCCGATTTTGCGGACGGCGCGGCTGCGCTCGCCGCGTTCGCGCAGGCTAGCAGCGTGGTCGCTTTCGCTGCCTATGCGAGCGAAGCGCTGAAACGCGTCGCATCGGTGATCCTGCCGATCGGGTTGCTGCCGGAAATCGATGCGACTTTGATCAATGTCGACGGCGTCGCGCAGACGGTCGCGGCCGCCGCGAAGCTGCCGGGCGAAGCACGGCCGGGCTGGAAGGTGTTGCGCGCGATCGGCTCCGCCTTGTCGCTCGACGGCTTTGGTTTCACCGAGATCGGCGAAGTGCGCGCGCAGATCGGCTCGCTGCCGGTGGACGCGGCGTCGAGTCCGAATCCCATCCTTCCGGAGCTGCCGGCCGCGTCCGCGACGCCGCAGGTGTCGGCTGGGCGATTGGTGAGAATCGCCACGACGGCGATTTATGGCGTCGATGCGGTCCTGCGTCGCTCGCCGGCGCTGCAGGCGCATCCGCTGTCGCAGCAGGCCGGCGTCGTGCTGCATCCAGAGGATGCGCTCGCGCTCGGCGTCGGGCAGGGCGCCTCGGTAGGCGTATCCGGTGTCGTGCTGCCGGTCGCGCTCGCCACGCGCGTGCCGCGCGGCGGCGCCTGGATCGAGGCCGGCCACGCGACGACTGCAACCTTGCCGCCGTACGGCGCCACCCTCGACATCGCCAAGGCGTGACGACGACATGACCGCGATCATCGACGCCTTCCATTGGTTCACCGCGACGTTCCCGACGTTGTGGATGGGCATCGGCCTGTTCCTGTTCCCGCTGCTGCCGCTGATCCTGTGCGTGGCGATGTACGTGTACTGGGAGCGCAAGGTCATCGGCTGGATGCATGTGCGCATGGGACCGAACAAGGTCGGTCCGCTCGGCCTGTTCCAGACCTTCGCCGACGTCTTCAAGCTGCTCCTGAAGGAAGTCATTTACCCGACCAACTCGAACAAGAAGCTGTTCCTGCTGGCGCCGTTGTGGGCCCTGGTTCCTTCGTTCGCGGCGTGGGCGGTGGTGCCGTTCGGTTCGCACCGCGCATGGTCGGACGCGAATGCGGGTTTGCTGTTCCTGCTCGCGATGACCTCGATGGGCGTGTACGGCATCATCCTCGCCGGCTGGGCGTCGAATTCGCGCTACGCGATGCTCGGCGCGATGCGTTCGGCGGCGCAGGTCGTCAGCTACGAAATCGCGATGGGCTTTTCGCTGGTCAGCGTGCTGATCCTTGCCGGCAGCCTGAACCTTTCCGACATCGTCAACGCGCAAGCCGGCGGCAAGGGACTCTTCAGCTGGTTCTGGCTGCCGCTGCTGCCGATGTTCGTGATCTATTTTGTCTCCGGCGTAGCGGAGACGAACCGCGCGCCGTTCGACGTCGCCGAAGGCGAGTCGGAAATCGTCGCGGGCTTCCACGTCGAATATTCCGGCGCGCCGTTCGCAGTGTTCTTCCTGACCGAATACGCGAACATGATCCTGGTGTCGTTCCTCGCACCGATCCTGTTCCTCGGCGGCTGGCTGTCGCCGTTCCCGTCGAGCTGGGGTTTCCTCGGCGAACCGGGCTGGTGGTGGCTGGTCGCCAAGGCGTTCTTTTTCGCGACCGCGTATGTGTGGTTCCGTGCGAGCTTCCCGCGCTATCGCTACGACCAGATCATGCGTCTCGGCTGGAAGGTGTTCATCCCGATCACGATCGTGTGGGTGTTCGTGGCGGGTTGCATGAAGTACCTCGGCTGGGCCGGGGCGGATGCCTGAGGCCTTGCGCATGAATCGAGCTACTAGCTATCTCAAGAGTCTGCTGCTGCTGGAGCTGTTCGGCGGCCTCTGGCTGACCTTCAAATACCTGTGGAAGCCGAAGTACACCGTGCGCTATCCGATGGAGCACATTCCGAAGTCGAACCGCTTCCGCGGTCTGCATGCGCTGCGCCGCTATCCGAACGGCGAAGAGCGCTGCATCGCGTGCAAGCTGTGCGAGGCGGTGTGTCCGGCGCTGGCGATCACGATCGATTCGGCGCCGCGCGAAGACGGCACGCGGCGTACGACGCGCTACGATATCGACCTGTTCAAGTGCATCTACTGCGGCTTCTGCGAAGAAAGCTGCCCGGTCGATTCGATCGTGGAGACGTCGATCCACGAATACCATTTCGAAAAGCGCGGCGAGAACATCGTGACCAAGCCGCAGCTGCTGGCGATCGGCGACCGTTTCGAGAAGGACATCGCCGCGGCGCGTGCGCAGGATGCGGCGTACCGATGAGCCGGGGCATTTCAAAAACGACGCCGTCCTTCCCGCGCAAGCGGGACTCCAGGGTCATTCCTGGTGCGGCATTCTCAATGGATTCCCGCTTGCGCGCGGATGACGTCGGCGCAGAGCATGGCACCTGCACCCAGGGTCTGGCGGTGAGCGAATGAGCTTCCAACTGTTCTGCTTCTACGCCTTCGCGGCGATCACCACCGGCGCTGCGCTGGCCGTCGTGACGGTGCGCAACCCGGTGCACGCGGCGTTGTGTCTGGTGCTGACGTTCTTCTCGACCGCCTGCGTGTGGCTGCTCGCCGACGCTGAGTTCCTCGCGATCGCGCTGGTGCTGGTCTACGTCGGCGCGGTGATGGTGCTGTTCCTGTTCGTCGTGATGATGCTCGATCTCGACCTCGATCCGTTGCGCGAAGGATTCGTACGTGCGGTGCCGGTCGGTCTCGCGGTTGCGATCGTGATGCTGCTGGAAATGCTCGCGCTGATCGGCGTGCGCTCGATGCAGATTGCGCCGCCGGCCGAAGCGGCCGCTGCGGCCGGCGTATCCAACACGGTCTGGCTGGCGACCGCGCTGTTCAGTCACTTCCTGCTGCCGTTCGAGGTCGCCGCGCTGATCCTGACGGTCGCGATCGTCGCCGCGATCCCGTTGACCCTGCGCCATCGCGTCGGCGTGAAGACGCAGGATGCCGGCCGCCAGGTGCGCGTCGATCCGCGCGATCGCGTGCGTATCGTGAAGATGCTCGCGGTGAAACCGGCGAGTACCGAGCCGCCCGCCACGGCCGTGACCAAGGAGTCGCACGCGCCATGATCCCCTTGTCGCACTACCTGACGCTCGGCGCGATCCTGTTCTGCATCGCGGTCGCCGGCATCTTCATCAATCGCAAGAACGTCATCACCTTGCTGATGGCGATCGAGCTGATGCTGCTCGCGGTGAATACGAACTTCGTCGCGTTTTCGCGCTACCTCGGCGATCCGTCGGGCCAAGTGTTCGTGTTCTTCATCCTGACCGTCGCGGCGGCCGAGTCCGCGATCGGCCTGGCGATCCTGGTCGTGCTGTTCCGCAACCGCGCGACGATCAACGTGACTGAAATCGACAGCCTCAAAGGGTGAGCCGGGCGTTCGAGCGATGCCTTCGGGCATCGCGAGCCGGCGGACGGCTCGACAAGGATGTCGGGACCGGAACCATGCACCAGGGCGGGTTGCTTGAATGAAGGGTGGTTTGTGATAGACAAAAATATTCTTCTGACGATCGTGCTCGCGCCGCTGTTCGGCGCGCTCGTCGCCGGCCTGTTCCGCCGCCAGGTCGGCCGCGTCGGCGCTGCCGGCGTCGCCATCGCCGGGGTCGCGCTCGCCTGCGCGCTGTCGTTCTACGTGCTGTACCAGCTTAGCTGGGGCGGCGCGCCGGTGTTCAACCAGAACCTCTACACCTGGTTCGAAGTCGGCCGCTTCGGCGCACATGTCGGTTTCATGATCGACCGCCTGACCGCGATGATGATGGTCGTCGTCACCTTCGTCTCGCTGATGGTGCACATCTACACGATCGGCTACATGGCCGATGACGACGGCTTCCAGCGCTTCTTCAGTTACATCGCGCTGTTCACGTTCTCGATGCTGATGCTGGTGATGAGCAACAACTTCCTGCAGCTGTTCTTCGGCTGGGAAGCGGTTGGTCTGGTCTCGTACCTGCTGATCGGCTTCTGGTTCAAGCGGCCGAGCGCGATCTTCGCGAACCTGAAAGCGTTCCTGGTCAATCGCGTCGGCGACTTCGGTTTCCTGCTCGGCATCGCCGGCGTGCTGTTCTGGTTCGGCTCGCTCGACTACGCGCAGGTGTTCCAGGCGGCCGCGCCCGCGATGGGCCTGGGCGAAAAGACCGTCGAGCTGATCGCGGGTCATCCCTGGCACGTCGCGACGATCGTCTGCATCTGCCTCTTCATCGGCGCGATGGGCAAGTCGGCGCAGGTGCCGCTGCATGTGTGGCTGCCGGATTCGATGGAAGGCCCGACGCCGATCTCCGCGCTGATCCACGCAGCGACGATGGTCACCGCCGGCATCTTCATGGTCGCGCGCATGTCGCCGCTGTTCGAGCTGTCCGATACCGCGCTGTCCTTCGTGCTGATCATCGGCGCGACGACGGCGCTGTTCACCGGCCTGATCGGCATCGTGCAGAACGACATCAAGCGCGTGGTCGCCTATTCGACGTTGTCGCAGCTCGGCTACATGACGGTCGCGCTCGGCGTGTCGGCCTATGCCGGCGGCGTCTACCACCTGATGACGCATGCTTTTTTCAAAGCTCTCTTATTCCTCGGCGCCGGTTCGGTCATCGTCGCGATGCACCACGAGCAGGACATGCGCTACATGGGCGGCCTGAAGAAATACATGCCGATCACCTGGATCACGATGTGGATCGGTTCGCTCGCGCTCGCCGGGGCGCCCGGCTTCGCCGGCTTCTTCTCGAAGGACGCGATCATCGAGGCCGTCGGCGAATCGCATCGCTTCGGTTCGGGCTACGCGTATTTCTGCGTGCTCGCCGGCGTGTTCGTGACCGCGCTGTACAGCTTCCGTCTGCTCTACATGACCTTTCACGGCAAGGAGCGTTTCGTCGTCGACGCCCATCATAGTCATGGCCAGCACGATCACGACGAGCATCATCACGAGCCCGGCCATCTGGCGCACGCGCCGCACGAATCGCCGTGGGTCATCACGCTGCCGCTGGTGCTGCTGGCGATTCCCTCGGTCCTCGTCGGCTGGTTCACCATCAGCCCGATGCTGTATGAAGGCTGGTTCCAGGCGGCGATCCGCGTGGCCCAGCCGAACGATGTGCTGCACGAACTCGGCAAAGAATTCCACGGCCCGCTGACGGCGGTGCTGCACGGTTTCCTGCAGGCGCCGTTCTGGCTCGCGTTGGCCGGCTTCGCCGTCGCGACCTACATCTGGCTGCTCAACCCAGGTGTCGCGGACAAGGCGAAGAATGCATTGCGCCCGATCTACAACGTGCTTGTACACAAATACTGGATCGACGAGCTGTACCAGGCCGTGTTCGCACGTGGCGGCCTCGCGCTCGGCCGCGGACTGTGGAAGGGCGGCGACGTCGGCTTCATCGACGGCCTCGTCGTCAACGGTTCGGCCGCCGTGATCCAGCGCGCTTCTGCGACCGTGCGCCTGCTGCAGTCCGGCTATCTGTACCACTACGCCTTCGCGATGATCCTCGGCTTGATCGCGTTGCTCGGCGGCGTGTGGTGGGCGGTCGCGCATGGAATCGGCTGAATTCGCATGGTGACCTCGCCCAACCCTGTTCGTCATTCCCGCGCAAACGCGAATGCATTTGCCGTCGACTCACTCGAAAGACCGATGGATGACCGGCTTGCGCCGTTGCAAAGCTCCCGCGCGTGTGCGGGAACGACGTCGCAGAGATGGCGAAGCGCATCGCGAAGGAACTAGACAAACCATGCCGTCCTCACATCTCCTGAGTCTCCTGATCTGGTTGCCGATCCTCGGCGCGGTCGCCGTGCTCGCGCTCGGCCGCCAGCCGAATGTCGCGCGCTGGCTGTCGGTGCTGATCGCCCTGGCCACCTTCGCGATCTCGATTCCGCTGTGGACCGGCTATCAGCCGGCCGTGCCGGGCATGCAGTTCGTCGAACTGCTCGCCTGGATTCCGGCGCTGAATTCCAACTATGCGCTCGGTGTCGACGGCATCTCGATCGCGCTGATCGTATTGACCGCGTTCACCAGCGTGCTGGTGATCATCGGCTCGTGGGGACCGATCGAGAAGCGCGTGTCGCAGTACATGGCGGCGATGCTCGCGCTCGAGGGCCTCCTGATCGGCGTCTTCGCCGCGACCGATGCGCTGCTGTTCTACGTGTTCTTCGAAGGCATGCTGATCCCGATGTTCATCATCATCGGCATCTGGGGCGGCCCGCGGCGCGTCTACGCCACGCTGAAGTTCTTCATCTACACCTTCCTCGGCTCGATCTTCATGCTGGTCGGGTTGATCTACCTGCACATGAAGACCGGCGCGTTCTCGCTGGAGGCGTTCGCGCATGCGGGGCTTTCGTCGAAGGAGCAAGCCTGGCTGTTCTTCGCCTTTTTGATCGCGTTCGCGATCAAGGTGCCGATGTGGCCGGTGCACACCTGGCTGCCGGACGCGCACGTCGAGGCGCCGACCGGCGGTTCGGTGATCCTGGCCGCGATCATGCTGAAGGTCGGCGGCTACGGGTTCATCCGCTTCTCGCTGCCGATCACGCCGGACGCATCGCAGGAATACGCCTGGGTCGTCATCGCGATGTCCTTGATCGCGATCCTCTACATCGGCTACGTCGCGCTGGTGCAGGAGGACATGAAGAAGCTGATCGCGTATTCGTCGATCGCGCACATGGGCTTCGTCACGCTCGGTATCTTCATTGCGCTGGCGCTGGT
>Ga0247776_10000012_pt1 | contig 87311 bp, 76 predicted proteins | sample UWRJL199509C5_FD_179912 | JGI IMG/M metagenome (GOLD analysis project Ga0247776, IMG submission 179912) | Plant litter microbial communities from Arlington Agricultural Research Station in Wisconsin, United States - UWRJ-L199-509C-5 | ecosystem: Environmental > Terrestrial > Plant litter >...
CTGGCGTGCGCACGCTCGCCGTCGCCGGCATCGTCGGCACCGTGATGAAGCTCGCCGCCGCCAGCGGCCTGCGCGCGATCCCGGACTCCGCCACGGCGGCCGGGTTCTTCGGCAAGTACCTCGCCTACATGGGCACCAATCTGTCGCCTGCGCTGCTCGGCGTCGGCTACATCGTCGGGCTCAACGTCGGCATCGTGGTGCTGTCCGGCAGCATCCTGTCGTGGAACATCGCGATCCCGCTCTACCACTCGTACTTCCTCGGCAGCGATCCGGAGCTTGCGGCGCGACTGGTCGGACAGAGCGCCGCCGACGTCGCCGGCATGATCTGGTCCGCGAAGATCCGCTATCTCGGCGTCGGCGCCATGCTGATCGGCGGCGTGTGGACGCTGTTCTCGCTGCGCCGCTCGCTGCTGTCCGGCATCAAGAGCGGCCTTGCCGCCGCGCGCAAGGGCGTCGGCGGGCCGGTGGCCGAGACCGAGCGCGACCTGCCGATGAAATGGATGCTGGTCGCACTGGTGCTGTTCGTGCTGCCGCTGGCTGCGCTGTATCAGGCGATCGTGCATCAGTGGAGCGTCAGCATTCCGATGACGATCATCATGATCGTCGCCGGCTTCCTGTTCGTGTCGGTGTCGGGCTATCTCGCCGGCCTGGTCGGCTCCTCCAACAATCCGGTGTCCGGGATCACGATCGCGACGATCCTGTTCGCCTCGGTCGTGCTGATTCTGCTGCTCGGGCGCGACTCGCCGATCGGCGCGGTCGCGGCGATCATGATCGGCGCAGTGGTCTGCTGCGCCGCTGCGGTCGGCGGCGACAACCTGCAGGATCTGAAGGCCGGCTACATCGTCGGCGCGACGCCTTGGAAGCAGCAGCTGATGATCGGCATCGGCGCATTTTCCTGTGCATTGGTGATGGCGCCCGTACTGAACCTGCTCGCCAGCGCGTACGGCATCGGAACGCCGACCGCCGCGCATCCCACTCCGCTGGCCGCGCCGCAGGCGATGCTGATGGCGTCGGTCGCCAAAGGCATGTTCGGCGGCCATCTGCCGTGGGACATGATCGCGATCGGCGCGCTCATCGGCGCGTTGACGATCGCACTCGACGAATGGCTGAAGTCGCGCGGTTCCTCGTTCCGCGTCCCCGTGCTCGGCGCTGCGATCGGCATCTACCTGCCGCTGGAACTGATGGTGCCGATCTTTCTCGGCGGCATGCTGACGCATTGCGTCGAGCGCAAGCACCGGCCGAAAGACGACGATGAAAGGGACCGCATCCATCGGCCTGGCACCTTGTTCTCGGCCGGCCTGATCACCGGCGAGGCACTGACCGGCATCATCATCGCCATTCCGATCGTCGTGTCGGGGCGTGCGGACGTGCTCGCATTACCGGCGTCGCTGCAATTCGGTGATGCGGTCGGCCTGGCCTGTCTGGCGATCGTCGCGGCACTGCTGTATCGCAGCGCCCGCCACATAGCTTGACACGCGACGGCTAACGGAAATTGAATGGAATCAATAAGTAAATTGCGAAAAAATGTGCGCATCGATGCACGTTGAGGGTTGCAATATCGATTCAAAGATATGACCCTTCCGGCTGCTGCAATCGCACATCGCGTGTCCCGCGCATAAAGTTGGAGTTTCAAATGGTTCCTTTTGCTTCGTTGTTATTGCTCGGCGCCTCGCTGGAGATTCCGAATGCCGCATTGGATTCGATATTCACGGACGATTTCGAGGTGCCGCCTTGTCCGCGATTGCAGCAGGAAAACAGCAACCTTTCCTACAATGCCGATCTGTCGCAGCTGATTTCGAACGTCGATGTGACGAAATACGAGAATATCTGGGGTCGCAGCGGCCCCGGCTCGCCGATCGTCCTGTTTCCGGGCGTCAGCCACAACGTCGCCATCCTGCTGAACCGCGATCTGTTCGTGGCCGCCAAGTTCGTGGTGCCGACGAGTGGAATGACCGCCGGTGCTGCCGGTTTCATGACACACGCGGAGACGAATGGCGGACCGCCGTTGACCATGTCGTTCAGCACGCAGTGCGGCGATTTCAATCCGCCTTCGACGCAATGTATCGTGCGTCAGACCAGTGGCTTCGGCATCATCGGGCATTGGCGTCTGCCGACCGGAACCGGCAACGGCTGCGTGCTCACGCCGGGTCAGCAGTATTACGTCAATTTCAAGCTGACCAACCCGGACGCGGTCGATACGACCAATTGCAGCCGTGATTATTGCGTCACTTCCATCATCACCAATATCACTCCCTGACGTCGGTGAGCGAAGGCTTTCGCTCGCTCGCAATGCCCCGCCCGGCTCAGCCGTTTCGGGAGCTGGACCTGCGAACTCCATAAACGATCGCGGTGGCGGCGGCATGCGCAGTCAATCCCACCGCAACCAGAGTACGCCACAGCGGATTCCGTGCAGCGGAATCGAATTTGTTGAAATAGCGCCACATCCCGCGATGCTTGTGCAGCATCACGAACAGCGGCCGCTTGCGGCTCGAACTGCCTTGCGCATGCACGACGTCGATCGCGTTGGCGATCGCGACCCGTTTCTTGGCGTCACGCACGCGCCGGCAGAGGTCTAGGTCCTCGACATGCAGAAAGTACGCTTCGTCGAATCCGCCGACTTGGTCGAACACTTCCCACGGCAGCATCATGCAGGCGCCGGAAACGGCGTCGACACCGTCCAGCTCGCTCGCGCGATCGATGGGTCCGCGCACTTCGACGCCGGCCAGTAGCGGAAAGTGCCGTTCCAATCGCGCCAAGCCGGACATTTCCAGCACAGCTCGTCGCAGCGTGGGGTCGCGTCGCCGGTTGCCCCGTGCAGGATGGCCGTCGGGCGTGCGCACATTCACGCCGAGCAGGCCGATCGTCACGTCGGCCGAGAGCAGCGCACGCATGCGCGCCACGGTCGGCGCCTGCAGCTGACAATCGGGATTGAGCACCAGCAGGACGTCACCCTGCGCGTGCACGGCGCCGCGGTTGACGGCGGGACCGAAGCCGAGGTTTGTTCCGTTGCGCATCACCCTCAAGCGCACATCACCGTGGTGTTGCTCGACGATGCGTTCGATTTGTCCGTCTGACGACGCGTTGTCGACCAGAATGATCTCCACCGGCACCGTCGATGCGAGCGCCGAATCGATGCAGGTCCCGAGTAACGGACCGCTGTCCGCCGCGACGACGACGATGCTGGTCAGGCCGACGCGCGCCGCCGGCGTGCCGGCCACTGGCGGCGTCTCGATCAAACCGCTCCGAGCAGCCGCACGCCTTGCTCGCGCGCGTGCGTCCACAGCGCAGGCCAGGCTTCGTAGAAGCCGGCAAGTTCGGCGGTTTCGATCTGCAGCTGGCGCGCGCAGAAGTCGGCGTCGGCATCGGCCGGCCAGTCACCGAGGCGGGGAGCGCCCCGTGCGATCAGCGCGCGTCCGTTGGTTTCAATGATGGAGCGTACGTCAGCCTGCCAGTAAATCGGAGCATCGGGTACCGCGTCGTATTGGTGTTGCATGTTCTCGATCAGATCCGCGCGCGCGTAGGCAAGATACTCGTGCAATTGCCGCAGGCAACCTTGCGGACCGGCATTGCCGATGTCGCGCAGATGCGCGGCCAGCAGCTGCAAGCGTTGCGCCGCGCTGTCGGAGTGGAAGTCCGGCAACTGCCGCTGGACGTAGTCGCCGACGAAATAATTGAAACGCGGCGTGTGCGCGCCGAGCGTATGCGTCGAGCGCGAACGCTGCGCCTCTTGCACATGGCCGATCGCGACGGGCAGCTCCAAAGCCAGCGAGTCGGGATGGCACAGCCGCGTGACACGGGAAAAAAGCGCATCCTCGCCGCGGCCGACCGGATTCGTGCACGGCAGCATCGCGGAGTTGTCGAGCGCGAACGGCGTGAATGTCGCCGAGGGCATCGCACGTGCCTGCCGATAGCCATACCAGAGGCTGCCGGCTTCGACGTTGCGAAGATAGCTGTCGCGGTCCTGGGTGAACTCGGCGCGTTCCGCGGCAGCCAGGCGATACAGCCACGCGCCCGACTCGGTGCGCGAGCTGCCGTAGGTTCCATGCTGGGTGGCCAGAATGGGCGCATCGGCCTGCAGGTAGTCGAGACGGCTCAGGGAGAGGCCACGCAATGAGGCACGGTCGATGCGGTAGGACTGCGTGCCCGCGAGCGAGCCGAGCGAGCGGCCGGCGACATCCAGGTGGAGTTCGAGCGGATCGCCGTCGATCTCGTCGCCGGCACCGAGCGCATTCTCCATGTTACGGAAGAAGCGCACGTAGGCCGGCGCCGAAGGATCCGGATCGAGCCCGCCGCGCGCGCCTTCGGGTTTGCGTAAGCGCAGCCGCTGATCGTCGTCGAGCAGGATCATGCGTGCCCCGGCTGAGAGCAGCAGCGCGAGGTTCCAAGCGCGGCCGCCGCCGAACCGCGTGCCTGCGCGCGGCCGCTCCAGCAGGGAAGGCAGCACCTTCGCTGCTTCCGGCACCGCGCGAGTCAGTTTCTCGATGAGACGAGCGCGCTCGGACGGACCGATGTAGGTCAGCTTGCAGCCGATCGCCCGCGCGAAGTCGCGCAGCATGTCGCGATGACGGTTGATCGCATCCTGCGTCGTCGAATCGTCGATCAGCACATAATGACGATTGGCTCGAAAACGACGCTCGTAGTCGGCCAGGGTCGCGAACAGCGAAGCGACCTGATCGGGGCGGTCGCAGGCACGAATGAAAACGGCGCGCACGGGCGCCTCATCGCGGCCGCGTGCATCCGAGACTCGAGCCAGAAAATCGCGGTCGGAAACGAGCAGTTCGCGCTTGGCGAGGTTTTCCAGAACATGCCCGACGGCTTCGCGCTTGTCTTGCAGTCCGGGTACGGTCGCGACGACGCGCGCCACGTGTTCGTCCAGCGTACGGAACTCGCGAGTCTGGTCGACAGCCTGCAGAACCTGGAACGTCATGACGTGAGGCGCGCCGGTGCGGCGTACCTGGAAAATCACCTCGCTGTTCGACAGCGAAGCGACGACACCGTCCTCGGACGCGTACAGTGTCTCGTCGGGCCTCGGCTTCGGCTCGGCGGACGTAGCGATGGGTGCGGCGTACTCGGTCGGATTGTCGAATTCGGTGGTCATTTCATCGATCGATTGCGTTTCAGCCAAGGAAACAGGCGATGCGCGGTGGAGATGGGGAGTTCTTCGCGCCCGGCTTTCAATTCGCCGCGCAGCCTATCCAGGTCCGCTTCGAGCTCGGCGATGCGCGCTCCCGCTGCCATGTTCTTGCGGATTTCGTGATTGTAATGCGCGTAGACGGACTCCTGCCGATCGCCGAACAACGACATTTTCGGCAAGCCTTCCGGCAGCGCATCGTTGGAGCAGACTGCCACGTAGTAGATCGGTTCATAGTCGAACGATCGGACCAGACCGCCTTCTCCGCCGGTCACCGTCCACGCCTCGCCGCGATCGGCAGCAGCATCCTCGGTCCAGATTGCGGACTGGAACAGCAGCTTTTGGTGATAGAGGCGGACCTGGCGAAAATGCGGCAGCAGCAGAGCCAGCAATTCTTCGCGGTAGAGTTCGCGCACGTGGAATTCGTTGCGGAAACCGGTGGCATCGCTGTAGGTGCGCTTGTCGGGCGATGAAATGACCAGCGTGCCGTCCGCCGCGAGTACACGGGAGAACCCGCGCACGAGTTCTTCCTGGGCCTTCAGGTGTTCCAGCGTTTCGAACGAGACGACGAGATCGAAGCTCGCCGGCGCGTAACCGAGTGCTGCCGCGTCGCACTGCTCGAAGCGGAGACGCGGCACACCAGCGTAGTTCGCCCGCGCATGTGCGACCGTGTTGGCATCGATGTCGACGCCGACTACGTCGGCCGCGACGCGCGACAGCAGCGCCGATCCGTATCCCTCGCCGCAGGCCGCATCGAGCACGCGCTTGCCATTGGCAATGCCGCTGGCGAAGGCGTAGCGGTGCCAGTGCTCGTACCAGATCTCGCGCACGCACTCCGGCGTGAAGCGTTCGCCGGTAAACGGAAGCGCGGACGAACCGCTCATGCGGAATCCACCGCGTCGTGCACGCCGTTCCATCGATGCGGCAAGCGAATCAGTCCCGACTCGCGCGAGGTGCCGCGCACGACGAAACTGCGTTCGACCGTATCGAACAGACGCACGCCTTCGGGATCCATCGAATGTACGCGGACGGTGTAACTGCCCGGCAGCAGCGTGAGCGCACCGAACTCCAGTTCGCAGGTGTATTCGTGCGCGGAGACACGCACCGGAATGGCGCCGTCCATGTCCGTCGTCACTCCATACACGGGTGTGCCGTCGACGCATACGATGCCGATCGCGAGGCCGGGCGTGCGCGCGTCACGCGAAAAGATCCGGCAGAATACGCGTACGCCGTCGCCCGATTGCAGCATCAGCGGGCGCTCCGAACTGGAGCCGTTGAGCTCGACGTCCAGGACGCTGAATTCGAGCCCTGCCCTGCCACGCTTTTCTTCGTCTGACAACGGCGCAGACTTTTTCTCGTGATAGGCGAGATACGCTTGGGTTACGTCGAAAACATCGCCCTGCATGACGATTTCGCCGGCGCGCAGCCAGCATGCACGCCGGCAAAGCTTCTGAATGTGGTACATGCTGTGCGAAACGAGCAGCAGCGTGCCGCCTCCGTCCAGGTAGTCCTGCATCCACTTCACGCACTTCTTCTGAAACGATTCGTCGCCGACTGCAAGGACCTCGTCGGTGATGAGCAAGTCGGGCCTGAGCGCGGCCACGACCGCGAAACCGAGGCGCACGATCATGCCAGACGAATAATGCTTCACCGGTTCGTCGATGTAGCGGCCGATATCTGCGAACTCGATGATCTGCGGCAGACGCTCGCGCAAGGCCGATGCGTCGAGGCCATGCAGCGCAGCCGACATCGAGACGTTGTCACGGCCGGTGTATTCCGGATGGAAGCCTGCGCCGAGTTCGAGCAGTGCGCCGATGTGCCCGTTGACCGTGACGCAGCCGGCACTGGGAGTCAATACGCCGGTGATGAGTTTAAGCAAGGTCGATTTTCCCGCGCCGTTCTCGCCGATCAAACCGAGCGATTCGCCGCGATGCACGTCGAGATCGACGCCACGCAAAACGCTGATCGAATCCGGATCGGCGCCGTTCAACAGGAGACGACCGAGCGCACGCAAACGGTCCCGGCTGCGATGTACCTTCGGATAGGATTTGCCGAGCCCCTCCGCCCGAACCAGCAGCGTGCTCACAGGAAGTCCTCGAAGTGCGGCTTCAGCCGTTGAAACAGCAAGTGCCCGAGCAACACCGCGCCAAACGCGACGGCACAGGCGACACTCAGCCGGCGGCCATCCAATACGCCATGGCCCAGAAGTATCGCGCGAAATGATTCGGCGTAGAACGTGAATGGATTGAAATCGAGCAACGAACGGTACGCGGGCGGCACCTGCATGCGGTCATAGAAGACCGGCGCGCAATACAAAAGCAGCGGTAGCAGCTGCCCGAGCGCCTGCGAAAGATCGCGCACGAAGACCTGCAGCGAGGCACAGATCAGGGCCAGCCCGATCACCAGGGTCAGCAGCGGCAGATAGAGGAACAATGCAGGCAGCAACCCGGCAAGCCGGATGCCGGCGCCCGCAACGGCGAGCACGACGACGACCGCGATGAAGCCTGCAATGTGGATCAGAAAACTTGCGGCGACGCTCGACAAGACGAGCAATTCGCGCGGAACCGCAACCTTGCCAATCAATGCCGCATTTTCCTGAATCGATGTCGTCGCGCGCATGACACCGTCGGCAAATGCCGTCCACGGCCACAACGCCGCCGCGAGAAACGGCACATAACCCGCGTTATCCAAGCCGGGCACGTGAGCACCGAAGATGCGCACGAAGACGAAACTCATGATCGCGAGCTGTAGCAGTGGCTGGAACAGCGCCCAGAAGCCGCCCCAGAGACTACCGGCAAACCGGTTGCGCAGTTCGCGCCCCACGAACTGGTAAATCAGCAATCCGCTAGGCATGGGGCCGCGTGCGTCCGTACGGGCAGCGACTAAGCATGCATGCCCGCGAAGCGGTCGCCGCTGCCGATCATCGTGTCTTGCCCGCCGCAGGCGCTGGAGGTTCAGTACTGGCCGATGGAGTTACGCTGTAGCGTTTCAGCAGCGAGTCGGCAAGGTCGGCGTTGACGTCGAGAGGTTGGTTGCGCAACTGGTCCGCTTGATTCTGTACTGCACGGGCGACGAACTCCTGCTGCATGGTCGCCATCATCGATTCGCGGACCTCGTCGAAACTCTTGCGCCGTTTCGGCTCTTTCGCAATCAGCTTCAATACCTGGTAGCCGACCGTGGTTTCGACCACGGGCGAAATGTCACCGGGCTTGGCCAGCGCTTGCGCGGCTTCGGCGAATCCCTTCACACGATGACTGCCAGCGTTCTTGACCAGGCCGTGGCTCTTCGACTTGTCTGGATCGTCGGAATATTTTTCGACCAGCGCATCGAAGTCAGAGGGGTTCTTGCGCGCTTCCGTTTCAACAGTCGTCGCCAGCGTTTTGGCGTCAGCGTCGCTGCGGGTCGTCGTCGTGACCAGGATATGCTGAACATCCAGCGTCTCCGCCACGTCGTATTTTTCCGGATGGGCGATGTAGCGTTCGCGCGCGAGTTCGCCGAGGTCCGGCACTTTCAAATTCGCCTTGAAGTGTTCGACTTCCGCTGCGGCCAGTTCCTGATCAGACAGCGGTGCCGGCGCCGATTTGTCCAATCCTTGCTCACGCGCAATCGCGGCGAGCTGTTTCTGCAGCAGGATGGTATTGATCGTCATCGCGATGCGCTGCTGGCTGTTGAAGAAAGGCGCGCGGCGATCCGGCGGAATACGTTCGGAGAACGCGTCGACATCGCCCATCGTCACCGTCGCCCCAGCCTGACGGGCCAACACGGTTGCGGCATCGGGAGCGTTAGTGGCATCGGCGGCGAAGGAAAGAACGAGCGCGCCGGTGAATAAGAATGCACGGGCACGAACGAATGGGAAATTCCGATACATGTATTGCCTCTGGCAGAGTGTGATTGGCCGGATCGCTATACGAACTCGCGCGCACGAGCGCATTCGGATGGGAACGATCCCAGGGACGCGCCGCTGCTTCAATCGCTAGCTTGGCGGTCGTACGACCGGCGTCTACACAAAAACGTTCCCCGCCAAAAGGCGGGGAACGGGGTTTTTGCCACTACCGCCAACTCAAGTAATCGGCACTACTGACTTGTTCCCAGACTGTTGATCAACGGCAACTTGCAGGTCGTCGCGTTGCAGTTGGTCGAGTCCGTCGGTGGGGTGGTGAACTTCACGTTCAGATAGTAGGTCTGCCCCGGCGTCAGCGGACACAGGACGATGTCCGAGTTGTTCTGGTTTTTCCAACCCACGCCAAAAGTATCCGCCGGGATGGTCTGGATGTTTTTGCACAACGTCGAATTCGGCACGTTGTCGAAATCGCCGCAGGTCGGACTGATCGAGAACGTCAGCGGGTGAGTGCCGAAGGTGTCGCCCTTGTAGAACTTGCCGAATTCATGAGGCGGTATCGTCGTAGCCGCAGTGAATTGCGAGGCGATATAGCCAGCCTTCGCGGCGTCCTTGACGACGATCGTCAATCCGTCGTAACCGGGGAACAGTACGGGCGGATCGCTCGTCGTCTGATGCCCGAACAGTCCTTCGAAACGCGTCACGTCGCGCGATGTGCAAACGGTTGCATTGCCGTCGTAACAGACTTGCGCCGAGGTCTGACGGCTGGCCGCCGCTACGCAGCTGCCACCGCCACCACTCGTGGTGACCGTTACCGTGGTGCTGCCGCTGGCCGATCCAGCCGCATTGCTGCAGACGAGGTCGAATTCGTACGTGCCAGCGGAGTTCAGCGTCACCGTACGCGGAGAAATCGTCGTATTGCTGGAAACATCGGTCCATCCAGGCACCGACGTCGATGATCCGTTGAAAGACGCTGATCCAGTGCAGGAGGTCGCGTTAGCCACGCTCCACGCCAGCTGGAATGTCGTGCCCACGGTTCCGCTGCTCGGGCTGGCGGTAATGGCGAACGGATTCGGCGTTGGCGGTGACGCCGGCGTTCCGCAGCCCGTGCCGGATAGGGTAACTCCAGTGGCGATCAAGTCGGTTCCACCCGGCACAAGGCGAATACCTTGCGCATCGGTCGTGACCGTGCAATTCGTCTGCTGCGTCGTGGTCAGATTCAGCGTTACCTGAGCCCCGGCTTTGGGAGACGTAGCGAGAAGCAAGGGGCCGATCAGGGCAAAGCCGACCAGACGGGAAATCGTTCCATGCAGAACAGACATACGCGGAATCCAGGGCTTGGAAGTTCGAGACCGGCGGATTGTATCCTCGTTTGCTCCGCGACTGCCAGAACAAGCGCATCGCAATGTGTGCCAAATGGCAGTTCCGCTGCCGCGGCCACCGTCGTGGGAAAAAAGTCCCTCTTCCGATTTCGCCTTGAGCGTCCGCTCGGGTCATGCAACTCGGGCGAGTTCGCTGCGCAACAGCAAAAAAAAGAGAGAGCCCGAAGGCTCTCTCTTGGACAACATTTGCAAATCTAAGCTATTACGAGCAAGCAGCCACTTCGCCGGTGCTGGTGCAGGTACGGCTTGCGCGATGACGGAACAGACCGCCGTAGTTCGCAAGCACGCCCGCCGTGACGTTGGCGTTGACGACGTTGTAGCCCATGAAGCCCGTTGCCGGCAGACCGGTGATGACCTGGCCCGCACCGTCAGCACGCAGCGTGTGGCTGCCGGAATCGCCGGTAGCGAAGCCGAGACGCAGCCAACCATCGTTGCCGTACGGCGGGATGTTCGACACGAGGGTCGAGCCGAGCACACCGGAGGTGTGGCCCGCATCCGGATCGGAGCTAGCGAGGAAGCTGATCACGTTGACTTCATACGGAAGTGCGGACGGATGGCTGGTCGGCGGGGAGAAGATATCTCCCGACGTCGTCTGGCCTTCTTCACGATCGTACAGAGTCGGCGTGACTTCGACGTTCGACTGACCGTCGATGTTCTCGCTGAACACTTCCACGAACGGCTGGATCGCAGCGCCGCCGACATAGAACGGGTCGACGTAGAAGCGCTTGGTCGGGAACGTGACAACCCAGTCCGTCGCCGCACCGAGGTTGGCGTCGGTGAAGAACTCGTTGTACAGCGTATCCGCGGTGAACACCGCGCTGACCGCGTCGATGCCGTCGGCATAGTCGAGCGTGATCAGCTGGCCGCCGGCACCGAAGATGTAGGCCACCGCACCACCCGGGAACGCCGAGTTGTTCGTGTTGGCCTGCAGCAGCGACGGGTTCAGCAGACCCGAAGTCGAAAACAGCGTGCTCGTCGTGAAGCCGTCGATCGCGTCAGCGTTGTACGTGAACAGGGTACCTTCGTCGACGTTGATGACCTGAGCTGCACCGAACAGACCGCCGCTCGGCGGAACCAGCGAGCCAGCCGGGTTGTTGCCGGAGGTCGGGGTGCCGCAAGCCGGCGAGCCTTCGTCCGGCGTGCCCGTCTGGTCATGCAGCGTCGCGGCGTACAGCGGCGTACCCTCGGGAATATCGCCCATCGAGATCAGCTCGAAGTAGCCTTCACGCGTACGCGTCACATCGGTCGGACCACCGTCCGCCGGGAACGGGCCGCCCGACACGCCGTCGAAAGCAGCGGTTTGGAACGCAACCGGGCCGAGCGCCGCCACGGATGGCGTCGTGCAGCTATGGTCCGCCGTGGAGACCTGCGCGCTGCCCTCGTCGCCGGTCTGCGTGATGACCGCGGTCCAGACGTCGTTCGGGGACAGGAACAGGTTGAAATCGAGCACTTCGCGGCTGTTATAGCCTTCGAGGAAGCGGACCTTGACGGCCTTACCATTCACTGCGTCCGTGTTGACTACGGAGAACGCGGTGCTCTGGCCTTTGTTGACCGTGTAATAGGGATAGATAAGAACCTGACCGAGACCATCGGGATTGAGGTCGACGGCATTGGCCAGGCCCGCGAAGCCAGCGACGCCAGCAATTCCGGCGACGACAGCAGTCGTCAAGCTATTTCTCTTCATCGCAACACTCCTAAATTTGACCACAGGGCTTTTTGCTTTACCGCCAACCTCGCTCCACATCGTGCAACGGAGCCCGCAGGGCCAGGGCGAGGTTAGGCAACAGCACTATCATGTTAAGTCAAAGGTAACGGTCATGCAATCCCTTCGTGTTAATTCTGATTTTTCTTTACAAATCAAGAATTTGGAAGATAAAACCACTCTCCATTCGATAGGATCCATGTCTCGCTCTGGGTGCTCGTAGCAGGCGTCATCTTATGGCTTCCAGGCACCATCATCGAAAACGTGACCTCCACGTCGACCTTGCAGCGCTCACTTTCGCAGGTCTTCTGTTTGAATTTCGCCGCATCCCAACGCACAGGCCGATTGTTCATCGCCGCCGCATACGTCTCACGCGTCTGCGTCTGACGGAAGCCCGGCGTGAGATAGTCGTAAGCCTTCTCCGCCTGCTTGGCGACGAGATAGTTCCAGCGCTCGACGGCGCGACGATCGACGTTGTCGGGGTTGGACTTGTCCGCGCAGCCGGCCATGCATAGCGCGAACGCCAGCAGCGAAAACGCCACCGTCATCCTGAAAGCTTTAGTGATCACGTGGCTGGTCCTCTTGCGGCTTCGATTTTTCGGGATTCGGGTAGGTTTCGGCAGGCGGCTGTTGCGGCCGCTGAACTGTGCTCGACGACGGCGGGACTACGGGTTGCGCCGGGGTCGTAGCGACTTCGCTGGCCGCATGCAGCGGGGCGAGGGATTCGAATTGCCGACTGTATTCGATGGTCATCTGCGTCGCTTCGTCGCTGTTATTGATGACGCGCGGCGTGATCAGCACAATCAATTCAGTGCGATTGTCGCTGTCGTTGGTCGAGCCGAACAAATTGCGCAGGATGGGAACCTTGCTGAGCAACGGCACGCTGGTGTTGCTGTCCTGCTTGATGTCCTTGATCAGGCCGCCGAGCAGAAGCGTCTGCCCGCTCTGCACGGCGACCGAAGTCTGGATCTGACGTTGCGCGATCGGTGGATTGCCACTCGCATTGTTCGACGCACCAGGCGTGCTGACCTCCTGCTGGATGTCAAGATAGACGAGGCCGCCGGGATTGACGCGTGGTTTCACATCCAGCGTGACGCCAGTGCTGAGGTATTGAACCGAGCCGGTCGTTCCCAGACCGGTCGTACTGCCATTGGTACCGGTGCCGATCGTGCCGAGGCCGTTGTAGTAGGTCTGCACGATCGGAATCTGGTCGCCGACCGTTAGCGAGGCTTCCTGGTTGTTGTTGACCACCAGGGACGGTGCCGACAGCGTCTTCGCGACGCCGGAGGATTCGAGGGCGCTGAGCGCGACCTGGAATCTGCTGTTCAGGAAGGAGTAGTAGAAGCTTGCCGCGCCGTTGCCACTGGGCCCCGGGCCTGAAGCGCCGACGGTGCTCCCGAATCTATCGTGCGGGTTGGGATAGGGATAGATACTGTTTGGATTTTCGTACGTGCCATTGGCTGTTTTCAGGTTCCCAAGCCACCACTGGACGCCGTACTGAAGCCCTTTGGTCAGCGTCACTTCGAGAATCCGCGCCTCGATCTGCACCTGCAAGGGCGGCGTATCCAGGCGCCGAATCGCAGCTTGCATCTGCTCCCATTCGAACGGCTGCGCCATGACGAGGATCTGATTGTTCTCCTCGATTGCCGAGATGCGGATATCAGTCTCCTTCTTGCCGGACCCCGGCGTACCCTGTGCCCCGGCGGTACCGGTGCCGGCCGGGGTCGATTTCTCCTGATTCGACTGCGGTCGCAACGAATTCTGGTAGCTCATGCTGTTGCCGCCGATGCTGCTGCCACCAAGGCTGTTGCCGCCGATGCCGCCGCTACTGCCCAGCGACGACGAACGCAGCCCCGGTCCGACACTGCCCGACGTGGTGCTGCGATGCGAGCCGCTCGACGTGCCGAGGAAGATTTGGCTGAGATAGTCAGCCAGGTCCGGCGACTTCAAGTTCTTGACGTTATAGACATACAACTGCACCGCGTTTTCGGCGCCGCCGCGGTCCAGTCGGTACAACCATTCTTCGGCTTGCTTGAGATAGTCCGGCTGCGGCGTGATGACGACGATCGCATTGGTCTGCTCGATCGGCATGAAGCGGAACATGCCGGCCAGCGGAGACTCCCCTTCTGTACCGAAGATCTTCAGCAGGTCAGGCAGCAGCTTGGTAACTTCCACATGCTGCAGCGTGAACACACCAATCGACATGCCTTTCATCCAATCGACGTCGAACGTCTCGATCGTGCGCGCGTAGTTGTCCAGTTCCGAGGGTGTGCCGGCGAGCACCAGGAGGCTGCGGTTTGGATCGATATTGACGAAAGCGTCAGCCTTTGCGTACGGCTTGAGCAGCTTGGCGGTTTCGCTCGCAGACATATAGTGGAGCGGAAAAATCCGCAGCGCATACCCCGGCTGCGCGGACGCACCTATCTGCGGCGTCAGCTTGCCCGGAATCGCATCTTTGCTCTGCAGGACCGTATAGCGGCTCCCTTCGCGCACCAGCGCGTTGCCTGTCCACGACAAGAGCATTTCCAGAACCGGCAGCGCATCCTCGCGACGAATCGGCTTTGAGGTCGAGTACGTCACGTTGCCGCCGACGTTCGGCGCAATGGTGTAGTTCTCCTGCAGCATGTCGCCAAGAATGGCCTTGACCACGGCCTGGATCGGCTGGTTCTCGAAGTTGAAGGTCACCTGGCCATCCCCTCCGCCGGTCCGGGCCTGCGGCTGCTTCTCGAAGAACTTGCCCGTGCCAGCCTGTATTTCGGGTTTTGGAATGGGCTGCTTCGCCTTGACGTCCGTGCTGAGGGCTATGCCACTGATGGGCTCGTCGGACTTCAACGGCGGCACCGGCTTCAAGATCGTCTCGGCCGTGAGAATGTCGCTGTTCTCTGCCGCGCCGTTCTTTTTCGGAGTCGTAGCACATCCAGCCAGCAACGCAACGCCGCAGGCGATCAGCAGGGTGGTCAGTTTGAATCGCACAGGGCTCACTCCATCACTTCTTCGGTGGCGCATTCGGGGGGGCGGCCGGGTCCTTGCCACCGTTGCGAAGCCGTTCCGCATCCTCCCGCATCTGCCGGCGTCGTTCCTCGATGCGGTGCGCGAGATCGGCGTTGTTGCCTTTCGGATCCGGCGCCGCGTTCGGCGGCATCTTGCCGGGTGGCGTATTCGGCTTGCTGCCCGGAGCCGGTGGTTTTGCAGGGGTCCGCGCAGGAGCCTTCGGCGCCGACGGTTGGATGAGAGACGTCTCCAGAGCGACTTCGGTCGTTTCGTTCGCAGCGCTCTTGAAGACGACGCCGCGCGGTTTGACGTCGATCAGGGTCCAACTCGCCTGATCTCCACCCAGCGGCATTCCGACCTTCAACGCGATCGCTTGGTTCCGCGACTTGTCCTGCAACATCGCGATGCGCACGTGATTGGCATCGTCGAGGATCACACCGGTCAGTGCGATGTTCAGCGGACTCGGCGGTGGCGCGGCGTCGCTGCCGTCACTGGCGTCGACCGGCGTCGGCTGCCGGTCCTCGTTGAACAATGGATGCGCGTCGATGTCGGCGAACGCCGATGCCGGCGGCAGGCTGACCGGCTTGCTGTCGATCGTGCCCAGCGCCGCGTTGGCGGTATCGCCCTCGGCATCCGGTGCCCAGCGATAGCCGCGGCCGACGCCGATGTACTGCGCGACCGCGATCAACAGCAGCGCGCCGCACGTGCCGGCGAGCACCTTGGTGGTCAGGCGGGCCGTCTGCACATTCATTGTGTCTTGCCCGCGGAATTCGTCCTGCCCGCCGCCAGCGGCTTCGCTTTTGCGCCGCCACGCAGATAACCGGAAAGGTTGAAACGAACGTCGAGCGGCGCGGGCACGGCCTTGCTGCCCGGCGGCGTGTAGGTCTGCTGTTTGTAGATCATCACTTGATCGACGAACAGATACGGCTTGCCGTTCTCGAGGTCGTAGAGAATCGCCGACAGCGGCTCGAGATCGCATTTCAGTCGCGCCTGCACGGTCACGCGCTCGTAAAGTTCCTGCGCGCCGCCGCCGCTGTTGGGTTGGGTACTGACCGTCTGACAGCGCTTCTCATCCTTGGCGTGGTCGGTCATCGCCTGCTTCAGGCGCTGGATCAAGGCAGCCGACGCGGCGTTGGCGTCGGCGTCGACGAGGAACGCCTGGTTGCCTTGCTCGTAGTTCTTCACTTCGGCAAGCCGCTTTTCGATATCCGGGCGCTCCGCCGTGGTCTGGCGAAAGCGCAACTGCTGCTCGCGCAGGTCTTGCATGTCTGCGCCGAACTGCAGTTGCGGCGCCACGAACCACCAGTGGATGCCGATGAAATAAATCAGCATCAGCACGATCAGCAGCAGCACGACCGCGAGCAGGCGACCGTCCTTGGGCAGGTATTTATTTGCCGCCACGTTTCGCCTCCGCGTCCTTCTTCGGCGCGTCCTTAGCACCGGCCGCCGACGGTCTGCCCTGCGTATTGGCAGCGGGCGCGTTGGTCGATGTCCGATCGAGCACGGTCTTCGGCTTCGTCGCGTCCTTGCCGCCCGGCTTGGCCACGTCGGCGGAGCCCTTCGGCTTGTCCGCATCCGGCTTTGCTTCCGCATTCTTCTTTTCGGCCGCCACCTTGATCGCCTGCACCGCGACCGGATCGGAAACCGGATTGCATTCCTTCATGTCGGCGTTGATCTGGAAACGCTCCTTGCCCGAACGCGGGTCCGGCTGCACCTGACCCTGAAAGCCGGGATTGCTCAGGCACGGAGAAGCGCCGAGCAGGGCGATCAGCTTGGCCGATTCCTGCGCCTGCCCCTGCAGCTGCACCTGCTTGTTCTCGATCTGCAGGCGTTCCAGATACGTATCGTCGGGAATCCGTGCGGTCAGGTCGTTGATCAGCGCAACGGTGAGCGGGCCCTTGCGCTTGCGATCGGTCAGGAAGTTAGCCCCCGAGATCGAGTCGGCCAGCGTCTTGCGCAATGCAGCGACCTGTTTCGCCTCGGTGCTCGACTTGTCCACTTCCGCACGCATGGCTTCGACCGCGGAGGCGCGGTTCGCCAGCGATTCGTCCATGTTGACCAGCAACAGGATTAGCGCGAGCGCCGCCAGCCCCAGATTCAGCGGCAGGCGCAAATCGCGCCGACGCGCCCGGCGCTCGGGCGGCAGCAGATTGGTCTGATGGCGTCCGCCACCGGGCTCGCCGCGCCAGCTGTCGACGCCGTCGAGATCCGCAGCTCCGCCAGGCAGGGCGGACAGTTCCTGATCGAGTTGCGCGCGCGGAATCAGCACCAGCTCGACCTGCACGTTGCGTCCGCTGGCGTCATGGCCGAGGACGCGGCTGTCGAAATACACCTGGTCGGCCTTGAACGGCGTCTGCCGGTCCATCTCGAACGAGAGCACCTGGCGCAGGTTGTCCTCCGCTGCGGCCGGCAGACTCAACGTGCGCGAGAGCACGCGCTCGGCCGGAATGCAGAACACCGTGCGTACCATCGGATCTTCGATCGCGTTGCGCAGGCGCTGAAATTCCGTACTCTGCGCCTCGGCCGGAAGATCGCGGCGGATGCGCGCGTATTCGCGCATGGCCTCGCCGCGTTCGCGCCAGACGACGATCTCCTCACCGCGAAGATCGAGCAGCAGCGATTCGGAACGTTCGGAAAGCACGTCGCGCCAGCGCGCCGGCAGGCAGGCAAGCAGTTCCCTGCCCCACCAGGCGAAGAAGCCCGGCAGCGGAGTCTTGGCAAGACGCGTCCGCAGACGCGCCAGTTGTCTGTCGAGAGTCGGATTCACGGCGAGTTACGAGGTTTCCCCATCGCGCCAACGCAAGATCACGTAAGGCCTGCCGGCCGTACTGACCCCACCCATGCGAATGGTCGCATCCAAGGTCGTGCTGGCGCCGTTGGGCAGCGTCGCACGGGACTTCACACTATACGTGAGCCCTCCGCCGCCCGCCACGAGTGGCGTGCCATCCGGAAGGGTGAGACCGGAGCCGGCAAGATCGCTGGCGGCGGTCGCCTGGCGCTGCTGGACGAGCTGCTGCAGCTCCTCCGGCGTCGCATCGGGATACATCGCCGCCAAGGTGGCGGCATCGGCGAATGCGGCACTTGGCGAGCCGCGGCCGGAATAAATCGTCAGCGACGGCTCCAGCTTTTCGAACAGCGCATAGTTCATGCCGAGCACCTGCTGCAGCTCGGAGACGGTGTCGAAAGGCGCATTCTTCGGCCCGTAGGAAAGCCCGGCGGCCTTGTACTCGCCGATCTCGGCGCCGTTCGGCTGCGCCTCGTCATCGGCGTCTTTCCAATCGTGGATGGCCGCCGTCAGTGCCTCCGCCTGATCCAGCGCCAGACCGCGCGACACGAGCAGATTGGTCAGGATGGCGTCGTTGCCATTGGCATTGAGGTCGATCTTGCCGGAGTCGTCGGTCACGCTGACTTCGATCTCGGCGTCGCCATAGCCGAAACGATAGGGCCGGCCGTCGCCGACCCAGCGCTCCAACGGGTCGGTCTTGCGCAATTCGTAGACGGCAAGATTCAGCCCCGCTTCCGCGGCATAACGCGCCTGCGTGCTGTCGAACAGATGGCGCGATTGCAAGTTCTCCGTACGAGCGATGACGGAGAAGCTGCCGAGAATGATCGACAGCATCGCGATGACCCATAGGACGAGCACGAATGCGATGCCGCGTTGGTGTCCGCGCACGCGGATCGGCCGCGCCGCGCGGCGCCTGGCGGCTCGGCATGCATCAAAGGCACTCATCGGTTGCCTCCGAGTTGCGGACGGGCGCCAGTCTGCAGACCGACGCCGCGCATCACCTGGCCGGAACCCTGGCGGCGCACGGCGCCAACGTCGAGCATCAACGGGATTTCCATTTCAGGAAACTCGACACGCGCCTCGGGAAGCATTTGCACGACGACGCGTACCATCACCGGCGTCACGCTCGGATCGTCCCACTGGTCCGACCAGTCGGATAGCTCGTTGTTCTCGTCGAGCGTACGGAATTCGAAATGGCCATCCGCGATCTGGTCGAGCAGGATGGCAGGCTCCTTGTCCTGCGGCTTTTCGTCGATGTCGAATCCATTGAGCATCGTATCGGTGAACAGCAGTTGGCGGCCGCCGCGGCGGTTGCCGGCGAACGACAGTGTTTGTACGTAGGGACCACCCTTCGACAAATAGCCGGGCATCGGTGCGACGAAGCGCATGAAATTGCCGCGCCCCTCGAACACGAAGTTCGTATTGGTGTTTTCGTCCTGACCGAACGCGAGCGGCATGATGCGACTGACCTGATGGCGCAGGAATTCCTGCGCGACACGCAGGCGGTTCGTGCGGTCGATCGCAAGCTCGCCCGAATGCATCGCATGCGTGGCCGTGCGGATCGCGCCGTAAGTGCCGGCGAGCAGAACGGCCAGCAGAAGGATGGCGAGCATGACCTCGAGCAAGGTAAAGCCGCGATCGGCGCGCACGTAGATCGGTTTCATCGCGTGTTCCCGCCCAGCTGCTGCGGCGTTCGCGCGTTGAGTCCGACGCCCTGGACACCCTGCACGCTGTTGGGATCGGGATTCTGCGCACGCAAGGTGCCGAAGTGCGCGGTATGCGGGTTCGATCCGAAGCGGCCGCCCCAGAACACCGTGAGATCGATTTGATAGAGGTCGAACGGCGTCACCGAGGCGCCATTGCCGTTTCCGGCATTCGCGGCCGAGAGCTGATTCTGCTGCATGCCCGCCTGGCCCTGATTGCCGGCGTTCAAGGTCTGCTGCGGCGGCGGCTCGACGCTGGTCGGATCGACCTGCTGGATATCCAGCTCCCAGCTGTAGGTATCGTCGAACCGCCCGTTCGCGCGGCCTGCCCCGATCGGCACGCCGATACCAACCGTATCGAGCTTGGACTGTGCCCACAGCGCGGCCATCGTGTAGTCGGACGATTCGCGCGTGTTGTGCATCGACGTGGCGAGGATCTGCATCAGCACGCCGATCGCGATCGCGAACACGAGGAACGCCGCAACCATCTCGATCAGGCTGAATCCTCGCACATGGCGTGCGGAATGGAATGGGCGGACACTTTTCATCGGGTAGGTGGACCGCGGGAATCGCGCCGAGTTCGCCGGCAGCGACCACCGCATGTCATTGCTCCGGCGCTTCGTCGAGCGCGATGTCGCCGGTCAGCCAGGCGACGTTGACGCGCCATTCGCGCTGGCCCTGGAACACCGAGATGTGTCCACCGGTGGAGCTGCCATCCGGAAAGAAGCGGATGCCGCCGGAATTGCCGCCGGTCAACTCGCTCTCGGCCGTGGTCAGACGCAGACCCATGCCCTTGGGCAGCTTGATCGAATTCTTCCCCGGCGCGTTGTAGGAATTGTCGTCCAGATTGAGCAGCAGCACCTCCTGCTTGCCCTTGACGATCGCCTGCCCGCGCGTATAGCGCAGCGCGGCGACGAGATCGCGGCTGGCGCCGCGAATCTTCGCACTCTGCAGACTCTTGGAAAACGAGAACGTGACTGCGGTCATCGCCAGCGCGAGCAGCACGATGACGGCCATCAGTTCGATCAGGGTGAAGCCTTTCGCGCGGCGCGCGAAAGGCGGGAAACGGGGAATGGGGAATGGGGAAGGGGCAGAAGCAGGACAAGCGCCGTGTGCTTGCTTCCGCTTCACCGATTCTCGATTCCCTATTCCCGAATCCCGGCTCTTCATTGCCAGTTGCCGTAGTCCTGATTCACGCCGTCGCCACCGGCCTGGCCATCCTTGCCGAGGAAAGTGATGTCGAAATCGCCGTGCTCGCCGGGCGCCTTGTACTGATAGGCGTGACCGAACGGATCCTTCAGATCGGATTCCTTCGCATACGGCCCCTGCCAGTTGGACGAATTGCCGGGCTTGGTCAGCAGGTCCTCCAGTCGCGTCGGCGGCGAACCGTTGTCGAGTGCGTAGCCTTCGATCTTGCCGGCGAGCGATTGCACCGCGGCCTTGCCGGCGCCGTACTTGCCCTTGTCGACGTTCTTGCCGACCTGCTGCACGACGATGCCGGCGACGATGCCGATCAGCACGATCACCGCCAGCATTTCGATCAGGCTGAAGCCGCCGGCGCGCGGCAGGGTACGATAGTTGCGTTGCGGATGTGTATTCATGGTTTCCTCTTTGCGCAATCCCCAGGTTTCTTCGACCGGCGTCATTTCACTGCGCCGGCAATATTCATGATCGGCAGTACGATCGCGAGCATGATCATCGCGACGACGACGGTCATCACGATCGTCGTCGCCGGCACCAGTGCTGCGAGCAGGCGGTCGAGCGTGTTCTTCACTTCGATGTCGAAGGTATCTGCAACCTTCATCAGCATCGTATCGAGCTCGCCCGACTCCTCGCCGACGCTGATCATCTGCAGCGCGAGCTTCGGAAAACGCTTGGACTGCGTCAGCGCATAGCCGAGCCCGCCACCGGTCTTCACTTCCTCGGCGGCATTCTGCACCGCCTCGGCGAGCACGGTATTGCCCATCACGTTGCGCGCGACGGTCAAGCCGTTCAGCAGCGGTACGCCGTTCTTCAAGAGCGTTCCAAGCGTGCGCGCCAGGCGCGCGGTCTCCACCTTGCGGATCACATCGCCGACCACGCGCATCTTGAGCAAGCGATCGTCGATGCCGAGCCGCGCGACCGGATCGGCCATCTGGCGGCGCAGCCAGCCCACACCGAGTACGATGACACCGAGTATCGCCCACCAGAAGTTCTGCAGGGTCGAACCGACCGCCAGCACGATCTTGGTGATCAACGGCATCTCGATGCCCATGTCGGCGAACATCGGTGCGAACTGCGGCACCACGTAGACCAGCAGCACCATCAGCGACATCAGCACCATGCCGACCAGGAACGCCGGATAGATCATCGCATTGACGACGCTGCTGCGCAGGTTGGCGCTGCGCTCGAGATAGTCGGCGAGCCGCGCCAGCGTTTCGTCGAGCGAGCCGCCGGCCTCGCCGGCACGCACCATGTTCACATACAGGCGCGAAAAACTGCCGTGTTCGGCTTCCAACGCGTCCGACAGCGGCGTGCCGCCGCGCACCTGGTCGCGTACGCGTTCGAGCAGGCGTTTGGCTTTTTCGCTCTCCGGCAGATCCAGCAGGATCTGCAATGCGCGGTCGAGCGGCTGACCGGCACCGAGCAGGGTCGCCAGCTGCTGCGTGAACTGCACGACTTGCGCCTGGGTCAACGTCGCGCGCTTGAACAGCGCCGCGAACAGACTGGCCGAATCGCCACTGTCGGCCTCACGCACTTCGAGCGGGATGTTGCCGGCATCCTGCAGTTTGCCGATCGCTTCGTCGTGCGTGCCGACGTCGAGCTGGCCTTCCAAAGTCTCTCCGGAAGGCGTGACGGCTTTGTAGTAGTAGAGGGTCATTGGATCGAGATTCGGGATTCGGGATCGGGGGTTCGCAGGAGCAAAGAGTGGATTACCGACACTGCGAAGGGGCCTTTCGCGAATCCCAAATCCCAAATCCCGAGTCCCGCCTTCATCAATTTTCCGCCGAGGTCACGCGCAGCACTTCCTCGATCGTCGTCTGACCCTGCAACGACTTGACCAGACCGTCTTCGAACATCGTGCGCATGCCTTCGGTGCGCGCCTGCTGTTCGAGGTCGCCCATGCCGGCGTGCTGCATGATCTGGCGCCGGATCGCGTCCGACATGACGAGGAATTCCATGATCGTCGTACGGCCGTAGTAGCCGGTCGGATTGGCGATGCTCGAGCCCGGCTTGTACAGCTTGATCGGGCGCTCGTCGGTGAAGGTGTCGAGGTTGTACTCCTTGACGACTTCGGGCATCGCCTCGTACGGCTGCGCGTTGGCCAGATCGAGTCGCCGCACCAGTCGCTGCGCGAGGATGCCGTTGACGGTGGAGGTCAGCAGGTAATCCTCGACGCCCATGTCGAGCATGCGGGTGATGCCGCCCGCGGCATTGTTCGTATGCAGCGTCGACAGCACCAGGTGGCCGGTCAGCGCGGACTGGATCGCGATGCGCGCCGTCTCCAGGTCGCGCATTTCGCCGATCATGATGATGTCCGGATCCTGGCGCACGATCGAACGCAACGCGTGCGAGAAATCGAGACCGATCTGCGGCTTCGCCTGGATCTGGTTGATGCCCTCGATCTGGTATTCGATCGGGTCTTCCACCGTGATGATCTTGACGTCGGCGGTGTTGAGCTTGGACAGCGCGGTATACAGCGTGGTCGTCTTGCCCGAGCCGGTCGGGCCGGTCACCAGCATGATGCCGTGCGGCAGCTCCAGCACGTTGAGGAACTTCTGCAGAAACTGATCGGTGAAGCCGAGCGTGTGGAAGTCGAACACGATCGCTTCGCGATCGAGAATACGCATCACGACCGATTCGCCGTGCGCCGTCGGCACGGTCGACACGCGCAGATCGAGTTCCTTGCCCTGCACGCGGATCATGATGCGGCCGTCCTGCGGCAGGCGGCGCTCGGCGATGTTGAGCTTGGCCATGATCTTGATGCGCGAGATCACCGCGGCGGTGGAGGCGGCCGGCGGCGACTCGACTTCGTGCAGCACGCCGTCGACGCGATAACGCACCTTCAGACGGTTCTCGAACGGCTCGACGTGAATATCCGACGCGCGTTGTTCAACCGCGCGCTGGATGACCAGGTTGACCAGGCGGATGACCGGCGCTTCGGAGGCGAGATCGCGCAGGTGCTCGATGTCGTCTTCGCTGCGATTGTTGTCGTCGGTCAGGTTCTCGACGATGGTGCCCATGGCCGAACGGCCGGAGCCGTAGTAACGCTCGATCAGGTCGTCGATCTCGCTGCGCAGGCCGATATTCAGCTTGACCTTGCGTGCGGTCGCCAGCTGCAAGGCTTGCAGTGGGAAGGTATCGGCCGGATCGGCAACCAGCACGGTCACGTCGTCGTCGGTCTCGCCGATGGGGCAGATGTGGTGATGCTTGAGGAAACGCACCGAGGTCTGCACGTTCGGCGGCGGCGTTTCCGGGAATTCCTTCGACGACAACAGCGGCAGCTTCAACAGCTCGGAAACGCCCTCCGCCATTTCGCGCTCGGACACCAGACCGAGTCGCGTCAGCAGCGAAACCAGACTGCCCGACGCCGGATCCTCGTCGCGCAGGCGACGGCCACGCACGAGGTCGGTTTCCTTCAGGCGACCGCGCGCGACCAGGAACTGGCAGATGCGATCGTCCAAGGTTGCCGCCGGGACGGGCTTGGAATCGATGGGTTCGAGCGGTGCGACGGCAGCCATGGTTCCCCTGAGCCTGCAAATTCATTCGGAAAGCGCCGATTGTTCCATATCGGCGGTCGACTCAACGTTTCAGCGGGTGTTCTGACCCCGTTACCGCTTCACTGGTTCCCCATCGGGCCGAATCAGTGCTTCGATGAAGTCCCGGTTCAAGCCGATCCACAGCGCCACCGGCACCACCGCCGGCAGGATCAGATAGCCGAACTGGTAGGCCAGCGCGATCGCATTGGGCTGCAGCCCGACCCGCGCAACCGCGGCCGCGCCTTCCGCGCCGGAATCGAACGCGACGATCTTCAAGCTCTCGGCAACGACGCCGATCGCCTGCGCGATCCAGATCACGACGAACGCGAACAGCATCTGCAGCAAGCGACGGCGCGTCGTCAGCGGCGTCGCCATTGCCAGTCCGCTGAACAGCGGCAGCGAATACGCGTACACCATCGGATTCAAGGTCGGCTCCAGCACGCCGACCCCGCCGGGACCGTTCGGCCCGGCCGGCACGGTAACGGTGACCGCCGTCGTCAGCTGCACCAGATAGCCGGCGTGCCCGACGACTCTGCCGCTGGCGTCCAATATCTCGGCGCCTTGTGCAACGGCCGTGAAAAGTTCGCCGCAGACGCCGAGCAGCACCTGCTTGGCCAGAAATACCGCCGGTTGCACCCACACCGGTGCCAGCACGAACCAGATCACGAAACACAGCGGCAGCCACAGCAGCGCCTTCAACGCAAATTCGCGGATCGGCGACAGCCGCATCACCCGACCCAAATGCGCGCGTTGCGGAATATGCGCATCCACGGCGAATCCTCGCCCCATTCGCGCGGCCGCCAGCTCAGTTGCACGCTGCGGAACACGCGCTCGGGATGCGGCATCAGGATCGTGACGCGGCCATCCGCGGCAGTGAACCCGGTGTTGCCGGCGATCGATCCGTTCGAGTTCAACGGGAACAGCGTGGTCGGCTCGCCCTGGTTGTCGACGAAACGCACGCAGGCGAGCGCGCGCTTCGCATCGGGCAGCGCGGCGAATGCGGTGCGCCCCTCGCCGTGCGCGACCACAACCGGCATGCGCGAGCCTGCCATGTCCTTGAAGAAGATCGATGGCGAATCGAGCACCTCCAACGTGACCAGACGCGCCTCGTACTGTTCACTCGCGTTGCGCTCGAAGCGCGGCCAGTGTTCGGCACCGGGAATGATCGTCTTCAGGTTCGCCAGCATCTGGCAACCATTGCAGACGCCGAGCGCGAATTTCGACGCGTCGGCGAAGAATTCGGCGAACTCGCTGCGCAGCCGCTCGTTGTAGAGGATCGAGGCCGCCCAACCGCGCCCCGCACCGAGCACGTCGCCGTAGCTGAAGCCGCCGCAGGCGGCAAAGCCGCTGAAGTCGGACAGCTTGCGGCGGCCGTTCTGCAGATCGGTCATGTGCACGTCGACCGCATCGAATCCGGCACGCGTGAACGCCGCGGCCATTTCGATCTGCCCGTTGACGCCCTGATCGCGCAGGATCGCGATACGCGGACGCGCACCCTTGGCGATGAACGGCGCCGCGATATCCTCGGCCGGATCGAACGTCAGCTGCGGCGTGATGCCCGGATCGCAATCGTCGCAGCGCCACTCGTTTTCAACGTCCGCGCTGGCCGGGTTGTCGCGCCGGCGCTGCATCGCGTGGCTGGTTTCCGACCACGCGCGCATCAGATCGGACCATTTCCATTTCGCCAGCGTCTCGTTGTCGAGCGCGATCTTGACGCGCATGCGCGACGTCGGCTGACCGACGCAATGCGAGAACTCTGCCACGCCGTGCTCGGCGAGCAGCGCGAGAAATGCTGCCCGATCGCTGCTGCGCACTTGCACCAGCGCACCGAGTTCTTCGCTGAACAGTGCGGCAAACGCATTGCCGGCCCAGGCGGAAAGTTGCAGATCGAAGCCGCAGCGGCCGGCGAACGCCATCTCGATCAAGGCGACGATGGCGCCGCCATCGCTGCGATCGTGATACGCGAGCAGCAACCCTTGCGCATTCGCCGCCTGCAGCGCTGCGAAGAACCGCCTGAAGCGCACCGCGTCGTCGAGATCGGGCGGCGCGCCGCCATTGCGATCGAACACCTGCATCAGCGCCGAGCCGCCGAGGCGGTTCGCGCCGGCAGCGGCATCGAGCAGCCACAGCTCGCTGTCGCCCTGATCGAGCACCAATTGCGGCGTCAACGCCTGGCGCACGTCGAGCGAGCGCGCGAACGCGGTAACGATCAGCGACACCGGTGAGACGGTGCTCTGGGTCGTCGGGCCGTCCTGCCAACGCGTCTGCATCGACAGGGAATCCTTGCCGACCGGGATCGATATGCCGAGCGCCGGACACAGTTCCATGCCGACTGCTTGCACGGCGTCGTACAGCGCTGCGTCTTCGCCGGGCTGGCCGATCGCGGCCATCCAATTCGCCGACAAGCGCACTTCGTCGAGTTTCACCGGCGCCGCGGCCAGGTTCGTCAAGGCCTCGCCGACGGCCATGCGAGCGCTCGCGGCGGCATCGAGCAGCGCGAGCGGCGTGCGCTCGCCCATCGCCATCGCCTCGCCGGCATAGCCGTCGAAATCGGTCAAGGTCACTGCGCAATCGGCCACCGGTACCTGCCACGGCCCGACCATCGGATCGCGCGAGCAGAGGCCGCCGACGCTGCGATCGCCGATCGTCACCAGGAACGACTTGCTGCCGACCGCGGGCAGGCGCAGCACGCGTTCGATCGCCTGATCGAGCGTGATGCCATCGACATCCGGCACCAGATCGATGCGCTCGTCGCTGCGCCGCGCATCACGTTGCATGCGCGGCGGCTTGCCGAACAAAACGTCCAGCGGAAGATCGATCGGGTCACCACCGAGCAGGGAATCGCCGAGCAGCAAGCGGCGTTCGCTGGTCGCGTGGCCCACCACGGCGAACGGACAGCGTTCGCGCGCGCAGATCGCTTCGAATTCCGCCACGTCCTGCGGACGCACGCCGAGCACGTAACGCTCCTGCGATTCGTTGCTCCACAGCTGCATCGGCGACAGTTGCGGATCGTCGCTCGGAATCTTGCGCAGTTCGATGCGGCCGCCGACGCCGGAATCGTTGAGCAGTTCCGGGATCGCGTTGGACAGGCCGCCGGCGCCGACGTCGTGGATCGAGACGATCGAATTGGCCGTGCCGCGCGCCCAGCAGGCGTCGATGACTTCCTGGCAGCGCCGCTGCATTTCCGGGTTGTCGCGTTGTACGGAAGCGAAGTCGAGCTGTTCGGAACTAGCGCCGCCGGCCATCGACGAGGCGGCGCCGCCGCCGAGACCGATCAGCATCGCCGGGCCGCCGAGCACGATCACCGCATCGCCGTCCTGCAGCGCGCGCTTGTCGACATCCTGCGGCCGCAGGTTGGCGAGGCCGCCCGCGATCATGATCGGCTTGTCGTAGCCCCTGCGCCGATTCGGCGCCGCGCCTTCCTGCTCGAACGTGCGGAAATAGCCGCCGAGGCAGGGCCGGCCGAATTCGTTGTTGAACGCGGCACCGCCAAGCGGACCTTCGCGCATGATCTCGAACGCGGTTGCAAAGCGCGGCGGCAGTGGACGGTCCGCTTCCCATGGCCGCGGAAGCTGCGGAATGCGCAGGTGCGACACGGTGAAACCGACCAGGCCGGCCTTCGGCTTACCGCCGCGGCCGGTCGCGCCTTCGTCGCGGATCTCGCCGCCGGAGCCCGTCGCAGCGCCGGCATACGGCGAGATCGCGGTCGGATGGTTGTGCGTTTCGACCTTGATCGCGTACGGCGCCTGCTCGGCGTGCACACGGAACGTCGCATCGGCAGGGTCAGCGAAGAACCGTTGCGCCGGATTGCCGGCAATCACCGCGGCATTGTCGTGATAGGCCGACAGCGTGTGCGCGGGCGAGACTTCATGCGTGCGCTTGATCATCGCGAACAGCGAGCGCGGCTGCACGTCGCCATCGACGGTGAACGAGGCGTTGAAGACTTTGTGCCGGCAATGCTCCGAGTTCGCCTGCGCGAACATCATCAGCTCGGCGTCGCTCGGGTCGCGGCCGAGTTCGGCGTAGCGCTCGGCCAGATAGGCGATCTCGTCGCCGGCCAGCGCGAGGCCGAGGCGGGTGTTGGCCGCTTTCAATGCGGCGGTTGCGTCGGCATCGAGAGCGATGCGACCCAGCGGAGCCGGCGCGCCCGCATCGAACAGATGCTCGGTTGCGGCAAGGGTGTCGATCACCGACTGCGTCATCGGATCGTGCAGGGCACGCACGACGTCACGCCACGCCGCGCTGCCGGCGGCCGGCATGGCGTCGATCTCGAACGCCAGTCCGCGTTCGATCCGACGCACCGGGAAGCCGCAGCCGACGAGGATGTCGGTCGCCTTGCTCGACCACGGCGAACGCGTGCCGAGGCGCGGCACGATCCACAAGGTCGCTATCCGTGCGGCACCCGGACGGGCTTCGATGACGTCGCACAGGCGCGCCAGGTCGAGCGGCGCATCGGATGCGGCGTCGATGAAGTAGACGTGATGTGCGGCACGCACCGCGCAACCCGGCGCATGGCGCGCAAGGTCGGCATTGAGACGGTCGATACGGAACGAAGACAGCGCAGGCAGGCCGTCGAGAGCGATCATGGCACTCGGGCGATCAGGGACAGCTCGCTATTGTAGCGGATCAGCGCGACATCGGGCGCTAGGTACCCGTGAGGACGGATGCGTCGCATCCCGTTAGGACGCCCGCTGCGCGGCTATGGAGGGTGATGGAAACGGCGCCGCGACAGGTGAGCATCTCCTCACAGCGCCAAAGGCGCGACCGCACCCCTCGCAGCGCCCCAGGTGCGCCCTCACGCTCCAGCTTCCCCGATCAGTTGCCGGCAAAACTTGCCGTACCGAGCGACTGCAGTTTGGCCAGCATCTGGTCCGGCGGCAGGTAGCCGCCGAGCTTGGTGCCGTCCGGCGCGAAGATCGTCGGGGTGCCATCGACACCGACCTGGGTGCCGAGCGTGAATTCCTCCGCCACCGGGTTGTCGCATTTCATCGGTGCCGGTTCTTTGCCGGTCTTCGCCGCGGTAAAGGCCGCGTTGCGATCCTTCGCGCACCACACCGACACGGCCTTGTCGTACGACGGCGAACCGATGCCGCTGCGTGGGAAAAACAGGTAATCGACCTCGATGCCGCGCTTGTTGTATTCGGCGATCTGCGAATGCAGCTTGCGGCAGTAGCCGCAGTCGATGTCGGTGAATACGGTGACCTTGTACTTCGGCTTGCCGCCATCGGCCGCGAAGACGATGCGCTTGCCGGCCGGCACCGCGTCGACCTTGGCCTTCGCATCGACCGCCATGCGCGCGGCGGTCAGATCGCGCTTGGCCTGCGCGTCGTACAGCGTGCCCTGCATAAGATAACGGCCATCGTCGCTGACGTAGACCATTTGCCCGCCGACGATGACCTGACGGTAGCCCGGCAGCGGAGCCGCCTCGATCTTGTCGATCTTCGCCTTCGGCACGAGCTCCTGCAGCGCCTTGCGTGCAGCGGCATCCGGCGCGGAATCGGCGGCCTGGGCCAGCGGCAGGCCGAGTACGCACAGCAGTGCGAGAGCCGAGCCGGTGCGCATGAGAGGCACCCTTGATCGAGCGCCCAGAGCGATGCCAGACGACGCGGTGACAAATTGACGATAGGGCTTCATAAACGTCCTCAGTTCCTGGCCGCGCTGGCTTGGGCCAGGCGATCGAGTTCGGCGGCAAGCTGGTCCGGCGACTGCGCGACCTGTCCCGCGATCTGCGTGCCGTCGTCGGCGAGAATCGTCGGCGTGCCGCTGATGCCGAGCGTTTGTGCAAGATGGCTCAATTCCGAGACCGGATTCGGACACGTCGCCTTGCCCGGATCCTGGCCGGCCATCGCTGCGGTGAACGCATTCGGGCGATCCTTCGAGCACCACACCGCTTCGGCCTTCTTGTCGGCGCCGGGGTGGATCGACAGTGGATAGAACAGATAATCGACCGCGATGCCTTTCGCGTTGTAGGCCGCGATCTGCTGGTGGAAGCGGCGGCAGAACGGGCAGTCGACGTCGGTAAATACGGTCACCGTGTGCTTGGTCTGCATCGGCGCGGGAGGCGCGAACACGATGCGCTTGTCCGGACCGATTTTGTCGAGCGCGATCTTGCGCGCCTTCGCACGCGATCCGGCGGTCAGGTCGCGCTTCTCGCGCACGTCGTAGGCATTACCGTCGACGATGTAGCGCCCATCCGTGCTGACGTACAGGAACTGGCCACCGGCGACGGCCTCGTAGAAACCCGGAATCTGCGATTCCTGCACGGCGTCGATCTTGACCTTCGGCGCCATCGCGGTGACTGCGGCGCGAACCGTTTCCTCGGGAGTCGCCGCCGATGCGTGGGCGCCCAGCAGCGCGAGGAGAGCGGCCAGGGCCGACGAAGGACGGAACAGAAGATGCATGACTACCTCGTACGCGGGAATCGAGTCGGACAGAAGACCGGACAGCCGCGCTCGGTCTTGCATGCCGATCATGGAAAGGTTACGGGAGCGCGCTGTAGACCGGCTTGGACAGCACTTGGTTCCCTCGTGAACAACGATTCTGGCACGCGCCGATCGATCGAGAAAGTGAAACCGGTCGGCATGACAGCGCGTTCATCGACGCGAAGACGCCCCGCGTCTCCGTTCATCCGCGCGGATGATGCTTCTCGTGCAGGCGTTTCAAGCCTTCTTTTGCGACCAGGGTGTAGATCTGCGTCGTCGACAGCGAGCTGTGCCCGAGCATCAGCTGCAGTGCACGCAGGTCGGCGCCATGATTGAGCAAATGCGTTGCGAATGAATGGCGCAACACGTGCGGCGAGATGCGCGCCGCGGCGACGCCTGCGGCGAGCGCGTGCTTCTTGACCAGGGTCCAGAACATCTGCCGCGTCATCGCGGCGCGCCGATTGCTGACGAACAGCGCCTCGCTTCGGCCGCCCTTGAGCAGCAGCGGGCGCGCCTCGCCGACGTAGCGCATGAGCCAATGGGCCGCCTCGTCGCCGAGCGGGACCAGCCTCTCCTTGTCGCCCTTGCCGCGCACGCGCAGCACACCTTGGCGCAGATTCACCTGCGCCGCCGTGATGCCGACCAGTTCGCTGACGCGCAGCCCGGTCGCGTACATCAGTTCCAGCATCGAGCGGTCGCGCAGGCCGAAGGGAGTTTCGGACGGTGCGCGCAGGATCTGCTCGATTTCACTCTCCGACAGGGCTTTGGGCAGGCTGCGCGGCTGCTTTGGCGCGTCCACCAGCAGACTCGGGTCTGATTGCATGCGCCCTTCGCGCACGAGCAAGCGGTAGAAGTGGCGCAGGCATGACAGCAGGCGCGCATTCGAACGCGCCTTGTAGCCTTTGCCGGAGGTCCCACCCTTCGCACTGCGTTCGCTCAGATAGCTCTGCAGATGCACGCGATCGCTGCTCGCCAGCGAACTGCCACGCGCCGCCAGCCAGCGTGCGTAACCGGCAAGATCGAGCCGATAATTCGCCAGCGTGTTGTCGGCCAGGCCGAGTTCCGACCAGGCACGCTCGAGGAAGAACGCGATCGCATCGGCGTCCGCAGCCTGCAGCGCTTCGTTCGATCGTTTGCCGGCGCGCACCGCGATGCCCGCGCGCGGCATCGCCGACTCGGTCTTCCCGGCGATTCTTTTCGTTGCAGTCATTCCACGCCCGCTCGCTTGCACACGCGAGCCTAAACCGTGACTCTAACCGCCGTCACCGTCCGCACCGCTTCGATGCCTTCATTCACTCCCGCGCCACTCTGGCTGCGCCTTGCCGCCGCCACCTACGATCTGTTCCCGCTGGTCGCCCTGTGGATGCTCACCGCCGGGCTGTGTCTGCTCGCCGTCGGCGGCCACGTCGATCTGACGCATCCGCCGCTGGCGTGGCGCGTGTCGCTGCGCCTCGCCCTGCTCGCGGTCACGGCTGCGTATTTCGTGATCTCGTGGTCGCGCGGCGGCCAGACGATCGGCATGCGCGCGTGGCGGCTGCGGGTCGTTTCCAGCGAGGACGCAGCGCTGACAGGAGCGCGCGCGCTGGCGCGTTTTGGCGCAAGCCTGCTGTCGCTGATCGTGCTGGGCATCGGTTTTCTCTGGTGCCTGTTCGAACCCGAACGACGCGGCTGGCACGACCTGCTCGTCGGCAGCCGCGTGGTGCGGCTGCCGAAATAACGCCGACCTACGCAGCCAGCGCCTTCACGACCATGCTCTCGATCACATCGAGATCCGGAATGATCGCGCGATCGTCGCGCACCAGCACTTCCGAATGCACGCCCGGCGCGTGCGGGACTTCGTCGGACGTCGGGATCAGCAGTTCCTGCGTGATCGTGGTCAGGCGCGGAAATCCTTGCGCGAGCAGGGCCATGAACGGCAGGCCCGCATGCCCGCCGATCGCCTTCAGCACGGCGACGCGCGCGTTCGTGCGGCTTTCTTCCTGCAGACGTCCGGTCAGCATCGGCAGCGAAAACAGCGGCAGGCGCCAGCCGCGCCAGGTCAGCCGGCCGAGCAGCCAGCTTGGCGCGCCCGGAACCTGCTCGGGCTGCGCGTAACTGATCACCTCGGCCACGGTGGCATTGGGCAGCAGCACGCGACCGTCGGTGACCGGAACCATGACGCCGCGGATTTCACGTGGAAGCTCGGCCATCGGTGTTCCCCTCGAACGTTGCGGCGGCCTGCATCGATGCAGCCGCCGTATCTCGTTGTCGACCGTGCGCGATGCGCGATCGTTGCCTTTGCTACTTCGGTTCGGCCAGCAATTTCTCGGCCAGTTCCTTGGGCGAGCCGACAAAGCTCGCCACGCCGGCATCGACGACCGCATCGACCATCGAGCTGACCACGCAGGTATCCGGATTCTGCACGTAGACGCGCCCGCCTTTATCGGCCAGATACTGACTGCCTTCGACCGCATCGGTCGACATGCCGGAAAACACGATCGCACCGGAAGCCGCGCCGAAGCGGTCGGCGACGTCACGCAACACCTGATCGATCGACGGGCTGTACGGCGTTTCCTCGGCGTTGCGTTCCAGCACGATGACGCCTTCGGCATCGACGAGCAGACGATGCGTCGTCGGCACGACGACCACTTCGCCGTGGCCGACCCGCTCGCCATGTGTCGGCGTGCGGATCGTCAACGGCGTCGCCTTGGCCAGCTGGCGCGTCATCAGGTCGACGAATTCGCCGCCCAGGTGCTGCGCCAGCAGGAACAACGCCGGATAGTCACGCGGCAGTCCGGCAAGAAACTCACGCACGGATTCGGGGCCGCCGATCGAGGCGCCCAGCACCCAGACGCGGCGCACGCGGGCTCTGGCTGCGATCGAATCGGGATCCAGCCAGTTCTCGTGAGCCGCCGATTCGACGGCTGCGGGCGCGACGGCCTCTTCCAGCGGAATCAGTTCGAACGAAAAATCGTCATCGAGCGCAGCCGGTGCCGGCGCCTGCTCTTCTGCCGGCGGGGCGAGGAATTCCTCGGCGCTCAGCTTCTCGATGCCGAACTGCGCCGGACCGGTCGGCGGCGGACCCGCCGGCAAGTCGTCGAGGTCGTCGATCATGTCTTCGAGCGACCATTGCGTCGGCACCGCGACGCTCGCGCTTTCGCGCACAGGGCTCGGGATTTCTTCTGCGGCGACGCCGGCTGCATGTGCGCCGTCGTCTGCAGCAAGCTCCTCGTCCAGCGTAAACGTCAACCCATCGTCGAACGCAGCCGCAGGCACCTCGGGCGCGGCGGGCGGCGCAGCGATGGACTCGGCGCCGATATCGAAATCGTAGGCGGCAAACGCTTCCGCGGTGCCTTCGTGCGGCGGCGGCGCGGGCGTAGCCGCGTCGAAGGTCGTCAACAGATCGTCGATCTCGGCGAGGTCGAACGGCTCCAGCGCTGCTGCATTGGCCGGCGCCGGATGCGCATGCGGCGCAACAAGCTCGTCGATTTCGCCGAACAGCGCCGACGCTTCGTTCCGCTGCGGCACCTCCGGCATCTCGGTCAGATCGTCGAGATCGAGCGACAGCGGCTGCGCAGACTGTTCGTGCGCAGACGGCTCTATGGTCTGCGCTACCGTCTGCGGCGATGCGGGTTCCGCAGGCGCAGGGGCGGACGCGTCCGGATCGTGCAGGCTCCGCTCCGACGGCAGACTCGCATCGGCACCTGGCAGCGGCGCATCCGCATCCGCGTGATCGACCGCTTCCATCACGGCAGGTATCGTTTCGATGCTCGCCGCCGCGGCGTCTCGTTCAAGCGCGGCTTCGCTGCGCGCTGCTGCGGCTGGCACCGGCTCGGCATCGGCCGGCCGCGGCGGGTCGATATCCGCGCCGAGTATTTTCGCGGCCAGATGACGCGCCCAGCGCGCCTGGTCCCATCCCGACAGCGCACTCGACACCTCGCCGTCGTTGAACACGACTCGGTAGCGTTCGTCGGCGAGCAGGCCGTAAACGTCATCGAGGTCCGGATCGTGCTGTGCATCCAGATTGACCACGACGACATTCGCCTGCGACCGCTCCAGCGCATCACGGTCGAGCGCATGCGTCGATGCCTCGTAGACGATCGGGGCGCCGAACGCGGTGAGCGCTTCGCGCAGATGTGCACCGCGTTCGCGCGTTTCGTAGAGCAGCGCGACGGCTACGTCGGATGCATGCTCAGCCACGTTCGCGCCTCAGAATTTCCTGCACGTGCCGCAACAGATCGTCTTCCTGGTAGGGCTTGCCGAGATAGCGCTCGACGCCGATTTCGAGCGCACGCTGGCGATGCTTTTCGCCGGTTCGCGAGGTGATCATGATGATCGGCACCTGTTTCATGCGCGGATCGTTGCGCATGTAGGTGGCCAGTTCGTAGCCGTCCATACGCGGCATCTCGATGTCGAGCAACATCAGGTCGGGCACGCTGTCCTGCAGCTTTTCCAGCGCATCGAGGCCGTCCTTCGCGGTGGCGACGTCGAAGTCGGCGCGTTCGAGCACGCGCGTGGTGACCTTGCGCATCGTGATCGAATCGTCGACCACCATGACCAGCGGCTTGAGGCGCACGTCGGGCATGATCACCGGCGCGGGTGCCAGATACTCCGGCGCTTCCTGTTCGATGCCGGCGTCGATGCGCGCGCGCTGCGCGGCCAGGCGGCGCACCAGCGGCGCGAGGTCGAGGATCATCACGACCGAGCCGTCGCCCATGATCGTCGCGCCGAAGATGCCGGGCACGGAACTTACCTGCGGACCGACCGACTTGACCACCACTTCGCGCGAACCGACGACGCCGTCGATGCGCACGGCGGCGCGCTGGTCGCCGGTCCGCGTCATCAGCAGCGGCACCTGCATGTCGTCGGCGGGGCGCCCGCGCGGCAGACCGAGCAGCTGCGCGAGATCGTAGATGACGAATTCTTCGCCGCCGTAGAGATGCTTCGGGTTGCCGGCGGCGACGCGGCGATCGAGATCGTCGCGCGCGATGCGCGCCACGCCCTGCACCGAGGACATCGGAATGGCATAGCTGGCCTCGCCGAGCTTGACCAGAATCGCCTGCGTGACCGCCAGCGTGAACGGCAGGCGGATCGTGAAGTGCGTGCCGCTGCCGGCCTTCGAGTCGATCGCGAGCGAACCGCCGAGCTGCTTGATCTCGTTGTGCACGACGTCCATGCCGACGCCGCGCCCAGCCAGCTGGGTGATCTGCTCGGCGGTCGAGAAACCGCTTTCGAGCACGAATCCATACAAATCGCGATCTGGCAGCTGGGCTTCCGGCTTCAGCAGACCGCGTTCGATCGCCTTGCGCCGGATCGCCTCGCGGTCCATGCCGCGGCCGTCGTCGGAAACGCGCAGCACGACTTCGGTCGATTCACGACTGACCGCGATATTGACCGTCCCTTCGGGCGGCTTGCCGGCGGCTATACGTTCGTCCGGCGTTTCGATGCCGTGCGCCAGCGCATTGCGTAGCATATGTTCGAACGGCGCTTTCATGCGTTCGAGCAGGTTGCGGTCCATTTCGCCGTGCGCGCCGTCGACCTTGAGCTGGGCACGCTTGTCCACTTCCAGCGCGGCCTGGCGCAAGGTGCGGCGCAGGTTCGGCACCATCGAGTCGAACGGCACCATGCGCGTGCGCATGAGGCCTTCCTGCAGTTCCGAACTGACGCGCGACTGCTGCAGCAGCAGCGTTTCGGACTGGCGCGTCTGCTCGTCGAGCAGGCCTTGGATGGAGACCAGATCCGACACCGACTCGCCGAGGCCGCGCGACAGCTGCTGCAGCAGCGAGAACCGATCGAGTTCCAGCGGATCGAACGCGCCGATGCTCGCCGCCGCATCGTGATGTTCGCGCTGATAACGCGCGATGATCTGCGCTTCGGTTTCGATCTCGAGCTTGCGCAGCTGCTCGCGCAGACGCGTGACGGTCTGGTCGAATTCGATCAGGTTGAAGCGGAACGTCGAAATCTGCTGCTCGAGGCGCGAGCGGTAGATCGACACTTCGCCGGCCGCATTGACCAGGTTGTCGAGCAGGTCCGAGCGCACGCGGATCATTTCCTGCGGCGCGTGCGGCATTTCCTCCTGATCGAGCGCGGTCAGATGGCGCGGCGACGGGCGTGCGACATCGTCCGCCAGCGGTGCCGCTGGCGCCGACGGCGTCCCGACGACGACGGGCCGAGGCGCGATCGCCTCCTGCTCGGCCGTCGCAGGTGGCGCAACGAGCGCATCGCCTGCGACCAGGCTTTCGAAGCGCGCGATCGCATGCACCGGCATCGCGATTGCACGCCGATGCGCAACGCGCTTCACCAATACGTGCAGACGGTCGAAGCCACGCTCCAGCGATTCCACCGCGGCACGATCGACCGCGCGGCTGCCGTCGCTGATCGCATCGACCAAGGATTCCATCGCGTGGCTGAGATCGCCGATCGGCGCCAGGCCGGCCATGCGCGCACCGCCCTTCAGCGTGTGCAGATCGCGCTGCAGGCCGGCGATGTGCGTCCGTTCGTGCGGTGCGGCGCGTAGGTCGGCGACGAGCGTGTCGGAATGGTCGAGGATGTCGGCGCCTTCCTGCACGAAGATATCCAGCAGATCGTCGTCGACGTCGAGCGCTTCCAGCGGGCCATCCGGTTGCGGGTCATCGGCCAGCGCGGGTGCCTCGGCGCCGGCAAGCGGTGTCGCAGCGAGCGGTTCGGCCGGCGGCGCGTCGTCGCGCTGTGGCGAATGCAGCATGGCGAGCGGCTGCGCGGCCACTGGCTCACCCAAGAGGTCTTCGGCGTGTACATCCGGCCCTTCCGCGGCGGCTGGCGGCGCAGCCTCCGGGGCGGCAGGTTCAAACGTCTCCAGCTGTGCGGCATCGATGAAGGCGGGCAGCCCGTCGAACACCACATCGGATGCGTCTTCGTCTGCGACGGCCGGCGTCTCTTCGCGGTCGATGCTCGAGGCCGGCGTTGCGTCGGCGTCGAAGCCCGCCAGCGAAGCAACCAGATCGGCGGGAATCTGCGTGTCGAGCGGAGAGTGCGCGATCTTCTCGACCGGCGCGCTGACGTTGCCGTGGACCCAGTCGCCGGTGATGTCACCGCCGGTGTCCGGCAACGATGCGGCCGGATGTTCCGGTTCGCCGGTAGTTGCAACGGCGGCCGCGAGCGTCGACGGCGTATCCGCATCGGCCTCGCTGTACAAATGCAGGGAAAGTTCCGGCTCCGGCAATGCATCGCGCAACGCGGCCACGCGCGCGGCAAGCGCCGAGGAATCCGGCAGATCGGCGCGGCGCGCTTCCAGGCGCTGCATCACATCGCGCGTCAAGTCCACCGTCTCGCGCAATACGGCGATGCCTTCCGCATCGGGTACGCCGACGATACCGCGCAGTCGCTTGACGTAGCTTTCCAAGGGCGAAAGTACGTCGCCGATCGATGGAATATCGACCATCGAGATCGCGCCGTTCAAGGTATGCACGGCGCGCAGCAGCGGCTCGCTCGCGCGCACCGGCTCCGTCGCGCAGCGCGCGAGATAATCCTCGATCACGCCGAGGTGCGCCGTCACCTCGCTTTGCAGAATGTCGAACAGGACCGGATCGATGTTCGGCAGCGGTCCGGCAATGATCTCTGCCGGCGAGGCGCCGAACGCGCTGTCGTCGAATGCGATATCGCCGAAGCCGCCCTCATCGGCGAGATTGCCGGTGCCGTGCACGTCATCCGTCAGCGATGGCAGTTCCGCAGAAAACAGCGGCACGCGCCGGCGCACGATGCGCTTGACCTTGCGCGTCGCGGTCGGCTGTGCCGGCAGCCAAGCCTCTTCGCCGGCGGCGAGGCGGTCGGCGGTGTCCATGATGCCGGCGATATTCGCATTGCCGCCGCCATCGCCGCGCAGAGCGGCAAGCAAACTCGGGATCGCCTCGACGGCATGGTCGACCAGGGCGACGACCGCGCTGCCCGCCGCGATGCTGCTGTCGAGCACGCGGTTGAGCAGGCTTTCGACCTTCCAGCTGAATTCGCCGAGCGCGAGTGCGCCGACCAGCCGGCCGGAGCCCTTCAGCGTGTGGAACGAGCGCCGGATCGGCTTCAATTCTTCGAGATTGTCGACGTCGCGCTTCCACAGCGGCACCTGCCGGCGCAGGTTGCCGAGTTCTTCTTCGACTTCCTCGACGAACACCTCGCGGATGTCGTCGTCGATCTCGCCACCGCCGGATGTCTGGAACCCTTGTGCAGGCGATTCCTCGACCGGCACGTCTTCTTCGATCTCTTCCTCGATCTCGGTCCAGCCATGCGCATCGGCCGACTGCGCGTCGGCAGCGCCGGTATCGGCGAAACGCAGGCCGGAAAGATCGTGCTCGGCAGGCGCGGACGCTTCCGTCGCGCCGACGATGAGGTCATGCAGATCGTTGCCGGGCGCAATCTCGACGCTCGGCAGGCGCGCGTGCGCCGCTCCGTCGGACGCGGCATCCGCAGCGCGTCCGCCATAGGCCAGGTCGGCGGCAGCCTGCAGATCGAAACTCGCGGTCTGGTCCGCGGAAGGCCCTGGCGGTGCGAGCGCGGCGGACGCCGCCGCATCGGACGGCGCAGCCGGCGCAACCGGCTCCGGGTTGCCACCGCCACTCCCACCGCCATCGTCACCGCCCGGCAGGTCCGGCAGCGGACGCTCGGGTGCCGACGACAGCGGCCAGTAGCCGAGCGACTCCAGGCTGTCGCGCGCGACATCGAGAATCTTCTCGCGATTGCGGCGCTGCTCGCGCGTGGCTTCGAGGTAGTACTCGATCGCTGCGAGCGCGTCGGCCAGCTTGTCCATCTGCTCCGCGGTCGGCACGCGGCGATGCGTGATCAGCTCGACCTCGACGAAACGCACGATCGCCGTCATCAGCTGCGCCGCTTCGGCCAGACCGAGCATGCGCAGCGCGCCGGCGATTTCTTCGAGCAGACGCGGAATCTGGTCGACGCGTGCGTGGTCCCACGGCGACTCGATGAACGCGATGATGTCGTGCTTGGCCTGCTGGATGTTGACCGCCGCCTCGCGCATCAACGCGTCGAGAATCTTGCGCACCTCGGCCTTCGGCAACTCGAGCGCACCGTCGCCGGTGGCGTCGCTGTCGCTGCCCGCGCCGAGACGCTCGATGTGATCGTCCAGCGACGCCTCGACGTAGAGCAGTGCACCGGCAACATCGAGCAGCGCACCCTCGTCCACCGCGCGGCGCCGTTGCGCCATTTCCTGCACGACCTCGCGCTGTTCGCTGACGACGCGCCGCGGCACGCCGAGACCGAGCATGCCGAGCGTATCGCCGACGCGATCGAGCACTTCAACCTGGCCGAGCAGTTCTCCCGGATCGGAATTGCGGCTGCGCAGGAAGATGTCGAGCGCTTCCTTGACGCGCAGCAGATCGTCCTTGATCGCGCTGGACACCGTACCGAGCAGGTTGCGATTGCGCCCGGTCATCGATCCTTGCGCATGCTGCAGCTCGCTCGGCGTCGGCAGCAAGGTGTCGAGCCGATAGGTGCTGCGGATCTGCGCACCGCGCGCGCCCGCTCCGGTCGAGTGGGCGACGTAGTAGAGGAGATTCTTGGTCAGTTCGCGCGGCGCGGTGGCGGCGAAGGCGGCCTCGCCGGCAGCGAAGCGGTGAATCTCGCGATCGACGCGGCCGAACAGCAGCTTCACCGCGACGGTTGCCTCGAGGCCGTGGTTCTCGACCGCCTCGATCACACCGGCGGCGATCCACCACAGCCGGCGTGCCTCGGCGCCGAACGAGATCGTGCGCAGGCGATCGAGGACGTCGATCAGGCGACGCAAATGTTCGGCGGCGCCTTCGTCGCGAAACCATTTCAGCAGCGCCGCCTGGAAACCCAGGCGCAGGCGCAACGCCTGCGCACGCAGGTCGCCTACCCCCAGCGGCTGCGCCGCGCCGTCGGCGACGGCGGGCAGCGACAGGTTCAAGTCCGGCGAGAACAGCGCCGATTCGCTCAGCAGATTTTCACCGCGGCATGCACGCAGATCGTTCAGCAGGGGCAGCAGGACGATCGGGATGTCCTTGTGCCCGCTCTGCAGCCGCTCCAGATAATCCGGCAGCTGTACCATGCCGCGCATCAGGACCGAATACGATTCTTCGCGCTGGCGCACGCTGTTGTCGACGAGCCCCTCGGCGAGGCGCTCCATGTTCTCGACGACCATCGCCGCGCCGTACAGCTCGACCATGCGCAAGGTGCCCTGCACCTGATGCAGATGCGTGACGCAGCTGCGCATCGGATCGAGATTGCCCGGCTGCTCGACATAGGCTTCGAGCGCTTCGCGCGCCTGCGCGAGCGTCGCATCGAGCGCCTGCTTGACCCAGTTGAGCGCCGTGAAATCGCCGTCATCGTGCAGTTTCATCGCGCCGCCTCCTGCGCTCCGCATGCACGGCGAGTCGCCGCATCGGCGCGGGCCGCCACGGCGGGCATGTGTTCATTCGGCGAAGTCCGCTTCATCTCGCGTGCACTCATCCGGGCAGCTTGAAGTCCGCGACCGATCGGCGCAGGTCTGCGGCGAGCTGGGCCAGGTTGCCGATCGATTCGGCTGTCTGGCTCGCACCGACCGAGGTCTGCGAGGTGATTTCCTGGATCACGTTCATCGTCGCCGAGATGTTCGTCGCGGCGGCCGACTGCTTGCGCGCGGAGCTGGAAATGTTCTGAATCAGTTCGGCGAGGTCGCTCGACACCGTTTCGATCTCGCCGAGTGCATGACCGGCGTCCTCGGCCAGGCGCGCGCCGGACACCACTTCCGACGTCGTCTGTTCCATCGAACTGACCGCTTCGTTGGTATCGGACTGAATCGTCTGCACCAGCGTTTCGATACGTTTGGTCGCGCCCGACGCGCGTTCGGCGAGGCGCTGCACTTCGTCGGCGACGACCGCGAAACCGCGACCGGCCTCGCCGGCCGAAGCGGCCTGGATCGCCGCATTCAACGCGAGGATGTTGGTCTGCTCGGCGATGTCGTTGATGAGTTCGACGATCGAGCCGATTTCCTGTGACGATTCGCCGAGGCGCTTGATGCGCTTCGAGGTTTCCTGGATCTGGTCGCGGATCGAGTCCATGCCCTGGATCGTCTGGCGCACGACGGCGGCGCCGTTCGTCGCAATCTGCACCGAGCGCTGCGCCACTTCCGCGCTCTCGGTCGAGTTCTGCGACACGTTGTCGATCGAGGTCGCCATTTCGTTGATCGCGGCCGACGCGGACGTAATCTGCTGTGCCTGGTGCTGCGCGGCATCGGCGAGGTGCATCGCGGTCGCCTGCGTTTCCTGCGCGGCGGCGGACACCTGCACGGCGGTCTCGTTGATCGTGGTGACAAGGCTGCGCAAGGCTTCGACGGCGAAGTTGACCGAGTCCGCGATCGCACCGGTGATGTCCTCGGTGACGGTCGCCTTCACGGTCAGGTCGCCCTCGGCGAGCGAGCCCATTTCGTCGAGCAGGCGCAGAATCGCGTCCTGATTGCGCTGGTTGAGTTCCGCCGTCTGCTGGTAGCGCTTCTGCTGATCGCGGATCAGGTTGACGCCGAGGAACAGCAGCAGTACCACCGCAAGGGCGGCCGCGACCGCACCGTAGATCGGATTCGGGAAGCCGCGCTTGATCGGCAGGCCGTCGATGCTCGTGGCGACGCGGCTGGCGCCGAGCAGCACGCTCTGGCTGTCGTTGAAGGTCGCATCGGAAGCGTCCTTGACTTCCTGCAGGCTCGTCGCGGCATCCAGGATGTGCTTGATCGGCGCGCCGACGGCGGCCCATTGCTCGGCGACGTCGACGACGATCTGCTTCGCGTTCGCGTTGTCGAGCGGGCGGATGCTGAGTTCCGAGGCGCCATTGAGCAGCCCCCCCACCACCGTCTGATAAAGGCGCGCGTCGCGCGCCAGACCGTCGGCGGACGACTGCGTATCGGTACCTCCGGCAAGGATCTTGCTGACGCGGCCACCCATGCGGTCGGCCAGCTGCATCTGGCGCGAAGCGATGTAGACCTGCGAGGCGCTCGCGTTCTTGTCCGTCAGAATATTGACGACCTCGCTCATGCGCGAGTTGAGGCCGGACAGCTTGTCGCCGAAATCCTTCGCGCTGGTCGCCGCGCCGAGCACGACATCCTTGTTGTCGAGGATCTTTTTCGCGCTCGTCTGCAGCTGCGCCCACGCCTTGGTCAGCGAATCGAGATCCGCGCGGGTCTCTTCGAGGTAGGACGGCATGTTGTTTTTCTTGTCGCCCTCATTCAACGCGTGCACATAGATGTCGATGTTGCGGCGCGTGCTTTCCAGCTCCTGGAACGCGAGTTCGTTGCCGCCGGCGGCTTCCGCGGAGAATTTGGCCAACTGCTGCGAAGCGACCTGGATCTGCGTGGTCAGCGTGATCGCCTTGCGATCGTCGCGACTCTTCAGATAAAGAGAAACGAAATCGAAGATCGCGAAGACGAACAGGCCCGCGAGCAGCACGAACAATATCGTGTTCGCATTGCCGCTGCGCTCCCGCCCGAGTGCACCCGACGTTGTACTCACGCATCACCCCTGCTGAAAGTTCGACTTCAAACCACGCACCCGACGTGGTACCCGAAGCGCCGCGGCGCCCCAGCGGGTCGCCGGACGCCCATGCCCCTTCATGCCGCTGCCTGCTGGAACTCGGCGATACGCACCAGGGCGGCCATGCTGAACAGGCCCCACAGCACGTCCCCCGAGCGCAAGTTCTCGCCGACGAATCGGCTGTATTTTTCATCCGCCTCGCCGACCGCGGCCGCGAGCTGCGCTTCGGCAAAACTGCGCTGGCCGAGGACTTCATCGATCAGCAGGCCGACGCTGCCGCCCTGCTGGCGCACGATCAGCACGCGCGACGCATCGCTGAGCGGACTGCGTCCGTCGCCGATGAAGTCGCGTAGATCGACCGCGGGCACGAGATTGCCGCGCACGTTGGCGATGCCGAGCAGCCAGCTCTTCGCGCCCGGTACCGCAGTCAGCGGCGGCAGGGTCAGGATTTCATTGACCTCGGCGATGCTGCTGACGAAATGGCGTGCGCCGATGCGAAAACCGATGCCGCGCCACAAGCCCGGCGCTTCGACCTGTTCGGGCGCGCCGGCGGCATGCGCGAGGCTGCGCCGCTCGTACTCGGCGAGCGCCTCGAACGGCGTGCTGGTGGCGAAATCGGCGCCGGCCATGTCAGCTCATCCGCAGCGCGTGCGGACACGGCCGCGCGACGCCTCCGTCCGGGAAAACGTTGTACTCGGCACGCCCGCCGTCGCGCGGCGGCGCCCCATGGATGTTGCGTACGGCTGCCATCTCCACCCCTGTCGATCGAATGGCGCGTTGCGGTTTCACTTCCAGTCCACGTGGCGGCGGATCGCGCCGAGCAACTCCTCGCGTGTGAACGGTTTGGTCAGATACTGCTCGGAGCCGACGATGCGGCCGCGCGCCTTGTCGAACAGGCCGTCCTTGGACGACAGCATGATCACCGGCGTGCTCTTGAACATCTGGTTGTTCTTGATCAGTGCGCAGGTCTGATAGCCATCCAGCCGCGGCATCATGATGTCGACGAAAATGATCTGCGGGTGCTGATCGGAAATCTTCGCCAGCGCCTCGAACCCGTCGGTCGCGGTGACGACTTCGCAGCCTTCCTTGCGCAGCAAGGTCTCGGCGGTCCGGCGTATGGTCTTCGAGTCATCAATGACCATCACCTTGACGCCGTTCAGGCCGCCTTCTTTCGTCTCGTCCACCGCGTCCCCCTGCCCTCGAATCAGTTTCAACCGCCAAATATCAGCAAAAGCCGTGCCGCCGTCGTTATGATCGCCGGCAAACCCAACACCATCGCCCTTGACGTGCCAAGGCTCGCGTCCGCTCCGGCGTGGATCGAAACGCCTTATCCAATATACCTGCTGAAGCTGTCAAGTTGTTGTTGTAAGTCCGCGAATTGCCGGAAGATCGGGGTATACAGCCGCCACGTTCTTACGTGCTTCGAGTGTAATATGTGAGGGACCGCACAGTTGCGACGCGCGTCGCGAGTTCCGCCGATCGGATGCCGCTCTGCAACCGGCGCTCGTGGCATGGTTCGCAGGCGCTCGCGCACCCGCATCGTTATCCTTGCCTGCCGAATCCCGGACTGCCCGCATGACCCGAACCCTCGCCGTTCTGATGGACCCGATCGCGCGGATCCAGCCGAAGAAGGACACCACGCTCGCGATGCTGCTGGAAGCGCAGCGGCGCGGCTATCAGCTGCTCTACATGAGCCATGGCGATCTTGCGCTGCGCTCGGGCAAGCCATGGGCACGCCTGGCGCCGCTGGTGGTGCGCGATGATCCGCACGACTGGTTCACGCTCGCCGACGCGCAGTGGCGCGATTTCGCCGGCATCGATGTCGTGCTTGCGCGCAAGGATCCGCCGGTCGACCCGCAGTTCATCTACGACACCATGGTGCTCGAGCTCGCGGAACGCGAAGGCGTCGCCGTGGTCAACAAGCCGCAGGCGCTGCGCGACTGCAATGAAAAGCTTTTCGCGCTGCATTTCCCGCAGTGCTGCGCACCGACCGTGGTCGCGCGCGATGCCAGCGAGATCAAGCGCTTCGTCGCCGAACAGGGCGAGGTCGTGCTGAAGCCGCTCGACGGCATGGGCGGGCGCAGCATCTTCCGTTCGCACCACCGCGACGCCAACCTCAACGTGATCCTCGAAACGCTGACCGACAACGGCCGTCATTTCGCCCTCGCGCAAAAGTTCATCCCCGAGATCAGCGCCGGCGACAAGCGCGTGCTGCTGATCGACGGCGAACCGGTGGACTACGCGCTCGCACGCATTCCACAGGGCGATGAATTCCGCGGCAACCTGGCCGCCGGCGGCCGCGGCGTCGGCGTTCCGTTGAGCGCGCGCGACCGTTGGATCGCGGCCGAGGTCGGCCCGGAACTGGTCCGTCGCGGTTTGCGCTTCGTCGGCCTGGACGTGATCGGCGACTGGCTGACCGAGGTCAACGTGACCTCGCCGACCTGCGTGCGGGAACTCGACGCCGCGTTCGGCTTGAACATCGCCGGCGTCCTGTTCGACCGTCTCGAAACCATCCCCAATCGATGAGCGCGACCGCCGCCGGCAGCGCCGATCGCCTCGGCGTCACCCTGCTGTTTTCGGTAGTCGCGCACGCCGTGCTCGCACTCGGCTTGACGTTCGAGTTCGAGAAGCCGGCGCCGCGGCTGCCGACGCTGGATGTGACCCTGGTGCAGTCGGCCAACAGCGAGAAGCCCGACAAGGCCGACTTCGTCGCGCAGGCGAACAACAGCGGCGGCGGCGACGCCGACAACGCGCACCGTCCGTCGCAACCGGTGTCGAGTCCGCTGCCGAAGCCGATCAGCGGCGCCGCGCCGGTGCCGCTGGAAGACGGCGCGCCGCAGCCCACGCCGCCGAGTCCGACCGAAGTGCTGACGCGGAGGAAATCGGACTTCAGCGTCAGCACGGATCGCCAGGCGCCGGAAACGCCGGATCGTCCGAGCGAGAACGTGCGCGAGACCGAGCAGCGCAAGATGGAGATGGCCAAGCTCGCGCAGGAAATCCAGAAGGAAGCCGAGCAGTATGCGAAGCGGCCGAAGCGCAAATATATTTCGGCCAATACGCAGGAATACGAATTCGCCGCCTACATGCGCGCCTGGGTCGCACGCATCGAGCGGATCGGCAATCTCAATTACCCCGACGAAGCGCGTCGTCAGCAGTTGCATGGCCAGCTGGTGCTGACGGTCGGCCTCGAGCGCAACGGCAAGATCAAGAGCATCGACGTGATCCAGTCCAGCGGGCACAAAGTGCTCGACGATGCAGCGGTCCGCATCACGCGCCTGGCCGAACCGTTCCCGCCGTTGCCGGAGACCAAGGAAAGGGTCGACGAGCTGTACATCTCGCGCACCTGGCAGTTCCTGCCCGGCGACATCCTGCGCAATCGGTGAGGACGGGAGTGGGGAGTGGGGAATCGGGAATGGTTGAAGCGCGGCGAGGCACGCCTGCGCGTTCCTGATGCACGCACCGGATAGTTGCTTTCTTGTGCAATCGCTGGGTCCGGGAAGCGGGTTGGAGTATCGGAAAGCGGGGCCGGGTTAACGCGCGATGAAGTACGCCTGCACGCTTTCGCTCCCCCTCCCCATTCCCGATTCCCGCCCCAGTACAATCACGCCATGCTCGAGTCGACGCCCCTGACCAACCAGTTGCTGATCGCGATGCCGGCCTTGCGCGATCCGAATTTCGCGCGCGGCGTCACCTTCCTGTGCCAGCACGGCGAGGACGGCGCGATGGGTCTGATGATCAACCGGCTGTCCGAGTACCGTCTCGGCGACGTGCTCGCGCAGATGAACCTGCACTCGGAACTGCCCGACGTGATCGACGCACCCGTGCTGATCGGCGGGCCGGTGCAGCCGGAACGCGGTTTCGTGCTGCATACGCCAACCGGCGACTGGGAATCCTCGTTCCGTATCTCAGACCACATCAGCGTCACCACCTCGCGCGACATTCTGGTTGCGATCGCGGCCGGCCATGGACCACGCCATGCGGTGGTCACGCTGGGTTACTCGGGCTGGAGTCCGGGCCAGCTGGAACAGGAACTGTGCAGCAACCACTGGCTGACCGCGCCGGCAGCCGAACGCGTGCTGTTCGAAACGCCGCTGGAAGACCGCTGGGAGGCTGCCGCCGGCCTGGTCGGCGTGAACCTGCTGCAGCTGGCGAGCTATGCCGGCCACGCCTGAGACGCCGCTCGGGAAAGGCACGGGCAACGTCCTCGCGTTCGACTACGGTACGCGCCTCATCGGAGTGGCGCTCGGCAACCGCATCGCCGCCAGCGCACGCGCGTTGACCACGCTGGCCAACGGCGACTGGGCACGGCTCGACACGCTCGTCGGCGACTGGCAGCCCGAATGCTTCGTCGTCGGCCTGCCGCTCGCGCTGGATGGCGGCGAACAGCCGATGACGCGTGCCGCGCGCGACTATGCCGTGGCGCTCGAACGCCGCTACCAGCGCGCGGCCGTGCTGGTCGACGAGCGCCATACCTCGGGCGAGGCGGCTGGTCGTTTCGCCGAACAGCGTGCGCGCGGCACCGCCAAGCGCAAGCACGGCGCCGCGATCGACGCGTTGGCTGCACAGATCATCCTCGAGTCCTGGCTCGCAGACGGCGCTTCGTCGACAATCCGCACCCCGCCATCGCCCTGACGAGACTGCATGTCCAAGCCCGCCGACTCCGGCCGCCTGCACCATCTGCTGACGCTCGAAGGGCTCGGCCGCGCGCGCATCGAAGGTTTGCTCGATCGCGCAGCGGTGTTGCGCGCGCACTTCCGCGCGAGCGCCGGTGTGCCGCCGCTGCTGAAGGGGCGCACGGTCGTGAACCTGTTCTTCGAGCCGTCGACGCGCACGCGCACGAGCTTCGAGCTGGCCGCGCGGCGCCTCGGCGCCGTGGTGGTGAATTTCGACATCGCCAGCTCCTCGACCAGCAAGGGCGAGACGCTCGAAGACACCCTGGCGACGCTGGAGGCAATGGACGCCGACGCGTTCGTGGTGCGTCACAGGGAGAACGGCACTCCGGCGCGCCTGGCCGCACATGCGCGGCGCGCCGCGATCGTGAATGCCGGCGACGGCAATCACGCGCATCCGACGCAAGGCTTGCTCGACCTGCTGACGATCCGCGACCGCAAACGGCACATCGACGGTCTGAAGGTGACGATCTGCGGCGATATCAAACATTCGCGCGTCGCGCGTTCGGACGTCGACGGCCTCGTCACGCTCGGCGCCGCCGAGATCAGACTGTGCGGGCCGGCCGCGCTGCTGCCAACGCCGGAGCAGTTTCCGCGCTGCGGCCTGTACGACGATTTCGATGCCGCGATCGACGCTGTCGACGTGGTGATCATGTTGCGCTTGCAAAAGGAGCGCATGCAGAGCCTGCCCGACCTCGACGAAACGAGTTACTTCGCCCGTTACGGCCTCTCCCCCGCTCGCCTCGCGCGCGCTCGCCGCGACGCGCTCGTGATGCATCCCGGCCCGATGAACCGTGGCGTCGAGATCGCCTCTGAAGTCGCCGATGGCGCGCAGTCGGCGATTCTCGAGCAGGTCGCCAACGGCGTGTTCGTGCGCATGGCAGCGCTGACGGAGCTGCTGAGCGACTGAGCGCTGCGCGCACCCGCGCTTCGTTACACGCCCACTAAGTCCGCGAGCGCGACGGTCCGGAAAAATGGCAGCAGATCGGCATCGGTCCGAAAACGCGTTCGGCGCTCTACGGCGTCGGCCTGGTGCCGGTGCTGCGCATCGAACTGGCCGACGCCGATGCGTTGCGCGCCCTGATCGCGCGCGTCGAGCAGAAGACCGGCAGCAAACTGGCGACGACGAAGATCGGCACGCAGGACGTGTGGACCTTCGGCAACGAGGCCGTGCTCGGCCTGAAGGCGATCGAAGGCCGGCATTTCGTGCTCAGCGCCGTACCCGCCGCTGCCGATGAAGCATTGAAGCGGCGTGCGCTCGGCGTGGATCGCCCTGCGCAGAGCCTTGTCGACAGTGGCGCCCTGATCGACCTCGACAAGACGCACGGCTACCTGCCCTACGGCAGCGGCTGGGTCGATGCTCGGCGCAGCCTGGCACTGCTGCTCGACGATCCGAGCGTCGCTGCCGTAGCGCGCGGTTTCGGCGTACAGGCGCCGACGTTCGAGCCGGCTTGCCGTACCGATTTCGGACGCATCGCGGCGGCCGTGCCGCGGCTTTCGTTCGGCTACAGCGCACTCGACGCCGGACGCATGGCCTTCAAGGGACGCCTGGATCTCGCACCGGCGGTCGCGCAAGCGCTCATGCGCACCACCGGCGCGCCGCCCGGGCCGCCCGCAGGCAAAGATTCCTTCGTCGATTTCGGCTTCGCGATGGCATTGCTGAAGGGCGCGCGACTTCTGGGTCGAGCAAGCCGATGCGGTCGCGAAAGCGCCATTTCAGTGCAGCGCGCTGGCACCGCTCAACCAGACGTTTGCAGACGCCAAGGAGAAGCTCGATCAGACGACCGCCGCCGCTGGCGGATTTCAGCGGACTGCGCGTGACCATCGACCATTTCGCCTGGCCGGACGGTACCGCCAAACCCGAGATATCCGGCATCGCTTTGCTCGGCAGCAGCAATCCGGGATTCCTGGTCAATCCCGCACAATTATCCATGCCCAAGCTGCACGACATGCAGCTCGGCGCGACGGCAAACCGGTCGCATTGCCGCAAGGCACGCTGCCGGCCGAGATGGCCGGCGATCTCGATGTGCACGCGGCGATGAATGCGCACGCTCGGCGTCGCGGTCGGCAAGGACCGCGCCGTACGACTCGGCGCAGCGTTGGGCACGCCCGCCACCACGGCCGGCGTCCTGCTCGATGCGAGCTACAGCGGCGAGGTGTATACCGCGTTCGGGCAGATGATCGGCCGCTGCACCGACGCGATCCCGCCCGAGCAACGCCAGCAGGTCGAATCGCAGCGCAAGCTGTATGCGTTCCACGCGACGTGGTTCAAACGTTTCGACGCACGCGTGACGGTCGGCAATGAAGGCATCGACTTCATCGAAAGCGTCGACTTCGCCGCACCCCGACGGGACACCGAATGTCCGCGGGAAGCAGCCGTGCTCACAGATCGACCGCTGCCATCAGATCCAGATGCAGGCGGTCGCCGAGCCCGGCTGTCGCGTTCGCGTCGCGCCACAGCTGCATCACTTGCTCCGGCTCCGCACAACGCGTGCGCCGGCCGTCCGCATGCAGCACGACGATCGCCGGGTACCATTGCCGCAGCCGCCGCAGATAATCGATCGGTGCGGTTGCGCTGGCACGCTCGATCGCCCACGGATGGAATTCGGTCAGCAGCAGCGGTCGCCAGCGTGAAAGCGTGCGTTCGAGGCCGCGCAGCGCCAGCGGCTCCATGCCGGCGATATCGAGCTTGACCAGGTCGAGCCGCTGGAGTGCTGTCAACGCCTCGTCCAGTACGACCGTCGGCACGCGTACGCCGCTGCCTCGGGCATCGCGCAGGCGTTCGCCCGCAGCGGCGGGGCGCGCACTGTTCGATGTGGTCGGGTGCGTGCGCAGCTCGATCGCTCCGACGCGGTCGGACGCCGCCGCCGCGATGATCTCGATCTGGTCGTAATGAGCCGCCTGCGCCGATCTCGCCAGCAGGACGCGGTTGCGTGCCACCGGCTCGACCGCGATGACGCGGCCTTGCGCTCCGACCAGACTCGCCGCGAGCAGCGTCAGCACACCGATGTTCGCGCCGACGTCGAGTGCGACATCGCCGTCGTGCAGACGTTCGCGCAGGATGGCCGTGACATGCGGCTCGTAGCCGCGGCCGTCCAGCAGCTGTGCACCCACATGTGCATCGTTCGCATTCACGTAGACGCGATGGCCGTCGGCGACGGCAACGTGCGGAGACTCATTCTCGTTGACCACGAACCAACGCCGTCCGCGCCAGCCCGGGCCGGCCGCGGCATCATCGAGCGCGAGCAGCAGGCGCAAGTCCGGATAACGCGCCAACCGCGCGAGCAGATCGCTTTCCGGCAGCGCGTGCATCTCGAACACCTCGCGCCGGCGCCACAGCAGGCGGCGCACGGGATTCAACCAGCGGTTCGGAGCGACACCGAACAGGCGGCCGCGCAGGCTCGTATCGGCGTCGTCGACGAAGTGGAATACCGCAACGCCGCCAGGCGCGAGGATGCGCAAGAACTCTTCGACGTAGCCTGCCGCGAGCGCGGTCGGAATGTGCTGCAGCGTGATATGCGAGAAGACCAGATCGACGCTGGCGTCGGCGACGTCTTCGATGCGCGGCGAGGCGTTTTCCCGGAATTCCACGTTGCCGACGTCAGCGTTCAATGTGCGCGCGGCGTCGATCATGCTGGCCGAGACATCGACACCGATCACGTGCTCGAAGTGCGTCGCCAGCGCCCGCGTCAAGCGTCCGACGCCGCAACCGAAATCGAGCGCGAGTCCGCGCTGTCGCGGCCAGCCCTGCGCGGCAAGCGCGGCAAGCTGCGCGTCGATCTCGACGCGTCCGGTCGCGAAGAATTCCTCGCGCTGCCAGCGGCCGCCGCGCTTGTCCGCCTGCGACAGCACGGCCCACAACGGATCGTCGCGGCCGAGCGTCTGCCAGACGCGGCGCAGGCGATCGAGCTCGCTCATGCGCGCATGCCTCGCAGCGGTATTCCGTGGTCGCGGGGACGGACAATCGCCGGTGCGCCGGCACGCCAGAACATCAAATCCACTTCAGTTTCGTATCCGACTGCGGCCTGCGCTCAGCGATGATCGGTTTCGACCAGTTCGACGCCGTCGAGGCCCTGGCTCAGCGTGTGCGCATCGCCGCCCTGCGCGAGCTTGATCTTCAGGCGAACTTCGTTGGCCGAGTCGGCATGGCGCAATGCATCTTCATAGCTGATCTCGCCGGCCTGGTACAGCTCGAACAGGCTCTGGTCAAAGGTGCGCATGCCGAGATTGGTCGATTCCTTCATCACGTCTTTCAGCTTGTGGATGTCGCCCTGGCGGATGTAGTCGGCCACCAGCGGCGTGCCGAGCATCACTTCCATTGCAACGCGGCGCGCCTTGCCGTCCGGCGTCGGGATCAGCTGCTGCGCGACGACGCCCTTGAGGTTCAGCGACAGATCCATGAACAGCTGCGAGCGGCGGTCTTCGTTGAAGAAGTGGATGATGCGGTCCATCGCCTGGTTCGCGTTGTTCGCGTGCAAGGTGCACAGGCAAAGATGGCCGGTTTCGGAAAAGTTGATCGCGTGCTCCATCGTTTCGCGCGTGCGCACCTCGCCGATCATGATCACGTCGGGCGCCTGGCGCAGCGTGTTCTTCAGCGCGTTTTCCCAGCTGTCGGTATCGATGCCGAGTTCGCGCTGGGTGACGATGCAGCCTTCGTGCTTGTGCACGTATTCAATCGGATCTTCGATCGTGATGATGTGGCCTGTCGAGTTCTGGTTGCGATAGCCGATCAGCGCCGCCAGCGAGGTCGATTTGCCGGTGCCGGTCGCGCCGACGAAGATGATGATCCCGCGCTTGGTCATCGCCAGCGATTTCACGATCGCCGGCAGGCTGAGTTCCTCGATCGTCGGGATGCGCGTTTCGATGCGGCGCAGCACCATGCCGACGCAGTTGCGCTGGTAGAAGCAGGAAACGCGGAAGCGGCCGACGCCGGTCACCGCGATGGCGAACTGGCACTCGTGGGTCTTTTCGAACTCCTCGCGCTGCGAGGGCGTCATCACGTTCAACACCATGTCGCGCGACTGCTGCGGCGTCAGCGCGTTCTGCGTGATCGGCGCGATGCGCCCATTGACCTTCATCGACGGGGCGACGCCCGCCGTGATGAACAAATCCGACGCCTTCTTGTGCGTCATCAGCTTGAGATACGAGGTGAAATCGACGCTGCTCATAGGCTACCCCCGGACCGGCCTCTGCCGGCGCTGCGGCATCTTACACCGCGCCGCGCTGCGCCCAACGTGACCATGGCCCGTTTTTTGCGCACCGCGCCGGCACCGACGTGGCCGACCCACGCATTCTTGCGCAGCATCAGAACACCACCACGTCGACGGCGGAATAGGACGCGCTGCGCACCTCGACGACGACGTCGGCCGACGTGCCAGGCGCGCACGCGTCGCAGCATAGACGGCGCTGAGGCTGTCGCGTGCGCGTGGCGAAGCCGGGTGGCCAGCGATGCTCACCGACAGCTCCGGCGGCGCGGCGAGCCCATACACGAGGACGGTGACCGCCAATTGATCGGCAGCGCCGAGTTCGAAGCGCAGCGGATGTTCCGCGGCCGCCGGCGCGCTGGGCGGCGGCAGCGGCGGATAGACCGGTTCGTCCGGCGGCAGCAGGCCCGGCAAATCGCCGACCGTGCGTGCGGGCAGCAAGCCCAGCGGGCCGACGTGTCGTGTCGGCACCACGCCGATCTGCGCCAGCATCGAAACGGAAAGTCCAATCCAGTGCTGGCGATCCGGCTCGCCGTCGCTGATGCGCACGTCGGCGCGCCCGCACGCCAGACGCATCGCAATCGCATGGTCGAGAATGAGTTGCGCCCGTGTACGTGCCGTGAACGCTCAGCCTTTCCTGTCCGCACAGGAAGCGGCCGCTGCGCGCCTGCGCATAGGCCGGCATCGTCGGCAACGACTCGATGTCCGTATCCGGCGCGCTCTTGATGTCGAACAGAGGATGCCACGCGTACGGCCATGCTGCGCGCCACTGAAAACGTGCCGTGCCTTGCAGCGCGACGACGCAGGCGAGCAGGGCGACGAGGCCCGCGCAGACGCGCCTGATGCGCGCGCCGGACGCGTCGCCGAGCGATGCCAGCCCATAGGCCACCAGGCTGCGAGCAAGGTCCAACCCGACGAAGCCATGTAGTACGGTGTATCTGCGCGGATCGCCGCCGTCGTCGACAGGACCGTCAACGTCGCCAGCACAGCCATCACGACGATCGCGCGCCGGTGCGGATCGCGCCAGGCGAACAGCAGGCCGACCGCGCCGGCGACACCGCCGCCGGCGACGACGACGCTGGCCAGGTCGGCCCAGCGCGCCGGCCAGCCGAGCGTCGGTTCGAACCAGTCGCGCGTGCCGCCCCAGGCAAGACCGCCGAACACGCCAGGCAGGTTCCACACGCTGCCGGTGGCTTTCGCGTTGCCGAGGTACGCGGTTGCACCGCGCAGGTCGGCGAAACCCTGCATTGCATCCCAGTAGAAAAACGGCAGCAGCGGAAGCAGCTCGAGCAGTCCGCCAGCCACCACGTCGCAGTGCGATCGCGCCGATCCACGAGCCGCCGAGCGCCAGCGCGCCCGCCAGCAGGTAATACCAGATCGGTCCGAGATGGATCGTGGCCGCGAGAATGGGGCCGGCCAGCGGAAACTCCTGTCCCGCGAGCAGGCGATGCGCGACGAACATGTCGCGCGCCAGATCGATATGCGTGCCGACGTACGGAATCCACAGCAGAAACAACACCAGCAGCGCCAGCAGCAATGCGCGGCGCGCAGGGCGCGAGAGCGCCCGCCGCGGGGTCGCTTGCAACCCGCGCGCAGCGGTCAGCGGAGTCAGCATGCAGCGCCCGCCGCGACGCCGCATCCGCAACGCGCTGCGCCGCGCGCGGCCACTTCAGGCGTTCCTGCGGAAATACGCGAACGCGGCGACCGCGAGTATGAGCGGCGGAACCATGTTCGCAACCGCCGGGTGCAGGTTGTAGACCGCGCCGAGACTGACGATCGCGCTCTGCAGGAACTGGAAGCCGAGCGCGACCACGATACCGAGGAACAGTCGCTTGGAGAGGCCGCCGCTGCGCAGCGCGCCGAACGCAAACGGTACCGCGCAGAACGCCAGCGTGAGCACGTTGAGCGGATAGAACAGGCGCGCCCAGTAGGCACTGACGAAACTCGACGCGTCCTGCTGATTGCGCTCGAGGTAGAGGATGTTGCGATCCAGATCGCGCAGCGGCATGTATTGCGTCTGCACGATGCCGAGCGAGAGCAGATGCGGATCGAGCCCCGACTTCCAGGTCGTCTGCGCCCGCTCGGTACTCGTCGCGGCGTTTTCGCTGAATTCGGTGCGGCGAACCTTGCTCAAGGTCCAGTCGGTCTGCGTATGCATCGCGCCCTCGGCGAGCGAGAACGAACGCAGGCGGCCGTCCGGGTCGAACTCGAACACGCGCACGCCGCCGAGTTCGACGTCGCCGTTGCTGCCATGCGTGCGCGCGGTGCGCGCGCTGATGACGTTGTCGCCGTCGCGCGCCCACAACTTGCCGCCCTTGGCCAAGGCGACGTCCTTCGACTTCGCGGCGAGCTGCAGCGTCTGCGCCTTGCGCTCGCCGTACGGGCCGATCGTCTCGCCGACGAGGACGACGACGATCGTGAGCAGGCTGAGTCCCAGCACGACCGAGGCGCAGATGCGGAACTTCGACAGGCCCGCAGCGCGCAACGCCGTCAGTTCACCGCTGTTGGCGAGACCGCCGAGGCCCATCAAGCCGCCGATCAGTGCCGCGTAGCCGAACAGATCGTAGAAACGCCGCGGGACCGTCAAGAGCACGTAGGTCGCCGCCTTCGCCAGCGTGTACTGGCCCTGGCCGACGTCGTTGAGTTCGACGATGAAGATACGGAATGCGGTGAGCGCGACGATCGTGATCCAGGTCATCGCGACCGAAGTCAGTACCGCCATCGCAACGAGGCGGTCGACGCGCTTGAACATCGGCAGACGCATCAGGCCAGCCTCGCCGCGCGCGGGCGCTTCAGGCGCTGGCTGCTGAAGATCAGCCACAACGCGATGCCGATCGCCGGCACGTACACCCACCACAGCCCGAAGCCCATCGCGAGCTTGCCCTGGCTGAGCCACGAGCGGCCGAACAGCAGGCCGTTGTAGTAGATCAGCCAAGTCAGTAGCGCGAGCAGCAGGCGCGCATAGCGCGGTTCGCGCGGACTGGATTTGGACAGCGGCAGCGCGAGCAGGGTCAGCACCAAGGCCGACAGCGGCGCCGCGAGGCGCCAGTGCAGCTCGGCGCGCATGATCGGATCGTCGGGCGTGCGCAGCAGCACGCCGGTTGGTGCCGAGCGCTTGACCACGGTGTCGTTGTCGTCGTTGTCGCTGTCCGGCAGCTTGATGTCGTTGCGCGCGAAGCGCATTACGCGGTAGTCGTCTTCGCCGAGTTTGCCCTCGACGCGGAAGCCGTCCAGCAGCGCCATGTAGCGGCCGATGCCGTCGGCATCGTGGTAGAGGTAGCCGTGCGTCGCGGTGATGATGTCGATGCGCGTCTTGCCTGCCTCCTTGTTGTCGGGCCGCTCGTTCTCGATGAACATGCGTTTGAACTGGGTGCCGTCGGCAGACATCTCGCCGACGTAGATCTGGCCGTCGCGCCCGGGCAGGTCGACGAATTTGCCGGGTTCGAGCCCGGCCACGATCAGCGACCGGCTCGCCTCCTGCATCAATTGCTGCGACAAGCGGTCGGCCGCCGGTCCGAGCCAGAACGAAACCAGCGACAGCACCACCATCGTCGGCAGCACGAACAGGATCAGCGGGCGGATCAGGCCGGTCAGGTCCAGGCCGGACGACTGCAGCACCGCCATTTCGCTGTCGCGCCACAGGCGGCCATAGGCCAGCAGTACGCCGAGCAAGGTCGCCAGTGGCATCAGGATCGTCAGCGTGCCGACCGTGCGCAGGCCGATCAACGTGAACAGGAGGTCGGCCGGGATGCGCCCGCGAGCGATCTTGGAGAGCAGTTCCGCCACCGCGCCGCCGACCAGCACCAGCAGCAGGATCACCGTGGCGGCCGCGAAACTGGTCGCCACCTCGCGCAGCAGGTAGCTGTCGATGATGCGCGGCCTGAGCAGGGCCAGCGCGCGCTGGGCAAGGGAGCTTTGTCTTAGAATGGCAGGCTTCATGCGTGTGCGGGTGGCGTTGCGGGCGAGATCCGTCTGCAGCGGGCGGCCCGTGGCGGCTTCTCGCCGGTTCGGACCGGCGCGGCTCCGCCGACCACATAGTGTAACCGCGCATGCGCCCCGATCGTCCAAAAACTGCCCGGAACCCTCGATGACCCTGAAGTTCAGCCTCACCGCCGACGCGCCGGAAAGCGCCGCCACGCCTTGCCTCGTCATCGGCCTCTACGAAGACCGCGTGCTGACCAGCGCTGCGGCGCGCGTCGATGAGAAATCCGGCGGCGCGATCAAGCGCCTGATCGACAGCGGCGACGCGACCGGCAAGCCGGGCAGCACGACGCTGCTGTTCGGCCTCGCCAACATCGCTGCGGCACGCGTGCTGGTGGTCGGCCTCGGCGAGCAGAAGAAGTTCGACGCAGCCGGGTTCAGCCGCGCCGCGGCCGACGCCGGCCGCGCGCTGAAGGCGCTGCCGATCGATGCGGCGGTGTCCTACCTTGCCGACATCGATGTACCCGGCCGCGACCACGCCTGGAAGCTGCGCACCGCGGCGCTCGCCGCCGATCAGCAGGCCTATCGCTACACCGCGACGTTCAAGCCGAAGGAAGCGGCGAAGACCCCGCAGCTCGACGCCGTCGCGTTTGCCGGCGCCGCGAAGGACGCCAAGGCCGAACGCGCGCTGGCCGAAGCCGCCGCGATCGCCAACGGCGTGCGCTTCGCTCGCGAGCTCGGCAATCTGCCGCCGAACATTTGCAATCCGGCATGGATCGCGGCGCAAGCCAAGCAGATCGCCGAGGCGCATGCCGGCGTCACCCTCGAGGTGCTCGAACGCGAGGACATGCAGAAGCTCGGCATGGGCTCGCTGCTTGGCGTGGCGCAGGGATCTGCCAACCCGCCCAAGCTCGTCGTGCTGCGCTGGCAAGGCAGGGACGACATGAGCAAGCCGTACGTGCTGGTCGGCAAGGGCATCACGTTCGACAGCGGCGGCATTTCGCTGAAGCCCGGCGCCGGCATGGAGGAAATGAAATTCGACATGTGCGGCGCGGCCGGCGTGCTCGGCACGTTCGTCGCCGCCGTCGAATTGAAGCTGGCGTTGAACCTGGTCTGCATCGTGCCGGCGGTCGAGAACATGCCGGACGGCAATGCCTACCGCCCGAGCGACATCCTGACCAGCATGTCCGGCCTCACCATCGAAGTGCTGAATACGGACGCGGAAGGCCGCCTGATCCTGTGCGATGCATTGACCTACGCGCAGAAGTTCGACCCCGAAGTCATCATCGATGCGGCAACGCTGACCGGCGCCTGCGTCGTCGCGCTCGGCAAGCATGCCTCGGGCCTGATGACCAAGGACGACGAACTCGCCGACCAGTTGCTCGCCGCCGGCACCTTCACGCACGATCGCGCCTGGCGCCTGCCGCTGTGGGACGAATACCAGAGCCAGCTCGAATCCGGCTTCGCCGACGTCGCCAACATCGGCGGCAAATATGCCGGCGCGATCACCGCAGGCTGCTTCCTGGCGCGCTTCACCAACGGCCGTCGCTGGGCGCACCTCGACATCGCCGGCACCGCCTGGGACGAAGGCCGCAAGGGACTCGCGACCGGCCGCCCGGTGCCGCTGCTGACGCAGTACTTGATCGACCGCAGCGCGTGAGCACGCCGGCACCTGACAATTATCGGCGCCGCAAGAACCAGGCGATCGCCGCCGCCTTCGGCGTCAACCTGCTGCTCGGCATCCTGCTGGTGATGCAGTACCCGGGCCTCGGCGACTCGACGGCCGTCGAAGCGACCGTCGAGCAGATTCGCGGCGGCAGCCTGAACCTGCTGTATCAAGTCGCGATCTGGATCGTCTGCTTCAGCTGGCTGCATTTCGACTCGCGCCAGCTCGACATCCGCCGGCCGTGGTGGCTGAACATCGGCATCGCGCTGCTGACCTCGGTGTTCGTGCCGTATTACCTCTACAAGACCCGCCCGGCGGGACAGCGCGGACCGGCCATCCTGAGCTTTTTCGGCATCGTGCTCGGCTGCATCGTCTCGATGATGCTCGGCATGACGCTGGCCTTTTCGCTGCACGGCAGTCCGGCCGGCCACGGCCCGGCCGCGTGAACGTCCACCGGAACGCATCGCCATGCCACGCGCCGACTTCTACCTGATCGACAAGCCGCGCTTTCGCGAAGATCCGCTGCTGCTGGTGTGCGAACTGGCCAAGCGCGCGTTCGCCAGCGAACAGCCGACGCTGATCCTGACGCGCACACAGGATCAGGCCGAAGCGCTCGACGAGAAACTGTGGGCGTTCGACGAGAACGCGTTCATCCCGCACCAGATCGCCGGCGACGACGACGATGCGATCACCGCGGTGCTGATTGCGCCACCGGGCGTGGCGACCGCCGATCGCGCCCTGGTCATCAACCTGCGCGACGACTGCGCACCCGGGCTGTTCGAACGCGTACTCGAAGTCGTGCCGGCCGACGATGCCGAGCGGCTCGGTTCACGCGAGCGCTGGAAGACGTACAAACAGGCCGGTTTCGAGGTGGCGAAGCACGATATGTGAGGGCGAGGTGGGAGGCGGAGCGTGGGGGCGGATGGCGGCGGCGAACGGAACACATCCCCATCCCGCCGTCATGGAGGTGCGACGCTGACCCCGTGATGCTTGCTTTGTGGCGCGGCTGTGCGGTCCATGTGGCGACTCGGCACGCGTCATTTTGTCCCGAAAACCGATCACCGCATCGCCGAGTCCGGGCACGATGTAGCCATGATCTTTCAACCCGGTATCGATCGCCGCCGTGTAGACGGCCACGTCCGGATGCCGCTCGTGCAGATGTGCAATGCCTTCCGGGCAACTGACCAGGCAGACGACGCGGATCGAGCGCGGCTGCGTCGCCTCGACGCGGTCGAGCGCGGCGACCGCGGAATGCCCGGTCGCCAGCATCGGATCGACCACGATCGCATCGCGCTCGTGCATGCCACGCGGCATCTTGAAGTAGTACTCGACCGCCTGCAGCGTCTGCGGATCGCGCGACAGGCCGACATGGCCGACGCGCGCGCCCGGCACGACGCTGAGCATGCCGTCGAGAATGCCGATGCCGGCGCGCAGGATCACCACGAACACGGTTTTCTTGCCGTCGATCAGGCGCCCGGTCATCGGCGCGACCGGCGTCTCGATCGCGACTTCATGCATCGGCAGATCGCGCGTGACCTCGTAGGTCATCAGCGCCGACAGCTCGCCGAGCAGGCGGCGGAATCGCTGGTGCCGGTGGACTTGCGCCGCAGCAAGGTCAGCTTGTGCTGCACCAGCGGATGCTCGATCACATGGACGGCGGCGCTCATCGGCCCAGTTCCCCGGTTTTCGCCAACGATAGCGCAACGCATGGCGCGACTGGGCCGCGCGGCGCCCCTCGCCTACAATGATCGTCTTCCTTCCTCATCTTGGCGTCGTGCGCGAGCACCGCCGCGGATTTTCGCGCCCATGGACAAGAGTTTCGAACCCGCACCGATCGAATCGAAGTGGTATGCACGCTGGGAGGCGCAAGGCCTGTTCAAACCCGCCGCCAGCGGCGAGCCGTATTGCATCCTGTTGCCGCCGCCGAACGTGACCGGCACCTTGCACATGGGCCACGCGTTCCAGCAGACGATCATGGACGCGCTGACGCGCTACCACCGCATGCGCCTGGCACCCAATGGGCAGCGATACCGCACGCTGTGGCAGGGCGGCACCGACCACGCCGGCATCGCCACGCAAAAGATCGTCGAGAACCAGCTCGCCGCGCAAGGCAAGACGCGCCACGATCTCGGCCGCGAGCAGTTCATCCGGCGCGTGTGGGAATGGAAAGAGGAATCCGGCTCGACCATCACGAACCAGATGCGCCGGCTCGGCGCCTCGGTCGACTGGTCGCGCGAGCGCTTCACGATGGACGAGGGGCTTTCGGCGGCGGTGCGCCGCGTGTTCGTGACCTGGTATCGCGACGGGCTGATCTATCGCGGCAAGCGTCTCGTGCATTGGGATCCGGTGCTGATGACCGCGGTGTCCGACCTCGAGGTCAACAACGAAGAGAAGGACGGTTCGCTGTGGTCGATCCGCTATCCGGCCAGCGATGGCGGCGAAGGCCTCGTCGTCGCGACGACGCGCCCGGAGACCATGCTCGGCGACGTCGCCGTCGCGGTGCATCCGGACGACGAACGCTACCAGGCCTTGATCGGCAAGAGCGTGACGTTGCCGCTGACCGGGCGCGCGATTCCGGTCATCGCCGATACCTATGTCGAACGCGAGTTCGGCACCGGCGCGGTGAAGATCACGCCGGCACATGATTTCAACGACTGGCAGGTCGGCGCGCGCCATCAGCTCGCGCCGATCGTGATCCTCACGCTCGATGCGAAGATCAACGACAACGCGCCGGAGAAGTACCGCGGCCTCGATCGCTTCGCGGCGCGCAAAGCCGTGCTCGCCGATCTCGAAGCGGCCGGCCTGCTGGTCGAGACGAAGAAGCACAAGCTGCAGGTGCCGATCAGCCAGCGGTCGGACGCGGTGATCGAGCCGATGCTGACCGACCAGTGGTTCCTCGATCTGACCAGCGACGTGCGCGTCGACGGCAAGCCCGGCCCGGGCGGGCGCAAGGCGATCACCGAACCCGCCCTCGCCGCGGTGCAGGGCGGCGCGATCAAGTTCGTGCCGGAGAACTGGTCGAGCACCTACAACCAGTGGCTGGAAAACATCCAGGACTGGTGCGTCAGCCGGCAGCTCTGGTGGGGCCACCAGATTCCGGCCTGGTTCGACGAGGCCGGCAACATCTTCGTCGGCGAGAACGAGGCCGACGCGCGCGCGCATGCGGCAACCCCGCCGGTCGGCGCGCTCAAGCAGGACGACGACGTACTCGACACCTGGTTCTCGTCCGCGCTGTGGCCGTTTTCCACCCTCGGCTGGCCGGGCGAAACCCCCGAGCGCGCGGCCGAGTGGGAGCAGTTCAAAGCCTTCGTGCCGAGCAACGTGCTGGTCACCGGTTTCGACATCATCTTCTTCTGGGTCGCGCGCATGGTGATGGCGACGCAGTACTTCACCGGCCAGGTGCCGTTCCGCGAGGTCTACATCAACGCGATCGTGCGCGATGCGGAAGGCCAGAAGATGTCGAAGTCGAAAGGCAACACGATCGACCCGCTCGACCTCATCGACGGCATCACGCTCGAAGCGCTGGTGACGAAGTCGACCGCTTCGCTGCTGATTCCGCAGGTGCGCGAGAAAGTCGAAAAGCGCATCCGCAAGGAATACCCCGACGGCATTGCGCCGGTCGGCGCCGATGCATTGCGCTTCACGTTCGCCGCGCTCGCGACCTATGGCCGCACGATCAACTTCGACCTGAAGCGGGCGGACGGCTATCGTCATTTCTGCAACAAGCTGTGGAATGCGGCGCGCTTCGTGCTGATGAACTGCGAAGCGCCGATTGCCGCGCCTGCGGCGCCAGTGACCGAAGCCGAGCGCTGGATAATGACGCGCCTGCAGCGCACGCTGGCCGAAGTCGAGCCGCATTTCGCCAGCTATCGCTTCGATCTGCTCGCGCAGGCGCTGTACGAATTCACCTGGAACGAATTCTGCGACTGGTTCCTCGAACTCGCCAAGCCGGCGTTGAGCGGCAGCGACGCGGCCGCGGCAGATTCCACGCGGCACACCCTGCTGGTCGTGCTCGAAGCCGTGCTGCGCGCGCTGCATCCGATCATCCCGTTCGTCACTGAGGAGATCTGGCACGAGGTGGCCGGTTTGCTCATGCGCTCTTCCTCGAGCGCAAAGGACGAACCGGCATCCGTGCCGGACCTCTCGACTCAGAGCATCTCGCAATGCACGTACCCGCAGGCGAACGACTTCGCCAGCGATCCCGCGGCCGAGGCCAAGATCGAATGGCTGAAATCCGTGCTGACGCAGCTTCGGCGTATCCGCAGCGAGATGAACATCGCTCCGGGCAAGACGATTCCGCTGCTCTACGCGGGTGGAAACGCGACCGATCGTGCGCGCACGCAGAAATTCTCTGCGCAGATCGAGTTCCTCGCGCGCACCGAATCGCAGCGCTGGCTCGCTGCCGGCGAGACCGAGCCCGCTGCGGCGGCCGGCATCGTCGGCGAGCTGAAACTGCTGATCCCGCTGGCGGGCCTGATCGACGTCGGCGCCGAGAAGCAGCGTCTCGAAAAAGAGATCAAGCGCGTCGACGGCGAGATCGCGAAATGCCAGGCGAAACTCGGCAAGGAAAGTTTCGTCGCCAGCGCACCGGCTGCGATCGTCGAGCAGGAGAAACAACGTCTCGCCGATTTCACCACGCTGCTCGTTGCGCTGCGCGAGCAGCTCGGCAAGCTCGACGCCCTGTAGATCTGCGCAGGCCGCTGCGCGCAGCGGCCAGTAGACAACGATGACGCTCGCCACGCTCGTCAACATAGGCAGGCTGATCAGCAGCCTCGCGGCAGTGGTCTCGCTGGTGTATCTGAACCGGCAGTGGCGCCAGGGTGCGTTGAATCAGCGTTCGAAGATGGACCGCGGACGTTCGCAACAAGTCGGCGAATGGCTGCAATACAGCGCGCAGCCGGAAACTGCGGCGCTTATCCTGCGCGGGCGACCCGGCGCTGAGCTCGCTCGAGCGCCACCGCTACCTGTGGAGCGTGTATCCGCTGTTCCTGCATTTCGAGGACAGCTACTACCAGTACCGCGACGGCATGATCAGCGAGCCGCAGTACGCCTCGGTCGAGTTCGCGGCCTTCGTCGACGGCTTGATGCGCGAGATTGCCGTGGGCGATGCCGATGGCTCGGAGTGGACCGAGCGTTGGCGCGAGCAGGCAGCGGCCGAAACAGCGAATAAAGACTGAAGTCTTAGTCAGTTCGACGTGTCGAGCAGTTCCATCGCCATTACCAGCGCGTCTTCGCGGCCCTTCTTCGCCGGGTAGTAATTCGGACGGCGGCCGAATTCGTTGAAGCCGATCGATTCGTACAGCGCGATCGCGTTCGGGTTCGACGGCCGCACTTCGAGGAACACGCGCTCGCTGCGATGCCAGCGCGCGAGATCGAGCAGGCGCTTGACGATGCGGCGGCCGAAGCCGTTGCCGTGCTCGGCCGGCGCGACGCAGACATTCAGGATGTGCGCCTCGCGCGCGCCGGTCGACAGCACGCCGTAGCCGATCACCGCACCGGCGCGCACCAGCACGATGCATTCATAGCCGGCACGCAGGCAATCGTTGAAGATCGAGCGGCTCCACGGAAACGGATAGGCGACCGCCTCGATGGCGGCGACCTCGTCGAGATCGTCCGCGCGCATGCGGCGGAAATCCGACGGCGCTTGCTTGAGAATCGCGACCACGTCTGGTGTTATCCCTTCGTCAATTCATCAGCCCCAACGTCTGGCATAGCTCTGAAAGCACGGTCGAAGAATCGGTTTGGCCACGGCCACCCTGCAGGTGTTACCCGGCCGACGACTCATCGACACCGGCGCCACGCATGGCTCTGGACGCCGCGCCGGGGGACACGATTTTTACCAAACGCCTCAACTCACTCCACAACGCCCTCTTGCCCTGCGCATCGCGCGACAACACTTCGAGTTCGCCGGTGACGACCCAGCCGATCTCGCGCTGCCGCTGCGCCGGCAGCTCCGCACCCACGGTGCGCGCGAGCGCATCGCCGAACAGCACGAGACCCGTGGCGGACGCGATTGCGGCCTCGTCGCCGGCAGCGGCCTCGATGGCATCGACCTGGGCGAATTTCAGCGCGCGGATGACATCGCCGGGCAGCGCGCGTGCGCGCGTCGAGACAGAGTTGGCGAGCAGCAGGATGCGTGCGGCCGACGCACGCAGCGCGGTCTGCGTCGCCGCGTCGCGGCTCTCGGACATCTGCACCGGAATCGATGATGCGGACCGAGCCGATGCGGCCAAGTGCACGCGCGGCAGATACACATCGATGCCCATTTCAGCCAGGCGCGCCCGGCTTGCTTCATCCAGCATCCACACCACCCGTACGCTTGCGCAGATCGCCATAGAACTGCGCGAAAATGTCGTCGAGCGCAGCGCCATAGGCATCGACCGTGGCTTTCAAATCGTTGCCTGCAGCCGGCTTTTCCGAGCGATAGTACTCGTCCAGCAACGGCGTGCCATCGCTGGCATCGGCGCGCAACTTCAACCCGATGACCGCACGATGCCCGCCCTCGGCGGCCGGCACGCGATCGAAGCGCAGAATCACGCCCACCACACGAATCGCCGGCTGGCTGGCCGGCAGCTCGTCGGTGACCTGCACGGCCGCGTGCGCCTCGCGCAACGCGCCGATCAGACGCCGCTGCAAAAAGCGTGTCGGCGGATCGGTCCACAATTGATAATGGTACTGGCGCAGCTGCTGCGCATCTGCATCGAGTGCGTAGATCAGCGCCTGATCGGCGTACAAGCCATCCGCATTGAACGCCTCGACGACCAGCGGATGCTGGAACAGCGGCGTCGACAGCGGCTGCAGCGGCTGCGGCCGCGGCAAGCGGTAATACGTGAAGTCCGGCACCGTCGGCGCGCTGCACGAGGTCAGCGCGATCAGGAGCAGCGGAACCAGCCGGCGCAGCGTCATTGCGGGTCGTCCTCCAGCTTGTCGGCCTTCGGCGCGATGATCAGCCGGTTCGGGTGCTTGCGGATTTCGCGGCTGAATTCGTCGATGTAGCGGCTCGACGATTCCAGATGATGCGTGATCACGTCCATCCGGCTCGACAACGCTTCGAGCACACTGGACAGATCCTGCACCGAGCGGCGCACGTCGGCGCGGTTGTCCTTGGCCATGCCGGCGATGTCGCCGAGCGCATGGTCCAGCGTCTCGCGCGTCTTGCGCAATTCGCCACTCAGCTTGCTGACTTCGCCGAGCGTGTTCGCGATGGCGGCGCGGTTCTCCGGCTTCAGCACGTCGTTGAGCGCGTCGGACGCATGGTTGGCGCGATCGAGCAGCGCGCGCGTCTGGTCGAGGATCATCGGCGTGCGCTCGTCGATCGCGCCGGTGATCGAATCGACGCGGCGCGACAAGGTCTGGATCAGCGGCGAGATCTGCGTGCGCGTGAGGTCGCTGATCTGGCCGGCGAGTTCGTTCATCGCGGCGAAAATGTTGCCGCCCTCCTCGCCCTTGAGTTCGCCGCCGGGCGCGAGCATGTCGCGGCTGGCGCCCTCGCGGATGCCGATCGACACATCGGCGAGCAGACCGCTCGATTGCAGCCGTGCCGGGCTGTCCTTTGGAATCGGCCAGTCGCGGCGCAGGCCGAGCTCGACCTTGTAGCGCGTGCCGTCCGGCGTACGCTCGGGCGTCACGTCGCCGACCTGACCGATGCGATAGCCCTGGTAGAACACCGGCGCGCCGTAGCGCAGGCCGGTCACGTCGCGATAGCGCACGATGTAATCGCTGGTCGCGACGCCGCGGCCGGTGATCAGCGCGAGGCCGACCAGCAGGATTGCCAGCGCCGCCACGACGACGGCGCCGACCAGTACGTAGTTGATGGTGTCGCGTCTCACTGCCTGCGCCCTGACCAGTATCCCATCACCCGTCGCCGTCATTCCCGCGCGAGCGGGAATCCATTGGCATTCTCGAAACCACCGGAACCGCGGCACGATCGACCCACTTCGCTGTCGGCAAAGCTGTTCGCGGCGATGACATGGCGTTTCGGCGGTACCCCGGCGCGAACATTATCAGGCTTCTTCTTCGGTAAGGCGTTTCAGGTAGGCGTCCGCATCCACATGCACCTCGCGCGGACGCCGATTCAGCAGGTCCTGGATGCGCTCGTTGTCGGCCGCGCGCACTGCCGCGACGGGACCGGTCATCAGGATTTCGCCGGCGTCCAGCACGGTGATCGTGTCGGCAATCTTGAACGCGCTTTCGAGCTCGTGCGTGACCACCACGATGGTCATGCGCAGGGCGTCACGCAGGCGCAGAATCAGCTCGTCCAGTTCTGCGGAAACGACCGGATCGAGGCCGGCCGAGGGCTCATCGAAGAACAGCAGGCGCGGGTCCATCACGATCGCGCGTGCAAGCGCTGCGCGCTTGACCATGCCGCCGGAGAGCTGGCTCGGCATCAGGTCCTGGAAGCCGCCGAGGTTGACCACCTCGAGTTTGAGCCGGCTCATGATGCGGATCGTCGACTCGTCCAGCTGCGTATGTTCGCGCAGCGGCAGCGCGACGTTCTCGCCGACCGTCAGCGAGGTCAGCAGCGCACCGCCCTGGAACGACACGCCGATGCGCTTGCGTACCTCGAGCAGCTCGCGTTCGCCGGCGTTGCCCATGTCCACCCCGAACAGCTTCACGCTGCCGCTGAGCGGCCGCTGCAGCCCGAGCAAATGGCGCAAAAGGGTACTTTTACCCGACCCCGAGCCGCCCATGATCACGCGGATCTCGCCGGCGTGGACGTTGAAATCGATGCCGTGCAGCACGCGCCGGCGGCCGTACCACGCTTCGAGCTGTTCGACTTCGATGAGGGTGGGAGGGGCGTTCATGACGAAGCCTGCCGCGATGCGACGCCGTCATTTCGGCGAGAAGCTTCTTCAACAGCGAAGCTGGTCGAGCCGGAACCCGGCTTCATTATCCAACGCGAAGCGAAATGGATGCCGGCGTTCGCCGGAATGACGGACGACGAGAACGGGATGCGCCTCGCGCGCCGGAGTCCGAACGACAAGGGCAACACGCGAGTGGACATCGCGTTCATCGCGCAGGCCCTTCTTTAAGCTTCTGCGCAAACCACAAATGATCGCTGCGGAACGCATAAGCCCACAGGACATAGAGCTGAGGTGCCCAAAAGGCGAATTGCAGCATCGGCTTCATCAAAACCAATATCGAAGCCGTGTCGTTTGAAAGGAGCGCACTCATAAAAATGCTGTATGCCACGCCAGCCCACCAGACAAAGGCATCGAGGGCGAAGAAAGTCCGCCAAAATACTTGCCGCGCAATGGGTTGCTGCCACGCGTAGCCCGCGTGCCCCAGGAATGGTGCCAACGCGAAGATCAAAGCAAGGCCGAGCAGCGACATCGTGAGCGGCGAGGGATGCATGTCGTAGCTTCCGATCTCTCCTTCCGCAAAGAAGTCGAATGCCGTGTCCATCAACAGGGCAACCCAGTAAATCTTCCAAACAAACAGAATTCGCGGCGACGGCCGTTGGTCGTCGCGGCGCCGAGGTTCAATGGCGGCTTCCATCGTGCTCATCGGTTGAGAAAGAAACTGAACACCATATCCGTCACGATGATCCAGCAGATCGAAAGCACGACCGAGCGCGTCGTCGCGCGGCCGACGCCTTCGGCGCCGCCGCTGACCGAGAAGCCGGTGCTGACGCCGATCAAGGTGATCAGAATCGCGAACACGACGCTCTTGGCGAGGCCTTGCCAGACATCGCCCGGCGACAGCAGCGACATCGTCTGCAGCAGGTAGGCGACCGGCGTGACGTTCAACGCCGGCGCGCTGTACAGCGCAGCGCCGAAGATCGCCACCGCGTTGGCGACGATCGTCAGTGCCGGCAGCATGATCAGCATCGCGACCAGGGCAGGCGCAACGAGGTAGCGCACCGGTTCGATGCCGATCACCGCGAGCGCATCGACTTCCTGCGACACCGACATCGAGCCGATGCGCGCCGCGAACGCCGAGCCGGAGCGGCCGGCGACGAGGATCGCGGTGATCAGCGCACCGAACTCGCGCGTGACCGACTTGGCCACCGCGACGACGACCTGCGATTGCGCGCCGAATTCGGACAGCGAGGCGATGAACTGGATGCCGAGCATCAGGCCGACGGTGAAGCCGAGCAGCGCAACGATCGGCAGCGCGTCGGCGCCGATCTCACGCATCTGGCGGATCACCGGCACCAGCCGCACCGGCTGGCCGATACGCCAGCCGACGAACAGGTAGTACCCGGCTTCCAGCAGCAGCATCGCCGCGTAGCCGATGGCGGACAGCGCGCCGATCGTGGCGCGGCCGACGTTTGCGAGCGGGCGCGTCAGCGTGTTCACGCCGCGGCGATCACCGCGTCGGCGCTCGGCACCAGCAGGAACACGCGATCCAGGCGTGCGAGTTCGAGCACCGCGCGCACCGCATCGCTGACCGCGACGAGGACGAAACGGCTGCCGTGCGCGCGTGCGCCCTGGAAGCCTTCGACCAGGGCCGCTATGCCGGACGAATCGATGTAGCTGACCTCGGACAGGTCGACGCCGACCGTCGCGTTGCCGCCCAGCGCGTCGAGCACCGCTCGGCGCACCTGCGCCGACCAGGACAGATCGACCTCGCCGCTGAGGCGGATCAGGATGTAGCCGTCGCGCTGTTCGCTGGCGACGGCGTTGGGATTGACGCTCATGCTTCGTTGGCCTCGTTGTTGCCGATGGGATCGATGCGCTTGCGCAAGGTCAGGCGGTTGCCCTGCCCCGTGCGCGCAGGCTCGACATGCCAGTCGTCCATGACCTGTTCGATCAGGGCGACGCCGAACCCGCCCGGGCGGCATTCGCCGAGCGGTTTCGGTTTGATCTTGCGAGGGTCGACGCAGGGCGCCGCATCGGTCAGTTCGAAACTCAACATCGGGCCGCTGCGCAGGATGCGCAAGCCGATGTCGCCGCTGTGCTGCGGACCATACGCGTGGCGGATGATGTTCGCGCACGCCTCGTCGACCGCCAGCACGAGCCGGTCGCGCAGTTCCGGCTCGACGCCGACTGCATCGAGCGTGCGCCGGATCTGCGCGCGGATGCCGCGCAGTTCTTCCGCCGCAGCCGCAACGCGATGATCGAGCAGAACCTCCGGCGCCTCCGCGCGCGGCGCCTCGACGATCAGCAGCGTGGTGTCGTCGACCAGGCGCAGCTGTTTCAATTCGGTCAGCAGACCGCGCAGACGCACTTCGGCGGCGCCGACCGCGTGCCGCGCGATCAGCTCGCGCACGCCGGCATTGCCGATCGGCCGCCCGGCGGCGTCGCGCACATCGGTGGCGCCGTCGGAGAACGCATACAGCGTGCCGCCGTCGAGCGTGAGCGCATGTTCTTCGTAGACGATGCCGGGCAGGATGCCGAGCGGAGGCCCGCCGGACGGGTAGTCTTCGAACACGTCGTCGCAATGCACGATCACCGGCGGAAAGCCGGCGCCGGCGAAGCGCACGTCGCGTCCGGCACGGTCGCAATAGCCGACCACGGCGCAGACGAAGCGACCGTCCTGCGTGGTCTCGCACAGTTCTTCGTTCGCGCGCGCCAGCCACGCCGCCGGCGCAACGCCATCCTTGCCGGCCCAGCGCAGCAGGCTCGCCGCACGCACCATCAGCAGCGCCGCGTCCAGGCCCTTGCCGGAAATGTCGCCGATGACGAAGCCGACACGGCCGTCGGCGAGCTCGAAATAGTCATAGAAATCGCCCGAGATCTCATGCGCCGGCCGATTCACCCCGACCACCGGAAAGCCGTCGCGACGGCGCTTGGGCAACAACGATTTCTGCAGCCGTCGGGCCAGGTCGAACTCGCGCCGCAGGCGCTGCTGCTCGATCAGGTCGCCGGCCATGCGCGCGTTGTTGATCGCGAGCGCGGCCGGCGCGGCAATCAGTTCGAGCAATTCGGCATCCGCGGCCGACAAGGCGGCGCCGTCGCGGCGGTTGACGATCTCAAGCGCACCGATCGGACCGTGTGCGGTGCGCAGCGGCACGCAGACCAGGCTTCGGGTGACGAACCCGCTGGCATCGTCGGCCGCGCGCCAGACGCGCGCGTCGGTCGTGGCGTCGGTGACGATCTGGGTCGCATTGGCCGCGACGGCGCGACCGACCACGCCTTGACCGAGTGCGAGACGCGCGCCGGTAATGTCGACCGGACCGATGCACAGGCGACATTCGAGCACGTTCGTGGCCCGATCGAGCAGGAACAACGTGGCGCCCTCGACCTGCATGAAGTCGACCACGCGGTTGACCAGTTCAGGCAAGGTCTTGCGCAGGTCGAGCGACACCGCCAGTGCCTGCGAGAGTTCGGCCAGGAACGCCAGCGTCGTCACCTCTCGCGCCGGCGGCGCGAACGCGTGCGGCAGCGGGGCGCGAGCGGCTTTCACGGCGGCGCGTCATTGCGTGCATTGCCGCGCTGCAGGCGCCGGCTGCTGCGTTTCTGGCGCAGACCCCACAGCGTCATGACAGGGCCGGACAGCACGTACAGCACGGCGATCGCCAGCATCACGCGCGGCGTGTCGACCGCCAGCGCAACCAGGATCAGCATCGCGATCGGAATCCAGATGAACGGTACGCGGTCCGACTTCGGCCCCGCCTTGAAGCTGAAATAGCGGAAGCGGCTGACCATCAGCAGGCCGGCGATGATCGCCACCACCGGCGTCACGAAATCCATGTCGCTGGCGCTGAGCCCGAACAAGCCCTTGTCCTCGGTGGCCCAGACGAAGGCCATGCAAAGGCCCGCCGCGGCGGGGCTGGCCAAGCCCTGGAAATAGCGTTTGTCGGCGACGCCGACCTGCGTATTGAAGCGCGCCAGCCGCAGTGCAGCGCATGCTGCGTAGATGAAGGCGGCAGCCCAGCCGAGCTTGCCCCAGCCCGAGCCATACGCCTTCAGCGCGGACAGCGACCACGTGTAAAGCACCAGCGCCGGCGCGAGACCGAAGCTGACCAAGTCGGAGAGGGAATCGTATTGCACGCCGAATTCGCTCTGCGTGCCGGTCAGGCGCGCGACGCGGCCGTCGAGGCCGTCGAGCACACCGGCGACGAACACCGCGACGGCTGCCTCGGCATAGCGCCCGCCTATCGCAGCCACGATCGCGTAGAAGCCGGCGAACATCGCCGCCGTCGTGAACAAATTCGGCAGCAGGTAGATTCCGCGCCGCGGACGGCGCGGGCCGGTCGAAGTGTCGTCCATACCGATCAGCGGCCACGTGGGGGCGATGGCAATGAGTGTACCGTGATCCGCATTTTCGGGTGGTCTCGCTTGTGTCGCGGGCCGTCTGGTGTTATCCAGTCGCCCCATCCGGGCGTCCCGCTGGCGCCGCTACGACCTGAAGGTCCGTCGATGACACGCACCTGGCTTCTGTTCGTCCTTCTGGCTGCTTCCTCGCCTGCGGCCGCGGCCGACATGTATTCGTGGACCGACGCGAACGGAGTCAAGCACTTCTCCGATTCGCCGCCGCCGGCAAACGTGCTGAAGGCGCAGAAGCTCAAGGTCAAAGGCGGCGTCACCAGCGCCGCCGACGCCGCTGCAACCGACGCACCGGCGGCGAAGGATTCTGGCCCTGCGCTGGCCGCAGCCGCGGGCTATGCACCGGACGACATCAAGCGCAATTGCGACATCGCCCGCAAGAATCTCACCTCGCTGGATGCACAGAAGCCGGCATTGAATGCCGACGGCAATCCGGTCGATGCGGACGCGGCGAAGAATTACCAGGCACAGGTCGACAAGACCAACCAGCAGATCAAGTTGTTCTGCTCGAAGAGCTGAGCCGCCCGGACGCGCAGCACGCCGTCGCAACCCGGATAACGGAAGCTGCATCTTGGCCATCCTCGCTGATGGCCAGCGCGCTTGCGCCTCGTCTCACCGTTGATGCGTCGCTGCTAATATCGGCGGTTTCGCGTCCCATTCCGGAATCCCATGCGCCTCTCCCGCTTTCATCTTGCCACCGTCAAAGAAGTCCCCGCCGATGCGGAAATCGCCAGTCATCGACTGATGCTGCGCACCGGCATGATCCGCAAGCTCGCGGCAGGCATCTATACCTGGTCGCCGCTCGGGCTGCGCGTGCTCAGCAAGGTCGAAACCATCGTGCGCGAGGAAATGAATCGCGCCGGCGCCGTCGAACTGCTGATGCCGTCGATCCAGCCGAAGGAGCTGTGGGAGGAAACCGGGCGCTGGCAGAAATTCGGCGGCCAGCTGCTGAAGATCAAGGACCGCAAGGACGCGGCCTATTGCTACGGTCCCACGCATGAGGAAGTGATCACCGACTATGCGCGCAACGAGCTGAAAAGCTACAAGCAGCTGCCGCTCAATTTCTATCAGATCCAGACGAAATTCCGCGACGAAATACGGCCGCGCTTCGGGGTCATGCGCGCACGCGAATTCCTGATGAAAGACGCCTATTCGTTCCATCTGACGCAGGACTGTCTGGCGCGCGAATATCAGTCGATGTACGACACCTACGGCCGCATCTTCACGCGGCTCGGTCTCGAATACCGCGCCGTGCAGGCCGACACCGGCGCGATCGGCGGCAATGCGAGTCACGAGTTCCAGGTACTGGCCGACTCGGGCGAGGACGCGATCGCATTTTCCAGTGGTTCGGATTATGCGGCCAACGTCGAAATGGCCGAAGCAGTGGCGCCAGACACAGCGCGCCCGCCGGCAGCGCTGGCGCTCGAGCGCGTCGCCACTCCAACCCAGAAGACGATTGACGAGATCTCGGCATTCCTCGGCGTGCCGCCGGCGCAATGCATCAAGACCATTCTTGTCCGCGGCGCCGACGGACTGGTTGCGCTGTGCCTACGCGGCGATCACGAAGTCAATGAGGTGAAAGCGGCCAAACTGCCTGAATTGCCGGGCGAATCCATTCTCGCCGACGAGGGCGAAATCCTGCGCACGACCGGCACGCGCCCGGGTTTCATCGGGCCGGTCGGACTGCCCGATGCGATACCGGTCATCCTCGATCGCAGCGCCGCCGTGCTTGCCGACTTCGTCTGCGGCGGCAATCAGGACGGCACGCATTATCGCGGCGCGAACTGGGAGCGCGACGCACGCATCACACGCATTGCCGATATCCGCAAAGTCGTCGAAGGCGATGCGGCGCCGGACGGCAACGGCACGCTCAAAATCGCGCGCGGCATCGAAGTCGGCCACGTATTCCAATTGGGCAGCAAATACGCCGAGGCCATGGGCGCCACCGTGCTCGACGATACGGGCAAGGCGCAGGTCATGCAGATGGGCTGCTACGGCATCGGCGTCAGCCGTATCGTCGCCGCAGCGATCGAGCAGAATCATGACGACGCCGGCATCCGCTGGCCGGAGCCGATGGCGCCATGGCGCGTGGCGATCTGCCCGATCAATGCGACGCAGAACGTACAAGTCCGCGAAGAGGCCGCGAAGCTGTACGACGATCTCGTCGCCCGCGGTATCGAAGTACTGCTGGACGACCGCGGCCTGCGCCCGGGTCCGATGTTCGCGGATATCGAATTGATCGGCATTCCACACCGCATCGTGATCAGCGAACGCGGGCTGGCGGCTGCCACGTTCGAATATCGCAATCGGCGCGAAAGCGAGAATCGCTCGCTCGGCCGCGAGGAATTGTTGAATCTGTTCAGCTAAACGATGCTAATGGTGCTCGCCGCGGCAATGTGATCCACGCAGTGGCTTTGTGGCTTTTTACCGGTTACGCCGGCTAAACTAATCGACGCGCGGCAGCATGCCATTCGGCACTGCCGTTTTTTCGACCCGGACAGCTAGGATTATCCGGGCTTTTCACGACGCTGTATGGCCTGCGGCCCCGACCGCACCCGGCGGTAATATCCAATCGATAATTGAAGAGGTGAACACGGCATGGCGATCGATCTCAAGTCTCTGAACCACAACCAGCTTTCCGACCTGATCGAACGGGCGCGCGCGCGCCAGGACGAACTGGTCAAGGAAAAGGCCTCGAAACTGCGCGACAAGATCAACGCGCTGGTCAAGGCGGAAGGATTCGGACTTGATGAAGTACTGGGGCGCGGCGGCAACGGGCGCGGCAAAGCGCGCGGCAAGGTGAAACCGAAGTATCGCAATCCGGCCGACGCCAGCCAGACCTGGAGCGGACGCGGCAAGCGTCCGCGCTGGTTCAATGCGGCCCTCACGGCCGGCAAGAAAGAGAAGGACCTGCTGATCGGCTGAGCGACGCTCGATCGTCAGACAGAGTCAAGGTTTGAAACGCCGGCCTCGAGCCGGCGTTGTCTTTTGTGTCGCAGGCTTCTTGTGCGACCGAATCGCTGGCGGGGCACCGTGGCTTCCGCGATAATCGATATGTGCCGGAAACGATGCGGATGCCTGCGAAGCGACGCGGAGTGCTCGCGTCACCTGCCATCGCTGTTCGGAGCGGTATCTTCGAATCATCGGCGCCGCGTTCGAAGGGTGGCGCCCTCATCGCTGCTGAGTGCATTCGACCGACCTTTATGAGCAAACCGATCTGGGAACCCGGTGCGGAACGCATCGAGCGCGCGAACATCAATCGCTTCATGCGTTTCGTGCGCGAAAGTACCGGCAACGACGACATCCGTCGCTATGCGCCGCTGTATGAGTTCTCGATCCGCCACCCGGAAAAGTTCTGGCCGCTGGTGTGGGAATTCTGCGGCATCCGCGCGCACGGCGAGCACGAGCCGGTGCTGGTCGATCGCGACAAGATGCCGGGTGCGCGCTGGTACCCGAACGTCCGCCTCAACTTCGCGCAAAACCTGCTGCGCTACAAAGACGATCGCGCTGCGATCGTCTTTCGCAACGAATGGGGACATGCGCGCGAGCTGACCTATGCACAACTGCATGGGGAAGTCGGCCGCCTGGCGCATGCCTTGAAACAGGCCGGCATCGGCATCGGCGACCGCGTCGCCGGTTTTCTGCCGAATCTGCCAGAGAGCATCATTGCAATGCTGGCGACGACGTCAATCGGCGCGACGTGGTCGTCGTGCTCGCCCGATTTCGGCATTCGCGGCGTCGTCGATCGTTTCGGCCAGATCGCGCCGAAAGTGCTATTCACGGCGGACATGTACGGCTACGGCGGCAAGCGCTTCGATTGCCTGGAGAAGATTCGCGGCGTGATCGGCGAGCTGCCGAGCGTCGAGCACGTTGTGGTAATTCCGTACAGTGGCGATGCGTTGAACCTCGACGGCCTGCGCAATGCGATCGCATGGCCGGATTTCGTCGGCAGCGAAGATCATCCGCTGCAGTTCGAGGCGCTGCCGTTCGATCATCCGCTCTATGTCATGTATTCGTCGGGTACTACTGGCGTGCCGAAGTGCATCGTGCACGGCGCCGGCGGCACCTTGATCCAGCATTTGAAGGAACTGGTGCTGCACACGGACCTCAAGCGCGAGGATCGGTTCTTCTACTACACCACCTGCGGCTGGATGATGTGGAACTGGTACGTCTCCGGTCTCGCCGTCGGCGCCACCCTGGTCGTCTACGACGGCTCGCCTTCGCATCCGGACGGCAACGCGCTGTGGAACCTCGCCGACGAGGTCGGCATCAGCGTGTTCGGCACCAGCGCGAAGTGGCTTTCGGCGATCGAGAAGGCCGGCGTCAAGCCGCGCGAGACGCACAAGCTGCTGCAGCTGAAGACGATCCTGTCGACCGGTTCGCCGCTGGCGCCGGAAAGCTACGACTACGTCTACCGCGACATCAAGGAACGCATCCTGCTCGCTTCGATTTCCGGCGGCACCGACATCATCTCTTGCTTCGCGCTCGGCAATCCGCTGCTGCCGGTCTATCGCGGCGAACTGCAGTGTCGCGGGCTCGGCCTCAAGGTCGAAGTGCTCGACGACGCCGGCAAACCGGTGCGCGGCGAAAAAGGCGAACTTGCCTGCAGCGCGCCGTTCCCGTCGATGCCGGTGTTCTTCTGGAACGATGCGGACGGGCAGAAATACCACAACGCGTATTTCTCGCGCGTGCCGAATGTGTGGTGCCACGGCGATCATGCGCTGCTGACGGAGCACGACGGCATCGTCATCTATGGCCGTTCCGACGCGACGCTCAATCCTGGCGGCGTGCGCATCGGCACCGCGGAAATCTACCGTCAGGTCGAGCAGGTGCCGGAAGTCCTCGAATCCGTCGCGGTCGGCCAGCAGTGGCAGGACGACGAGCGCGTGATCCTGTTCGTGCGCCTGCGCGACGGCGTCGCGCTCGACGACGGCTTGCGCGAACGCATCGTCAAGCAGATCCGCGCGAACACGACGCCGCGTCACGTGCCGGCGAAGATCCTGCAGGTCGCCGACATCCCGCGCACGATCTCCGGCAAGATCACCGAGATCGCGGTGCGCAACACGATTCACGGGTTGACGGTGAAGAATACGGATGCGCTGGCCAACCCGCAGGCGCTAGAGTGGTTTCGCGATATTGCGGAACTGACCGGCTGATGTCGACGTCGGATCCCGTTCCGAAGTCCGGCGGCAAGGTACTGGTGCTGGGAGCAAATGGCTTCGTCGGCGCCGCTATCGTTGCGGGGCTGGCCCGTTCAGGTCGCCGTGTCCTCGCGTATGGACGCGCGCACGTGACGGCAACGAATCCGAACGTCGAGTCGATACAAGGGTCGATCGAAGACAGCTCGTTGCTGCATGAGGCGATCGCCCAATGCAGCGACATCGTGCACGTCGCGAGCTTGACGACACCGGGCACTTCCGCGCGCGATCCGGCACTCGAAGTGATCGGCAACCTGCTGCCGCTCGCACGCGTGCTCGAATGCGCCAACGAGTTCCGGCAGCGGCACCTTGTCTATCTCTCGTCAGGCGGAACCGTGTACGGGAATCTCGCCGCGAATGCTGTCGAGGCGACGGTGCTGCGGCCACGCTCCTACTACGGGGCGGGCAAAGTCGCAGCAGAAGCGCTGATCCACGCGTGCGCGGAGACGACCGACTGGTGCGCCAGTGTTTTGCGGCCGAGCAATCTTTATGGTCCCGGACAGGAAACCGCGCGCGGTTTCGCCATCGTCCCCACTTTGTTCGAGCGCGCGCGCGACGGCCAACCCTTCCAGATTTGGGGAGACGGCCTCGCCGTACGAGATTATTGCTACATCGACGACTTGGTTGACGCCGTCCGATTGGTATTGGAGTGTCCGACACCGCAACGCTTCGCGCTCTACAACGTCGCCAGCGGCTCCACCGCCTCAATCGTCGACCTGATCGCCGCGTGCGAACGCGTCAGCGGACGGCCGATCGCGAGGGCCTTCAAACCCGCGCGTCAGGTCGATGTCGTGCATGTCTCGCCGGACAGTGCAGCAATCCGCGCGGCGCTGGATTGGCGGCCACAGATCGACCTCGCCGAAGGTCTCGCGCGCAGCTGGCGCTGGATGACCGCAGCCGATCCCACGCCGTAAACCGCTAGAATCGTCACGGTGCGCACGCGGATACTCCATGGAAGCCAGCGAACTCCCTACCTCCCCCTATGTCTCCGTCGTCGTGCCCGTCTACGGCGGCAGTGCTGCGTTGGCGGAGCTGTGCGAGCGAACGGATGCCACGATGGCGAAAGCCGGCTTTCGATACGAGCTGATCTTCGTCGACGATCGCGGCCAGAAGGAGGCGTGGCCGATCATTCGCAGTCTCGCCGAACGTCACGTGCAGGTCGTCGGTTTGCGACTGGGACGCAACTTCGGCCAGCACGCGGCGACCATCTGCGGCATCGCGCACGCGCGTGGCGAGTGGGTCGTGACGATCGACGACGATCTCGAGCATCCGCCGGAGGCGATCCCCGCACTGTTGGCAGCTGCCGACAAGGATCACCCACTCGTCTACGGTGTTTTTGCGCAGCGCACGCATGCCGGATACCGCAATCTCAGTTCCGAACTCATGCGGCGAACGCTCAAGCGGGCGTTCCCGGACCTCAATGAGCACTACACGTCGTTTCGCGTCATACACCGCTCGCTGGCGCGGCATCTGGCCGACTTCGGCCTGAGCAAGCCGTATATCGACGGCATGCTGTCGTGGATGACCTCCAGCGTGGGCACGGTCGACGTCGCGCATGGCGAGCGCCGGCATGGCGAGAGCACGTACACGCTGCGCAAGCTGCTGTCGCTGGCGACGAACATCTTCGTGACGTTCTCGCATCTGCCGCTGCGCATCGCGAGCTACAGCGGTGCGATGCTCGCGCTTGTGAGTTTCATCTATCTGCTCTACGTGCTGTATGGACGCCTCAGCGGCAGCGTCACCAATCCCGGCTATACCTCGTTGATGTCGGTCGTGCTGCTGGCGTGCGGAATCCAGCTGCTGATTCTCGGTGTCATCGGCGAATACATCGGGCGCCTGATGGGGGCGGCGTATCGCAAGCCGGTCTATCTGGTGGAGAGCCGGATCGGCGGCGATTCGCGGCGCGTGCCGTGATCGTCTCGCATCGCAGGCCGGCAACGAGCGTTCAGAGCCGGCTTTCCCAGCGTGCGCTGCCGTCGCGATGAATCTGAGCGACGACTCTCGACCCGACAGTCGGAGCCGCGGCGAGCCGCGCTCACGCCGACTTGTCGTTGGTGAATTCTCGAGATTTGTCGTCGTTGGTGGCGCCAATACCGTGGCGGCTTACGCCGTCTATCTGTTTTTGCTGCACTGGATGCGCTACGAGTGGGCCTACGCAATCGGCTACGCTGTCGGGATCGCCATTGCGTACGCGCTGAGTACGACGTTCGTATTCCGCCAGCCGATGCGCAAGCGCTCGGCGGCGCGTTTTCCGTTCGTCTACGTGATCCAGTTCCTCGTCAGCCTCGGCCTGCTGCGTCTCGCCGTCGAGATCTTGGCGGTACCACAGTGGCTGGCGCTGGCAGTGTCGGTCGGTCTGACCCTCCCGATCACGTTCGTACTGTCACGTTGGATCGTTCGCGCCGGTTGAGTGGTTTAGCCGGGCCGCCGCGCACACACCACGTACTGCGCACCGAGTGGCAACCAGGCAAGCGCGCTATCGGCACGCCGTGCCCATGCCGTGTCCGCAGGTACGAAGAACAGATATTCCTTCGCGAGTATTTCGAAGCCTTGCGCTTCGAGCAGATCGATGACGCGTCCCGCCCGCAACAGCACCGCGTCGTGATCGAACGGGCAACGCCACACCGCGACCTTGGTCAGGGGGTTGATCGGATTGTGCTCGTAGACCGCGAACAGGCCTCCAGGACGCGTCACGCGCCATGCTTCGGAAACAAATGCTGGCCATTGCGCGGGCGGCACATGGTGCATGACGCAGACGGTCGAGCAGACGTCGAAACTCGCATCCGCATAAGGTAGCTTCGTACCTTCATAGGAACGATAGTCGACCGTAGGGTTCGCCGCGCGCGCCGTCTCGACCGCTTCGGCGGAAACGTCAGCTCCGGCAAGCTGAGCGACGTGCGGCCTCAGCAGCGGGTGCAGGATGCCGATGCCGCAGCCGATGTCCAGGCAGCTGGCACCCGCTGCGCGCATCGGTGCAAACCGGTCCATCACATCGACGAGACTGTCGGCCTTTCCGCGAGTGAACAGATCGACATCGACGCCGGCGAAGCCGATCGAACGGTTGATGTCGTCGCGGTAGCGATCGGGGTAGGCTTCCTTGGCCCAGCGGTTGTCGTCGTTCATGATCTCGAATACGCGTTGAGTGTTTTTATCGCCGGATCGACGTGTCCAACGCCTTCGCGCCGACAGCGAGTGGAAGAGAAAGAGGGGGAACCCCCCAATCGCCGAGCCACGCAATTTGTTCCTGCACGAGGTCCACGCGGATTCGCCAGTCTCCTGCACTTGCTGCCGGCAGCATAATGTTCATCGTTACTTCGGCACCTGGCAGCAGGGAGCACGACAATAATGTGTGGTTCCAATCAGCAGAGACGACGTTGCCTTCAGCATCGAGCAATTGCGTCCCGACTGACATGGGGTAACGCCCCGTTCCAGCAATCGGCACATCTGCATCGTTTCGCATGTGCACCCTCAACAGGCGCGGGTATGAGTCGCCGTCAACCGCGACAAGCTCGGCAGAGAGCAACCTGGGCGCACGTGCACCTCTTACAAGGGCCCTGTCCAGGGATATCTCGTTTCCACAAGAAAAATCCTGCGCAATGTTCCGGTCATAAACGAGCACGCGATACTCGGGCGAGTCGACCGTCCTTACAGGTGCGCCCAGCATGAGTCGCAGCATTTGAAGACGCTGCGCGCTGGCTTGATCGCGTGAAAGCGCAAGAAACGTCACGCCCTCCCATCGATCAGGCCGATACCAATCTTTCAGTACCATGTAGCCGAACCGCGAGATTCCGTTTCCTGCGAGTTCGACCGGTGTGACGCGCACGGAAGCATCGGCCAACACCGTGGTAGCCCCAGCGTTCCACCAAGTGGCATATCCCCATGTGAGTCCCTCTCGTTTCAGCAACTCCGCCAGCCGCTCCTGGCTCGTTTGCTTCAGCTGCCAGAACTCCGCTGTGCCGAACGTCGACATCGGCAGAAAGCGTTGAGCTGAAATCCCGACCAAGGCGACACCGCATATCGCAAGGGCATAAGCGAGCGGGCGTTCGCAATTTTGCGGCACGGCGCGCAGGCGACATGCGAAGAGTACGACCACAATGTAAATAGGAACCGTGAAATAGCGCTCGCTAGTAACATCGACGGCCAGCGGCTCGAACAGTAAGAAAATGATCAATACCGGAACTAGACCGGCGAGAAACGCAACAACCATTCCGCGGCGGAGAATATCGTCATGTTTGCGAAAGCTTGCCACCTCGATGACGGCTACGCCGCTCAACGCGATCGCGAAGCTGTAGCGCAGTACGCAGGAAGCCCAGCCGAACATGGAAGGCGCACTGTCCGCTAATCCCGTCGCGCCGAGATAGTAGAACCAGCCCTGAAAGAAAGTGACAGCGTGTTTCCACACGCTCGGCCATCCGCCCCAGTAAAGATTTGCGGCTCCGTACGCAGCTTGCGTGACGCCAGCGAATTTCAACGTCTCGTAGATTAATAGAGCGAGCGCAAATGCAAGTCCTATTCCTATTACAGTCAGTCGATCATTGGCACCGATTGCCGTCGCCCACCTTCGCCAACCCGAATCGAAAGCGCTATTAGAATTTTTCGCGCGCCTCAGTATCCAGTCGAATCCGTAGAGTGGCGCCACCATCATCAGAAGGACGCGTCCCGGGTTCGCAAAACTAATCACAAATACCAAAACTGAAAGCGCGCCAATCGTTGCCCAACGCATCTTCGACGCGACGTCGGAAATTCTATAATTGCAGATCAGCGTTGCGCCGACAAAAAAACCTGCCGACCACCAGAAATAGGTGGTCTGAGCAAATACCATTTGTGCAAATACTAAAGAGAAACCGGACGCCACCATAGTCGCTACAAATATCCGTAGCGAACTCTGTATCCGGAGCGCTCGCAGCAACCCAACCAGGGACCACAACAAGGTGATTGCCGAGAATACGCCGGTGAACGCGTGCAAAGAGAAACCATTCGGAAACCAGCGCAGCAGGGGCGCAACGATCAAGGCTCCCGAGGGAAGCATCAAATCGCCGTTATTGTTGATCCACCCTTTCGGCAACACCGTCCCCTGCTGCCACATCGACTCGGCCAGCATGTTTAAGACTGCGTCATCACTGTTGAAGTAAGGACGATAAAAATACAACAGAAAAAGCAATAATATCGCGACAACCGCCGCCAGCGAGCTGCAGGCAATGAAATACACTACCCGGCGTGCAAGCCCGGAAGTTGCTCCGCCTGCGTTCGTCCTCAACACGAGGCAGATTTCCACGCGGCGCGGTGCATGGAGCGCCGCATTTTCCTCAGACTGTCCCCCTTTCTAACGCGGGTGATCCGGTCTGGGCGGAAATGACTTCGGGTCCACGCGAAGTTCAAGCAAGGGCGCCTTCGAGTTCGTCACGCAGATCATCGATGTCTTCGACACCGATGGACAACCGAATCAGCGAGTCGCTGATTCCAAGGCGCTTCCGGTTCGCAGGCGGGATCGACGCATGCGTCATGATCGCCGGATGTTCGATCAGGCTTTCGACACCGCCCAGCGATTCGGCGAGTGCGAACAGGTGGCAGCGCTCCAGCACCTTGCGCGCCTTGCGCAGCCCGCCTTTCACCTCAATCGAAACGATGCCGCCGAAGCCATCCATCTGGCGCCTCGCGAGGGCCCGCTGCGGATGCGATTTGAGGCCCGGATAGATCACGCGCTCGATGGCGGGATGCCGCTCCAGCCAACCGGCGAGCTCCATCGCGCTCTCGCAGTGCGCACGCATGCGCAGGTGCAATGTCTTCAGGCCACGCAAAGCGAGAAACGAATCGAATGGACCCGCGATCGCGCCAACGGAGTTGTGCAGGAATGCCATTCGCTCGGCTAGCTCCGCGTCATCGCCCGCGACGACGACCCCGCCGACCATGTCGGAGTGCCCATTGAGGTACTTGGTCGCCGAATGCAGCACCAGGTGAGCGCCGTATTCGAGCGGGCGCTGCAGCATCGGCGAGCAGAACGTGTTATCGACGACGAGCAGCAGATCGTGTTTTTTCGCGAATGCACCGACCTTGGCGAGATCGACAAGCTTGAGCATCGGATTTGTCGGCGTTTCGGCCCATATCATGCGCGTGTTCGGCTTCAATGCCGCTCTCAGTGCCGCTGCATCGTTGAGATCGATGAAGGTGAAATCGAGGCCGGCGCTGCGCCGACGCACGCGCTCGAACAACCGATAGGTGCCGCCATACAGATCATCCATCGCGATGACGTGGCTGCCCGAATCCAGCAGGTCGAGCACGGTGCTGGCTGCTGCGAGGCCTGAAGCAAACGCGTAACCTTGATGGCCGCCTTCCAGGTCGGCGACGCAGCGTTCGTACGCCATCCGCGTCGGATTCTGAGTGCGCGAATATTCATAACCTTTGTGGACGCCAGGGCTCTGCTGCACATAGGTCGACGTCGCATAGATCGGCGTCATGATTGCGCCTGTAGACGGGTCGGGATTCTGGCCCGCGTGAATGGCGCGGGTTCCAAGACCGTGTAGAAACTGCTTAGGATTGCGGCCCATGGCGTCTTTAACTCTGGTGTGGGATTTGAAGTATGAATCTCGACTTGCTTGCGCGCTGTCCATGATGCGCAAGGTATCCCTGCAGCGCGCAACTTTCAGGCGAATTGGCTCAGGGCGGCAACACGTTGAGCGCAAAAGGCTTCATCGCGTCCGACCGTCGATCATTAGATCGATATGATAGCCCTCGATGCTGCCCATACGCTGGTTCTGATCGCGCCACTCATGCATAACGTCTTCAGGAGCAGCGCACGCAATCCTACTTCCGTCGAGATGCAATGCTTCAATCTTTTGCGAGACGTCGAACAGGCCGCGCAGATACACTTCAGGCCCTACGCGGGAATGATTCCTGATAGCGGCGGGATTGAATTCGGTGAAGACAATCGGGTTATGTTTCCGAATCAGGATTTCGATGCTCGGCCATGCGACGGGCTCATGACCCTCGATATCTATCTTGATCACATCGAGTCGATCCAGACCGTCGAGCAGGAAGTCGATTCGCTGTGCTGGCACGAAAGCATCTGCTGCCGTCGCATCGGCATGCACGTCGACGATGCCATTCGAGGAGTTCGAATTGCGGAGCATGGGCACTACGCCGACCCGCGCAGAGGCAGCGACCGGCAAAACGCTGACGTTGTCGAAGCCGTTGCCGACGATCCCGGCACAAATCGACTGAACATTCTTTGCGATGGGCTCAACGGCGAACACGCGACCGTGCGCCCCTACCTTGCGAGCTGCCGAGAGCGCATAGATGCCGATGTTGGCACCAACGTCGAGCACGGTGCCGCCTACCGGAATGCTCTCTACGAATAGCGGCAGCATGTACGACTCGTACTCTCCGGTCGACTTGACGAGATCGCCGATCAGATTATCTCCACGCCAGGGGTAAAGCTTCAGCCCCTTGAAATTGATTTCATCCAGCAATGGAACTGCATCGTGCTGGGCTTTGAACTCATGAGAAGAGAAGAACAACGCAGCCAGCTCAGTTGTTTTCGTATCGCCGGTTTCCATGCACTTCTTCAGCGAAGCGAATCCGGCCTCATCTGGTTCGCGTCCGAGCAACAATCGATAGGCGTAGCGCAGATCTTCCGGCGTCGCTTTCGGAATACTCATTGATTTTCCTTGAACCTCTCGCTTATTCAGCGTGCAACTGCGACGCCACGCATCTTGAAAGCGAACGAATTGGATCGCTCGCCACGTCTGTTGCCGGTGGCGCCATCCTCGACGACTTGCACGGGTACTGCTCCCACGTCCGCAAAGATCTCGAACACCCGTTCTTGCGGAAACGCATGCATCTCCATCTCCCGTTTATCCAGCTGGTCACGCACGTACTCGGCCAGACGGAACTCGTAGTCGAACCGATACGTCGGCACCTGGAAATAGGCGATGCCGCCCGGCTTGAGGATTCGCGCAAAGGCGGAAAGGATGCGCTCTATCACGGGCGGCGGATTGTGCTGCAACACGATCACGCTGTAGATGAAATCGACCTCGGGCAGAGCCGCCAGACTGTCGAGCGTATGCAGATGCACCCATTCGATGCCGCGTACGCCATCGGTTTCGGCAAGCTCGCGTGCCAGCCTCAGATGCGGCGCTGAGATATCGACGCCGATCGTGCGGGTGAAATGCGGCGCCAGATGACGCGTCACACGACCGAGGCCGCAACCGTATTCGAGGCAGCTGCTCCTGCCGTCGAGGCTGATGCCGCTGCGCGCCAGGGCTTTCCGCAGCCGTTCGACTTCTGCCTCGCCGCTGGCGAAGAAGCGCGCAATATGCTCTGCGGAGGGCTTACCGCGGTATTCCGGCGCAGTCAGCACGGACCAATAGGGATCCGTCTCGCCCAGATGCTGCCAGGAGCGATTGACGTGGTCGAACAAACGCTGCAGCAACAGCGGATCGCCATCGGTTTCCACGACACGTGGAGGCTCGTCGCCGCGCAGCGCGGGCTTCAGTCTGGCCGGCGCGAGCGCGCGAAATTCATCGCTGCCGACGAAGACGTCGCGCAGCATTGACAGCTTCGGCGAATTGCCGACATGTTCGGCAACGACCTCGGCATTTTCTGGTTCGCGATCGAGGAACAACCGGTACGCCCAGGTCACCGCATCGCGCGTGGTCTTCTCGTCAGTCACATCTTCGTCCTTGGAAACGAATGGTCAACCTGCGCGCCGCCGCAGGTAGTTGAGCAGATCGATCCGCGTGATCAACCCGAGGAATTTCACCCCATCCACCACGATCGCCACATGCCCCGCATCGAACACCGGCATCAGCTGCTCGATCGGCGACTTCACGTCGAGCACCTGCAGCGTGGTCGCCATCGCGGTCGAAACCGGGTCGCGGAACTTCGCTTCGTCGGCGTAGACGTGCAGGAGCAAGTCCGATTCATCGAGGATGCCGACGATCTCGTCGCCCTCCATCACCGGCAGCTGCGAGACGTCGTACAGCTTCATGCGGTTGTAGGCGGTCACCAGCAGTTCGTTCGGACCGACGACGACGGTGTCGCGGTGCGCGTAGGGACGCAGGATCAAGTCGCGCAGGTCGCCGGTCGGCTGGCGGTCGAGGAAGCCGTTGTCGAGCATCCAGTAGTCGTTGTACATCTTCGACAGGTACTTGTTGCCGGTGTCGCAGACGAAGACGACCACACGCTTCGGCACGCTCTGCTCGCGGCAATACTTCAGTGCGGCGGCGAGCAAGGTGCCGGTCGACGAGCCGCCGAGAACGCCTTCCTTGGCGAGCAGCTCGCGCGCGGTCAGGAAGCTTTCCTTGTCGCTGATCGCATAAGCCTTCTTGACGCGCGAAAAGTCGCTGATGCTCGGCAGGAAGTCCTCGCCGATGCCCTCGACCATCCAACTGGCGGACTTCGTCGACAGCGTGCCTTCGTTGATGTACTGCGCGAGGATCGAACCGACCGGATCGGCCAGGATGAATTCGGTCTGCGGCGAGACGCGCCCGAAATAGCGCGACAACCCGCTCATCGTGCCGGAGGAACCGCAGCCGAACACGATCGCATCGACCTTGCCCTCAAGCTGCTCGAAGATTTCCGGGCCGGTGGTCGCTTCGTGGGCCGCCGGATTGTCCGGATTGCCGAACTGATTGATGAAATACGCGCCCGGCGTTTCCGTCGCGATGCGCGCGGCGAGGTCCTGGTAGTACTCCGGGTGTCCCTTGGCGACATCGGAACGCGTCAGCACGACCTCGGCGCCCATCGCCTTGAGGTTGAAGATCTTCTCGCGGCTCATCTTGTCAGGCACGACGAGGATCAGCCGATAACCCTTCTGCTGCGCGACCAGGGCCAGGCCAAGACCCGTATTGCCGGCGGTGCCTTCGACGAGCACGGCGCCTGGCTTGATCTTGCCAGCCTTCTCTGCGCCCTCGATCATCGACAGGCCGATGCGGTCCTTGATCGAGCCACCCGGATTCGCGCTTTCCAGCTTCAGGAATAGGTCGCACGGACCGGCGTCGAGGCGCTGCGTCTTGACCATCGGCGTACGGCCGATCAGCTCGAGAACGCTGTGGTGGATCGTCATGCAGACTCCGCGGAGGCCGGGCGCCGCGGTGAGCGGGCGTTGGGGAATCATCTCCCTGCGGAGACGTGCGCGGATGATAACCGACGCACGCCGGCGACGGTTTAGGCGTTTGCAGCGCGTTGGTCGTCTGCAGCGCGAGCCCTGGTTACGGCGCTGTCTGGCGCTGGCGCCGCCAGGACAGCAGGCGGCGCCACGGCGCG
>Ga0247776_10000013_pt1 | contig 84155 bp, 73 predicted proteins | sample UWRJL199509C5_FD_179912 | JGI IMG/M metagenome (GOLD analysis project Ga0247776, IMG submission 179912) | Plant litter microbial communities from Arlington Agricultural Research Station in Wisconsin, United States - UWRJ-L199-509C-5 | ecosystem: Environmental > Terrestrial > Plant litter >...
GCAGCATGATCATCGTCGAATCCGGCCAGGTCCAGCTCGAGTTCGGCGACGGCCTGCCCGAGAAGCTGATCGGCCCGCGCGAATTCTTCGGCGAACTGGTGCTGTTCATCGGCAGCCATACGCGCGTCGCCAACGCGGCGGCACTCGCGCCGACCACGTTGCGCATCGTCGAAAACGACGTCTTCGAAGATCTCATTGAAACCGAACCGCGCCTGCTCGCGCTGTTCATGCGCCGCTCGTTTTCCTACCTCGTCGCCAGCGAACAGCAGCTGATCCAAAGCCTCAAGCGGCGCAACGAAGACCTGATGGTCACGCTGGACTCGCTGCGCCAGACGCGCACGCAGCTGTCCACCGCGCAGCGTCTCGTGCAGACCGACGAACTCACCGGCCTGTGCAATCGCCGCGGCCTCTACATGTTTCTCGAGCGCCTCGGCGAACAGCGGCTGCCGGGCACGGTGCTCGGGCTGCTGCTGGTTGATCTCGACCGCTTCAAGCAGATCAACGATCAGTGCGGCCATCTGGTCGGCGACCAGGTGCTGCGCGCGATTGCCGAGGAGGTGCAGAACGCGGCCTCGTCGACCGATCTGCCGTGCCGTCTCGGCGGCGACGAATTCGCGCTGCTGATGCAGGTCACCGGCGAAGAAGAACTGCGCGCGCGCGCCACGCAGATCATCGCCTCGGTGCATTCGCTGCGCTTCCCCGGCTGCAACGACGGCCTCGTCGTCACGGTCAGCATCGGCGGCGCGCAGTGCACCGACGGCTCCGACTGGGCCATCTGGTACAGCGACGCGGACGCCTCGCTGTATGAAGCCAAGGGCCGCGGCGGCGACGGGTTCGACATCAAGCAAGGGATCGGCGCCTAGAGGAGGATGCCGGTGCCGGCAGGGCGCGGCCGCTGTCAGGGCGGGACGCTTTAAGGCGTAAATGCGAAAGGTCCAGGTTCCCTGCTGCGATTCTTGCATGGACTTGTGAGACGATGGGGTCCGCGGCGGACGCCAGCGCGAAGATGAGCGGTCGGGTCATGAACGCACTCACACAATCCGCAATGCCTGCGTCGGCGGCGGCCAGCGTCCCGTTGCTGCGCACCCTGGTGCTGTGCGACCTCGTCGATTCCACCGCGCTGGTGGAACGCCTGGGCGACCAGCGCGCGGCGGAACTCATCCGCAAGCACGATCGCGTCGTGCGCGCCCTGCTGTCCGCGCAGGGCGGCCGCGAAATCGACAAGACCGACGGTTTCCTCGCGATGTTCGACCGCCCGATCCAGGCCGTCGCATTCGCCATCGACTACCAGCGCGGCCTGCGCCAGCTCAACGCGAACGAAAAAACGGCGCTCGGTGCGCGCGTCGGTATCCATGTCGGCGATGTACTGACCTGGGACAACACGCCCGCCGACGTCGCCCAGGGCGCCAAGCTCACCGAGGTCGAAGGCCTGGTCAAGCCGATCACCTCGCGCCTGATGCAGCTCGCGCTGCCCGGGCAGATCCTGCTCTCCGGCGTCGCCTATTCGCTCGCGCACCGCGCGCAAGGCGAACTCGGCGAGCGCCTCGCGACGGTGCGCTGGCGCACGCACGGGCGCTATCGCTTCAAGGGCATTCCCGATCCGATCCCGGTGTTCGAGGTCGGCGAGGAAGGCCATGCGCCGCTGAAGCCGCCGCCGTGGTCGGGCAAGGCGCATCGCGAAGTGCCGTTCTGGCGCCGTCCCGCGACGGTCGCAGCCGAAGGCGCGCTGCTCGCCGCGCTGGTCGCCATCCCGCTCTGGTACGTATTCAAGCCGGCGCCGGCGATCGCCTTCGCGAATCGCGATTGGGTGGTGGTTGGCGATCTGAAGAACCTCACCGGGCAGGCCAGTTTCGACGAATCGCTGGAAACGGCTTTCCGCATCGGTCTCGAGCAATCGCGCTACGTCAACGTGCTGTCCGATCTGAAGACCCGCGAGACGGTCAAGCTGATGCAGCGCGATCCGGAGCAGACCCAGATCGACCGCGCGATCGGCGCCGAGGTCGCGATCCGCGACGGCGCGCGCGCCTTGATCCTGCCGACCGTCGCCGAAATCGGAGGCCGCGTGCGCGTGACCGCCGAGGTCATCGACCCGCAGACGCAGACCACGGTGTATTCCGAATCTGCCGATGGAGTCGGCGAAGCCTCGGTGCTGCCTTCGCTGGACAAGGTCAATCAGCAGCTGCGCGTGCGCCTGGGCGAAGCGCTGGCGACGGTGTCGAACGAGTCGAAGCCGCTGGACAAGGTGGCGACGAAGAATCTGGATGCGCTGAAAGCATATTCGCTGGGTGTGCAGTCGTATGCAAAAGGGCATATGGGCGAAGCGCGCACCTTGTATGAGCAAGCGCTGAAACTCGACCCTGATTTTGCGCTGGCACATGCGGGACTTGCCAAAATCTACATCAGCCTCGATCAAAGCGCGGACGCAGAGCGAGAACTTGACCGCGCTTCGGCCCTCACGTCGAGGCTTTCGCTGCGCGAGAAACTGTACGTCGAAGCGCTGCTGGCGCTCTACAGCAATCCGGCGATCGCGCTTGAGAAGTGGAAATTATTGACGTCCATGTATCCGGGCAATTTCGACGGCCAGTATGGATTCATGCTGTGGCAATCGGGGAACCGATTCGCCGACGCCGTGGCGTCCGTGGAAAAAACGTTGACTCCCCAAAGTCCTTATCGCGGGACCAGTCAGCAGTTGCTGGGAGCGCTGCTGCTCGGAATGAATCGATACGACGAGGCGATCAAGCAATTTTCGAGTGCTGCGTCTGCGGGAGTGACTTCACAGAACGAATACTATGCAATGGCTTATGCGGCCAAGAACGATTATCGCACGGCGGAAAAACTACTTGCCGAGGGAAAGCCGTTCGACCTTGCATCGCGCGACTTTGGCGGCGTGGTCACACGGCTCTCGATCGCGCTGGATCAGGGCCATTGGCAACAAGCTCAAACCCTCATAGGTGGTGCCAAGGCGCAAGTTTCATCGACCGATATCGAGAATGTCACTTTGCTCGATGGAATAGACGTCTCTGTCCATGCCATCACGCAGAAAAACGATCCCGCCCTGCGTGACCGGTTGGAGAACTTCGCGCGAGCAGCCGCGAAATCGCAGGAGAACGACGACGCTTATTTCCGCGCCGCACTCGGCGCCTATCTAGTGGCACGTTCGGGCAACGCGAAACTTGCGCAATCGATCCTCGCAAACCTTGTTGTTTCCAGCCGATCCTCGATGATGTCCGCGGATATGAGAAGCATTGCCGACGCAGAGTTGCTGCGAATCCAAGGCCATGCGGGCGATGCCGTGGTGAAACTGAAAGCATTGATCGACGGCCGCGAACTCTACGCCACCCATGTGGCGTTGATGGATGCGTTGGCCGATAGCGGCGACACAATGGGCGCCATCGCTGAAACGCGCTGGTTGTCGGAAAACAGGGGTCGAGCATTCGCCGAGTACAACTCTAGAACGCTACTCACTCCGTACAATATCGCTCAGGCCAATTTGGCGCTCCTCCGCCGCGCCGAGCTGTCCGCCCAGGGCGGCGACCGGATGCAAACGGAGGAAGCGCTCGCCGCGTTCCGGAAGCGGTGGCCTGAAACCGTTGGAATGACCGATGTCTCGCAACGGGTGGCGAAAATCTCCCCGAAGCCGTAGACCTATTTGGGTCGGTTGAGCACCAGGTTCGGCGGAAGAATCATTTTCGATTTTTCGATGATTGCGGAACTCACGAGCTGACGATGTGCTTGGCCGAACGTTTCCTTCGTGGCGAGCACCGCTGGAGCCAAGCACGCCGCATTGAGATTGATGACGGTTTCATGAGGTATGCCGAGCTCAACAAGCGCGGCGGCCGGCTTTTCTTCAAATCGAAGGCGAAACGCGTCATTCACCGAGAGCTCAAGAAGCAGCCTGATGGTTTGCTCGGTAGTCAGTGCGGCATCACTCATACGTGGACCCCTTATCTGGCAGCGTCAATACTGGCATTGGACAACAATCTGGTTGGCGACATCGCGCGAACCCGCAATGGCGAGATCTTGACGCCGATGCCCGCGAGCATCGACAAAGTGTAACTGGAGCATGAGCTGGGCGTCACCCGAAGCCACAGTCGGACGCTGTCGAAATTGCCCGTTGTCATGTCCGCGGTCGCAATTGCGATACTAGGGAGTCAAGTCACGCGTTGGGGAATAAGGTTATGAGGTTGCGTCGTTGCTCGATTCTGATGATCGAACTTCGAGAGCGGCTCGCCTTCGACCTGTCTCGGGTCCTCCATGGCGGCAGCGGGCTCCACGATGTCATCGAATGGATAGCGCTCGCTCCTCATATCGACGGCCAGGGCGTAATCCTGACTCAAGACGAAGTCACGGTGCTGGGGGCCGTCTCGCCTTCGCGCTGGAGTCAAGTCCAAGAATTGGCACTTCGGCACCCACGTTCTCTGCTGGATGCGCTGCTCGTCAAAGGGTTGCTCGTTGAAGAGCAACATAGCGCTCGCGACGAGTCCGTCCGCGGGACATACTGGCGAGCGACGTCGGCAATCGCACATGGTGCCTCGCGCTGGCAGGGTGTCGATACGGAGGAAGCCGAGCGGCTGTTCGGCGAACACAGCGAGACCTCTCTTCTTTCTCAACTAGGTCCCGCCCCGCCGCCGGTACGCGAACGCACGCGTCGCGAATTCAGGCAATCGCTTCCGGCCGCCACGCCCACCTTTCTCGATGGCTTGCTGGACGGCCGCGTCACTTGCCGCAACTTCGATGCTTCTCGCGCTCTGAGTCTTCAACAGTTTTCATCGGTGCTGTATCGCGCTTTCGGCGCACGCGCAGAGAATGACTTTGCGACTGGAGTGCAACTGCTCAAGAAAGGCGTCCCCTCCGCCGGCGGCCTGCACCCGACCGAAGCCTACCTGCTCGTGCAGCGCGTCGACGGCGTCGCGCCCGGGCTCTATCACTATCATCCGGTCGATCACGCGCTGGAACCGATCACCGCTTTGAACGCCGACGAAGCCGCCGCACTCGCCAAGCGCTTCGTCGCCGCACAAGCCTATTTCGTCGATGCCCACGTGATGGTCATGCCGACCAGTCGGTTCGTTCGCAATTTTTGGAAATACCGCAACCACGCCAAGGCGTACCGCGCGTTGATCCTCGACGTCGGCCACCTGTCGCAGACGCTCTACCTTGCGGCCACTGAGCTCGGCCTCGGGGCGTTCATCACTGCAGCGATCAACGAAGTCGACATCGAGGAGGCGTTCGGTCTGGATCCGCTCGACGAAGGCCCGCTGGCGGTCTGCGGTTTCGGTATCCGGTCACCAGAGCGCAAGGAAGTCGAATTCGACCCGCTCGGGATAGTCTGGCCGACGGCCTAGCGGTGGCGCTCGGCCGCTGCGCCGATTGTGCTGGCAAGGCCGCGCCGGACATAGCAAAATCGCCCGAAGGCCAGCCCAGGGGGAACGCCGAGCGTGACCGCAGCCGTATCGATCGAGGGTGTCGACAGCGCCGCAGGCCATGCGACGTCGGTGCTGCGCGCGCTCGTCGTATGCGATCTGGTCGACTCGACCGCCCTGGTCGAGCGTCTCGGCGACCAGCGCGCGGCCGAACTCTTTCGCCGCCACGATCGCCTCGCGCGGGCGCTGATGCAGGAGCACGGCGGCCGCGAGATCGACAAGACCGACGGTTTCCTGCTGATGTTCGAACGGCCGATCCAAGCGGTCGCGTTCGCGCTCGCCTACCTGGGCGAGATCGCCTTGCTCGATATGCAAGGCGCTGCGCCGCTCGCCGCGCGCTTCGGCATCCACGTCGGCGAAGTCGTGGTGTGGGACAACCTCGCGCAGGACGTGCGGAAAGGCGCCAAGCCGACCGAGGTCGAAGGCCTGGTCAAGCCGGTCGCCGCGCGCCTGATGCAGCTGGCCTTGCCGAACCAGATCCTGCTCTCCGGCGTCGCCTACGACATCGCGCATCGTGCGCAGGGCGAATTGGGCAAGCGCCTGGCCAACGTGCGTTGGCGCACGCATGGGCGCTACCGTTTCAAAGGTGTGCCGGATCCCGTGCCGGTGTTCGAAGTCGGCGAAGAAGGGTTCGCCCCGCTGAAGCCGCCGCCGTGGTCGGGCAAGGCGCACCGCGAAGTGCCGTTCTGGCGGCGCCCGGCGACGGTCGTGATCGAGGGCGTTCTACTGCTGGTCCTGATTGCAATTCCGGTGTGGTATCTGCTGCAGCCGGCGCCCGCGATCGCGTTCGCGAATCGCGACTGGGTCGTCGTCGGCAACATCAAGAACCTGACCAGTCAGAAGGTCTTCGACGAATCCCTGCAGACCGCGTTTCGTGTCGGCTTGGAGCAGTCGCGCTACATCAACGTGATTCCGGAGCTGCAGATCCGCTCGGCGCTGAAGCGCATGGAGCGCGATCCGGCGTCGACGGTGCTTGACCGCGCGACGGGCTCGGAAGTCGCGCTGCGCGAGAACGCGCGTGCATTGATCTTGCCGACGATCGCCGAGGTCGGAGATCGCGTCCGTTTGACGGCCGAGGTCGTCGATCCGAATACGCAGACCTCGGTCTATAGCGATTCGGTCGACGGCAGCGGGGAAGACTCCGTGCTGCCGAGCATGGACGAACTGCTGAAGAAGATGCGCGGCCGCCTCGGTGAATCGATGGCGGCGATCGGCAATGCGTCCGCGCCGCTGGCGCAGATCACCACCGGCAATCTCGATGCGTTGCGCGCGCTCGGCAAGGCGGAAGAAGAGTACGGGCGCGGCAAGATCAACGAAGCGCTGCTGCTGCTGCAAGAGGCGTTGCGGCTCGACCCGAAATTCGCGTTGGCCTGGAGTCGCCTCAGCACGATACAGAACGCCTATCTCAACGACTCGAAGTCGGCGTATGCGAGCTTGCAATCGGCGCAAACCAATCGCGACCGCCTGAGCGCGCGCGAGCAGCTGTTCCTCGACGGCACGCTGGCGCAGTTCGAGGATGCCAACAAGTGGATCGACAAGTGGAGCGTCGCGGTGCAGCTTTATCCGGACGCGATCGCTGCGCAGCAGAATCTCGGCCTCGGCTACTACTGGTACCAGCACCGCCTCGACGAGGCGATGCCGCACTTCAGCGCGATCGCGAACTCGCAGCATCCGCTGCGCGGTTTGAGCTGGATCAGCCTCGCGGTGATCGAGACCGAGCGTGGCAACGATGCCGCGGCGATGGCCGATGTCGAACAAGCGAGGATGCTGGGTACGATTCTGCCGCATTTCGAAGACGTCGCGCCGGACCTGGCTGCGCGTCGCTACGCGGCCGTCGCCAAGCGTCTGCAGGCAGCGGCTGCCACGCTGCCCGATTCGATCCAGGCGGAAAAGCACCTTAAACTTGCTGCAGTCGCGATCGATCAAACCAATGACGAGGCCGCTCGAGCAGCGTTGGACGCCGCCGCGCAAGCCAGCGCCAAGACGGCTTCAGCGGCACAGCACGCGCGTATTCTGCTGGCGCGCTCGGCATTCGATCTGGCGACCGGCCACACCGAGGCTGGACGCGAACTCGACACCTTGATCTCCGGTGAAATGCAGCGTGCCAGCGGACAAGTCCCCTCGGTCGACGGCAGCGCATCGATCCACTTGGCGCTTGCCGCCATGCTGGCGGCGCGCTCCGGCGAGGTGAAACAGGCACGCTCCGCGTTGGACGCCGTGCATGATCTGGCGCTCAATCACGGCTATTACGATCGCGCCGCATTGTGGCGTACGGCAGATTGCGAAACGCAGTTCGCAGGGGATACGAAAAAGCGCATCGCTTGCCTCGCCGCGCTCGTCGATGGCCGCGAGTATTACCAGACCCATGTCGCCCTGCAGATGGCCTATCAGGCCGACAAGGACACCACGCGCGCGCAGGAACAGGCGCAGTGGCTGCAACAGCACCGCGGTCAGGCGATTGCCGAACTGGAGAACGAGGCCGCCCTCGTGCCCAACCTTCTGGCAGCACGGCACGCCGCCGCGGGGGTGGCCGCGGCGCCGGAATCGGCTGCGCCAAAACGTTGACGTCGATCGCCAACGCTGGCTGATGCGTCGTCCCCTCTCTGTAGCGAGGACGTCCGCAACGGCAGGCCGCCGCGGCGATCGGCCGTGACGACCCCAGCGGTTACCTCGCGCCGATGACGATGAACACGGCGATGCAGGACGTGCCCTGCGGATTGGCGAGGAACTGCTCGCGCATCTTTGCAACATCGGCCATCGACGGCAGGCTGCGCGTTGCAGGCACCGCGGCTGGATCGACCTCGATGCCGTACGGCTTCATCGCGGCGGCCGGGTTGCCGAGCATCTGCTCGCGAAAATCCTGGCTGGTCGCCAACTGGTCGAGAATCTTCGCAATCGTTTCGTTCGACGGCGATCCCTGGATCATGATTCGGTCCCCTTGTTGAGTGATTGGAAGCGAGATCGACCGCCCGGTCGACGCCGCCGCAGCACTACCCGCTCGCGAGCAGGTCTCGTCATGACGTTCCGGCGCAGGACGAAGGCATCGCGATGCCTTACGCTTGCATGCTCGTACAGACGCCCGCTGGCGCGAGCGAACCGCGCGGGCGCATTTCTAGCACAAACCGTTGGCGGGAATTCGAGCATGAGTGAAGCGGCGGTACGTCGTTGCCGGGCATTGCTGCTGCAGGCATCCGAGCAACCAGCGCTCGATTTCGCGGCGTTGCTGACGGGCGGCGACGCCGTACGTACCCGGCAAAGCTGGCAGGCGCTCGCGTCGCACCTCGGCCGCGTCGTGGAACTCGATTCGGAGGACGTGCGGGCGCTGAGCCAGCTCAGCGAAAGCGGCTGGACCGCGCGGGCCGCTTGCGCCGAGGCGATGGGAGAAGCCCGGCTGTCGGCGCTGATCGAGCACGGTCTGGTCTTGGTGGAGGACGCGGCGTCGACGATCCCCGCGAGCGATGCGGCCTTGCTCGACCCGCCCTGGCACGCATTGGCAGCGGCGGCGCATATGTTCTCGCGCTGGTCCGGCGTCGACAGCCTCGCTGCGCAGGAGGCGTCGCGCATCCAGTCAACCGCCGACCTGATCGCCGAATACGGCCCGCCACCGCCGCATCACCACACGCGCGCCGACGCGCAACAGCGCTTGGACCTGCAGCGGCCGCCGCCGGACGCGCTCGATGCACTGATGGCGCGGCGGGCCACCTGCCGCAATTTCGCCACCGACGCGCACATCGCGCCGGCCGATCTCGCAGTGCTAATGCATCGCGTATTCGGCGAACAGGGCCGCGAAGCAATAGCGCCCGGGGCGGTTGCTCTCAAGAAGAATCATCCCTCCGGCGGAGGCCTGCATCCGCTGGAAGCGTATCTGATCGTGCAGCGCGTGCAGGACGTACCGGCTGGCCTCTACCACTACAACGTGGAAGCGCACGCACTCGATCGGCTGAGCCAGCGACCGATCGAGGACATCGGCGCACTGGCGCTGACCGCCGTTGCGGGGCAGGACTACTTCGCCGCGGCCCCGGTTTTGCTGGTCATCGCTGCGCGTTTCGCGCGCTCGTACTGGAAGTACCGCGCGCATCCGAAGATTCATCGCGCCATCGTGTTGGAAGCCGGTCATGCCTCACAGAATCTCTACCTGGCGGCCACCGAGTGTGGATGGGGCGCGTACGTGACCGCAGCGATCAACGAGGTCGAGATCGAACAGGCGTTCGGGCTCGACCCGCTGCAGGAAGGCGTCATCGCGGTATGCGGTTTCGGACCACGGCCCGCGCAGTGCTCAACCGTCGAGCTCGATCCGCAGAATGCGGTGTGGGATGAGACAGGGCAACTGGTCGCAGTGATGGCCCGCGAGGGCAGCGCTGGGCGATAGGTCACCCAGGACACGGCCCGCCCGCATCCGCCCAGCGCTTGAACGCCGCGACGAAGTCCGCATGCGGCACCGAGACCGGCGCGCGGCCTTGCCCGGGATTCCAGCCCCACAACACCAAGGCGTCGTGGTCGACATGCTCCACCAAGGCGGCGAGATCCTTGCCGTTGTTCTCGTGCGTATCCTTGAGCCGCGTGCACAAGTCGTGTGCGCCGAGTCCGATGAAGACCATCTTCTTGTCGGCCGGCGGCAAATGCCAGTTCGGCGCCCCCGGCGGCACGTTCGCGCCGTAGCTCGCGGGCAGGTTGCTGCTGCCGTGGCAGGTGCTGCATGGCAGACCTGCCGCGCCCTTGCCGTCGTGGCCGCGCTGCACCCGCTGTGCATGTGGCGTGCCCTGGTCGAATTGCAGCGGCTGGTTGCCGGGAATGTGGCAGTTCTGGCAGCGCGGATGCTGCAGCACCTGCTGCACCACCGCGAAATCGGCGTCCGTCGAAGCGGCGCGGATCGGCGCCACGAAACTCAGGCCGCTCGCGGCGACGGCGATCACGAGAACGGCCAAGCCATGTTTCATCGCAGGTTCTCCTCGACGGCGCGATTGACGATCGCCGATCGATGCTGAACCTGCGGAAACACGCCTCCTGCTTTGCGCGCGCGACGTCGCTTTCAGCTCCACCTTCGAGCAGGCCGGCAACCGGCCTGCTCGTCATTCGCAATTACGCCACGCGCAACGGCAACTGGCGCAGACGCTTGCCAGTCAGCGCGAACAGCGCATTGCCGACCGCCGGAGCAATCGGCGGCGTGCCGGGCTCGCCGCAGCCGCCCATCTTGTCGGTGCTCGGCACGATGTGCACCTCCATGATCGGCGCCTCGGCCAGACGCAGCGCCGGATAGTCGTGGAAGTTGCTCTGTTCGACCTTGCCGTCCTTCACGGTCAGCTCGCCGTGCAGCGCGGCCGAAAGACCATAGACGATGCCCGACTGCATCTGCGCTTCGACGGTGAGCGGATTGACGACCGGTCCGCAATCGATCGCGCAGACGACGCGATGCACGCGCACCTTGTTGTCCTCGACCGAGACTTCCGCGATCTGCGCGACATAGCTGCCGAACGACTGATGCACCGCCAGACCGGCGGCATGGCCTTGCGGCAGTGGCTGGCCCCAACCGAACTTTGCTGCCGCCAGATCGAGTGCGCGGCGTTCGCGTGAATCGGCTGGCAGCAAGGCGCGGCGGTATTCGAGCGGATCCTGCTTGGCCGCATGCGCGAGCTCGTCGATGAAACTCTCGACCGCGAACGCGGTGTGCGAGTGGCCGACCGAGCGCCACCACAGCACGGTGATCGGGCTCGTCGGCGAATGCAGGTCGACGCGATGCGCCGGAATCGTCGCCAGGTACGGCGAATCTGCGGCGCCCTCGACCGAGGTTGCATCGATGCCGTCCTTGATCATCGCCGACGCGAACGGCGTGCCGGCAATGATCGACTGGCCGACGATCGTGTGCGACCACGCAACCGGCTTGCCCTGTTCGCCGACCGCGGCGCGGAAGCGCGACAGCCACATCGGACGGTAGTAGCCGCCATGGATATCGTCCTCGCGCGTCCACACCACTTTGACGGTTCGCTTCGATGCCTTCGCGACTTCGGCCGCTTCGGCGATGAAATCCGAGGCGGGATTCGCGCGCCGGCCGAAGCCGCCGCCGAGGAAAGTCGTGTGGATGCGTACCTGCGCAGGCTTCAGGCCGAGAATCTTTGCGGCGACCATCTGATCGACACCTTGGAACTGCGTGCCGGTCCAGATGTCGCAGCCGCCGTCCTTGGCGAATTCCACGGTGCAGTTCAAAGGCTCCATCGGCGCATGCGCCAGGAACGGCACTTCGTAATCGGCCTCGATCACGTTCGGCGAGCCTTTGAACGCCGCGTCGACGTCGCCAGCGGTCTTGGCGACCAAACCCGGCGTCGCCGCGAGCTTTCGATATTCCTCGCGCAGTGCGGGCGTGGAAATCGCCGCGCCGGCGCCGTCATCCCATTCGAGCACGAGCGCTTCGCGCCCCTGCTTGGCCGCCCAGAAATGGTTGGCCAACACCGCGACGCCGCTCGGCACTTCGACGACATCGATCACGCCCGCGACGGCTTTCGCCTTCGTCGCATCGAGCTTTTTCAGCTTGCCGCCGAACACCGGCGCGCGCGCCACCAGCGCGACCGCTTGATTGGGCCGTTTCACGTCGATGCCGAACTCGGCCGCGCCGGTCGTCTTCGCCTTGCTGTCCAGACGCCGCGTCGGCTTGCCGATGACGGTCCAATCCTTCGCGTCCTTGAGTTTCACATGGGCCGGCGCCGGCAGTTTCGCCGCCGCCACGGCGATCTCGCCGAAGCTGACCTTCTTCGCGCCGGCGACGACGAAGCCTTGTTCGACGCGGCAATCGGCGGCTTTGGCAGCGAGCTTCGCTGCGCCGGCCGCGAGCAGCATCTCGCGCGCCATCGCGCCGGCCGTCCGCAGCTGATCGAACGATTCCCAGGTACTGGTCGAACCGCCGGTCATCTGGATGCCGAACGCGGTATGCGCGTAATCGGATCCGGCCGGGGCATGTTCGACCTGGATCTTGCTCCACTCGCAGCCGAGTTCTTCGGCGATGACCATCGGAATCGAAGTCCAGATTCCTTGGCCCATCTCCGAATGTTTCAGCAGGACGGTCACGGTGTCGTCCGGCGCAATGCGGATGAACGCGTTCGGCGACACGGGAGGCTTCGGCGCGGCGCCAGGGGCCTCTTCGGCGAGCGCCTTGCGTACCGAGGTCGGCACGAAGAACGCAATGACCAGTCCTGCGGTTGCGGTCGCGCCGGATCTCAGGAAGGCGCGCCGCTGCATGTCGGCGTCCACGCGCGCGGCCGCGACCGAGGTCGCGTCGCCGTTCGAGGACAGTTTCGCCGCGGCGGCGACGCTCGCGGATAAATCCACCGGTTCACGCCACATGGCTGCTCTCCTTGGTCAACTCGGCGGCGCGATGCACGGCGGTTCGGATCCGTTGATAGGTGCCGCAGCGGCAGAGATTGCCGGTCATCGCGGCATCGATATCGGCGTCGCTCGGCGCCGGCTTGGCCGCGAGCAGGGCCGCCGCCGCCATGATCTGGCCGGACTGGCAGTAGCCGCATTGCACGACGTCGACTTCCTGCCACGCCAACTGCACCGGATGGGTGCCGTTCTTGGACAAGCCTTCAATCGTCGTGATGGCCTTGCCAGCGACGGCCGAGGCCGGCGTCACGCAGGAGCGGATCGGTTGGCCGTCCAGATGCACCGTGCAGGCGCCGCACTGCGCCATGCCGCAACCGAACTTGGTGCCGGTCAGGCCGACGATGTCGCGCAGTACCCACAACAAAGGCATGTCGGCGGGTGCGTCGACTTCATGCGGCTGGCCGTTGACGACGAGTTTCATGGTCGTTCTCCGATCTGGCTGGGAAGAAAAAAGAAGGGAAATAAAGCATCCGCATGGCGCGATCGCCGGACGAATGCCGCGATCGGCTCGCTCGATTCCGGTCGGTGCGGCGTACGCCGGGGGACCTGAAGAGGTTGCTGCAGAACGATGGCGAAAATCCTACACGCCTGCCTGCGCACGTTCCAGTGGCCAGCGCGAAAATTCATGAAACCTTGTTCGTCGATATCCTTGCAGCGAGCACATGTAACCGCTCAGCCCGCGGCCTGCGGCCTCAGATCAAATCTTCCGGACGGTCCAGGTCGCGCGCCAGTAAAGGCGCTGCAATCGTCGTGATCGCGCGCTCGGAATCGCGCAGCAGCTCGCGCGCACCGATATCGCCGTGCAACTGCGCAACCGCGGCGAACCATGCGCGCGGCAGCATGGCCGGCACGCCGCGCGTATCGGCATATGCGCTAGCGACCGCAGCCTCCGGCGCCGCACGCCATGCGTCGCGCAGCGCCAGCAGATGCCGGGCGTCGACCGCCGGCTGATCGGTCAACGCGACCAGCGCAGCATCGCAGCGGACATCGAGTGTCGCGACGCCGGCCGCGAGCGAGGCCGACATGCCGCGCGCATGCCCGGCGGCGACGACGCTGCGCAGCGCGAGACCGTCGAGCGCCGCACGCATGCGTTCGGCGTCATGGCCGAGTACGACGACGCAATCGAGCGGCGCGGTCGCGAGCAGCGCGCGTGCCACGCGACGCAGCAGCGGTTCGCCATCGATCTCGATCAATTGTTTCGGAAAACCCAGCCGTCGCGATGCGCCGCCAGCGAGCAGGACCGCACCGTGCGCAGGCGTGCCTGCGATGCTCACCGCGCGAGCGCTGCCCGGCGTCGGATCAGTCATCGCGGCCTTTGCGCGACAGCTGGTTCTGCAATTGCGCGACGATCGACAGCGCAATCGACTCGGCGCCTTCGCCGCCGAGCGGCAGGCCGACCGGTGCATGCAGGCGCGAACGCAGCAGCGCGGCCGTGCTGCCGCCGATCTCGCCGAGCAAGTCGTCGCGGCGCGCGGCCGGGCCGAGCAGGCCGACATAGCCCATACGCGTCGCGGCCAGATGCGTCAAGCAGCGCGCATCGAGCAGGTAGTTGTGATTCATCACCAGCGCGGCGTCGAACGGGCTCTGTTCGAACACCACCGGCAGCATGTCCGGGCCGCCGTCGTGCACGCGGTCGACACCGCTGCCTTCGGCGAAGCGCGCCCAGCGCTGGCGATGCTCGCACAATTCAACGTGCCAGCCGAGCAGACGCGTGAGCTGCAGCAGCGGGCGCGTCTCCGGTCCCGCGCCGAGCAGCAACAGCCGCAGCGCGGGGCGTGTTTCGATCAGGATCGCTGCCTCGAATGCGCCTGCCGGCGCCAACGCGGAGCCGTCGCGATCGAAACGGTAGCGGCGCATGTCGATGCGCGAACGGCCGACCTGCGCATCGCCGCGGCCGAGCTGATCGGCGGCCGTCGCCAGGTTAAGGCGCAGCGGGAGACCGCGCGCGTCGGCGTCGAGCATCGCTTCGCGCAGCGGCGATGCGTGGACCGGCAGCGGCAGCAAGAGCACGCGCGTCGATCCGCCGCAGCCGGTGCCGGTGCCGAACACGCGGTCTTCGTCGCCGCTGGTGTCGAAGCGCACGTCGCCGGCTTCGCCGCGGTCGAGTACCGCGCGTGCCGCGCTCTCCAGTTCGCCTTCGAGACAGCCGCCGGACAGGGCGCCGACGCGCACGCCTGCGGCATCGAGCAGGATCAGCGCGCCGGGTTTGCGATACGTCGAGCCGCCGGTTTCGACGACGACGGCGAGCACGCCGGCCTCGCCGCGCTCGGCCAACGCACGCACGCCGTCGACGACGGCGCGTTGGCCGCCGAGCGGCGCTGCGAGGACAGGTTCGACATTGGATATTTCGCGTACGTAGGCGTGCATCGGGCTTGTGCGATCTCGTTTCGTCATTCCGGCAACAGCCGGAGCGATGGGCTACCGTTGGATCGAAGAATGACTCGGCCAGTAATACCCCTGCGGCTGGCTCCGAGCTCTGCGCTGGAACGACGCGTCGACGTCGTAGACGGCATGATGTCACGCATGCCTCGTTTCAATGGCGCCCGAACAGGCGCGCTACGCCGCCGAACCAGTTGGCCGGCCGTGCCAGCGCCTTGCCGAGGCGTTCCAGTTTGAGACCGACCTTGGCGACGCCCTCGTCGGACAGCTCGCGCGCGACCAGGGTCACCGGCCCGAGACGAACGCGGTCGCCGACTTCGATCGTGTGCTCGAAACGGCGCGCGAAATGCTCGGCCAAGGTGAGCGGCGCGTCTTTCGGCCGGATCGGCAGTGCATAGAACTCGGCCACATCACCGAGGCGGATGTCCGCATCGAAACTGAACTCGCCGAACATCTCGCGCTCCGCTTCGCGCGCTTCGTCCGGCGGGGCGAACAGCCAGTCGAGCCGGTAGACGCGACCGGGCGGTGCGAGCATGTAGGCGTGGTCGCTGGCGGCGAGCGAACTGCCGGCTTCCGGCATCAGGATTTCGCCGTCACGCACGATCAGGGCGAGCTGTGCCCAGTTCGGCAGCGCCGCCTTGCCGAGGATCGCCGCGCCGGGCGCCACTTCGTAGCCGACCAGTTCGCGCTCGAGCGAGCCGGGCAGGTCGAGTTCGACGCGGCGCACTTCGCGGTCGCGGTGCGGCAGCGCGACGTCGAGCAGTCGCGCGGCGAGGCCGAGCGTCCAGCCCTGTACGAGCAGCGATACCAGCACGACGACGAACGCGACGTTGAAGATCAGCGGCGCGTGCGGCAGGCGCATCAGCATCGGAATCGAGGCCAGAAAGATGCCGACGGCACCGCGCAGGCCGACCCAGGCGATGAAGCCGATCTCGCGCTTGCCATAGCGGAACGGCGCCAGGCACACGGTCACCGCGAGCGGCCGGCCGATCAGCATCAGGAACGCGGCGAGACCGAGCGCCGGCCACAATGCGTCGTCGAGCGCATGCGGCGTCGCCAGCAGGCCGAGCACCAGGAACATCACGATCTGGCACAGCCAGGTGCCGGCATCGAGCACCGACAGCAGATTGACGAAGCCCGGGATGTTGCGGTTGCCGACCATCACCCCGGCCACATAGACGGCCAGAAACGCACTGCCGTGCAAGGCACCGGTCGCGCCGAACACCAGGATTGCGCCGGCGATCAGGAACAGCGCGGCAAGGCCGCCGGACAGCGGCAGCTTGCGCATCGCTGCGGCGATCGCAAAGCCGCCGATCGCACCGGCCAACGCACCGACGCCGAACTGCGCGACGAGTTCGAGCACGAACGTGCTCGGCGCAAGTCCCGCCGGCGTCGCCAGATATTCGGCGAGCAAGGTCGTCAGCAGCACGGCGACAGGATCATTCGCGCTGGATTCGATCTCCAACGTCGAGCCGACGCGCGAGCGCAGCTGCAGCCCGCCCGCGCGCAGAAGAAAGAACACCGCCGCAGCGTCGGTCGATGCGACGATGGCGCCGAGCAGGAACGCCTCGACGGCGCCGAGGCCGAGCAGCCAGTGCGCTGCGAAGCCGGTCAGGCCCGCGGTGATGACGACACCGACCGTCGCCAGCAGCAAGGTCGGCGCGAATACGCCGCGAAAACTTTCACGGCGCGTGCGCAGGCCGCCGTCGAACAGGATGATCGCGAGCGCGAACGAGCCGATCCGATACGTCGTCGCGTAATCGTCGAACTGGATGCCGCCGGGCCCGTCGCTGCCGGCGAGCATGCCGAGCACGAGGAAGACCAGCAGCAGGGGAGCGCCGAATCGCCGCGCGATTAGGCTGGAGCCGATGCCGGCCAGCACCAGCGCCGCCGCACCCGCGAGCAGCCAGTAGGTGTGATGGATCGCATTCATCGTAGCCCGATCATAGCGGGTGGGGCTGCGATGGCACCAAGAGGACTGGCCAATGTGGAGTCAGCCGGCTTGCCGGTCGACGACCGGTTCGCGGCGTCTGCTTGGCCCGCCCGCTATCCGCACAGGCAAGGTCACAGCAGCGTGATCAAGTCGCGTCGGAGCGCCGGTACTGAACCGCTTCGGAGAGGTGCGCTGTATCGATGCGCGAAGCCTGCGCAAGATCGGCAATCGTGCGCGCGACCCGCAGCGTGCGGTGATACGCGCGCGCAGACAACGCCAGCCGCTCGACGGCGCGGTCTAGCAGCTTTTTTTCAGCCGTATCCAAAGTGCAGTCGCGCTCTACTTCGCGATTGCTGAGCCACGCATTCGATTTGCCGGCGCGACCGAGTTGGCGCGAGCGTGCCGCGACGACGCGCGCGAGCACCGTGGCGCTGGGTTCTCCGCTCTCGACGTCACGCAGTTCCGCAGGATTGACGCGCGGCACGTCGAGCTTCAGGTCGATGCGATCGAGCAGCGGCCCGGAGATGCGTGCGCGGTAACGCATGATCGCATCCGGTGTGCAGCGGCAACGCCCGCCGGGGTCGCCGGCATAGCCGCAAGGGCACGGATTCATCGCGGCGATGAGTTGGAAGCGAGCCGGGAATTCAGCCTGACGCGCCGCGCGCGAGATCGAGATGCGGCCGGACTCGAGCGGCTCGCGCAGCACTTCGAGGACACGCCGATCGAACTCGGGCAGTTCGTCGAGGAACAGCACGCCGTGATGGGCCAGTGAGATTTCGCCGGGGCGCGGCACCGAGCCGCCGCCGACCAGGGCGATCGCCGAAGCAGTGTGATGCGGGTGACGGAACGCGCGGATCTTCCACGAGGCGACATCGTTGTGCTGTCCGGCGATCGAGCGGATGGCGGCGAGCTCGAGCGCTTCGTGCTCCTCGAGCGGCGGCAGGATGCCGGGCAGGCGACTGGCGAGCATCGTCTTGCCGGCGCCGGGTACGCCGACGAACAGCAGGTTGTGACTGCCCGCCGCGGCGATCTCCAGTGCGCGGCGCGCCTGCAGCTGGCCGCGCACATCGGCCAGATCCGGCATCTCGACGGGCGCGATGGCCGGCCTTGCATCCGCCTGCGCCTGCGCAAGATCCGCGCGATCAGCCAGATATGCGCAGACCTCGAGCAGGGAGTCGGCGACGCGCACGTCGGCGCTGGCGACCAGCGCAGCTTCGGCACCATTGCCGCGCGGCACGATGACGCGACGGCCGATGCGCGTCGCGTGCAGGACGGCAGGCAGCACGCCGTGCACCGGACGCAGCTCGCCGGAAAGCGCGAGTTCGCCGATGAACTCGCAATCGGCCAGCCGTTCGCGCGGGATGCTGCCATTCGCGGCGAGGATACCGAGCGCGATCGGCAGATCGAAGCGGCCGCCGTCTTTCGGTAGGTCGGCCGGCGCCAGATTCACGGTGATCCGACGCTGCGGATATTCCAATTGCGCATTGAGTATCGCCGCGCGCACGCGGTCGCGCGCTTCCTTCACGGCGGCTTCCGGCAGCCCGACGATCGCCGTGCCGGGCAGGCCGCCCGACAGGTGGACTTCGCAGGCCACCAGCGGTGCGCCGATGCCGTCCTGCGCGCGGCTGTAGACGACGGCGAGGCTCATCGGACCGCGCAGGGAAAAGAGCCCGCTGCCCCCGCCTTGGGGTGAGCTGCGCAGGGCAGCAGGCGTCCCGGGAAATCATCCGATCGATCCATGACGGTCGCGTAGATTCGGTGGCGCAGGCGCGCCCGTCCCTTGCCGCTGGTCGCGCGACGAGTCCGTTGAAGCAGAAAAGCCGCGGGCGGGACTAGTGCTTGGGTTCGCTCACGACCGCACCGCCGAGCGCGCGCTCGATCGAAAGGATCTGCTGTTCGAGTTCTTCGATCTTTTCGCGCGTGCGCAGCAGCACGCAGCGCTGCACGTCGAACTCCTCGCGACTGACCAAATCGAGCTCGCGCAGGCCCGACTGCAGCGCGCTGCGGAACGTGGCCGTCATATCTTCGCGCGCCTGCTGCAGGCCCGGCGGGACCAGTGCAGCGAGTCGCCGCGCGAGTTCATCGATCGATTGCACGTTGATCATCGCTCACCCATAGCGTCAATGTGGATGGGTACGTCTTCGTCGCGCGGCCTGTTCCGGCCGACTTCGACGTGAAGCCTTCGATACTGGACAAATTCTACGGCAGCATCTCGCAGCGACCGTGTCTTCGGGGACGATGTCTCGCATCGAGCCGGACATCGCGGCGACGCATGCGCACATCCATGGGGTCGACCGATGGCGGGCGCAAGCGCGCGCCATCGGCCGGTAGCCTCCTTGCGGCGCCGTTCCGTCGGCGCGACTCCCCGCACGCAGCACAGTCTAGCCGTGGCGACGCGCAGCGCCAGACGCTGCATTCGCAAACCTTTGTAGGAAAACTCCTACACGGAACGTTCCGGGTATCATGCGCCGACGAAAAGCAAAAGGGCGTGCCGATGCAAATGGTCATGGCGATCATCAAGCCGTTCAAGCTCGACGAGGTGCGCGAAGCGCTGGCCGAGGTCGGTGTGCAGGGCATCACTGTCACCGAGATCAAGGGCTTCGGCCGCCAGAAAGGCCATACCGAGCTCTACCGCGGCGCCGAGTACGTGGTCGACTTCCTGCCGAAGATCAAGATCGAGGTCGCCGTCAGCAACGAGCAGGTCGAACGCGTCGTCGAGACGATCGCGCACACGGCCAACACCGGCAAGATCGGCGACGGCAAGATCTTCGTTTGGCAGCTCGATCGCGTGATCCGCATCCGCACCGGCGAACTCGATGCGGATGCGTTGTAGCGGCGAACCGATCGCGCGCGCAGGCTAGCGCGCCAGCATCCACACACCGAGTGCTGCGAACAGCACGGCGGCACTGATGCGCGCGGCCTTCAGCGGCAGCTTCGCGGCGAAGCGCGAACCGAGCCAGACCACCGGCACGTTGGCGATCAGCATGCCGAGCGTGCTGCCGGCCACGACCTGCCACAGCGGGTGATATTCGGCGGCGAGCACCATCGTGGCGATCTGCGTCTTGTCGCCGATCTCGGCGACGAAGAAAGCGATCAGCGTGGCGACGAAAACGCCGTGTCCGGCGCCACGCGCAGCGCCCTCTTCATCGGCCTTGTCGGGGATCAGCGTCCATGCGCCGACCGCGAGGAAGCTCAGCGCGACCAGCCATTTCTGCACCCCGGGCGTCAGCCACTGCGCGATCAGCACGCCGAGTGCGCCCGCAAGCGCGTGATTGACCAGGGTTGCCGCGAGAATACCGAGGCAGATCGGCCACGGCCGCCGGTATTTCGCAGCGAGGATCAGCGACAACAATTGAGTCTTGTCGCCGATTTCGGCGATTGCGACTGCAGTGGTCGCAATGAGCAGGGTTTGCATCGGAACTCCGGCAGGCTGGGGAACGGGGACGCAATGATTCGCGCGCGCCGCCCCAGCCCGGGTCCGGCATGCGAGAACCAAAGGTCTTGCCGCAGGAGCCCGCCGATCGCAGGTCCGTCGCGCGCCATGGCGTGTTCGCCAAGTATGTTGACGCGCGTGCCGCAACCTTTCGTTGCGGCCGGCTACTCCCCAATGGAGTGGCGGGCAGTGTAGGGACGCATGGCTGCGCGGGCAAGCCGCTGCGCCGGCATCGCGAGCGCTATCGGGACTGAGGAGCGCTGTCCATACTGCAACGGCCTGCAAGATCAATAGCGCAGATGTCGGAAACGAGACGTTCGGCGGCGGCGCGCTGCGCGGCGGACAACTGGGGTGCGAGCCGTTCCAGCGCTGCTTGCGCCGCCTCGGCGCTTTCGCCATTGCCGCCCAGTCCGAGGACTGCATAGTACGCGTAGGCTTGTACGGCATCGCTTTCGAGAGGAACAACCTGGAGCGCGCCGCGCTCGCCCTCCGGATCATAAGCTCGCGCCAGCGACGCAGCTGCTTCGACCTCGCCGCCGGCAAGCGCACTGCGCAGCATTTCCTCCGCATGGCCGCGCCAGAACGGAACTTGTTCGAGCAGCTCAAGCGAGTTGCCGGTCATGAAATCGCCGCGACCGAATGCCAGTGCGCTATGCGCGTCGCCACTGCGCCCCGCTAGATATAGCCAGTGGGCGCGGTTTTGCAGCTGGGCAGGGTCGATGCCAGCGCACTTTTCGCTTCTGGCACGGGCGCTCGCTTCTGCCTTGGCGGCGGCCGTCTGGATACGGGCCAGCAACGCGGGCTTGTTCGCAAGGCGTGTTGCCGTCCTTGAGGCGGGATCGAGCATGATCTGCAATGATGCCACCGCACCCTGCAATGCGGGCAGCGCCGCGCACTCGGTGACTGTCTGCGCCATCTCACGTGCAGCAGCAGCCTCGCCATGGTCGGCGCGGCGTGCGAGATCGGCGTAGTGCGCTGCGGACGATCCAGACATCGCGCTGCGCGACATCGTTGCCAGTGCCGAGTGCTTGGGATCGTCGACGGCTTGCGCTGCTGTCGTGTTCGACGACGACGCATCTGCTCCCAGCGGCAGGAAGCGCCCTGCGACGAACCCGCATAGAACCGTGACGCAGGCAAGAACCAGCATTCGCCGTGCGTTTCGCGTCACAGCGTGTCCTCGATGGCGCCGCAGCGATGTTCGAGCGGCGCTGACGCGGCGAAGCGCTCGTCTTGAGCCGTCGCCCAGCGTTGCGCGCGGATTGCCGCTGCCGCCGATAGTTGCCGTTCGAGTACGTGCGCTCGCGCCAACCAGTCGCCGGCGGCACCCGGTGGCTGTACGTCCGACGGATGAGCTTCCAGATGCTGCGCGATGAACAGGGCAAGGGCGTAAGCGCGCTCCAGATCGGGCGCGACTCCATCCTCGATCATTACCGGCGGCGTGTCCGCATAAGGTCCCGCATACACTGCATAAAGCACCGGTGCCGCGTGCGCCAGACCCGCCGAGAATGCGTCTTCGGCGTAAGCCCGTGCTTGTAGCCGATAGCGCTGCATCCATTTGATCCACTCATCGCTGTAGCGATCCGGTGCGTATGTGCTACTGGCAGCGACGAGCGCGTAGCAAAGTTCCGACTCCGCGTCGCCGCTTGCTGCAGACCGCTGCAGCCATTCACCGAGCGTAGCAATCTGTGCGTGGGTGACGCCGCTGCACAAATCGGCGGTGGCCGCGTACTCGATTCGAGCGGCAGCCCGCCCACGCGCAAACGTCGTACGCAGCCACGCCAGCCAGGGATCTTCGCCGGCCTGTGGCGGACCCGTTGGATCGTCGGGCTGGCTCGCGAATTCGCCGGTCTGAGCGCGATTCTCGCAACGTCCAAGCTCGCGCAACAGACGCATCGACGCGCTCGCGTCGCCGGCGCGGGCGCGTTCTGCCAACACGTCGAACGCTTGTTGCAGCGGAGCATCCGTCGGTGGAACGTTCGGTAACGCTGCTGGTGTCGTCGGCAACCCCCGCACGGGAGCCGGGTCAGAACGCCGTATGTCGCTGCGTGCGGCCAGGCGCTGCTGCGACGTCGCGACCGACGACGCTTTGCCGTGGTCGACCACGTGCCATGACGCATGCTGCGCGCGGCCTGCGACATAACCGGCGAGCGCCGTCGCGAGCGGTGCCAACCAGCAGACGTACCGAAGGCTGTTGCCGACGCGTTCCGACATGCGAAGCTGTCCCTTGCGTTTCAGCGGTGACGACGCGCCGAGCATAGCGCCGCACGAAGACGACGGAGCCATTCCTTGCACCACGGTCGCATTTTTTCACTCGACGATTTGCGCATCGATTGCGCGCGCCAGCGCGTCACGCGCGACGGCGCGGCGCTCGAGGTCGCGGGACTGAGTTTCCAGCTGCTGTGCTATCTGCTGCAGCAAGGCGATCGCGTGGTCGGCTTCGACGAGCTGATCGAACAGGTGTGGGCACCGGCGATCGTCAACGAGGAAACCGTCACCCAGCGCGTCAAGTTGCTGCGCCAGGCGCTCGGTGACGACGGCCGCAATCCGCGCTACATCCGCTCGGTGCGCGGGCGGGGCTACCGGCTGTGCAGCGTGCCGCGCGAGATCGTGGTCGATCGCGCCGCCGAGAAAATGCAGACGCTGCTGCCTTCACGGATCCGGCGCGTGGCGGCGGTCCTGTCGGCGCTATGCATGGTCGTGTTTGGCGCCTGGGCCCTGCATGCGCATCGACGCGCATCCACTGGCGATTCGCGGGTAGCCAATGCGCCGGACGAGCTGCTGCAGCGGGCGAAGTACTACGCGGGCATCGGTCAGAACGAAAACAACGAACGCGCGATTTCTCTGTATGAGGACGCACTGCGTGCGCGTCCTGATGATATCGCCGCGCGCGTCGGTTTGAGCCGCGCGCTGAGTGCGCGCATGTGCCTGTACAACGGCGATCCGGCGGCGGCAGACCGCGCGCAGCAGCTTGCCGAAGCGGTGATCGCGCGCGCGCCGCGCGACGGTCGCGGGCACGACGCGTTGGCCTATGCGTTCGATTGCCGCGGCGATCTCGACGCGGCCATAAGCGCGTACGAGGCCGCCGTCGCGCTCGATCCGGCGGCGCGTGTCGACAGCCTCGCTTCGGTGGCCAATCTGTACCTGGTGAAGGGCCGTCTCGCCGACGCGCTCGCGGCGAACGTCGCCGTCGCGAAGACCGGTACGAAGCTGCGCTTCCTCGATCTGCAGATCGCGCGCAATCTGGACCTGCTCGGTTTCTCCAGCGAGGCCGAGCAGCGTTATGCCAGGCTGTTCCAGCTGTATCCGGACAACGTCTTCGGCAATGCCGCCTATCCACGCTTCCTGTTCGCGCAAGGCCGCTACGCGGACGCCGAGCACGCGCTGGCCGAGGCGCGGCAGCGACCGCCGCATCCGGACCTGCTCCTGCTCACCGGCGAGATTGCGCTGCTGCGCGGCGATCGCGCGCAGGCGCAGGCTGCGTTCGCGCAGGCGTCGGCATTGCGGCCGCACCAGAGCCTGCCGCAGACCCTGCTGCACGCCTACGCGGCAACGATCGATCCGGCCTGGCTCGCCGCGCGCGCCGAAACGCGTGCGAGCGAAGCGGCGAGCGGCGCTGCCGATGATTGGCTAGAGGTGGCCGTGCTGCGGCTTGCCACGGCCAACCGCAGCGGCGCGCTCGAGGCCTTGCGCCGTGCCGTCGCGAGCGGCTTTCGCGACCGTGCCTGGCTGCAGAACACGCCGCTGTTTCGCGCTCTTAGCGACGATCCGGCGTTCGCCGGAATCGTCGATACGATCAGCCGCGCGGTCGCGGCCGAACGCGCTAACGTGCTGGCCGCGGCGTGGCTGCCTGCTGATCTGGTCAATGCGAAGCCGGCAGCGCCGCCAGGATGAAATCGCGGAACAGTCCCTGCGACTGCGGGTGCGCATAGCGCTGGTTGTACGCCGTGCTGGTGACGACGGCGACGAGCCGCAATTCCGGCAGTGCGAAGACGTAGTTGCCGCCGTTGCCGCTCATCGCCCAGACCGCCGTGTCTTTGCCGTCGAGCGGGAAGTGAAAGCGCCACAGCAGATAACCGTATTCGGCATCGTCGCGCGCCTGCGCATGCGGCGTCGTGCTCGCCGCGATCCACTCCTTGGAAATGACCTGCCGCCCATTCCAGCGGCCGCCGTCGACGAGCAGTTGGCCGAGTTTGGCCAGATCGCGACTGCGATAGCGCGTGCCGCCGCCGCCCATCGCGGTGCCTTCCGGTGCGAAATTCCAGTGCACGGCGCCGATGCCGAGCGGCTTTTCCAGCACGTCGGCGGCAAAGGCATCGAGGCGTCGATGCGTCGCGCGTTCAACGACGGCGCCGGCGACGAACGCGCCGGCGGTGCAATACGAGAACGCGCGCCCATACGGACTTTCCGCGGGCTTCTTCATCCACGGCGCAAAACCTTTGATCGGCAGATCGAGCGCGAACTGCAGCCAGTCCTCGCCGACGTACATGCGCTCTTCGTTGCCCGACGAAAACTGGTTGTCGTCGTCGCATTCCCACAGCGAACTCATCGTCAGCAGGTCTTCCAGCGTGAACGCCTGCTTGCGCGCATCGAGCGGCTGCCGCAGCGGCTTGTCCGCAAAGTACGGGTAGACCTTCGCCTGCGCATTCGCGATCAGGCCGCGATCGATCGCCGCACCGGCGAGCAGCGCGGTGATGCTCTTGCTGGCCGAGCGGATGTCATTGAGGGCGTCGCGCGCACCGACGTTGAAGTAGTGCTCGTAGACGAGCTTGCCGTGCTGCGCGACGACCACGCTGGTGATGCCCTTCCAGGTCTGGTCGGTCACGCGGGCTTCGAGCGAGGCGAACTTCGCGGTGTTCCAACCGAGCTTTGCCGCATCGGCGGTGGCCCAGCCGTCGGGCAAGGCTTCCGGCGCCCGGTACACGGCGGCCGGATCCGCGCCGGCGGTGAGCGGGCCGAGCAACAGGGCGGCGAGCAGACCGAACATCCGATATCGCATGACGCACTCCGATTGGAAGGAGCGCCGAGTTCAGCGCGTGCTTCGCTGAAGTGTCGGAAATGCGAATGAAGAATAATGAAGCGCGTGTCGAATCAGGCGCTTGCGCGCCGCCGTTCGACGCTGGCTTGTTCAATCGACGGTCCGCCTGGCGATCTCGGCGACGAACTCGTCGAGGTCCGTGGTTCCCGTATTGGCGAGCAGGACGATGGTGACGTCGGGATCGAACACGTGGAACAGCTGCGCCTGCGCGCCCATGATGCGGCTCGGCCGCTTCAGCACAGTGTGCTTCTTGCCGTTCATCGTGGTGTCGTACGACCAGACTCCGTATCCGTAATCGTCGAGGCCGGGCTTGGTCAGGAGGTCGAGCGAGTCTTGGCTGATCAGCTTCAGACCGAACAGGGCGTCGGAGAACCTCATCAGGTCGTCCGTCGTCGAGTAAAGCGCGCCGGCGGCGTACCAGTTTTCTGGATACACCGGCAGGTCGGGCGACAGCGCCTTGAGATCGTCGCGATAGAAATAGGTCGGCGCAAGGCCGGCGACGAGATCGCTCTGGTGCAGCATGCCGCTGTCCTTCATGCGCAGCGGATCGAAGATGCGCTGCTGCACGGCGCGCTCGTACGATGTGCCGGACAGACGCTCGATGATCTTGCCGAGCAGGATGTAATCGGCGTTGTTATAGTCGAACACCGTGCCCGGCGCATGCACGAGATCGCCGCTGCAGAACTTCGCCACCAGCTGGTCGCTCGTGAATGGCTTCTGGTAGGTCGGCAAGCCATCACGCAGCGCCGTCGCCGCATCGGCGACCTGGTCGAAATTCGGCAGGCCGGACGTATGGCTGAGCAGCTGGTGGATGCTCACCTTGTCCGCAGCCTGACCGGCATAGTCCGGCAGGTAGGTCCTGATCGGCTGGTCCAGATCGATCTTGCCCTGCTCGCGCAGCTGTAGGATCAGCACCGCCGTGAACAGCTTGGTGACCGAGGCGATCTTGTATCTGGTTCCCGCGCGGTTGGGAATCTGGAAGGGAATGTCGGCCAGGCCGTAGCTCGCGGCGAACCGGCGCTTTCCTTGTTTCTCGATCAGGATCGAGCCGCTGAAATCATGCTGTTTCGTGTATGCCGCGATGAATTCGTCGGGTTGCGCTGCCCGGACCACAGCGTTCGCGGCGAGCAGCACGGTGACGATCAGGGCGGACCGTTTCATACGCGGCCGTCAACCGAGCCGGCGCGAGATCGCGAAGAACGCCAGGTTGCCGAGACCGGTTGCCGCGCTCAGCACGGCGATCACGCCGGGCGTGATCTCGTTCCAGTGGAACGCCTCGATCAGTCCGAAGCCGACGGCCAGCGCGACCAGCACGATGCCCCAGCGCAGCGAGGCGTGCCGGCGCTGCTGTTCCTCGCCGAGCAGAATCGAACGGATCAGGTCTTCGGAGCCGCCGGCTTTCAGCAGCAGGTAGCGCATGCGTGCATCGACGATCGCCTTGAAGGCATAGGTGACGCAGGCGAACAGCGCGAGCGGGACGAGAATGTGTTGCATGGCGTGCCTCGGGTTCGGTCGGACGCGGAAAGAGATACGGCCGCTGCGCGATCGGTTGCAGCGATCGCTGTGCAACCGATCGCGCCTTGCGCGTATCCGTCACCGGCATGCAAGACTTTCCCCGATGACTGCGGACCGCGAACTCGTCGAGCGCGTGCTGGCGGAAGCGCCGGGGGCGTTCGAGCGCCTGGTCGGCCAATACCAGGGCCTGTGCTGGCACATTCTGCTGCGCTTGGTGCGCGATCCCGAGGACGCGCGCGAGCTGTGTCAGGAAACGTTCCTGCGCGTGCATCGGTCGCTGCATCAGTACCGCTACGAAAGCGCACTCAGATCCTGGATCGGCCGCGTCGCGTATTCGATCGGTCTGCGTCATCTGGAGCGCCAGCGCCTGCCGCTGGCCGAATCGGTCGGCGCGGCGGACGAAGCGCCGCTGCTGGAGAACGTCGCCGACGGTTTCGATCTCGAAACGGCATGGGCCGACAGCGAAACGCAGCATCGCCTGCACGCCGCGATCGACGCGCTGCCGTCGCTGCAGCGCACGCTGTTGACGCTTTATCATCTGGACGAATTGCCGCTGGCCGAGATTGCCGAAATCACCGGCCTCGCGGTCAACACGATCAAGAGCCATCTGTTCCGCACGCGCCTGCGCTTGCGCGAACGCCTCGAACCCACGCTGGAAACGGCCGTATGAACATGTCCCGCCTCCCCGATGACGAAGAAATCGAGCGCGAATGGCAAGCGCAGGAATACGCGCTGGCACAGGAGCGGCGCGATGCCGACCCCTCGACTGACGTGGCCGGCGTGCAACGCTACCGGCTGCTTGCACGTGCGCTGCGCGAGCCGCCGCGCGATGGGCTGCCGAACGACTTCGCGCGTCGCGTCGCGCGCGCGGCTGCAGCCGCAAACAGCGTAAACATCGGCTTCGAGCGGCGGCTGATGCAATGCATGATCGGCGTGTTCGCGCTCGCGGCCATCGGCGTGACGGTGTCGTACGGCGCCGACTGGCTGCCGGCGCTGACAGAAGGCGCGCGCATCGGCCGCTTCCTCGACCAGCGTTGGTTGCTCGCATTGCTCGCCTGCATCGGCGTGAGCATCGCGGCCCAACGCGCCGGCTTGCGACGAAGCCCTTAGCCGCGTTCGTTCGCCGCACTGCCATCGCCGCCGCCGATTGACACGCGTGCGGCGGCGACGCATATCGGATCGATGGATTCCCCTGTCTTCCGCTTCGGCGGCTTCCGGCTCGACCCGGTCAAGCGCGAACTCTGGCAAGGCGACCTGCTGGTCGACGTGCCGGCGCGCGTTTTCGCCTGCCTGCTCTATTTGATCGAGCATCGCGAACGCGCGGTCGATCGCGCCGAACTCATCGACGCGGTGTGGCGCCGCGACAACGTGTCCGACACGCAGTTGTTCCAGCTGATCCTGCGCGCTCGTCGCGTCGTCGGCGACGAGGCCGAGCGGCAGCGCAGCATCCGCACGATCGTCGGCTTCGGCTACCGCTGGGTGATGCCGACGGAACGTGTCGAGGTCGCGGCCGATGCAGCGCTTGCGGCGGCGACGACTGCCGCCGCCGACGCCGCCGACGCCGACGCCGTCGCTTTCACGCAGAATGCGCCAGTCACCGAAGCGGCGCCAGCGCGTCGCCAGCGAAGTCCTGTGGCGGGAGTCGCCGTCGCCGCCGCGGTGATTCTTGCAGCGCTCGCGGCGGTCTGGCAGCGCGCGCACGAACCGGTACGCGAGCCCGCGACCGCTTCCGCGCCGGCTGCGGGCATGCGCATCGCGGTGGTCCCGCTGCGGGTCGTCGCCGCCGATGCCGTCTGGGTACGCCTCGGCGGGATGGATCTGATCGCCGATCGGCTGCGCCGCGCCGGCCTCGCGGTGCAGCCCAGCGAGGCGACGCTGGGTGTTTTGATGGCGACAAACGCAGACGGCGACGGCGCTGTCGAAAAACTGCGCAGCGCGACGGGTATCGGATTGATCGTGGATGGCGACGTCGAACGTGCCGGCTCTGCCTGGAGCGTCGCCTTGCAGGCCCGCGCGCAGGACACGCTGCCGGTGTATGCGACGGCGACCGACGCCGACTTGATGCTGGCATTGCGCGGCGCCAGCGACAAGCTGCTGCTCGCACTCGGGCGCAGCGCGCCAGCCGACTCGATCGGCAGCGCACTCGCCGAAGTGCTGCAGCGCGCGCGCGCCGCTTTGCTGGCCGACGATGCCGCGCAGGCGCGCCGCTTGCTCGAGCAGGCAGCGCCGCCGCTGCGCAACGACGCCGAATCGCGCCTGCTGCTGGCCCAGGTCGAGGCACGCCAGGGTCATTTCGATGCGGCAGAGAAAATCCTGACCCGGCTTCTGGACGAGTCCGGCGGCAGCGACGATGCCTACTTGCGCATGCGCGTGCTGATCGCGCGCGGCGCCGCGCGCATTCCGCTCGACCGTCTGCTCGAAGCAAAAAGCGATTTCGACGCAGCGCTGGCAGTTCCCGGCGCGAGCACGTTCGTGCACGCGCTCGGCGACGCCTATGTCGGCCGCGGCGCGACCGGCACCTTGCGCAACGACTATGCAACCGCGGCCAACGATCTCGGTCGCGCGCGCGTGCTGCTCGGCCAGAGCGGCGATGCGCTCGCGGTGGCGCGCGTCGACCTCGAACTGGCCCTGCTCGATTCTGCGCGCGGCGCGCTGGCGCAGGCCGGTCCGCGCTACGAGCAGGCGGCGCGCCAGTTCGAAGCATTCGCTGCGCTGCGGCCATTGAAGAGCGCGCTGATCGGCCTGCAGGATGTGCAGGTTGACCAGATGCAGAACCAGGCGGCGCTGGCGACCAGCGACCGCGCCTGGGCAGTCAGTTCCACCGCCGGCGATCCGCTGCTGCGCCGCGTGCTGTCGCTGATGCGCGCACGCATCCTGCTCGCCTGCGGGCGTTTTCGCGAACTGCACGAGCTGATCGGACAGATCGAGCAAGGCGACCAGTCGTACCTCGCCCTGTCGCGCGACGACGAGCGACTGCGCCTGCTGCGCACCGAGCTTGCCGTACGCGAGGGCCGCGGCGAGGACGCCGCGCACGAAGCCGCCGGGCTGCCGACAGCGCGGCTGGCGGACGAGGCCGACGACAGCTTGCGCGCAAAGGCCGCCGTGTGGCGCCAGCGCGCATTGCCGCCGACGGCGGCTGCGCCGGGGGCGGTGATCGCGCCGTCGCCGCGGACCGATGCCGGGTCCCGTCATGCGGCGCCGTACCGCCGCCTCGTCGAGGCCGAGCGCGCCCGTGCGCTCGGTCGCTGGGACGAGGCGGAGCCGGCCTATCAACAGGCGCTGGCGCTCGCCGACGGCGTCGGTGTTCCGCTGGCGAGCGCGATCGTGATCGAATCCTACGTGCCCGCCTTGATCGAACACGACCGTCTTGCCGATGCCGCAGCCCTGGCGGGACGCATCGGCGCGTGGGCCGCGGACGATTTCGACTGCGCGCTGCTGCAGCTGCGTCTGGCGCATGCGCTCGGCGAACGTACGGCGTGGGAGACGGCGCTGGCGAATGCGCGCCGTCTCGCCGGCGAACGCACGATCGCGCCGGAACTCGGCGTCGCGCCGGCCCCGCGATCCGCCGGCTGAGGCCTGCGGACCCTGATCCGAAGCTGCGCGGAAGCCGATCGTAAGGCGTTTGGAATGGACGTCGCCGCACGCGCTGCCTACAAAAGCGTGCCGCGTCCGGCGTCGCCGTCGTTGCCGCGCATGCGCGGACCGATCCGCACCTTCACCCTCTGCGAAGCACCCATGAATCGACTCCGTACTCCGCGGTCCGCCGCGACCTTGCTCCTCACGCCCCTGTTTACGGCCAGCCTGGCGACAAGCCTGCTTGCGGCCGGCGCTGCCGGCGCCGCCGCGCCCGTCTCGCGCTCGGGCAGCGCCGCCGCCGCGCAGCATCTGCCGGCGCGCCCGCTGATGATGGCCAGTCCGCTGGGATGCGCCGACGCGGTGTTCGCCAACGGACTCGACGATGCTGCGCGCGGGGTCTGCGACAACGGCGCGGTGACCGTGTACACCGATCGCGCGGAATTTCTCGCCGCGCTCGCAGCGGGGCACATCGAAAATGCATTCACCGATGTCGCACCCGGCACCAGCTTGCCCCTGCAGTACGCCGATGGCGGCTTCAACTACACCGTCTTCACCGAATTCTTCGGCGCCAGCGGCGGCCTCTACAACGGTCCGGGCTACGTTTCGACCGATCGGGTGACTGACCAGATCTGGGTGTCGACGACGATCGACGATGCGCCGATCGGCGCGATCGGCGCCAACATCTGGCCATCGGATTTCCAGCTGCAGCCGACCGCGGGCACGATCGTGCTGACGCTGATCCTGCAGGACGGCAGCACAGGCGCGACCGAGACGATCGACTCCGGTGGTCCCGATGATTTTCGCGGCTTCATCAGCGCGACGCCGATCGCCTTCCTGCAGGTCGAAGCGCCCGATCTGGATGCGCCGCCGGCCGGCACCACGCCCGACCGCTGGCCGACGCTCGACAACCTGATCATCGGCGCCACGCCATGAGCGAGTCCGCCGTTTCTCGCGTCCGCTCCGCCACTTCCGCGTCGTCCACAGGATGTCTCTTCGTGTCCAGAACCTTTCCATTCAGCCCTCTGCTCCTGCTGTTGTGGCTCGTTACCGTTTCGCCGCCGGTGCGCGCGGATATGGGCCTTGCCGCGAGCAGCGAACAGACCACCTATGCGCGTGGCCAGACCAATCGCTTCGTGTTCGACTTGAAATTGATCTCGCAAGCCTACGAGGGCGGCGACAACCTCATCTTCGCGGCGCCGGCCGGCGTCGCGATCTCCGCGGTGCACTATCTCGACGGCTTCCACTCGTGTCCGGATGCCCTGGTGCTGGTGCTCGGCATGGGCAGCGGCGAAGGCGGCTGGTACAACCCGGGCCATCCGAGCTTTTGCGGCTATTTCGGCGGCGCGCCGGATCCGGGTGAGCCGCAGACGATGGCGGTCGACATCGACGTTCCGTCCGACTATGTCGGCGACCTGCCGATCCTGGTCACGGTCGAGGGCGATGGCTGCTGCGATCCGCCGCCGCACGAAGGCAGTGTCACGCTGACCTTCACCGACGCCGGCGCGCCGCTGCGCTGGGACTTCGACGATGTCGGCGCGCCCGCATTGCCGCCCGGCTGGACCACGACGACGGCCGGTGCCGACAGCGCTTGGACGACGCAGGCCGGCGCGGGCGACAGCGCACCGAATGCAGCGTACGCGCCGACGCCGGCGGCCACGGGCGAATCTTCTCTGCTCAGCCCCGCGATCAGGGTCCCCGCGGCAGGCGGCGAACTGCATTTCACGCAGCGCTTCGCGACCGAGGACGGCCACGACGGCGGCGTGCTCGAAATCGCGATCGATGGCGGCACGTTCGAAGACATCCTCGGCGCCGGCGGCACATTCGCCGCCGGCGGCTACAACGGCACGATCGAAGCGAACTCCGACTGCTCCGGCAGCGACGCCAATCCGCTGAGCGGCCGTGCTGCGTGGAGCGGCGCGCAAGAGGCCTTCGCGCCAGTCACGGTCGGCCTGCCTGGAGTCGCTGCCGGGCATGACGTGCAACTGCGATGGCGTCTCGGCAGCGACTGCAGCGGCCAGGCGGGCGCGGCCAGCGGCTGGTGGATCGATCGCGTCAGCGTGGCTTCGACCATGCCGCAGGCGGCCATCGGTCCGGCCAAGTTGACCGTGTCGACCGACACCGATGCCGAGCGCATCGAAACACTCGGCATCGGCAATGTCGGCGGCGGTTTGCTGACCTATGCGATCACGATCGCCGCTGACGGCGCGACCGATTGTTCGACGCCGACAAGTCCGGCCTGGCTGCACCTCGCTGCCAACGGCGGTACGGTCGCCGGCGGCGTGCGCGACGATGTCGCGATCGCGTTCGACAGCGGCGGCCTCGCCGATGGACGGTATTCGGCGCTGCTCTGCGTGACGACGAACGACGCGGCGACGCCGGCGCTGCAGATCCCGCTGACGCTCGACGTAGCGGCCGGTGCCTGTCAGGCGGCCGACCGCATCTTCGCCAACGGCTTCGATGATGCCTCGAGCGGTATCTGCGGCACGGCGCTGCAGACGTTCGACGACCGCGACGCATTTCTAGCGCGCATCGCCAGCGACTACGACGCGGATCGCTACACCGGCTTGCGTTCGGGCTATCTGTACGGACCGGTCGACTTCGGCAACGCGACCTACAGCTACTCGGTGTTCACCCAGGACGGCGCGGCGGGCGGCCTCTATCTGTTCGCCGGCTCGGGCATGCTGTCGAGCGCGTCGGCGCAGGATCAGCTGGTGATCACGTTCAGCGGTGCTCCGGTGACCGCGATCGGCGGCAACTTCTGGGGCCAGCTGTTCTTCAGCAACAACAGCGTCGACATGAACACGACACCGACGACGACGGTCGTGCTGACGCTCGACGACGGCAGCAGCGAAGCCTTCGGCGCGAGCGGACCGGACGACTTCCGCGGCTTCGTGGCGACGGCACCGATCCGCAGTCTGACCATCGCCACGCCGGAACCCGATGCGGACGGCGACTTCGTCTGGGGTGTCGTCGACAATCTGATCGTCGGGCGCGCACGCTGATCCGGCGTCTGCCGGGGCGCGTGCAGCGCTCCGGCGGACGTGCCGCATGTCTCAGGCGATGTCGAAGCCGTTCGCGAAGATCCGATCGGGTCTCGTCTGTGGTTCCAGATCGAGCCCGATCGAGATCGCAGCCGCGTAGGAGCCGTCGTTGCTGCCGCGCGTCGCGACCAGCATCGACGATGCAAAGAGCGAATCGCTGCTGTTCGTCGTCGTGCGCGTGCCGCGTGAGTTGTACGGCGCTTTCGCCATCACCGCGTCGTTGACCGCTTCGTCGAAGTACAGCTGCGAGGTGAACTGGTAGGTCGTATTGCCGAGGGCGTCGAACCAGCGTGCCATCAGGTGGATATGGATCGTGCGGCCCGGATACCAGCCCGGGTAGATCGTCGCGAACGCCACGTTGCCATTTGCATCGGTCGTCTGATAGCCGCGCAGCCAGGTCTCGCCGAGCGTGCCATTGGCCGCCTCGTCGGAGTACAGGCCGCCGGCATGGCAATGCCATAGGTCGATCTGCACGCCGCCGAGCGGCAGGCACGCGGCGGCGGCACTCAGCACGTCGATGCTCAGCGACAGCGGCACGGCGTCGGCGATGAAGACCGCGCTCGACCCTTCGGTCAGATCCGAGCGATTCAAGCGCTCGTCGACGAAGTAAGGGCCGATGGTGAGTTCCGGCGCGAGCACGCAGGCGCCTGCGTCGGCCGCAGACGCCGCGGGGATCGGCACGCTGTCGAGTAGACGACGCCCAAGCACGCCAGCCGCGCCGAGAACGCAAAGCGAGCCGAGCGCCTTGCGCCGGCTTTGTTTCGCATCGTGTTCGCACATGGCTGGAACCCCGGTCGCGTGATTACGGCTTCGACAGGACGGCGCAGGGCGATCATCGCACCTGCGCCGGCCGCCGTCGCGTGCCGCGCTGCGGCTGCGCTGCGTGTTACGAGCCGGCGCCCGCGGTGCCCGCCGCGTCGCCGGCAACCGGCGCGCCTGGCGGAGCCGGTGCGGCCTCCGGGCGCGGCCCCGGGCCGTCACGACGTGGCCCGCGCTGATCGTCGCCATGGTGCGGGCCGTCCATCTCGTGGGGACCGCGCTGCGCGAACCGCCACTCGGCGTAGCGGCGGAAGCCGTCGTCGCCGAGCAGTTTGCGCAGGCGTTCGCTGCTTTGTTCTTCGATGCGCTCGACATCGGCGCGCTCGCGCTTGTGCTGCGCTTCCATCGCATCGCGGGTCTTGTCGCGCGCGGCTTCGAGCGCGTCGCGGCGTTCGAGCAGGATCTTGCGCAGCTCGATCTGCTGCGGTGTCGACAGCGAAGGAATCGTCGCCAGCTCTTCGGCGGACGGCAGCGGCGGTCCGTGCGGACCCGGCGGCATCGGCGGCGCGGCCGCAGCGAACGTGCCGGCGGCAAGACAGGCAGCGGCGAGGGAGAACGCGAGCAGGCATCGTGGCAGGCGGTTTGTTTTCAGGGTCGTGGACATGGAACTCCTCAGATGGACGCGGCCGGTCATCCGGCAGACGTCAATCTGCGCGGCAAATGCGCAGCCTGCGCGCAGGCATCGTGGAAAAACCGAGGAGTTCGCCGCGTAACTGTTTGCGTCGCGCGCGCACGGCATTAAGGTGCCGGCATGCGCCTACGCCTCTGGCATCGTTTGTTCCTCGCCCTCGCCGCGCTCAGCGTGCTGGCGCTGGCCGGCTTCGCCGCTCTGCAGCAGCAAAGTTTCCGGCGTGGCTTCTTGGGCTATCTCGACGAGGTCGCGCTGGAGCGCCTGCAGCCGGCGGCGCAGCGCCTGGCCGCGGCGTATCAGGAGAACGGGCAGGCGTGGACCTTCCTGCGCGAGGATCCGCGTCGCTTCGGCGAAGTGGTCGAGCCGCGCGGCTCGCGCTTCGGTCCGCGCCGCGCGGAAGAACCGCCGCCGCGCGACGATGACGCGCCAGCCCCACCGCGTGACGATGCACGACCAGCGCCGCGCGACAACGACACGCGGCCGGTGCCGCCACCGCCGCATGAAGGCGCCGACGATTTTCCGCCGCATGGCCCGCATGGGCACGGCCCGCCGGATCTGCTGCCGCGCCTGGCGCTGTTCGATGCGCACGGTGTGCGCGTCGCCGGCAGTCCCGACGTTCCCGACGATGCGCACGAGGTGCCGGTGCTGCTCGGTGCCACGCGCATCGGCAGTCTGCGCCTGGCGCGCATTCCGGCAATCAGCAACGCGGTCGATCTCGACTTCGCGCGAGCGCAGACACGCACCGCGCTGATCGCCGCGCTGGCCGTGCTGATCGGCGCCTCGCTGCTCGCGTTCGCGCTTGCGCGCTGGCTGCTGGCGCCGGTGCGTGCGCTTGCCGAGGGTACGCGCGCGCTCGCCGCCGGCGACTACACGCGGCGCATCGACGCAACGCGCGCGGACGAACTCGGCGCGCTCGCGGCCGACTTCAATCATCTGGCGGCCAGTCTCGAACAGCACCGCGAGGCACGACGGCAGTGGGGCGCCGATATCGCGCACGAACTGCGCACGCCGCTCAGCGTGCTGCGCGGCGAAGTGCAGGCGCTGCAGGACGGCGTGCGTGCGCCGACGGCGCAAGCCTTCGATTCGCTCTACGCCGAATGCGAGCGCCTCGGCAGCCTGATCGAGGATCTGTACCAGCTCGCCCTGGCCGACGCCGGTGCGCTCGATTACCGCTTCGAAAACCTGGCGCCCGCCGAACTCGTGCGCGAAGCGATCGATCTGCAACGGCGCGCGTGCAACGACGCCGGCCTGTCGATCGAGGAAGCGATCGACGAGGTGCCGCGCGTACGTGGCGATGCGCGCCGGCTGGCGCAACTGGTCGACAATCTGCTGGCCAATGCACGCCGCTACACCGACGTGCCCGGACGCATCCGCGTCCAACTTTCATTGGCAGGCACCGCGGTGCGTCTGCTCGTCGAGGACACGCCGCCGGGCGTGCCGGCGGCCCATCTGCCGCACCTGTTCGACCGGCTGTATCGTGTCGAACGTTCGCGCAGCCGAGCCGGCGGCGGCGCCGGACTCGGCCTCGCAATCTGCCATGCGATCGTCGCGGCGCACGGCGGAACGATCGACGCGCAGCCGTCGCCGCTCGGCGGCCTGCGCGTCGTCATCGATTTGCCCATCGTTACGGCGGAGCCGGCATGAACGATCCTGCGCATATCCTGATCGTCGAAGACGAGCCGAAAATCGCCGCATTGCTGCGCGACTATCTGGTCGCGTCCGGCTACCGCGTCAGCGTGCGCGACAGCGGCGCGGGTGCGGTCGGGTGGATCCGCGAGCAGGCACCCGATGCAGTCCTGCTCGATGTGATGCTGCCGGGTGAAGACGGCCTCGCCGTGTGCCGCGGCGTGCGCGCGTTTTCGAACGTGCCGATTCTGATGGTGACCGCGCGCGTCGAGGAAATCGATCGACTGCTCGGGCTCGAACTCGGTGCCGACGACTACATCTGCAAGCCGTTCAGTCCGCGCGAAGTCGTCGCCCGCGTGCGCGCCGTGCTGCGTCGAGTCGCCAGCGCACAGCAGCCCGCGCCGGCGCCGGTGGAACTCGACGAGGCGCGTTTCGAGGCGCGCGTACAAGGACGACCGCTGACGCTGACGCCGGTCGAGTTCCGCCTGCTGCGCAAGCTCGTCGCGCAGCCCGGCCGCGTGTTCTCGCGCACGCAGCTGATCGATGCCTTGTACGAAGACCATCGCGTGGTCAGCGATCGCACCGTCGACAGCCACATCAAGAACCTGCGGCGCAAGCTCGTCGGCATGGGTGTCGATCCGATCACCTCGGTGTATGGCGTCGGCTATCGCTTCGAGTGGGTCACGGTGGACGCCTGATGCGCTCCGACGGCTGCCGTCAGGGGCAGTGCATGCCGTCCAGCTGCGTCAGGCGGGTCAACGCCATCTTGCCGCTGCCGTAGCCTTCGGTGTTCGAGACGAAATCGACGCGGCCGCTGTTGCAGTCGCTGAAGGCGAGCGTGACGAGTCCCTACGGCGCGAGATAGATTCTGCGGGGTCGAAGTAAGGAATCCAGCGGCCGCCGCTGGCGCGGTTCACGTTGACCATCGAAATGTCGTCCAGGATCGCGGTTCGCCGCGACGGCGCCTCTCTCGCGCAGCCGCTGCTGCGCGGTGGGTCACTGATTGTTCGCGTGTATCTGCCTAGAATTCACCCGATTGGACGACGGGAGCGCCCAGATGCGCGATATCGATGTGCTGGTGAAAACCGCGGCAGGACGGCGCGAACTGAGCGAGCGCCGGCATCCATTGCATGCGCGCCAGCGCACCTTGCTGATCGCCATCCATGGCGAGCACACGCTGCAGGAGCTGCGGCGGCAGTTCCAGGCGCTCGGCGACGTCGATGCGATCGTCGGCGATCTGTATGGCGCCGGCCTGGTCGAGCCGCAGAGCGTTGCCGCTGCGATCGCGCCCGGTGCCGCGATGGAGGCGCTGGCGGCCGACGAAGAGGAGACTCTTTCGCCGCTGCAGCTCGCACGCCAGTTCATGAACGAAACGGCCGTCGCCGCGCTCGGCCTGCGTGCGTTCCTATTCACGCTGAAGCTGGAGAAGTGCTATTCCAAGCCGGATCTGGAGGCGTTGCTGCCCGAATACCGCCGCGTGATGGGCAAGGCGCGCAACGCACCGTACGCGCAGGCGATGGTGCAGCGTGCAGAGGCGATGCTGGCAAAGGTGTAAGGCGATCGAACGCGCCAGCGCGCTCGCCGTAACGCGCACGTCGCGCCGCAGTGCCTGCAGGATCCGGCATCCGCGTTTCTGGGTGACCGTCGGCGTCGTCACAACCGCCCAGCGAACGCGATCAGGCAGCCGGTCCGCGCTGCCACACCAGGCAGCGGTTGTTCGCCGGCATTGCGACGTCGTCGAGCCGGTTGAAACCCGCGCTGCGTGCGAGCGCATCGACGGCTTCGACATCGCGGATGCCCATGCGCGCATCGCGCGATTTCAGCGATCGATCGAACGCGGCATTGCTCGCGCTGGTGAATGTGCCGCCCTCGTTGAACGGGCCATACACCGCAAGCTTTGCATCCGCTGCACAGATTGCCGGCAATGCGGCGAAGAACGTCTCGACTTCCGGCCAGCTCATGATGTGCAGCGTGTTCGCGCTGAACACGGCATCGAACGGACCCGCCGGCCACGTTCCGCCGACATCGAGCGGCAGCGGCGCCGGCGTATTCGCGAGCACCGCTTCGTCCAGCCACAGACGAAGGCCAGCCAGATGCTCGGCGCGCTCGGAGGTCTGCCAGATCAGCTGCGGCAGCGCGGCGGCGAAGTAGACCGCGTGCTGGCCGCTGCCGCTGCCGACTTCGAGGACCTGCCTGCGGTCCGCGAAGTACGTGCGCAGCACGCCGAGGATCGGGTCGCGATTGCGCTCGCAGGCGGCAGAAAAGGACTTGGGCGTCATGGTTCGGCACGCCGCCGGCGCGTTCGCGTCGGCCGGATTCAGTGCGCCACGAACGCGCGCTGCGCGGTATCGAACCACGGCGTGCACAGCAGCTTCTGCGTGCCGACGACATCGAACGAGGCGCGCCACAGATCGACGCCGTCGACCGGCTGCGGCGTCGAAAACAGCGTCGTGTCGAATGCCGCATAGCCGAGGCAATAGCGCACGCGCGCAGCGTCGCCGGTGTCGGCGAGCACATCGCCGCCAAGCTGACCGCCGGCGACGACGCGTGCGGCGAGCGGCACCGGCGGTACGGTCGGTGCCGGCTTGCGCAGGGGCAGCGCGCGATGATTCAGGCTGAGACCGTCCTTGCCTTGCTCGTTCGTGACCGGTCCGGCCATGCCGGCCTTGAGCTTGCCTTGCGCGACGGCGACGCTGTCGCCACGATCGAACAGCGCGATCGCCGTCTTGCCGTTGTTGTTGAGCAGATAGCGGCCACGCAGCACCCGATGGCCGGCATCGAAATGGAATTCGACGCGCAGCGACAGATGCGCATCCTCGACGGTCGTGGTCGGAATCGTATCGTCTCTCATCGCTGGGTGGGGCGGAGATTCGGCATGCGCCGTGCCGCTGCTGGCGGGCAGCAGCGCAGCGAGCATCAGCAGCGCAGGCAATCCATTCATGCGATCAGCTTAGCAGGCGTCGACGGCAGCGGTCAGCCGCCGACGCATGGCTTGCGTTCAGAGTGCGTAGTGGAGGCGCGCCGGCAGGCCGAGTTCCGCGCGCAGTCCATTCTCGGTCAGCGCGGCGGGATTGGCAGTGGTCTTCGGCGACGCCGCATTGTGGTCGAAATCGTACGGCGTGCCGCTGTTGTCGAGGCCCACGGCCTGGCGTTCCGAATTCGGCACGCCGGCGTTGCGGTCCTGCGCATCGGTGCCGCGGTAGTTGCCTTGCTGGAAGGTGCCGTTGACCGCATCGTAGGCGTGCGACATCTCGTGATACAGCACGCCGACCGGCGCCGGGAAATCGGCCATGTGGAACGACGGGTTGTAGGCGATCACCGCATCGTCGCCCTTGCCGGCCTTGCCGTTGACCAGTTCGGTGTCGGCCCAGGTGCCGTTGGTGTCCGGCATGGTGTAGCCGTTGTCCTCGTTGGCGAGTTCGCGGATGGTGACGCTGTTGCCGTTCGCCGCGGCCTTGTCGTATTCGCCGAGCATCTGGCGGCCGACCGGCGAGGCCTGCAGGAAATCGATATCGGCCTGCACGCGCTGCACGAACGCGGGCGAACCTTCGATCTTCAGTCCCTTCGATCCGGGTGAACCGGTCAGGTCGACGTTGACGACCTGGTTGCTTGCGCCCTTGGCCGCGCTGAACGTATCGGTGCCTTGCTGCGCGTAGACGATGTCCTTGCCGGACGCATTGTCGACGTTGTCCTTGCCCGCGCCGGTGTAGACGCGATCGTCGCCGGCCCCGCTGACGATGCGGTCGTCACCGACGCCGCCGGACAGCATGTCCTGGCCGGCGCCGCCATCGAGGCTGTCGTTGCCGGCGCCGCCCTCGACGTAGTCGGCACCGGCGCCACCGGCCAGCGTGTCCTTGCCATCGCCGCCATAGACGACGTCGTTGCCGGCACCGGCGTCGATCACGTCGTCGCCGCTGTTGCCGAATACGTAATCGCTGCCGTCACCGCTCTTGATCGTGTCGTTGCCGGCACCGCCGTCGATGGAGTCGTCGCCGGCTCCGGTCGTGAGGGTGTCGTCGCCGTCACCGCCGTCGACGATCAGGTTGACCTTGACGTCGGACGCGACATCGACCACGTCGTTGCCAGCCCCGGTGCGCAAGGTCAGCGCCTGGCCCTTGGCCATCTCGAGCTGGTAGGACTCGCCATTGACCTGCACCGCGAGCGAACCGTCGGTGTTGTTCTTCACCGAGATCTTGTCGTTGCCGCTGCCGGTGGTCAGCACCAGCTGGTCGGAGCTGACGTATTGCTGGCCGCTGCCATCGTCGACCAGGGTGCGTTCGCGCGCGATCGAGACCTGCGCGCTCTGGTGCAGCGGATCGACGGCGATGTCCTTGCCGTCGGCCGTTTTCGCGGTCGTGCGGCCGCCGGTGTTGGTCGCATTGCCGTCGATGCGCGTGCTGGTGTCGACCGCCGTCGCCGAACCGCGCACGGCCGTCGTCGCGCCGAGATCGCTGGCCTTGGCGTACTGGGCGGCGTCGGGATGGACTTCGCGAAAGCCCGCCGCGGCGGACGCGTTGCTGTCGGAAGAACGAATTGCGGCAATCGGAGACATGGCACACCTCAGGGGACGCAGAATGGAAACGCCGAACGATCGGGCACGCTGCAACCATACGCGGGCGTACTGCTAACGGTCTGCCTGGGACATACCCCAGTTAGGGTTTTCCCGAGGGCCGTGGCGGCGTCCATTCACCGATGAAGATGACGCGCACCGGAGACGTGCTTAGGATGCGTTGCGGCGTCCGGCCGCTTCGCGACGTGCCGCATGCTCAATCGCCTCTGGTTCGGCTTCTTCCTGGTGGCCACGCTGGCCGCGCTCGCGCAGTGGCTGATCGGCGGCGATGCCGGCGTGTTTGCCGCCATGGTCGGCAGCTTGTTCGACATGGCGAAGCTGTCGGTCGAGGTGATGATCCTGCTGTTCGGCACGCTGACCTTGTGGCTCGGCTTCTTGCGCATTGCCGAGCAGGCCGGCGTGATCGACGTGCTCGCAAGCTGGCTTGGGCCGCTGTTCGCGCGACTGATGCCGGAGGTGCCGCGCGGGCATCCGGCGATCGGCCTGATCACGCTCAATTTCGCGGCGAACGCGCTCGGTCTCGACAACGCGGCGACGCCGATCGGCCTGCGCGCGATGCGCGAGCTGCAATCGCTCAATCCCAGCGCAGACACGGCGAGCAACGCGCAGATCCTGTTCCTGGTGATGAACGCCTCGTCGTTGACCCTGCTGCCGGTATCGATCTTCATGTACCGCGCGCAGCAGGGCGCGCACGATCCGACCCTGGTGTTCCTGCCGATCCTGCTCGCGACCAGCGCGTCGACCTTGACCGGCCTGCTCGCGGTCGCCTTCATGCAGAAGCTGAAGCTGCGCGACCCGGTCGTGCTGATCTGGCTGGCGGCGATCGGTCTGCTGCTGTCCGGCTTCATCGCGTTGCTCGCGACGCTGTCGGCCGGCGCGCTCGCGGCGCTCTCATCGCTGCTCGGCAACCTGACGCTGTTCGCGATCGTGATCGCGTTCCTGCTCGTTGGCGCGTGGCGCAAGGTGCCGGTCTACGAAAGCTTCATCGAGGGCGCGCGCCAGGGGTTCGACGTCGCCAAGAATCTGCTGCCGTACCTGGTCGCGATGCTCTGCGCAGTCGGGGTACTGCGGGCGTCCGGCGCGCTCGACTTCGCGCTCGATGGCGTGCGCTGGCTGGCCCAGGCCGCTGGCTTGGATACGCGCTTCGTCGATGCGCTGCCGACCGCGCTGGTGAAGCCGTTCTCAGGCAGCGCGGCACGCGCGATGCTGATCGATACGATGAAGACGCACGGCGTCGACAGTTTCGCGGCGTTGACCGCCGCGACCGTGCAGGGCAGCACCGAGACGACGTTCTACGTGCTCGCGGTGTACTTCGGCGCCGTCGGTATCCAGCGCGCACGCCACGCCGTCGGCTGCGCGCTGCTGGCCGATCTCGCCGGCGTGATCGCATCGATCGCGGTGTGCTACGGGTTCTTCGGCTGACGCGGATTTCCTACGCCCTGCGCGGGCGATTGCCGATGTGCGCGAGGCAACGAGCGATCTAGCCTGTACGCCTCTTCGTCGCGGCAACGGTGCGATGCTACTTGCGGCAGGGATGTCCGTCTTCGCCATGTTCGCGGCCTCCGCCTGTCCAGCATGGACATCGGCGCAGGCCGCGCGTGAACTTGCCACGCTCGATCGTCAGCTCGCCGACTGGGACGCGGCCTACCATCGCGATGGCGTCTCGCCGATCGACGACATGCTGTACGACCAGACTCTGGCGCGTTACGAACAATGGCGCACGTGCTTCCCTATGCAGGCGCCGCCGCGCAGCGATCCGCTGCACGCCGCGCGTGGACTGGTGCAGCATCCACTGCCGCAGACCGGCGTCGCGAAGTCGCCCGATGCGCAAGCGATCGAAGCCTGGATACGGGCGCACGCTGCGAAGGATCTGTGGGTGCAGCCGAAGATCGACGGCGTCGCGGTCACATTGCTCTACGTCGACCGTCGACTGCAGCTCGCGGTCAGTCGCGGCGACGGCGAACGCGGCGAGGACTGGACGGCGAAAGTGGCTGCGATCACGGCGGTTCCCGCGCAGCTGCCGGCGTCGGCACCGGCGCGCGTCGTTCTGCAGGGCGAGCTGTACTGGCGACTCGTCGATCACGTGCAGGCCGAACACGGCAGCGTCGGCGCGCGTTCGAAGGTCGCCGGTGCGCTCGCGCGCAATGCGCTCGACAGCGCGAGTGCGCAGCAGATCGGCTTCTTCGCGTGGGAGTGGCCGGACGGCCCGACGATGATGCGCGAACGCCTGGACGGCCTGCGTGAAATCGGCTTCGCCGATCCCGCCACGTACTCGATGCAGGTCGAAGATATCGACGACGTGCGCAGCTGGCGTGAGCATTGGCTGCATGCAGCGCTGCCGTTCGCCGCCGACGGCATCGTCGTGCGGCAGGGAACGCGGCCCGATGGCAGGCAGTGGCACGCCAAACCGCCAGGGTGGGTGATGGCGTGGAAGTATCCACCGTCGCAGGCGCTCGCCGAGGTCGCCGCGGTGGACTTTGCGATCGGTCGCAGTGGGCGCATCACGCCCGTGCTGCAGCTGCAGCCGGTGCGATTGGATGATCGCGAGATCCGCCGCGTCAGTCTCGGCTCTTATGCGCGCTGGCAGGCGCTCGATGTGCGTCCCGGCGATCAGGTCGCGATCACGCTGGCCGGTCTTGCGATCCCGCGCTTCGACAGCGTGGTGTGGCGTACGCAGCAGCGTGCCGCGGTGACGATGCCGGCGCTGCCCCATTACGATGCGTCGAGCTGCTGGCATCCGTCGGCTGGATGCGAGCGGCAGTTCCTGGCGCGTCTGCAAGGGTTGAGTAGCCGCAATGGCCTCGACTTGGCTGGCGTTGGAGCGGCGAATTGGCAGGGCTTGATCGACGCCGGCCTGATCGACGATCTGCTCGACTGGATGGATCTCGATGCCGCGCAACTGATGCGCACTGCAGGCATCAGCGCCACGCGTGCCCACGCCTTGCAGGAGATGTTCGCACAAGCGCGCAAGCGGCCCAACGCGGCCTGGTTGCGCGCACTCGGCGTGCCGACCGCCGCGCGTGCGGCCGCCACGTTCATGTACCAAAGCGAGGTAGTGGCGCTGACCGCGCGTCTGCACGCGGCAGGGATTGACGGGTTCTGAGTGCGCCGCTAGAACGACGAACCCGGCTGCGCGAGGAACTCGAGCTCCTCCGGCGTCGAGACACGTCCGAGCACCGCATTGCGATGCGGAAACCGGCCGAAGCGCGCGATGATGTCGCGATGGCGTTCGGCGTAGTCCAGCGTATTGGCGAAGCGCGCGCGCAACGCTGGCGGCGCGACATCGCGCAGCTGCGTGAACAGCGCGACCGAATGCCGCTGGTCGGCGATCGACTCGGCATGCTGCAGCGGCATGTAGAAGAAGGACCGTTCAACCCGACGCAGCGCCTGGTCGACGCCGAGAGTGAGCCCTTCATCGACCCAGCGTCGCGCCAGCGCGTCATGCGTGAACGCGCGCGCATCCGCGCGAAACAGATTGCGCGAGAACTGATCGATCAGGATCACCAGGGCGAGGCGGCCACGCGGACTGTCGAGCCAGCCATCAAGACGGCCGCCGATCGCTTCCGCGCGCAGCGCCGCGAAGCGCTCGCGGATTTCGGCATCGACCCCGGCGTCGGCCTTGAACCACAGTGCGCCTTTCTCGGCGAACGCGTCGGCGTCATCGTCGGCGCGGCCGAACCAGTAGCCGAGCACACAGTTCGCGCGCGGATCGAGTACGGCGACCGGCGCGTCGGTCATCGCGTCAGCGCGTGGCCGGGCGGCCGCCGAGAATGCGCGCCGGCAGCAGGATCAGTGCGCGCAGCAATTCGAACACGCCGTCCACCGCGATGCCGACCAGGCGAAACGGCAGCAGGATCAGCCAGGCGATCGGATACAGCAGCAGCGCGAACAGCGCCAGCGGCCAGCAGAACACCAGCAACAGCAACCAGAGGACGAAGGTCAGCATCGAGGTTCTCGTTCGTGCGCCGTAGTCGGCGCGGATTGACGATGCGACAGATGGGGTCGCCAGGGGAGTGCCGAAAGGGATGGCGCGGAAAAATTCGCAGTAGACGATTCAGGACTTCGGCAGGTCCTGTCCGACCAGCAGGGCGCGGACTTCGCGCAGCTTCGCCTTCATCGCCGCCTCGTTGTGCGGTCCGCTGCGCAGCAGCAGCTTCTGGCCGGACGAGCGCGCTTCCAGCGCCGGATCGGCGAATTCGTAGAGCACGTTCGGTTGTACGACCGCGAGCGGCTGCGTCGCGTCCGGCGTCGCCAGCAGATGATCGATGACCGCGATCAGGCGATCGTTGAAATAGCCGTTCGGATAGCCGAGTTCGCGATAGGCCTGCTGGAACAACGGGTACGTCGCGACATACCAGGCCACCAGCTTCTTCGCATCGATCGCGCGCGCGATTTGCGCATACGCTTCATAGCGCGCTGCGTTGTCGCCGGCGATGACACGCTGCGTGCCGTCTGCGCGCGTCGCGAACAGGCCTTGCGCCGAGCGCAGCGGCGACACGTTCTCGCCGAGCTTGGATCGGGGCAGGCCGTCCACCGTGGCGACGATCCGCTGCACCAGATGCTGCGGATCGACGAGCACGCCGAACGCTTCGCCGCCGCCCGCCAAGGCCGCGATGGCGTCGAACGCGGGCTTGTCGCTGTCTTCGATAGCGGGCAGTGGCGCCGACGGTTCGCCGGCGGAGTCGACTTGCGCCTGTTCGATCGGATGTTCGATCAGCGGTGCCGTCGGGGCGGCCGTGGACGCCGCCGTGGTCGGAGGTGCCGCATTCGTGCCGGGCAATTGGCTGATGGCCTCGCCGCCGCTACGCGCGAAATAGATGCCGACGCAGACAGCAATGACGATCGCGATACCACCGGCCAGCCAGGCGCCGACCGAGGATTGCTTGTTCTGCATGGTAGGCGTCCTACGAGCCAAAGTCGCTGATTGGACCGAGCCCATAGAGTTTCGTTCAACCGGGACTGGCACGCGGCTTCATGCGGAGGACGCGATGCCAGCTTCGGTCACGTTAGACTCGTCGCGTGGCCGGCAAACCGCTGCGGCGACATCCCAACTTCAGCACCCGTCGCGAAAGCGCTTTACGCACGGCGCAAGCACTCCTCGATCTCGATATCTGCGCCGAGCACAGACGCGAGCTGCTGTCGATTTGCGTTTGGAAATTCACCGAAGCGAACGGCAAATGGCATTGTCCGCGCTGGTCGCTCGCGGCGTTGCGCGCGCGCCCGTCACGCTGGCGACACGAACACGTGCAGCGCCGCGTTCTTCTGGTCCGCGCCATGCTTGCAGACCCTGCCCGTGTGCGTGATTCTCGGCGCGGCGACAGCGTGCATCGTGACGATGGAAGAGCATGCCGAGCTTTGCGCACTCGACCGCAAGAACCCCGCGTTGGATGGTTGGGCGCGGTACGATCGGGCTGGCATCGGCGTGTGCGAGCGTCCAATCGAGCAACACTGAGATCTGCCGTAAGATCGCACGACGATGCGAGCGGCACGCGCCAGCGCGGGTTAAGGCAACGCTGCCTAGCATCCAGGACCCATTCGTGGAGTGACGCCGATGGCCCGACCGATCTGGACTGGAACCCTGTCGTTCGGCCTGCTGCATGTGCCGATCCAGCTGATGCCGGGCGAGCGGCGCACCGATCTCAGCTTCCGCATGCTCGACAGTCGCAACAACAAGCCGGTGCGCTACGAGCGCGTCAACAGCGACACCGGGGCGGAGGTTCCCTGGAAGGACATCGTCAAGGCGTTCGAGTACGACAAGGGTAGCTACGTCGTGCTCGACGAAGAAGACATCCGCGCGGCCGCGCCGGAAAGCCACGAGGCGGTCGAGATCGAAGCATTCGTCGATGCCGCGGCGATCAGCCCGGTCTACTATGAAAAGCCCTACGTGCTGGTGCCCGGCAAGAAAGCCGAAAAAGGCTACGTGCTGCTGCGCGAGACCTTGGTCGAAACCGGCAAGATCGGCATCGCGCGCGTGGTCATCCGCACGCGCGAATATCTTTCCGCCGTGCTGCCGCAGGGACATGCGCTGATTCTGATGCTGCTGCGCTATCCGCAGGAAATCATCGATGCTGAGGACTACAGCCTTCCGAGCAAGAGCGCGGCCGAGTATCGCGTCACGCGCAAGGAGCTGGAGATGGCGCGCGCGCTGATCGATTCGATGGCCGGCAAATGGACGCCGGGCGACTATCGCGACGAGTTCCGCGCGCGCCTGCACAAGGTCATCGAAAAGCGCCTGAAGCAGAAGGGCGTCGTCGCCGCGCCGGATGAGGACGACACGAAGACGCGCGAGGACGCCGCGACCAACGTGGTCGACTTCATGGCGCTGTTGAAGCAAAGCATCGATAGCAAGCGGCGCACGCCGGCCAAGCGGGCGACGCCGGCAAAAAAGGCCGCGAAGAAGGAAGTGAAGAAAGCCGCCGCGCCGAAGCGCGCGGCGAAGAAGGCCGCCAGGAAAGCGCCCGCATCGAAACGGCGCAAATCGGCCTGACCCATCCCAATCCGCCGGCACGACGCAAGACGACAGAGAATTCGGATATGGCCGAGCGCAAGAACACTGCAGTGAAACCGACCTCGCCGAAGCGGGCGCGTGCAGCTGCAAAGAAGAAGGCCGCGGGCGAGGTGACGATCACGCATCCGGAGCGCATCGTGTTTCCGGACGCCGCGTTCACCAAACAGGACGTTGCCGACTACTACCGCGACGTCGCCGACTGGCTGCTGCCCGAACTGATCGATCGCCCGCTGTCGGTGGTGCGCTGTCCCGACGGTGCCGGTGGCAGCTGTTTCTTCCAGAAGCACCATGCCGCAGCGCTCGGCAGCCACGTCGCGGCGATCACGCTGAAGGAAAAAGACGGTGGCAGCGACGAATATCTGTACGTGAAGGATCTGCGCGGCGTACTCGAGCTGGTACAGATGAACGTGCTGGAATTCCATCCCTGGGGCGCGCGCATCGATGCGCCGGATCGGCCCGACCGCCTGGTGTTCGATCTCGATCCCGCTCCCGGTATCGACTGGAAAGTGCTGGTCGCTGCGGCGCGCGACGTGCGTGCGCGACTCGCCGACGCCGGGCTGCAGAGCTTCGTGCGCCTCTCGGGCGGCAAGGGCGCGCACGTCGTCGTGCCGATCGATCGCAGCGTCGACTGGGGCCAGGCGAAGGCCTTCTGCGACACCTTCGCCCACGCGATGGCGTCGCAGCAGCCGCTGCGCTACCTCGCCACGGCGAGCAAGGACAAACGCGATGGCCGCATCTTCATCGATTGGCTGCGCAATGCACGCGGCGCCACCAGCGTCGCGAGCTGGTCGCTGCGCGCGCGCGCCGGCGCGCCAGCCGTGGTGCCGCTGCGCTGGGAGGATTTCGGTCGCAGCAAGAGTGCAGCCGATTTCGATCTTGCCGGTGCGTCGCGGCGTGCGAAGAGCTTGCGCAAGGATCCGTGGGAGGGCTTTGCCGCACTCAAACAGGCGTTGCCAAAGGTCGGGTGAACGGGCCGCCGTGGCTCGTTACGGATTGGTAACTTTGCATCGTTTACGGTGCGGAAAAACGAAGGAGCCGGTGCGATGCGAATCCGTTCGATACGAATCCAAACATGTCTTCCCATCCTCGTCCGCCTGACCGGCGCCGCCGTCGCGCTCGCCGCCACGCCGGCCTTCGCGTTGAAGCCGGCGCCTGAGAAGCCGGCATCTGGCGATCCGGTCGAAGTCCAGCTGATCGCCGAGCACACCGAGCTGGTGCCCGGTCAATCGCAGCAACTGGGTTTGCTGCTGCGCCATCAGCCGCACTGGCATACTTACTGGCTCAATCCGGGCGATTCCGGCTTGCCGACGACGCTCGAGTGGGTACTGCCGTCGGGCTACAGCGCGGACGAGATCGACTGGCCGACGCCGCGGCGCTTCGCGGTCGGCAACCTTTACAACTTCGGCTACGACGGCGAAACCCTCCTGCCGGTCTCGATCACGCTGCCGGCGGATGCCGCGGTCGGCTCGACGGCGCACGTCTCGCTGGTGACCCAATGGCTGGTCTGCCGCGAGGAATGCATTCCGGGCAAAGCCTCGCTCGCGATCGACCTGCCGGTCGTGCGCGCGGAGGCGAAACCCGATCCGCGCTGGACCGGGCAGTTCTCCGAGGCGCGTCTCGAACAGCCGCAGGCGACTGCGTGGAAAGGCGCGGTGCGCGACGGCGGCGAGCGTTTCACGGTGACGCTGACCGGACCCGGTCTGCCGCCGGCCTCGGCGCAGCTCGATGCGCTGCCGGTGCAGCGCAAGCTGTTCGACAACAAGCCGCCGACGATCCGCCGCGACGGCGACGCGCTGGTGATCGAAGCCGGCAAGAGCGAGTACTTCACCACTGCCCCGTCCGAACTCGACTTGCTGGTGACCATGGCGAGTGCGAACGGCGCGCGCGGCTGGCGCGTGCGTATTCCGTTCGCCGCCGATGCAACTGTGCCGGCTCGCTGAGGTCGCAAACGAGTCACCCTGTCAGGAACTGCACCATGAGAGCGATTCCTCTGTTCATAGCCGCGGCGCTGACGTTCGCGGCGCTGCCGGCAGTTGCCAAGCCGGTGGTCGGTCAACCCGCACCGGATTTCCGTGTCGTCGACAGCAGCGGTCACACGCAGAGCTTGTCGTCCTACAAGGGCAAGACCGTCGTGCTGGAATGGAATAATCCGGAATGCCCGTTCGTACGCAAGCACTACGGCAGCGGCAACATGCAGAAGCTGCAGGCGGCAGCGTCCGCGCAGGGCGTGATCTGGCTGACGGTCAATTCGGGCGCCGCCGGCAAACAAGGGTATCTCGACGCGACCGCCGCGACGGCCTATGTCGCCAAGGTCGGCGGCAAGGAGAGCGCGTATCTACTCGATGGCGACGGCACGCTCGGCCATGCGTACGATGCCAAGACCACGCCGCAGATGGCGGTGATCGATGCGCACGGCGTCTTGCGCTACATCGGCGGCATCGATTCGATCGCGAGCACCGATGCTGGCGACATCGGCAAAGCCACACCGTTCGTTTCGCAGGCGCTGGCCGAACTCGCCGCCGGCAAGGCGGTCAGCGTGCCGACGTCCGAACCTTACGGCTGCTCGGTCAAGTACGGCTCGTAGCGCGAAGCGTCGCGCTTCGCTCCACCTTGGAAGCAGGCGCGCCGGCATGACGCGCCTGCCAATACATGCGGCGACAGCGAACGACGTCAGTCGATCGCGATCTCCGGATCGCTGCTGCCGTCGCTGCCGGTTTCCATGCGACCGGCGAAGCGGTGTTCGAACACCGTCGTGCCGCTCGCGATCACCACGCTGAAGTCGTACCAGTTGCCGCTCGCGGCCACCACGATCGGCAGCTCGGCACCGAGAATCGGTAATACCTGCAGATTCACGCTGTCGCCATGGCCGGTCCGATATGCGTTGCGCACGACGCTGACATGCAGCGGACGCAGGCTCGAATTGCGGATGTTGAGCAGCACCGTGCGCAGGCGCGGCAGGTAGGAAATGCTCGGCACGATCGGCGTGCTCGTGTTGCCGGTGAACGCGCGGAAGTAGCCGTTCGGACCGTGCACTTCGAGATCGTAGCTGCCATCGCTCTCGGCCGCCCAGGTATCGGACAGGCTCTTGCCGGCCTCGACGGTGTAGCGACGCGGGATGCGATCCAGATGCAGCTGGTCGTAGACATGGAACACCGCGCCGACCCTGCCGCTGTTGCCGAACTGCAGGCTGACTTCGTCATCGTCGTTGTCGCGCAGCATGTTGCAGTGGAGCTCATACGGCAGCGCGCGCGAATAGCGCGTGCCGGCTTCCTGGAACAACGGCTGCGGCGTCGCCGGCGCGACGGGCTTGGGCAGCAGGCGCTGCGCGGCATCGGAGGCGGCCCAGTCGCTCTGGTCCGGCAGTTCCGGAAAGCTCGGGTCGTTCGGGCTGTGGAAATCGAACGCAGTGGTGAGATCGCCCGACACCGCGCGGTGCCACGGGCTGATCGTGTCGATCGAGATGTCGAAGCGCTGCTCGAGGAAGCGCGCGACCGAGGTGTGATCGAACACCTGCGAATCGACCCAGCCGCCCTTGCTCCACGGCGACACCACGTACATCGGCACGCGCGGGCCGAGGCCCCACGGGCGCGTGGTGCCGCTGATCGTGTCGGCGGCGTTGATCGCTTGGCGATTCGGGTCGTAGAAGTACTCGCCGTCGAGCGGCAGCGTCGACTTGCCGGCGAGCGTGCCGTCCGCATTGTAGGAAGGCACGGCCGGTGCCGGCAGGTGATCGAAGAAGCCGTCGTTCTCGTCGAATGTGATGAACAGCACCGTCTTCGCCCAGACGTCCGGATTGGAGGTCAGCGCTTCGAGCACTTGCGAGGTGAAGTCGCCGCCGTGCGTCGGGCTCGACGGCCCGCCGGGGTGCTCGGAGGCAGCCTGCGTCGGCAGGATCCAGCACACCTCGGGCAGCGTGTTCGCCATCACGTGGCTGGTGAGGTCGTCGATGCTCCAGCTGCTCATGCCGTTCTCGTAGATCGGCGTGCCGGGCTCGGCGTTGCGAAACGTCGCGAACGCGTTGCAGCCATTCATCGCGCCGGTCCAGTTGTTGTTCATGTCCTGATAGATGCGCCAGCTGATGCCTTCGCGCTGCAGCACGTCGGGAATCGTGTCCCAGGTGAATGCGCTACCGGCATAGTGATAGCCGGACGGCCATTGCCCGTCGACCCAGGTGCCGGTGATCCAGCAGCGCAGATTGTTCGGCTCGCTGTCGTCGGCCTGGCAGTTGATGCCCTGCGCACGCAACGCAGGATCGAAGTTCGAGCCGGACCAGAACACGATGCGGTTCGGATCGGTGCCGGTGGTGACGGAACAGTGATAGGCATCGCAGATCGTGAACGCTTCGGCCAGCGCGAACTGGAACGGAATGTCCGCGCGCTGGTAGTGGCCCATCGAGAACTGCGTCTTGTACTTCGGCCAGAACCCCATCTTGCCCTGGTTCCAGGCGAGCTGCATGTCGGAATACGAGTGCGGTGTGTCCGGCACGAGCAGTGCGTTGGTGGTGCCGCTGTCGAGGTGGTAGGGCGGAATCTCGCGCGTGCCGTCGGATTGGAACCACACCGACTTGCCGCTCTCCAGCGGGATCGGGAAGCGGTCGCCGAAACCGCGCACACCGCGCAGCGTGCCAAAGTAATGGTCGAACGCGCGGTTTTCCTGCATCAGGATGACGACGTGCTTGACGTCCTTGATCGTGCGGCTTTGCACGGCGGCGGGAATCGCCAGCGCCTTGCGGATGCTCGGCGGCACCAAGGCAAGGGCTGCGGCGGCGCCAACCGACGTGCCGGAGAGGCGCAGAAAATCGCGCCGTGTTTTCTGCGTGGACATGGTGAAGCTCCTTCAGGGGTGCGCATCGCGAGCGCCGCGAACGCCGACGAGTCGGCGGTCTCCGTTGGCGTTGTGGCTACGGAAAAGGCTGATGCGACTGAAACCGTGTCCGGCCGCTCCCCAACGGCGCGCGAGAATCGCGATTGCGCGTTGCTTCATCGTGTCGCGGGGATGACAGCGCGCGCAATCGCCAAACCGGTCACACGATCGGGCAAGGACGCGACGCATCGAGTGGTGAAGCCATTGGCACGAGCGGCGAACGGGGCGAGGTGCGTATCGCCTGGCGGCTTATCGCTCGGCTCTAGTCGTCAGCGCGGGCCCCCGGCGTGCCATCGAGGCGACGGTAGTCGAGATGAAGGCGATATCACCGCTGCTTCAAGACGTCTTTGCCGGCGGCTGTATTTCGCCGACGGGGAGTGCTTCCGGCACGATCGGCGCCTCTGGCAGCGTTGCGTTGATATGTGCCGGCGTACCGCGCGTGACGCGCCACGCGACGAACCAGCCGATCATCAGCAACACGGTCGACAGCAGAAACGGCGCGCCCGGCGCATGCAGCGGCGCGTGATCGCTGATGAACAACGCGAACACCTGGGTGAACAGCGCTGGTCCGAAGATGCCGGCGAGACTGGCGAGGCTCGTCACCGCACCTTGCAGCCGGCCTTGCTCGCGCGGGTCGACCTGATGCGTGATCAAGGCTTGCGTTGCAGGACCTGCAAGGCCCCACAGCGCGAGCAGCGGAATGCCGAACAGGAACACCGTGCCGCTATCGGCGAGGCCCATCACCGCGAAGCCGGCAAAGCCGAAGGCTAGGCCGACCAGCAAGGTGCTGCGCTCGCCGATTTTCGGCACCAGCTTGCGCACCAGCCAGGCTTGCGTGAAGGCATTGCAGACACCGACCAGGGCGAGCGTGTAGCCGACCGCCTGCGGACCCCATTCGTAGCGGTAGTCTGCGTACAGCACGAACACGCTTTGCAGCACGTAGTGCGCAAGGTTGGTCAGGAACACCACAGCCGCGAGGCCGAACACCGAACGATAGCGGCGCAGCAGCACCAGCGAGCCGAGCGGATTGGCATGGCTCCAATCGAAGCGCGCGCTGCGGCGTTCCGGCGGCAGCGACTCGGGCAGGATGAAGTAACCGTAGCAGAAGTTCGTCAGCGCGAGCAGCGCGGCCGCGTAGAACGGCAGACGCACGTTGAAACCACCGAGAAAACCGCCGAGTGCCGGGCCGATGATGAAACCGATGCCGAAGGCCGCGCCGAGCATGCCGAACGCGGCCGCGCGCTTCTCCGGCGGCGTCACGTCGGCGATGTAGGCGTTCGCCGTGGTGAAGCTCGCCGCTGTCGCGCCGGAAATGCAGCGGCCGATCAGCAGCAGCGGAATCGTATTCACCGCCGCCATGAACAGGAAGTCGATGCCGATGCCGAGATTCGACAGCAGCACCACGGGCCGGCGACCGAAGCGATCCGACAGCGCGCCCTGGACCGGCGAACAGACGAACTGGATCAGCGCGAACAAGGTGCCGAACACGCCGACCCACATCGCCGCTTTCGCAATGCCGCCGCCGGCCAGTTGCTCGACCAGATGCGGCAGCACCGGAATGATGATGCCGAACGAAAGGATGTCGATCAGCACCGTGACGAAGATGAAGATCAGCGCGGCGCGGCGCGGTTTCTCGGCAGTGGCTGGCAGATTCACGTAGTGATCCCGTTGAATGGTCGAGCGGTGCGCAGCGTAGCCGATGGCGCAGAATTGCGATGGTCGACGTCGGCCATCGTGCAGGAAAGGCGCTCTTCGAACCTGTCGACGAACGCCGGCACGCGTGTCAGCGGCGCGAATCGATATCGATGAAGCGCAGGAATTCCGCGCGTGTGCGCGCGTCTTCGCGAAAGCTGCCGCGCATCTGGCTGGTGATCATCGATACGCCGCGTTTGTGCACGCCGCGCGTGGTCATGCATTGATGCACGGCATCGATGACGACGCCGACGCCGCGCGGCTTCAAGACGTCCTCGATGCACTGGGCAATCTGTGCGGTGAGCTTTTCCTGCACCTGAAAGCGTCGCGCGAAGCCATCGACGACGCGTGCAAGCTTGGAAATCCCCACCACTTTGTCGGTCGGCAGGTAGCCCACGTGCGCGCGGCCGATGATCGGCGCCATATGGTGCTCGCAGAACGACTCGAACTCGATGTCGCGCAGCACGATCATCTCGTCGTAGCCGGCGACTTCCTCGAAGGTGCGGCGCAGGTATTCGGCAGGGTCGGCCGCATAGCCGGAAAACCAGTCGCGGTAGGCGTCCACGACGCGTTTGGGCGTATCCAGCAGGCCCTCGCGGGCAGGATCCTCGCCGGCCCAGCGCAGCAGAACGCGCACCGCGTCTTCGGCCTCGATCGCACTGACGGGAACGTTTTTGGGCTTCTTTTTCATGTGGCGATCCAGGGGCCGTCGCTAGCCTTCCAGTTTACCTGTTGACGAACGCGTGCGAGAGCCGGAGCGCATTTGAATCATGCGCTGCTCGTCGCATCGGAGCGAACGACGCCGTTGTCGCGCGCGGCGGCAGCGCGCGTGCGCATCCAGTACGGTCCGGTCTTTCCACACACAGCGGCGGGCGCAGCGATCACGCTCCATGCGGCCGGCGGTCAGACATACGCGACGACGAGCGCCGCCGACGGCAGCTACCGCTACTGGGTCGAAGCGGCGCAGGGTCTGTTCATGCTGACGGTCGCTGCGGCCGATCATTTGTCCGCGACCCAGCAGTTCGCCGTCAGCGCAGGCAGCGAGACCGCCGCCGATTTCGACCTGCGTCCGCTGCAGGCGTGCCTGTCGACCGATCCGGCCACGCCGACGGCCACGCTCGCTTCCGGACAAACGATGCAGCTCGGCTTCGACCTTCTCAACACAGGCGCCGCGGCGGCCGACTGGACGTTGCGCAGCGGTGGCGATCCCCGCCGTGCTGTCGCGCGTGCCGCTGGTGCAGACGGCCAGTCCGACGCCGGTGCAGAACGTCAGCTTCGGTTGCTTCGATCCGAATACCGACTATTCGCTGGAGAACCGCTATCTGCGCCGTTTCGATCTGGCCGAACGTGACGTGCCGATCGAGGACACCACGATCGGCGGCATCAGCTTCGCCGTCGATTCAGCGACATCGTCCGCCGGCACGCAGCCGATCACCGTGCGCGTGTATGCATTGAATGGCGAGCTTTCGTTCGAGAACCTGCAGTTGTTGGCCGAGAAGACCATCGAGGTCGGCGACGATCCGCTGCAGCGCGTGCGTGTCGCGTTCGACCAGCCGGTGCACGTTGCCGGCGACCGCGTGCTCGTCGCCGAGATCTACGTGCCGAGCGGCGTCGGCGCCGGCAATGGGTTCTATCCTGGCGGCAACAGCGACGGCGAAACTGCGCCGGCTTACGGGGCCGCGCGCCATTGCGGCGTGGGCGAGCCGATCGCGTTCGCCGATGCGGGTCTCGGTTGGGTCCATCTGATCCTGGAGATCGACACGCTCGCCAGCGACCCGTGCGGCGCGGATGCCACGCCTGTCGATTGGCTCAGCGTTTCGTCGTCCGCGGTCAGATCGGCGCCGATGCGAGCCTGCCGCTGCAGGCGACGTTCGATGCAGCCGATCACGACGACGGCGACTACCACGGCACCATGTGCGCCGCGCCCGGTCGCACCGCAGCGAATGCGGTCGCGATAGCGGTCACGATGCATCTCGGGGTGGCGAGCGATGCCATCTCCGCGGATGGTTTCGATGGACGGCGCGCCGCATCCGGCGACGCGCGCGCGCAAATCCGCCGACGCGCTCAGCCGGTGGCGGCCAGCTTGCTGTGACGGATGCCATAGCCGAAATAGACCAGCAGGCCCAAGCTGACCCACACCAGAAACACCAGCCAGGTGATCGCAGCGAGCTCGGACAGCAGCCAGATCGAGAAGCCGATGCCGATGATCGGGATCAGCGGCACCCAAGGCGTGCGAAACGCGCGCGGCAGATCGGGTTTGCGGATGCGCAGCAGGATCACCGACGCGCAGATCACGATGAACGCGGAGAGCACGCCGATGTTGACCAGCTTGGCGACTTCGCCGAGCGGGAAAAATCCGGCGACCAGTGCGGTGAACACGCCGAGCGCGATCGTCGGCCGGTGCGGCGTACCGTAGGTCGGATGCACTTTGGCGAACCAGCCGGGCAGCAAGCCGTCGCGCGAGAGTGCGAACCAGATGCGCGCAGCGCCGAGCATGAAGGCGAACAGCACGCTGGCGATGCCGATCACCGCCGATATCGAAATCGCAACCGAGATCCAGTGCAGGCCGAGTCCCTTGAACGCGTCGGCGACCGGCGCATCGGTGTTCAGCGTCGGGTAGTGCGCGATGCCGGTCAGCACCAGCGACACCGCCAGGTACAGCGCCATCGAGACGCCGAGCGAAAGCAGCACTGCGCGCGGCAGGTCGCGTTGCGGATTTTTCGATTCTTCAGCGGCCGTGGTCAGGGTGTCGTAGCCGAACACCGCGAAGAACACGACCGCAGCGGCGGTCGCGACGCCCTGGAAGCCGAAGTGACCGACGCCGTCCGCATCGACGGTGCGCACGGGAATGAACGGGTGCCAGTTGGCTGGATCGATGTAGAACGCGCCGACGCCGATCACCAGCAGCACGGCGATTACCTTGATCGCGACGACGAGCGTGTTGAAGCGCGCGCCCCATTCGGTGCGCATGACCAGCAGCGTCGCGACCGCCAGGGTGATCAGTGCGGCGATCACGTTGAACACGCGCCCGTCGCCGGTGCCGTAAGCGCCTTGCGCCCATACGGGCAGCGCCAGGCCGGCGGAGGCGAGCAGGGACTGCACGTAACCGGACCAGCCGATCGCGACGACGGCGACGATCAGCGCGTATTCGAGCAGGAGATCCCAGCCGATCAGCCACGCGGCAAGTTCGCCGAGCACGGCGTAACCGTAGGTGTAGGCGCTGCCGGTGACCGGGATCATGCCGGCGAACTCGGCGTAGCACAGCGCTGCCGCAGCACTTGCGATGCCGGCGATCAGAAAGGCGAGCGCCACCGCCGGGCCGGCATTCACAGCGGCCTGCTGACCGGCCAGCACGAACACGCCGACGCCGATGATGCCGCCGATGCCGATCGCGGTGAGCTGCCACAACCCCAGCACGCGACGGAAATCGCCGCGTCGGCCGATTTCCGATTGCAGTTGTTCGACCGATTTGTGCCGCGTCAGTTGCGCGATCAGGCTCATGCTGTCCTCCGGGTGACGAAGGATCATAGCCGAGGCGCTCGCGCCGCCGCTGCTGCGCTGCGGTCACGCACGCATGCAACGATGGGCCGCCGCATCGGGTCGCCCGCGCAGTCATTGGCCCCACGCGGACCGGCTGCGCGCGGCCCGCCCGCCGCGCGAACGTTGCGCTAACCTAGCGCGGCAACCGCGCGGCGGTCGCTCTTACTCGGGGCCATCTTTGCGATGAATACGACCGTTCCCGTCCGTTCGCGCATTGTCTCGGTCGATCTTCTGCGCGGCCTGATCATGATCGTGATGGCGCTCGATCACGTGCGCGACTACTTCACGCCGTTCCCCTACGATCCGACCGATTTGTCGCAGGCGTCCGCAGCGCTGTTTCTGACGCGCTGGATCACCCATTTCTGTGCGCCGGTGTTCGTGTTCCTGGCCGGTACCAGCGCGTATCTGTATCGCCGCAACAGTGGCTGCACGATCGGACACCTGCAGTCCTTCCTGCTCACGCGCGGGCTGTGGCTGGTGTTCCTCGAGCTCACCTTCGTCAGCTTCTTCTGGCAGTTCGCCTATCAGGGCGTGATTCTGCAGACGCTGTGGTCGCTCGGCTGGTCGATGGTCGCACTGGCGCTGCTGCTGTATCTGCCGACGGCGGCGATGCTCAGTATCGCCGCCGTCATGATCGTCGGGCACAACCTGCTCGATGGCATCCACGTGCAGGACTTCGGCAGCTACGGCCTGTTGTGGGCATTCGCGCACGAGTTTTACTTCGACCGGATCTCGCCGCATTTCTTCATTGCGGTCGGCTATCCGCTGGTGCCATGGATCGGCGTGATGGCCGCGGGCTACGGTTTCGGCCAGCTGCTGGCGCTGGATCAGCCGCGCCGCGATCGCCTGCTCGTGCGCATCGGCCTCGGCATGATCGCGCTGTTTCTGATCCTGCGCCTCGGCAACGTCTATGGCGATGCGCGTCTGTGGGCGCCGAATGCGCGCGGCTGGCTCTACTCCGTGCTGCAGGTGCTCAACACGACGAAGTATCCACCCTCGCTGCAGTACCTGCTGATGACGCTCGGTCCGTCGCTGCTGCTGATGCCACGGCTCGAGCGCTGGCGTGGTGTGTGGGCCGATCGCGTCGCGGTGTTCGGCCGCGTGCCGTTCTTCTACTACATGGTGCATCTGCCGCTGATCCACCTGTTGGCGCTGCTCTGGACGATGAGCGCCTTCGGCGTCGTCACACTCGGTGACTTCTTCCACAACGAGTTCCCGACGGGCTACACGCCGAGCCTGCTGCGCGCCTATTCGGTGTGGGCCGCAGTCATCATCGTGTTGTATCCGCTGTGCGCGCGCTACGCGGCCTACAAGCAGGCGCACAAGGAAAAGGGGTGGTTGAGTTACCTCTAGCTTGCGTTCGATCTTTGCGCTGAGTACGGCGGCGATGGAACGAGACGAGCGATCGCAGCGTCGCTTCCGATTCCCACGGGCATGCCGCCGATGTCGCGGCATGCCCGTGTCCGCTCTTTCAGGACGTGCGGTGGATTCGGAAGCGCCGCTTGTTCGGGTGGTCGCAACGCGGGTCAGTGTTGAGGCGCGCCCAAGAGCAAGTCCATTGCGCACGCTTCGCCATGGAGCAACCCAACGACGTCACTGTAGCCGCCACTTCCGATGGTGGGTGGGATCGCCGTGGCCGTCGATGTCGAACCGCGCAGGCAATGGCCTCGCATCGATCAGGACCGGAAGATTGTGCGAAGCCTGCGCAGGATCGGCATCGATCACGCAGGCGGGCGTTGCGGCACTCCACACGAACGCCACAATGATCTGGCTGCCGTCTGCAAAATCGACGCGGTACCTGACGCTCGGGGCCGCGCTTTTCTGATGAATCCTGAGCGCCGGCAACGCGCGCGCGACGCGCTGAAGCAAGCCGACTGGAACGACCTCCGATTGGCGTGAGACCCAGTCGATCAGCATGCGCCGCTCGGTGGCCTTGCGCACCACGCGATATGCGTCGATCGACGCCTCGGTGTCGTGAAGGACGCCCGACGTGCGCCAGCCCTGAGGCATCGCTGCGTAGAAATCGGTCAACGTGTGAATCGCCTCGGTTTGCGCGGCGGTCAGATCCACATGGGCCGGCGCTCCCGCGACGCGCCCGTTTTTGCTCGTCGGTGCAGGCGTTGCACCCAATCACCGTGGGCGGGCTCGCGTCGCCGAGCTCGACGTCACGGCGAGTGTCAGGATGGTGCAGACGGCGTGCTCGAAGCATCGTTCCATATGCGTGTACTCCATTGGAGATGCGCGGCCGCGTCTCCTTAACTGATCCTTCGTCCAGGATCATCCATCGCCGGCTGATGCAGAAGGCGCGCACGGGGCGTGCTTGCGATCAAGCGTCCGCTGTCGTCGGTATGGCGTGTGCGAGCGCGGTGATCACCGCCGTCAGTGAGCCGATCGGTCTGTGCCCGATCCAGGAACGCGCGGTGGCCGCGGTACTGGCGACGAGGCTCGCGTCGCCAATACCTCTCCCGAATCCACCTTTCTACGTGAGCCAAGCGTTACCGGCCAGCGATCCCACGGATTCGCGTGGATTTGCGTCCGACACTAGCCCGGATGCGTGCAGCGCAAACCGGTGCCCGAATCGAAACACGCCCACTGCGCACCCGCTGTGCGATCGGGGATCGCATAACCGAGCGCGGCCATATGCGTATGCCAGTCGCGATCGTCGTTCGGATTGCCTTTTCCGCCGAGATCGAACAATACCGGCAGCTTGCTCGCTTCGGTCAGGATCGGATTGTGGCGCGAGTCCTGGCCGGGCTCGGCAGCAACGACAAACGCCGCGTTCTGCGAGGCGAAATCGAACGAAATGTTGATCTGGCTGCCGTCCCGAAAATCGACTCGATAGGCAACGCTCGGCGTGTCGGATTTTTCGTGAATATCCAGAGCGGCCAGCGATCGCGCCAGACGCCCGAGCAACTCGACAGGCACGACCTCGCGCTGTCGGGCGACCCAGTCGACGAGCATGCGCTGCTCCGGTCCATCGCGTGCGACGCTGTAGGCGTTGATCGCGTCTTCCGTGTAGTCGAGCAGGTTCGACTTGTGCCAGCCTTGCGGCGCCGCCTCGTAGAAGTCGGCCAGCGTGCGGATGGCTTGCGCCTGCTCCGCCGTCGGCACGATCGGCGAGAGTGCGCCCGCCGATCGCCATGCGTTCGGCGTTTTCTGCGTCAGGTCGACCGTGTATGCCGCCAGGCTGCGATCAACGACATCGGCGACGTAAACCAGCGCGCCGGCGTCGCTCTCGACCGCTGCTGCCTGTTTCTGCTGATCGCTGCACGCGTTGCACCAGATCAGGGTAGGCACAGCCGCGCTTGCCTGGGTACTCAGCGCGAGCGCCAGCGTTGCCGGAAGGTATTTCTTGAAGAATCGTTCCATGGGTTTGTGCTCCGTCGCGGGAGACGGTGTCGCCGTCTCCCTTTGGGGTCAGTACGGGTGGACGCAGTGCAGGCCGGCGGGCGAATTGGTGCAGGCCCAGTACGACCCTGGCGATATCGGAATGTCGAAACCGAACCGGGTCATCAGTTGCATCCAGTCCTGCTGGTCGGTCGCGTTGCCAGGACCTGCGAAATTGAAGAGCACCGTGCCGGTAGGCGTGGTCGACGGAACCGTGTTGTGATGCGAGTCGATGCCGCTGTTCGGCACGGTCTTGTACGTCGGAGGCGTGGTGGAAAAGTCGACCGTCACCGTGATCTTGCTTCCGTCATTGAAGTGAATCACGAACGTGACGCTCGGCAGGCGCGACACATCGATGACTCTGAATGCAGCGAAGATGCCAAGCAGCCCATTGTCGATCTGCTGGAACAGCGGACCTGGCTGGTGCGATACCCAGTCCAGCATCACGTTCTGGTTGGTGCCCGGAGTGACGACGTCGTAGACGTTCGTCGACATGCTGTACGGCGCATAGTTCAGATCCACGCGTTTCGCCCAGCCGACGGGTGCGGTGTTGTAGTAGCTGATCAGCGCATTGCCGACGTTGTTGTAAGGTGCTGTAGAGGCGGTCGGTACTGCCCGTATCACCGGCCTCGGCGGGTTGTACGAATCGTCGACAGACGTAATCGTCACGACGTAGGCATTCATTGTCCTATTGACGACGTCGCCGACGTAGACCGTTTCGCCCACCGGTCGAGTCAATGCTGCCGTTTTCTGTTGCGCAACCGAGCACGTGTCGCACCACAGCAGGGTCGGCGATGTCGCGTGAGCGTTCAGCGTGAAACTTGCGAGGAAAAGCATCCAGCATCCAACGATAGTCCTCATCTCGATTACTCCTTGGTGGTCGTCCATGCATCGGTGTTGATCGTTACGGCCCCGCCTCAGCGTCATGGGATTGCCGTGGTGCGAAGGCGCGGCCGGTGAGATCGCGTCGTTCATTGAAATACACTCTATTAAAATGCACTTTGCGAAGTGCATTTATAAGCGATGCTATGCGGGCGGGCAGAAATGTCTAGCTAGGGTTTACCCTAGGTTTTTGAGCTGCCTAAAGGCAGCGTCCTCGGCGGCTGCTTTTCAGCGCAATTTCGTGCCGCGCCGTGCCAGCACTTCGGCCGGTGGCGCGAACGTATCGGCCCTCGCGCCGGCCCAGAAGCGCTGGAATACCACATGGTCGGGTATGCCGCCGATCAGTTCGCCGGCTTCGACGAACGTGTACAGCGAGGCGAGCGAGTGCACCTCGGTCGAGGAGACGCGGCGAATCAGGTGTTCCGGACCGATCTGTTCGGGATGGGTGAGGCCGGTCGCCTGCACGAGCTCCTTCAGCGCGATCAGCGTGTTCTCATGAAAGCTGGCCACGCGTGTGGACTTGTCCGGCACGTCGAGCTTGTTCCAGCGTGCCGCGTCCTGCGTCGCGATGCCGGTCGGGCAGCGGTCGGTGTGGCAGTTCTGCGACTGGATGCAGCCGAGCGCGAACATGAAGCCGCGCGCCGCGTTGCACCAGTCCGCACCGAGCGCGAGCGTGCGCGCGATATCGATCGCCGTGATGACCTTGCCGCTGGCGCCGATGCGAACCTGCTGCCGCAGACCGAGGCCGACCAGCGTGTTGTGCACGAGCAGCAACGCTTCGCGCAGCGGCGCACCGACGTGATCGGTGAATTCCAATGGCGCGGCACCCGTGCCGCCTTCGCCGCCATCGACCACGATGAAGTCCGGCAGGATGCCGGTCGTCGTCATCGCCTTGGCGATCGCGAACCATTCCCACGGGTGACCGACCGCCAGCTTGAAGCCGGTCGGTTTGCCACCCGAAAGATCGCGCAGGCGTGCGACGAAGTGCAGCAGGCCCTCCGGCGTGTCGAACGCGGAATGGCGTGACGGCGACACGCAGTCCTCGCCCATCGGGACGCCGCGCGTCGCCGCGATCTCCGCGCTGACCTTCGGCGCCGGCAGCACGCCGCCATGGCCGGGTTTGGCGCCCTGCGACAGCTTGATCTCGATCATCTTGACCTGCGCCAGCGTCGCTTTCTCGACGAAGCGCGCTTCACTGAACACACCGGCACGCTCGCAGGCGCCGAAGTAGCCGGAGCCGAGCTCCCAGCAGATGTCGCCGCCGTTCTCGCGGTGATACGCGGAGAGCGAACCTTCGCCCGTGTCGTGATAAAAACCGCCGCGGCGCGCGCCTTCGTTGAGCGCGCGAATCGCGTTCGGTGACAGCGCGCCGAAGCTCATCGCCGAAATGTTGAACACGCTGGCCGAATAAGGCTGCCTGCAGTCCTTGCCGCCGATGAGGACGCGGAAGTCGTGGCTGTCGATGACGCTCGGCGCAATGGAATGGTTCATCCACTCGTAGCTGTTCGCGTAGACGTCCAGTTCGGTGCCGAACGGGCGCTTGTCCAGCGTGTTCATCGCACGCTGCGTCACGATCTCGCGCTGCACGTGCGAGAACGGCACTTCCTCGTTGTCGGATTCGACGACGTACTGGCGCAGCATCGGCCGGATGTCTTCGAAGAAGAAGCGGATGTGCGACAGGATCGGATAGTTGCGGCGCAGCGTCGACTGCCTCTGCACGACGTCGCTGATGCCGATGACGACGAACACGCCGAACAGGATCGCCAGCAGCTGCGTAGCGGGGCCGTAGCGCCAGCCGGCGGCCGCGAGCACGAACACGAAGATCGAAATGACGAATGCGAGATAGCGCGCCGGCAACCAGGTTTCCATCGCAAAGCCTCCAGATGAGCGACGCCGGGTGGCCTGCGGCGACCCGCGCCGATCATCTTAACGGTGGCGCTGGCGCGGCGTCGCATGCATCGCGGCGAGCGCGATGGCCGCGCCGTCTTGTGCGGGGTCTGCCCGCCGCGGTGTACGGCGGTAGGAATGTCGCCGCAGCGGTTTTCGGCCGGTGTGTGAATTTCCGTGTGCGCTGGCAGCGCTTGATCGCCGACACGCAAGCCGCGCATGCGCTCGGGCTAAACTTCGGCAATGGACGAATCTGTACCGCCGAGCAAACCGCGGACCAAGCCGGTGGCTGCGAGCGATGATGCAGCGGCGCCAGCGGCGAAGCCGTCACGCCGACGCACGCCAGCCGCGGCCGACGCAACCAACGAGGCCGTACTGCGTCGCCGCACGCCGCGTGCGAAAGCCGGCAGTGACGCGGCAAACCTGGATGCGAGCGCGACGCCGCCGGCTGCGCCATCGCGCCGGCGCAGTCGCGCGAAACCAGCGGCGGGCGAAGCGATGCCCGAGCAGGCGCCGATATCGCCGCTTGCGCAGGCGTCTGTCGTCGACGCGGCCATCACGCCCGCGTCGCGCGAGGAATCCACGGCCGTCAGGCCGCTTTCGGTTGCCGAAGCAGCGGCTGCGGCGCCAGCGGTTGCAACCGATCGGCCGCAGCGTCCCATCGAGAAAAACGCCGGATCGCCCGTGCGCGATCAAATGGTTCCAAGCGTCCAGCCGACCGCAGCGCCCGCGCCAGCGGCGCCTCGCGAAGCCGCGAGCGGCAACAGCGAAAGCGCTGCGACGCCTGCGCCGGCCGTACCGACGCCGCGGCAGCATCAGCGCGCAGCGGCCGACGCCGATCACGCAGCCGCGATGATCCCCTCGTTCGCGCGCAAAGCCACACCCGCAACCGCCGCGCCGGTGCGCGCAAGAACCGCAGTGCATCCTGCCGATACGTCGAAACGCTCGGCCAGAATCTTCGACGCCTTTATCGCCCGCTTGCCGACGAACTATCGCGAGCGCACGCGCCAGTATCTGCTGCTGATGCGCCTGGATCGCCCGGTCGGCGCGCTGCTGCTGCTGTGGCCGACCTGGTGGGCGCTGTGGTTCGCGGCGAACGACTTCCCGCCGCCGAGTGCACTGCTGGTCTTCACGCTCGGCGTCTTCGTCATGCGCAGCGCTGGCTGCGTGATCAACGACTACGCCGATCATGGCTGGCTCGATGCCAAGGTCGAGCGCACGCGCGAACGTCCGATGGCGGCCGGCCGCGTGTCGAAGAAGGAAGCGCTGACGCTGTTCGCCGGCCTGCTTGCGTTCGCCTTCGTGTTGGTGCTGTTCACCAACAGACTGACCATCCTGCTGTCGTTCGGCGGCGCCGCGCTGGCTGCGATCTATCCATTCACCAAGCGCGTCACGCATCTGGCGCAAGTCGTGCTCGGCGCCGCGTTCGGCTGGTCGATTCCGATGGCGTTCGCGGCCGTCACCGATTCGCTGCCGCCGCTGTGCTGGCTGCTGTTCCTTGCAAACGTGTTGTTCTCGACGATCTACGACACCGAATATGCGATGGTCGACCGCGACGACGACATCCGTGCCGGCGCGAAATCGACCGCGATATTGTTCGCCGACGCCGACCGCGTCATCATCGGCGTGCTGATGGCCACCTTCGTGTTCGCGATGCTGCTGGCCGGTTTGCGCGCGCACCTGCACTGGCCGTACTACATGGGCCTTGCCGGCGCGACCGGCTTGTTCGCTTATCAGCAGTACCTGATCCGCGCACGCGAGCGCATGGCCTGCTTCGCCGCGTTCCGCAACAACAACTGGGTTGGCCTGCTGTTGTGGGTCGGTCTGGTGCTCGCGCTGGCGATTCGCTGAGGAGCTGGATTCGAAGATCGACGCAGAGGAAAGTTTGTACGGCGCACGGGCATCCACCCCGCGCATCGCGTTCGACGGGAAAGGGATCGAGAGCTCTCACAGAAACCCGTTCGCCAACCGCGCCAGCCCCTCCACGCTGCGTTGCCACAGAGGCCGCCGCTGCCATTCATCCAGCGTCAGTTCGATCGACGCGTCGACGTAGCCGCGCTGCACCTCGCGCAGACGTTCGACGACGTCGCGTGTATAGATCAGCAGTCCGGTTTCCGCGTTCAATGCGAACGAACGCACGTCCAGATTGATCGATCCGAGCATGCCGATGCGTGCATCGACGCTGATGTGCTTGGCGTGCAGGAAGCCCGGCTGGAAGCGATGGATACGCACGCCGGAACGCAACAATTCGATGTAGTAGGCTCGCTGCGCCCAATCGACGAGCGCCTGGTTGCTGCGCGCCGAGACGATCAGATGCACCTGTACGCCGGAAAGCGCCGCGATGCACAGCGCGCGCAGCACCGCCTCGTCCGGCACGAAGTACGGCGTGCACAGCACGAGTTCGCTGCACGCGTGCTGGACCAGGGCGACGATGATGTCGCGTGCATTCTCGAACGGATAGGCCGGCCCGCCAGGCAGCATCTGCGCCGTGGCGGCGCCGGCCGCGGTGGGCGACGCGGTGTCATCGGCGATGCGTTCGCCAGTCTCGATGTAGACGTCGCCGGCAAATACCGCCTGCAACTGCGCGACGATCGGGCCGCGTACGCGTGCGACCAGTTCGACGTTCGGTGCGCCGACGATGAAATTCGGATCGACCAGGTTCTGCGAACCCAGCCAGCCAGTATCGCCATCGACGATCGCCAGCTTGCGATGGTTGCGCAAATCGAGCCGCCCGGCCGCGGCCCACAGACGGTCGAGCAGCATCGCGCGGACTTCGATGCCGTCGTCGCGCAGCACTGCGGCGTCCGCGCGCAGGAACGCCTTCGAGGCCAGCGCGTCGACCAGCAGCAGGCAATGGACACCGCGTGCCGCTGCGCGTCGAAGTGCGGCCAGCACGCGGCCGCCGACGGCATCGTCGGCGACGATGTAGTAGAGCAGGTGCACCTCGCGCTGCGCTGCATCGATGCCGGCAGCGAGGTCGTCAATCGCAGCGGCGTAGTCGCCGAGCAGATCGATGCGATTGCCCGAACACGCTGGCAGGTCGCCGAGGCGCTGCGCGAGCCGCGCCAGCCCGGCGCCGCCGTCTTCGAAAGCGATCGACTCGGCGGGGAACGCCACGCGGATCGCCGCCGAGACGTCGGCTTGCCGGGCGACGCGCGTGGGTGCCAGCCACGGGCGGCTCAACAGCAGGTAGATCGGCAGGCCGAGCAAGGGCAGGAAGCCGACCAGCAGCAGCCAGGTGCGCGCCGCCGCGGGCGGGTGCCGCGCCGGAATCGTCAGCAATGCCAGCAGCCGGATGCTCCAGTCGAGGATGAGCACGCAGGCAGCGAAAGAGGGCAGCGATGGCATGGGTGGAATATACGGTGTCTCGTTCGGGTGAGCGGCGAACGGCCGCGCCTTCGCGTGCGCGCTCAGCGCGGCGCTGGCGCGCGCGCCAGCGCCCACACGTCGACACGCGCGACCCCGGCACGGCGCAATACGCGCGCACATTCGCGCAGCGTTGCGCCGGTGGTCATCACGTCGTCGAACAGCACGATGTGGTTTGCCAGCGTCGCGGCCGGCGCGATCGCGAACGCGCCGCGCAGATTGCGCCGACGCGCTTTCGCATCCAGTCCGGTCTGCGCAGGTGTCGCCTGGCTGCGCATCAGCAGATCCGGTCCCAGCGCAATGCCGAGCGCCCGCGCCAGCGGCTGCGCCAGTTCCAGCGCCTGGTTGTAGCCGCGCTCGCGCAGCCGCGTGCGATGCAGCGGCACCGGAATCATGACCTCGGGCCGCTCGGGCTCTTCCACCCATGCGCGCTCGATCATCCGCCCGCCCAGCACGCGCCCGGCGGCAAGGTCGCGACGAAACTTGAAGCGTGCCTCGAGCAGGTCCAGCGGGTGCCCGTAACGGAACGGAACCCAGGCGTGCGCAAACGGCGGTTCGCGCCGCAGGCATTCGCCGCACAGCGGAGCTGGACTCTCCAGCGGCAACGCGCAGCGCGGGCAGCACACGGTATTGAGTGTGAAATCACCGGCGCATCCGACGCACAGATCACGCCCGTTCGCGCCGGCACCGCCGCACAGCAGGCAGCGCGGCGGCAGCAACAGGCGCAGGACGCGGTGGCGGCCGCCGTCAACTTCGAGGGGTCGATCCAAGTTGACAGCCTCCCTGCCTGCTGACCAGACTTGCGACCCCACTCTAGCGAAGCCCCGGCCCGCCGCATGCCTTCCGTCACGATTCGCCACGATTGGACGCGCGAGGAAGTGCGCGCGCTGCTCGACCTGCCGTTCGCCGACCTGCTCGAGCGCGCGCACGCCACGCACCGCGCCCGGCATGATGCCAATGCGGTGCAGGTCTCGACCTTGCTCTCGATCAAGACCGGCGGCTGTCCGGAAGATTGCGCGTACTGCCCGCAGGCGGCGCGCTACGCCACCGGCGTGGAGGCGGAGAAGCTGATGAGCCTCGACGCCGTGCTGGCGAAGGCGACCCAGGCCAAGGCGGCCGGCGCGTCGCGCTTCTGCATGGGCGCCGCCTGGCGCTCGCCGAAGGATCGCGACATCCCGAAGGTTGCGGCAATGGTCAGCGCGGTCAAAGCGCTCGGCCTGGAAACCTGCGCGACGCTCGGCATGCTGTCGCAGCCGCAGGCCGATGCGTTGAAGGGCGCCGGTCTGGACTATTACAACCACAACCTCGATAGCGCGCCGGAGTTCTACAGCGAGATCATCCACACGCGCGAATACCAGGATCGCCTCGATACGCTGGAACACGTGCGCGACGCCGGGCTCAAGACCTGCTGCGGCGGCATCGTCGGCATGGGCGAAACGCGCGCCGAGCGCGCCGGTCTGCTGCACACGCTCGCCACGCTGCCATCCCATCCGGATTCGGTGCCGATCAATCGCCTGGTGCAGGTCAAAGGCACGCCGCTGGCCGGAACGCAGGCGCTCGATCCGTTCGAATTCGTACGCACCATTGCGGTCGCGCGCATCCTGATGCCGGCCTCGATGGTGCGCCTGTCGGCCGGACGCGCCGAAATGAGCGACGAGCTGCAGGCGCTGTGCTTCTTCGCTGGCGCGAATTCGATTTTCTATGGCGAAAAGCTGCTGACGACCGGCAATCCGGACGTTGCAGCAGACCAGGCCTTGTTCGCGCGGCTCGGCATCCATGCGATGGAGGTGGTCGGCGAGTCGGGTACCGTGCATGCGGATATCGTCGAATCCTGCGCGGCTTGAGCAGACCGCGTTCTGCGATGCCTTGGCGCGAGTGGTGAAGTGCGCTCAGCGATCTGGAGCATCCCAACTCGAGCAGCCTCTGCGCCCCGCGCTTGACCCTCAATCCGCATCCCGACGATTCCGATGAACCTGCGCCGCGCCGCCCCAGTTTTCACCTCCAGCGGCGCCCTCGCTGAAGGCGAAGACGTGCGGCGTCCCGATCTGCTCGCACGGCTCGCCAGCGCGCACGCCGAACGCGCGCACCGCTCGCTGCTGCGCCGCCTGCGCACGCTCGATGCGGCAGACGGCGCAGCCCTCTGGATCGGCGGCCGGCGCTTGTTGAATTTCGCCAGCAACGACTACCTCGGCCTGGCCCAGCATCCCGCGCTGATCGAAGCGTTGACGCGCGCGGCGCGCACGAACGGTGTCGGCGCCAAGGCGGCGCATCTGCTCGGCGGTCATCGCGAAGAGCATGCCGCGCTCGAGATGGCGCTCGCGCACTGGACCGGGCGCGAGCGAGCATTGCTGTTCTCGACCGGCTACATGGCCAACCTCGGCGTGCTGTCGGCATTGCTCGACAGCGGCGATCTGTGTGTGCAGGACAAACTCAATCACGCCAGTCTGCTCGACGGCGCGCGCCTGGCCGGCTGCGAGCTGAAACGCTATCCGCACGCGGATGTCGAAGCGGCGCAGCGCCAGCTCGACAGCCGGCCGGGTGCCGCCGCGTTGCTGGCCAGCGACGCTGTTTTCAGCATGGACGGCGACAGTGCACCGCTGCCTGCGCTGGCCGCCTTGTGCAAAGCGCAGCGCGCCACGCTGATGGTCGACGATGCGCACGGCCTGGGTGTACTGGGGCCCGACGGCGCGGGCAGCGTGGCCGCAGCGGGCCTGGCGCAGGACGACGTGCCGGTGCTGATGGCGACGCTCGGCAAGGCGCTCGGCGTCGCCGGTGCATTCGTTGCCGGCAGCGCGGTGCTGATCGACGGCCTCGTGCAGAACGCACGCACGTACGTCTACACGACGGCCATGCCCCCCGCGCTCGCTGGGGCGACGCGCGTAGCGGTCGATATCGCGCGCTTCGAAGGCTGGCGGCGCGATCGCCTGCGCCATCTGATCGCGCGCTTTCGCCACGGCGCCGCCGCGCGCGGCATCGCACTGATGGACTCGGGCACACCGATCCAGCCGGTGCTGATCGGCGACAGCGCCGCTGCGTCGGCGTTGTCCGCGCGGCTGGAGGAGCTCGGTTTCTACGTGCCGGCGATCCGCCCGCCGACGGTGCCGCCGGGCAAGGCGCGCCTGCGTCTGACCTTGTCGGCGCTGCATACGGAAAGCGATGTCGACCGTCTGCTGCGAGCGCTCGATGCCCCGCGTGCATGACCGTGGCGAGTGCGTTCGACGACGCGGACATCGAGGCGCGCCGGCCGGTCTGGCTGGCCTTGTCCGATCTGTATCTCGACACCTCGTATCGCGATGCGGTGCGTTGCGCCGCGCGCGAACTGGCGCGCTCGCCGTACACGCTGCGCGAACTGCAGGCGATCCTGTTCGACGAAGTGCATCCGCTGCTGGCGCGCAATCTGTGCGCGACCGCGGGCGTGTGGGACCGCTTCGATCAGGTCTGGCTCGCGCAGTCCATCGCGCGCAATCGTCAGCGCCCGCGCTGGCTGCGTCCGCGCGGCTGCTGCCAGCGGCGCTACGCGGTCTTGCTGTGGCGGCTGCTCGAACCGCGCATCGCCGGCGTGCGTGCGGCGACTGCGCCGCTGCGCTCGCGTTTCGATTTCAACCTCGGGAACTGACGTGCATATCGATGTTCAAGGCAACGGACCCGACCTGGTGCTGATCCACGGCTGGGCGATGCACGGCGGCATCTTTGCGCCGCTGCTCGCCGAGTTGACGGCACGATTTCGCGTGCATGTCGTCGACCTGCCGGGCCACGGCCACAGCCGCGAGGAAACGCATCTCGAGGTGGCCGATTGCGCAAGGCGCATCGCCGCGGCGACGCCGCGTGCGCTGTGGGTCGGCTGGTCGCTGGGCGGATTGGTCGCGCTGCACGGCGCGCTCGATCACGCCGCGCACGTGCGCGGCGTCGTCCTGATCGCTTCCAGTCCGCGCTTCGTCAGCGCGCCCGACTGGCCGCACGGCGTACCGCGCGAGGTGTTCGCTGCGTTCGCAGCCGATCTTGGCCAACGCTACCGCGAAGCGATCGAACGCTTCCTGGCGCTGGAAACGATGGGCGCGCCGAACGCGCAAGCGGAACTGCGCGATTTGAAGCAGCAGGTCTTCGAACGCGGCGAGCCCGCGCTCCCAGCGCTTGCCGACGGCCTGCATGCGCTCGACCGCGTCGATCTGCGCGCGCAGCTCGGCAGCCTCACGATGCCGAGCCTGTGGATCGCCGGACGGCGCGACCGGCTCGTCGCGCCGGCGACGATGCAGTGGGCCGCCGAGCACGCGCCGCATGCGCATTTCCTCGAACTCAACAGCGGCCACGCGCCTTTCATCGGCCATGCCGTCGAGGTCGCGCAGGTGATCGATGCATTCGCCGCGGAACTGCCGGCATGAGCGCCGGCCTCGACCAGGCGCATATCCGTCGCGCCTTCGCTCGCGCCGCGACGACCTACGAAGCGCATGCCGTGCTGCAGGCCGAAGTCGGCGAACGCTTGCGCGAACGTCTCGATGGCATCGACGTCGCGCCAGCCCACGTGCTCGATGTCGGTAGCGGTCCCGGTGGCGGCAGCGCCGCATTGCACCAACGGTTCGACAGCGCAGCCATCATCGCGCTCGACCTGGCCCTGCCGATGTTGCAGGCCGCCGTTCGGCATGCGGGCACGCCGCCGGCCTTCGCACGCGTGTGCGCCGATGCGCAGGCGCTGCCGCTGGCCGACGCCAGCGTCGATCTGGTGCATTCCAACTTGTGCCTGCAATGGTGCGAGGACCCCGGCCTCGCGCTGGCCGAGTTCCGTCGTGTACTGCGTTCGGGCGGCCGCCTGCTGTTCTCCACGTTCGGGCCGGATACCTTGAAGGAGCTGCGTGCCGCATTCGCCGAGGCCGACGTGACGCCGCACGTCAGCCGCTTCATCGATATGCACGACATCGGCGACGCGCTGCTGGCGAGCGGCTTTCGCGATCCGGTGCTCGAACGCGACGACTTCACCCTGACCTACGCCGACGCGCGCACGCTGATGCACGAGCTGCGCGCGATCGGCGCGACGAATGCCGACACGCAGCGCGCGCGCGCATTGACCGGCAAGGCGCATCTGCAACGCGTCGCCGCCGCCTACGAAGCGTTCCGCGCCGACGGCGTGCTGCCGGCCACCTACGAGGTCGTCTACGCGCACGCGCTCGCGCCGGAACCCGGCCAGCCACGCCGCGAGCAAGGCGGCGACGTCGCGAGTTTTCCGGTCGAGCGGCTGCGCGGCAGCCGGCGGCGCTGACGATGCGCCGCAACGCCATTGCCGCGGTCCTGCTCGCCCTCGTCTCGGCGCTGTTCTTCACCGCGACCTATGTGTTCAATCGCGCCATCGCCAGCGGCGGCGGACATTGGGCCTGGTCGGCCGCGCTGCGCTATCTGCTGACCTTGCCGATGCTCGCGCTGGTGCTGCCTTGGCACGGCGGCTACGCGCCGGTCGGGTGCGCCTTGCGTGCGCATCCGTGGGTGTGGCTCGGCTGGAGCGGGGTTGGTTTCGCCTTGTTCTGTGTCTGCCTGACCTGGGCGGCTGCGTTCGCGCCAGCCTGGCTGGTCGCCGGCACGTTCCAGCTCACCGTGATCGCCGGCATGCTGCTGGCGCCGTTGCTGTATCGCGACGCACGTGCGCGGCTGCCGCGGCGCGCGCTCGCGCTCGGCAGCGTCATCGTCGTCGGCGTCGCGACCATGCAGGCCAGCCACTTCGACGGTCATCTCACGCGCGATGCTTGGCTGGCCCTGCTCGGCGTCGCCGCGGCGGCGTTCCTGTATCCGCTCGGCAATCGCGCGATCCTGCTGCACCTGGAACGCAGCGGCGAAGCCTTGAACGCGACGCAGCGCGTGTTCGGCATGACCCTGGCGAGCCAGCCGTTCTGGTGGCTGGTCGCGGCCTACGCGGCACGGTGGCCGGCGTTCCTTCGGCGCATCAGGTGCTGCTCGCGACGGGTGTCGCGCTGTTCGCCGGCACCGTCGCGACGATCCTGTTCTTCCAGGCCACCGGCATGGTGCGCCACGACCCGGCCGCGCTCGGCGCGGTCGAGGCGATGCAGGCGGCCGAGCTGCTGTTCTCCAGCGTGCTCGGCGTGCTCTTTCTCGGCGAACCCGCGCCGCACGGCTACGCAGCCGTCGGCGCCTTGCTCGTGGTGCTGGGCATTGTCGGGCTCGGCGTGCTGGTCGGGCGCGATTCGTCCGGCGATGTACGCGTCACCCAGGCACTGAGCACCGACCGCGGGGCCTGAAGTAACGATGTCGAACGTACGCGACGGGCGACAGGGAAAAGAATGCTGCAACCGCACATCGACTGCTAAGCTGCGGATCCGATCAGGAGAAGCCCATGCAGGAACGTCGCGACGCCGACTTCGGACCGAATGACCAGGGTCTGCGCGACGACGTGCGCCGGCTCGGCCGTCTGGTCGGCGAGCTCTTGGTCGAGCAGAACGGCGAGGCGTTCTATCAGCGCGTGGAGTCGGCGCGTGCCGCGGCGATCCAGCGCCGGCAGGATGAGAGCAGCATCGACGGGCTGGCGCAGGAACTGGCCGGTCTCGACGCCGCGACGGCCGATGCGGTCAGCCGTGCGTTCTCGACCTACTTCCAGGTGGTCAACATCGCCGAGCGCGTGCAGCGCATCCGCCGCCGCCGCGACTACCAGATCGCCGGCGCGGCGGCGCAGCCCGATGGCCTGCACGAGGTGTTGCTGCGCCTGCGCGCGGCCGGGGTCGACGCGGCCGAACTGCTGGCGATCCTGCCGCGCATCGATGTCGAGCCGGTGTTCACCGCGCATCCGACCGAAGCCTCGCGGCGTGCCCTGCTCGAAAAAGAGCAGGAAATGGTGCGCACCCTGATCGCCGACTTCACCGGTCCGCGCACCGATGGCGAACGCGCGGTCGACTGGGCGCGCCTGCGCATGGCACTGACCAGCGGCTGGCAGACCGCCGACATCTCGCACGTGCGCCCGTCGGTGCAGGACGAACTCGATCACGTCGACTTCTACTTGTCCGATCCGCTGTATCGCGTGCTGCCGGTGTTCTACGAAGTGCTCGAAGAAGCGATGGTCGCAGTCTACGGCACCTGCCCGGCGCTGCCGCGCGTGGTGCGTTTCGCCTCCTGGGTCGGCGGCGACATGGACGGCAATCCGAACGTCGGTGCCGAGACGATCACCGCCGCGCTGCGCACCCAGCGCTCCCTGGTGCTCGGCCGCTACCGGCGCGAATGCAGTGAACTGGCGCGCCTGCTGACGCAGACCCTCGATCGCGTCGGTGTCGAGCGCAGCGTGCTGGCGCGCTTGTCCGACTACCGCGTGCTGCTGCCGGACGCCGCGGCGAAGATCCGCCCGCGCCATGCGAACATGCCGTACCGGTGTCTGTTGCAGCTGATCGGCGCGCGCCTCGCCGCGACCGCGCACGACACGCCGCAGGCCTATCGCGAACCGGCCGAGTTCATCGCCGACATCGATCTGATTGCGAGCAGCCTGCGCGCGCACGCGGGCGCGCAGGCCGGCTGGTTCGCGGTGCGCCGGCTGCAGCGGCGCATCGCGACGTTCGGCTTCCATCTCGCGCGTCTCGACGCGCGGCAGGATTCGCGCGTGCACTCGGCCGCGCTGGCCGAAGCGCTCGGTGCCTTGCCGGATGACCTCGAAGCGCGCGCACAGCTGCTCGGACCCTACGCGAGCGGCGACAGCGCGCTGCCCGCGGCAGCCGACACCGCCACGCTGACGAAGACGCGCGCGGTTTTCGCCGCGCTCGCCGACGCGCGCCGGCGCTATGGCGACGCCGCGCTCGGTGCCTACATCATCAGCATGGCCGGCAGTGTCGCCGACGTGCTCGCCGTGCTCGTGCTCGCACGCGCCGGCAAGCTGGTCGAGAGCATCGGCACGGTGCCGCTCGATATCGCGCCCTTGTTCGAGACGATCGCCGATCTGCGCGCGGCGCCGCGCACGTTCAAGGCGCTGTTGGACGATCCGGTCTATCGGCGCCATCTCGCCGCGCGCGGCGATCGCCAGATGATCATGCTCGGCTATTCCGACAGCGCCAAGGACGGCGGCATTCTCGCCGCGCGCTGGTCGCTGCAGCGCGCACAGGTCGAACTGCTCGAGATCGCGCGCACGGCCGGTGTGGCGCTGACCTTTTTCCATGGACGCGGCGGCAGCGTCAGCCGCGGCGGCGGCAAGACTTCGCGTGCCGTGATGGCGGCGCCGCGCGGCGCCGTCGACGGCCACCTGCGCGTGACCGAACAGGGCGAAGTGATCCATCAGAAATACGGCATCCGCGCGCTCGCCCTGCGCAGCCTCGAACAAAGCGTCGGCGCGGTGCTGCTGGCGACCTTGCGTCCGCGCGCGCAGGAATCGCGCGAGGCGCGCTGGCGCGAGGCGATGCGCGCGCTCGCCGACGATGGCGCGCGCGTGTATCGCGAACTCGTCGCCGAGACGCCCGGCTTCGTCGATTACTTCCGCAGCGCGACGCCGATCGACGTGATCGAGCGCATGACGCTCGGCTCGCGCCCGTCGCGCCGCGGCGGCGGCGCTGACGTCAGCAGCCTGCGCGCGATTCCGTGGGTGTTCGCCTGGACGCAATGCCGCGCCGGCTTCACCGGCTGGTACGGTGTCGGCAGCGCGCTCGATGCCGCGGCGGCCCGTGGCGATGAAGACACATTGCGCGAGATGGCGCGCGACTGGGCGTTCTTCCGCACCTTGATCGAAGACCTGGAAATGCTGCTGGCGAAAAGCGACCTCGGCATCGCCGAGCGTTTCTCGCAGCTCGCCGGCCCGCTGCATCAGGAATTCTTCCCGCGCATCGCCGAAGAATTCCAGCGCACGGTTGCCTGGGTGCTGCGTCTGCGCGGCAGCGATCGTCTGCTCGCCGACGATGCACGCCTGGCGCAGTCGATCCGACTGCGCAATCCGTACGTCGATCCGATCAGCCTGATCCAGGCCGACCTGCTGCAACGCTGGCGTGCCGCCGATTGTCCCGACGACGAAGTATTCGCCGCGCTGGTGTCGACCGTGCACGGCGTGGCGCAGGCGCTGCAGAACACCGGGTGAGCGCTGCACGCTCCGACCCCGTTTCGATTGCGGGACTGTCCGCTCCGGCTTGCAGCGATCAGAGCAGCGATGCCTGGCCGCCGTCGTAGCGCGGCGCATCGTCGACCAGACGCGCCGGCTCCCTGAAGGTGTGCGCCACGGTCTTGCCGGGACCGAGTATGTGCACGACGTCCCAGCCATGCAGCACGAGGTCGTCGGCGATCAGCGAACGATGGCATTGCCACCACAGCCGTTCCGCGCACATCAGCGCGCTGCGCTGACGCATGGCGATGCGCATCGCCGCGTGAATGGCCGCGCGAAATTCCGCGCTGGCCATGTAGTCGGCGTAGCCGCGAAAGCCTTCGGTGCGCCAGATCGCATTGGGCGAGTCTTTGCGCGGCTTGCGCCGGCCGCCGAGCGCTTCCAGGTGGCTGTAGCCGATGCCTGCGTCGGCCAGAGACAGAGCAAGCGAATCGCTGCCGAATTGCGGATGCCGGCGCGAGCCGGGAAAACGGCGAACATCGAGCACGTGTTCGATATCGTTCTCGCGCAGCAGGGCGAGAAAGTCGGCGATCGCCCAGGTCGAATGGCCGATCGTCCACATCGTCGATTGCGTCTTTGCTTGAAATTCGAGCATGGCGATGTCGTATCGGCGATGACCTTGACCGCCGCCTTCCTCGACGTGGGGCTCCAGCCTACCGCCGAACATGCATGCGCGGGAGGACAAGACTATGCTTCGACGCCACGCCACGCCACGCAGTCAAAGAGTTTCGCATGACGAATATCGTGGTGCTTCATCGTCCCAGCGGTCCGCTCGAACTGGAGCTCGTGGGCGAATCCTGCCAGCACAGGGCCGCTCGCTTATGCCGACAGGAGCGCTACTTTAGTAGCACTGCCTGCGAACCGAGCTCGTCACTACTCTCAAACGCCAAGCCACCGAGCTGTTGTCCGAGTTCGAACGCGACAAACAGCCGATCCTGATCCAGCGCGCCTTGCCGAGTGCGCATCTCGTGGATGTCGAAACGTTCGAGGAGCAGCAGCGGGGGATGACCCTGCGCGAAGGGACCGCGCGTGTTGAAAGGTGATCGAGCACGGCGGTATGGTCTCGCATGCGTGGGCGAAAGTTCGCTCGGCGCGATGGTTGAAGTAGTCTGGAATGAACCTGCGCTCGCGGATCCCGACGCCATTACGGGCTACATTTGATCGCGCCGAGCAGCCGCGTCGCAGGCAGCGACTGTCCGCGCGCGGCGGTCTGTCTGACGTCAGACTCATGATCCTGGAGGCCGCATGTTGCCCGTTCTTTCCCCTCGACACATCGCCGCCGCGCTCAACGAGCACTGGTCGCCCCGCGTCATCGGTGAAGTCGACGATGCTTACATCAAGGTCGCCAAGGTAAATGGCACGTTCGGCTGGCACGCGCACGCCGACGAGGACGAGCTGTTCTTCGTGCTCGAAGGCCATCTGCGCATCGAGATCGAAGCGGGCGAGGCCGTCAATCTCGATGCGGGCGAACTGTTCATCGTGCCCAAGGGCGTACGCCACAATCCGATCGCCACCGAGCCATGCTTGGTGCTGCTGATCGAGCGCAAGTCGACGCTGCATTCCGGCGATACGGTAAATGCCTACACGCGCTCGCTGGACGAGCAGCTGCGGCCGACCTGAGCGCTCAGTTGAGCTTGATGGCGCCCTTCATGATCGCCGCGTGGCCTGGGAACGAGCAAAAGAAGACGTAGTCGCTGCCGGCGACGAGCTTGGACGGCGCAAACGTGACGGACGCGGTTTCGCCGGCGCCGATGATCTTGGTGTGCGCGATCACGCGTGCATCGTCGGTCTTTACATAGTCGTGGTCGAGTCCGGCCGCGGAGCCGTCGGCGAGCACGCCTTGCTGGTCGCTGCTCTTGCTGATGACGACGTTGTGGCCCATCGCGGCCTTCGGCAACGTGCCGGAGTGTTTCAGGTTGATCGTGAAGTCTTTGCAGGTCTTCGCGATCGCGATCTCCTTCACGCTGAACTGCATCGCATCGGTGCCGTCGACGTCGATCGAGCAGTCGGCGGCGAAGGCGGCATTGGCGCCGCTGAAAAGGGCGAGCATGGAAAGGGACTTGAGCATGGGATTCTCCTTGCGGGGTGGGGATGGCTGGGGGATCGAGCGACGATGGGCTAGTGGATGTAGCTGGCGAAGACGGCGTCGATCGCGGCAGCGTCGACCGTTTCGCCGCTCTGCGCGCGTTCGGCGAGCTTGAAGAAATCGTCGATGCGCGGTTCGCCGTTCGGCTCCGGGCTGGTGGTGAAACTCGTGTGCGTGCTTTCGAAACGCTGCCAGCTGCCGCGCACCGTGGACCAGTACGACGACGTCTTTTTCCAGTAGTCGCGGCCGGCGTCGAAATCGTAGTCGGTGATGCGCGTGTAGCTGTTGATGCCTTGCTCGCGCGCCAGCGCGTGCCGGTGCCCGTCCGCATCGATGACGAGCTTGGTGTTGTCCTGCTCGTGCACCCAGCCGGCGGGTGTGATCGCGTGGCGATTGACGACGTCGAGCGCCTGGTAGTCGCTGCGCTTGGTGTATTCGCGGCGCGGCAACGGACGCAAGGTGCGCTCCGATTCCCACGCATCCTCGCCTTGCACATGCGTCCAATGGCCGATGCCGGCATAGCGCGGCGCATCGTCGACTTCGTAGACCGTCTGCGACCACGCGCCTTGTGCATCCGTCGCAGCGACGCTCTGCGTCTCGAAACGGCCGAGCCCGCGGAAGCGCAGGATCTGTTTCGGCTGGTACTGCCAGTCCTGACGCCAATGTTTGACCACACTGTGATCCTTGCCGAGTACCAGGATGTGCTGCAGCGAGATGTGCTCGCCGTCATCGGCGATCACTTCGACCAACTCGGTGCCGGCGGATCGCTGCGCCGCATGCGGCGCATAGCCCGCTGCGAGCGCGACGGTTTCATCGAACGCGAAGCGAACGCGGAATTCGCCGGCCATCGCGAGGATGCTCTTGCGGTCGCAGTCGAACGCGGCCTGCGTCGTCGTCGGGCTCTGCGCGCACGGTGGCGTATACGTTGCCGGCGCCGCTTCGGCCAGCGGCTTCGGTGCGGGCGGTGCTTCTTTGGCGGGCTTGCTGGCATAGCCGGCGGCGCAGGCGGTCAGGCTCAACGAGGCGGCTAGCACGAAGGCTGGCAGGGAACGCATCGGATTCTCCATCGTGATCGGGCGGACGAAAATAGGTCGACGAAAGCGAGGCAGACGTAATCAAGCGGAATGCAGCGGCGAAACCATATCGGCGCCCTCGGCGCGCGCGATCACGCGCGCGAGTTCGAGGCCGAGCAGGGAAATGCGCAGCGGCGGTTGCGCATTCAGCGTGCGCAGCCACGGCAGCTTCTTCAGGTCGAACGTGAGCAGGCGCGCGCGCCAGCCCGCGCCTAGGCGCGCCAGCGCACTGCGCAGGAACGCGCCGTGCGGATGCCAGGGTTCGTTCTGCGGCGAGGGCCGCGTGAGATGGCTGGCTGCAGTCATCTCGTCCCAGGCCAGGTAGTCGGTGTCCGGCAGCAGGAACAGCTTGCTTTGCGCAGCGCCGTCGCCGTCGCGAAAACACAGCCACTCGCGCGGACCTTGCGGGGTGACGGCCGTGTGGGCGGTCAGCTGGCGGCAATGATCGAGCGCGACCAGCGCCGGGTGATCGAGCAGCAGCACGCCGCGTGCTCCGATCGTCGCGCGCGTCGGCGCGGCGCGTCGATCGCGCCGGTCGAGCCAGAGCACGGCACCGAGCTTGGGCAGCGCTTCGGCGATACGGGCGAGGTCGAAGCCCGCGCTCGCACGCGATGGCGATGTCGGACCGGATACCGCGTCGTCGCGCCACGTCCCGCCGCTCGCCGAGGAAGGATCGATCGGGCGGGGATCGGAATCGTGCAGGGAGTCGCTCATGCGGTTGCCTCCGGGAATGACCTCAGAACGTCACGCGTGCGCCGAGGCGGATCGAACGCCCGGGCGAGCTGTAGCGATCGATCGTCGCGCTTTGCGGCAGGCCGCCGGCGATGCCCCAGTTCCAGTAATGGCGATCGGTCAGGTTGAGCAGCGCGCCGTAGAGTTCCAGCTGCGGCAGCACCTGCCAGTGCGAATAGAAATCGAGCGTCGCGTAGCCGGGCGCGTTGAACAGCACGGTCGGGTTGTCTTCCGTTGCTGCCGGCAGGCGGTCCCTGCGCTCGACCAAGCTGCCGACCAGTTCAGCCCCCCACTGGTCGCGGTCGTAGGCAAGGCCGAGCACCGCGCGCGCCGGGTCGATGCTGACCAGCGGCTGATGCGCGGTCTGGTCGTTGCCGCGCGCGGTTGCGAGACTGCCTTTGACCGTCCAGTCATCGAGTGCCGCGGCGAGTGCGCCGAGGTTGAGGCCGTAGCGCGCCTCGGCGCCGTGGATCTTCACGCGGCTGAGATTGATCGACTGGAACGTGATGAAGCCGCTGTCCGGGTCGACCGCGACGACCGCCTGCGATTCGATGAAGTCGCGGTAGCGGTTCTCGTACGCCGACACGCTGAAATAGCCGAGCGTACCGCTGGCGCGCAAGCCGAGTTCGACGCCGTTGCTGGTTTCCGGCTTCAGGTTCGGGTTGGCGATCGCGGTGTAGCCGAACTGCAGGTTGGTGAAGCCGATGTTGACGTCGTTGTAGGGCGGCGCACGAAAGCCGTGCGAGTACTGCGCGAAGCCGCTGAAGGTATCGTTGAAGCGCCAGATCGCGCCGAATTTCGGCGACCAGCTCGTGTGCGAGAGGCTGGTCGTGGCGACGCCGGGATTGTCGTCGGTGAACATCGCGTCCGGCTTCGGATCGAGCTTGTAGTAGTCCAGGCGCAAGGCCGGAATCAAGCTCAGGCGGCCGCCGACGAGGCGCATTTCGTCTTCGCCGAACAGCGCGGCGTTGGTGGTGTCGGTAGTGGGGAAGTCGCGCACCGGGAACACGTCCGGCGACACGACGTTGCTGATCGCTCCCGTCGTCACGTCGCGCTGGTAACCGTTGCGCTCCTCTTCGGTACGCGTGCGCGAAACATCGATGCCGTAGGTGATGGCGTGTTCGATGCCGGCGGCGGTCACGCCCTTGTGAGCCGCCGCTTCGGCGCCGAACACGCGCTGATCGAACTCGAAGCGGCGAAAGCGCTGCTTCGGATTGATCGGGCCGTCGGGACTGATCGTCACGCGATCCTCGTGGGTGTCCTGGCCGACTTCGCTGCGCTGTCCGTAGACCTTCCAGTCGAGACGGTCGGCGACGGCGAGTTGCAGCGGCAGCTCCTGGTCGAACGACAGGCGCACGCGCTTGCGCGTGTCGTGCCCTTGCAGCGAGGTGGTCTGTGCATTAGTCAGCGGGCTGAAGGCGACGCCGCTGAGCACGTCGGTGTCGACATCGCCGTGATCGCCATCGACGGTGACGCGATCGATGCGGCCGGAGTCGGCCGTGTGCACGTACTTGGCGAGCAGCGCATCGCTGCGCGTGTCCTGCGGATTCGGCCGCGTACGCGTCGAGCTCGCACTGTCGACGTCGCCCTCGTTGTTCGTCGCGTTGCCGTCGCGATGCGTGGCGACGACGACCACGCCGTCGTGCGCACTGCCGCCGGCATACGTGCCGGTGACCGCGCTTTCGCGGTCCGCGCTGTCGTAGAGGAACTTGGCCGAACCGAACTGGCCGCCGTCCTTGCCGACGAAGTCGGACGGATCCTTGGTGATGTAGCTGACCACGCCGCCGAGTGCATCCGAACCGTACAGCGACGACGCGGCGCCGCGCACGATCTCGACGCGCTTGAGCGCATCGACATCGACGACGTCGCGGCCGGCGCTGGAAAAGCTGCCGATCTCGAACGAATCGGGAATCGCGATGCCGTCCACTTCGATGCGCACGCGATTGCCGCCGAGGCCGCGGATCGCAAGACCGCCTGCACCGAAACGGCCGCCGCCGATCGCGCTGCCGGTCGCCGAAACGCCCGGCTCGTAGCGCACGAGGTCGGCGATGTCCTGCACCTGGCGGCGGTCGATCTCGAGCGCGTCGATGACGGTCACCTCGCTGGCGACGTCTTTCTGCGCGCGCTCGTTCAAGGTCGCGCTGACGACGACGCGGTCGAGCTCGTCGAAGAGCGAGATGTCGTAAGGTGCTAGTTCTTCGGCGCGCGCGGCGCCGGCGAGTGCGAGCACGACAGCGCTCGCGAGTGGTCGGATGGTCATGCGTTCCCCGGGCACAGCGATTGTCTGGGACAACTGGCTGGCGGAGACCGGGATGGCGACCGGGTCAAGCTGGCGACGTTGGAGATGGACCGCAGCGGCGCAGGCGCCGGGCGGATCGGTCGCGCGATCGATGTCGCGTCGAACCGTGGCTTACTTGGTCAGGATCAGCTTGTCGTTGCGCGTCAGGCGCAGGCGGTATTCCTGCCCGGCGTGCTCGATCACGAGCTCGTTGCTGCCGGCGAGCAACTGCACGCTGCCGATGCGCTGGGGCGCCGTCGTGCGTACGCGGCGCTCGCTCGCCGCGCTGGTATGACCGCTGTCGCTGGAGATCGGTGTGGCAAGTTGGTGCTCGAACATGAGGTGCTCCCGCATCGTGGCTGCGGGTCAAATGATAACCATTCTCATTTCGGTGTCAAGCTGACGATCGTCAATGCACCGTTTGAACTAGGACGAACGTTCTCGTTGTCGGTGTCAGTGCGCCTTGTTGTTGTCAGTAGGTCATCAAATCGCGTCAGCGATGCCAAATCACGTCAGCGCCGTCTGGATGGGCCTGAGGAGTCGTCTGCCCAGGCTAACTGTGGTACCCGTCGACTTGAGGCTCGTCGACCAGATCGAGGAGGGGCGTAAATTCGCGCTAGGTCGGGAGCCGACGAATCGCGCCGTCTTGAGGGTCAACAAGCTGCCGAACCCTTCGACGCCACGACCAGGACGGCCGCAACGGCTCGCCCGGCTTTCGCCCGCGGCAACACATCTGCAATAGTTGCGGCATGGCACCGCATGAGCCCGTTCTTAGTTTCGACAGCGACTCCAAGATCCGCTTCAGCGTGGATGGAGCGCTGTTGCGAGAGCTCGGAGAGCGCCTGATCGGAAGGCCAGAAATCGCACTCGCCGAAGTCATCAAGAATGCCTACGACGCGGACGCGCGACACTGCGAAATCAGTTTCGGCAAGGGCTTCGTGGAGATCGCCGACGACGGAAATGGCATGTCCCAGGAAGAGTTCCTACGGTTCTGGATGCGTATTGGTTCCACCCACAAAAAGTCTCAGAACCGCTCGCCAACCCTGCATCGTCCCCTGACGGGTCAAAAGGGCATTGGGCGGCTCTCAGTTCAATTTCTGGGGCGGCGGCTCTGCTTATTCTCGAAATCGACAAAACACCGCGAACCGGGAATTCGTGCATCCATCGACTGGAGTGAAGCTCAAAAACAGGCCGAACTGGTTAACGCCACTGCTACGGTGCGCCTTGAGCGAGATCTTGGGTTGTTTGCTGGGGGCGCCCGCCACGGAACGCGCTTGCGGATCGAGGAAACGGTCCGCAACTGGGATGAGCCTGGGACTCTGAGAGATCTCGCCCAGCAGATCTGGATGCTACAGCCGCCACTCGCCCTAGCAGGCTGTTGAGAAGCCCACCCTCATGCGCTGAGTGATAGTTTGTTTCTATCGCTCAGGGAGTCGGTCTTTCAGGGGTTTCAT